>Ga0126371_10000151_pt1 | contig 52550 bp, 38 predicted proteins | sample PanSoiMetaPlot_4_FD_110145 | JGI IMG/M metagenome (GOLD analysis project Ga0126371, IMG submission 110145) | Tropical forest soil microbial communities from Panama - MetaG Plot_4 | ecosystem: Environmental > Terrestrial > Soil > Tropical forest > Bulk soil | place: Panama | collected 2016-02-17
CGAACCACCCATTCCGGCTTTGCCTGGCGCACCCGCTTTGCCGGAACCTCTTTCAATCCACCCGGATAGCCGCTGTGTGAATAGTAGAACTTTTGTTCGACCTTGTTACCGGTCATTTTGATCTGATCGGCGTTGATGACCACCACATGGTCGCCCGAATCGAGATACGGCGTGAAGGTCGGCTTGTCCTTGCCGATCAGCAAACGCGCCACTTTGGTCGCGAGGCGCCCGAGCACCTGATCTTTGGCATCCACAACTAACCACTGAGCCCCGGTCTTGAGGGCTTCGGCTTCTTCTCCCTTGGCTACGTACGTCCTCATTGCAACAGTCACACCTTTCCCTGTAGAGACAAACCCTAAGTTTAGGGGGAGCGGAAAGGTTTGTCAACGAAGCAAAATAGTGCAGATTGTGGATTTTAGCGAGAGGGGTGGGGCCGGCGTACGTCTATCGTAGCTTGCCAGGTTTCGCTTGCCGAGGAGGAACGTTATGAAGCCCTTGCGGCGCCTATTGCTTGGGGGGATCTCTGTGGTGGCGGCGGTCTCGCTGACCGGAGCGGGTGTCGGATCCGGGAAGCTCGCAATCACAGGGGTGAACGTCGTCGATACCGATAGCGGGGCGGTGAAGTCGGATCAAACACTCGTGGTTGCCAAGGGGAAGATCGCCGCCATCGTGCCCTCGGCTGAGTTTCGGCTAGAGCCCGGAACACGCCTCGTCGAGGCGCGTGGAAAATTTCTGATCCCCGGATTCTGGGACATGCATGTCCACATCGCGGGGCTGAGCGCGGACCCTTCGTGGAGCAAGGACGTGATTCTGCCGCTATTGACCGCAATGGGCATTACCGGCGTGCGGGATATGGGCGGAGATCTGAGCGTGCTGCAGCAGTGGCGACGCGAAATTGAGAGTGGGAAATTACTTGGGCCGCATATTGTGGCTGGCGGCCCGATGCTGGTTTCCGGCGGCAACCGAACGCCCGAGCAAATCCCCATCAAGACTCCCGAAGAAGCACGTGAGGCCGTCAAGAGCCTGAAACAGGAGGGCGCGGATTTCATTAAGGTCATTGATTTGCCCTCGCGCGAAGCGTTCTTTGCCGTGGCGGACGAGGCGAAGCGGCAGAATTTGCCGTTTGTAGGCCATGTGCCGGCGGTGGTGTCTGCCAGCGAGGCTTCCGACGCCGGCATGCGCAGCATCGAACACGTCGTCTACAGCAATCTGGAGATGGACTGTGCGGCGAAAGAAGACGAGTTGCGGCAAGCGGAACGCGCGGCGCGCGCGACCCATGAAGAAGGGGTTTCGGCGCGAGTTTTGCAGGAGGCGATGAAATCCTACGATCCGATGAAGGCAGCGGCTCTTTGGGAGAGATTTGCCCGCAACGGAACGTGGCTGGTGCCTACACTGGTCTCCATCGAAATACTGTCACGACACGGCACGGACGCGGCAACTCAGGCCCACGACCCGCATTTGGAGTATGTGCCTGCTTCGCTCCGCAAGCTGTGGGATCCGGATGCGCCCGCAAACAAATTCCCGCCCGGCGAACGACAGTGGTGGGCGCAACAATATATCAACGACGGGAAACTGACGGCGGCGATGATTGAGGGAAGAGTTTCGCTTATGGCGGGAAGCGATTCCCTGGATCGCTACGTTTTGCCCGGGTTCGCGCTGCATCGGGAATTGCAGCTGCTGAGGGAGGCGGGAATGACGCCGCTCGAGGCGCTGCAGGCTGCCACAAGGAACCCAGCAAAATTTCTGGGACGCGAGCAGGAGACCGGAACAATTGCCAAGAACGCGCAGGCGGACTTGGTTTTGTTGAACGCCAATCCGCTTGAAAACATTTCCAACACCACCGGGATTTTCGCCGTGGTGCGCGACGGCGTTTTTCTCGACCGCACCGCGCTGGACGAATTGTTGAACCGGGCCAGAGCGGCGGCAAAGGCAGCACACTAATCAGCCACCGTTTCCGCAATACGGTGAACCTGCGGAAAACGCGGGCAGTGATGCCCGAAATGTCCGCCTCGCCGCTTTCAGAAGCCGTGAAGCTCGCATGGCGCCAGGATCCCGTAAGCGGTGCGCCTGGAGGGGTACCTCCTAATACCTGGGTGTTCGGGGTAACCGCCTTTGCAGGATGGCGCGAGCGACTTCCTCCCAACTTCGGTACAGCAGACTGCTTCGGCGATTGAGCCGGCATCGCTTTCCCTGCTTGCAGCGGGCCTTGTGGGATGGGAGTTTTTCGCAGGAATTGGGCCCCCTCACCGCTCGCTCAGCCACCTGCAGCCAGGCACGACACACACTCTTTATTTCTTAGCGCGGGGGAGGGCCATTGCCCCGCGTTTTGTTTCGAAAGTGCAGTTCCGCACACCCCCAAATAATTCCCCGTTGCGGAGGGGAAATTCCTTCATTAACATACCCGCAGTTGATTGCCGGGGCGCAAAATCAGCTCTTCCATCCTAAGTGCGCCCTGTCGCAAGGAGCCTTTCCATGTTGCTTGCACGTATTTCGCGTATGACGTTGGGTCTTGTTGCCACGGCTGCGTTCGCTCTGCCTTCGCTCGGACAGACCGCAGCCGCCCCCGCGGCAGCTGCTCCAGCGCCGAGTGCCGGGCCGAAGAAGCGTGTGGCGGTCATGAACTTCGATTACGGCACGGTTCGCACCACCGTTCAGCAGATTTTCGGATCGGACCAGGACGTCGGCAAGGGCATCTCCGACATGCTGGTGGAAAAGCTGGTGAACGGCGGGCAGTATTCAGTAATCGAGCGAAACGCACTGGATAAAATCCTGAAGGAGCAAAATTTTTCGAATAGCGACCGCGCGGACGCTACCACGGCGGCCAAAATCGGAGCGGTTCTCGGCGTAGACGCCATTATCATCGGCTCGATCACGCAGTTCGGCCGCGACGACCAGCACACCAACGTGGGCGGTGGCGGCTATGGCCTGGGCAAGTTCGGCCTGGGCGGCGTGGGCACGAGCAAAGCCAAAGCAGTGGTGGCCGTGAGTGCGCGGATCATCAATACCTCCACGGCAGAAATCATGGTGGCCGTGACCGGCAAGGGCGAATCGACGCGCTCCAGCACTTCTCTGGTCGGCGCTGGCGGCGGGTGGACCGGCGGGGGTGGCGGTGGCCTGGATATGGGCAGCAGCAACTTCGCCAACACGATTCTGGGTGAAGCCGTACGCGGCGCCGTGGACAACACCGCCGAACAGCTCGACGCCAACTCAAGCAAGGTGGTGGCGACAAAGATGGCCGTGAGCGGCCTGGTGGCCGATGTCACCGGCAATACGCTGATTTTGAACGTCGGAAAGAAAGCCGGCGTCCATGTAGGCGATACGCTGGAAATCAGCCGGCAGGTGCGCGTGGTGAAAGATCCGACGACGGGAAAAGTGATCAAAGCGGTCACCGACAAGATCGGCAGCGCTACGGTGACCGAAATAGACGACGATTCGTCAACCGCGACGCTCAGCGCGGGCGGGCCCGCAAAAGTCGGGGACGTCGCCAAGAGCAATCCGTGATCGGGCAAGAAACCCTGCAACGCCGAGCCTAAAAGTTGGAAGTGAAGACTAGACCGACAACGCACATCTAATCAGAGTCCGGGCGACGCTTACTCGGACTCCTTGTATTTAGCCAACAATCTTTGGTGTATCCTCAGTGGAATTCGCACCCTCGTCAGGAGGCTCCGATGACTGCCGAATTCAGTGTTGGGCAAAAAGTGGGTGATTACGAAGTGCTTTCCATCCTCGGCCTAGGCGGGATGGGGAAGGTGTACAAAGTGCGCAACGTGATCTCCGATCGCGTTGAGGCAATGAAGGTGCTGTTGCCAGACCTTACCTCGCATCAGAGCCTGGCGGACCGCTTTTTGCGTGAAATCCGCCTGCTCGCTTCGCTGAACCATCCGAACATCGCCTCACTGCGCACTGCGCTCACCTACGAAAACCAGTTGGTCATGGTGATGGAGTTCGTCGAAGGCGAGACACTAGCCAACCGCATCGCGCGCGCGCCGATTTCGACCGCTGACGCCGTGAATTACTCGGAGCAAATTCTCTCCGCACTGAGCTACGCGCATTCGCACAACATCATTCACCGTGATATCAAGCCGGCGAACATGATGCTGACTCCGCAGGGGGTTGTGAAACTGATGGACTTCGGCATCGCGCGGTCGGGAACCGACGGATCGCTTACTTCAACGGGCACCACGCTGGGCTCACTCAACTACATGCCCCCGGAACAGGTTCGCGGTGAAGCGGCGGACGCGCGTTCGGACATTTACTCGTTTGGAGTTTCGCTCTACGAACTGCTGACGGGGAAGCTGCCCTTCCAGGGTGATTCACAGTATTCGCTGATGACCGCACACCTTAACCAGCAGCCGCCTGCGCCGATCACGCTGCGCGCTGACGTGCCGCCCGAATTGAACCAAATCATCCTGATGGCTATGGCAAAGAGCCCGGCGGACCGCTTTCAGACCGCAGATGCATTTCGCAATGCACTGAAGAGCGTTCCGGTGCGGGATCTCCCAGGTGCGGGAACGACATTCACGCCGACACCAAGGACGTCCGCTCCCCGGTCGGAAGAAACGTTGATGGGAACGCTCGCGCCGGGCGCGGTCGGGGCCGGACGCCTGCCGTCTGCACCGGCAACGACACCGGCTGCTGCGCGAGTTCCCATGCCGGCTGCGCCTCCGGCGTCGGCAAAGCCTCCGGTCGCACCGACGGTGATGATGAAAACGCCGGCGCCCGCACCAACGATGGCGACCCCGGCTTTCTCTGGTCCACCTGCTCCGGCTCCCGCACCCGCCTACGTTGCTCCATCCAGCGGATCGAGCCGCGGACTTTGGCTCGCACTGGGCTCATTGCTTGGTGTCGGCGTTTTGATTGCGGCCGGAATCTACATTCCGCGGAAACTAAACACACACGCCGACCCTGAGCACGCCACGCTGCCGAAAGAACCCGCGCCCGCAAAGAAGCCCGGCACAGACATCAACACGGCGGGCGGCGCAGTGAAAGTAGACGTACAAGGCAACGTTTCAGTGCAGGCGCCGGGCGTGAACGTGAGCACTTCGCCGGATGGAAAGACCGATGTAAACGCGCCGGGCACCACGGTTCACACGCCTGGGAAGGGCGACGGCAATCCCAAACCGTGGCGCGATGCCACCCCTCCCCCGCCTCCGCAGGTCCCTGCTGGTCCTTCGTCGGAGGAAATCGCAAAGATGGACGACCTGGCAGACCAATTGAACGCGCGAGCCGCCGCGGCCTCGCACAGCGTGGACACGCTGAAGCATCAGCAGGAAGCGGAAGGATACGGGCTACGCGGTGATATCGCGGCAGCGGTCGAACGCATGCAGATGGACCTGGCGAAAGGAAATTCCGCCTTGAAAGCGCACGACCTGGTGAACGCACAGAAGTATTTCGATATGGCGGACGCCGAAATTACAAAAGTGGAGAAGTTCCTGGGGCATTGATCGAGGCGCAGACATCCAGGTATTTTCCTGGCTGCAGATGATATTCAGGATGCAGCGGCCTTCGTGCGGAACTTCTCAAGTGCCTCGATCGGCGGAACCAAGAATTCCGGCAGGTCGCAAGCATCCGGCTCACGGAAACGATAGAGCGATCGAAAACCATAAAAGGTACCCGGTCGCGGCGGACGGCCCACGACCCGGTGGATTCCCTGAAGCCCGCGAGATATATTTCAGAGGCTACAGGGGGCAAGCAAGCCATGGCAGCGGAAGAAAAAGTAGGGACTCACCAAAAAGCGCTTTCGATCAATTTGGACCCATCGAAATTTGGATCGTTTGCGGAAATTGGCGCCGGTCAGGAAGTGGCGCGGTGGTTTCTGATTGTCGGCGGCGCGTCAGGAACGGTGGCGAAAACCATTTCCGCCTACGACAAGGAAGTCAGCGACGATCTTTACGGGCCGGGAACGCGTTATGTTTCCAAGCAACGCTTGCAGGCAATGATGGAAAGCGAGTGGAAGCAGCTGCTGGCGGAGCTGCAGGCCAGTCGTGGGGCCACGACGAAGTTTTTTGCATTCGTGGACACGGTCTCTGCGCGCAACTATGCCGGAACAAACGAGTGCCACGGCTGGGTAGGCGTGCGATTCCAGCAGCAGCCCGGCGGCCCGGCCAATGACGTGATCCTGCACATCAACCTGCAGGATCCGACCAACCTGCAGCAGCAGGAAGCGGTGGGCATTCTCGGCGTCAATCTGGTCTACTGCGCGTTTTACCATCTTTCATCGGCCGACGAATTCCTAGCGGGCTTGTTTGAAGACCTGAGCCTGGAGCGGGTAGAAATTGACCTGGTCGAGCTGAGCGGCCCGGCGTTTCAGGAATGGAACAAGCGTCAACTTCACGCGTCGCTGGTGCTCAATGGCTACGCCGAAGCAATCGCGTTTGCGGTGGACGGGTCGCTCGTTCCTCCGACGGAAATTTTGTACAAAAAAGCGCTGGTATTGGCGCCGGGCTTGTTCGAAAGAGCCAGCGAACTCCATGGTCAGCTCATCCAAACGACGTTGGCGCAGGTGCCGAAGCAAGAGATCGCACAGAGCAAGGGCAGCCTGGGGATGTTCTGCCTGTCGAGACAACCCATGATTCCGGACGGTGTGACACCGACCGCGGAGCATGTGGTGGGGCACATGGAAGAACTGCAAAAGCTCGGTTACGGAACGCTGTTGTTCCGAGAGAGAGAACTCTACCGAATGAGCGAGTTTGTGAGCCGCTACACAAAATCGCAGGTGTATTTCGCCGTGGGACTCACGGTTTTGGTTTACGCCTTGCAGGATCGCTACAAGGATCTAACCGGAGCGCTACTGGAAGGTGTTGCGCGTCTGTTTTCCCAAAATGTTCGGTTGGGAGTTTACCCAATGGAGGAAGCCCCTCTGAAGGCACGGCTCGCCATGATGGGAACGACAAAATGGAAATACCGCGTCACCAATGGTTTGGTTTACGCCGAGGATCTGCAGCCGGAAGAACCGGTTGATCACTTGTTTCGCTATTTGCTCGGGTGCGGCTTCATTGTCTCGACTCGTCCTGTGTGAAGGATCGACATCAAAACTGGATGAGGGCCAGTTCGCTCTGGCGAGCAATATGCTTCATCAACATGGGACTCCTATCCACCATCGCCACCACCGCGGAAGAGGGTCCAGGCGGCGACAGGAAAAGATAAAATGCCCATCTGCAAACGAGGTGCCTCATTTTGAATCCATGCGCCCGAGTCATAGCTCTCTGTGCAGAGCATTTGCGTTAACGAACGGCCGGAGGACTCAAGCGCGCTGCGGATTCCGGTACAATGCAGTTTGGGCACAGTGCACAAGTTGCCGCAGGTGGACGCGTGATACATCGCTACGTTTTTCATAACGAAGAGCTAAAGGATGTGGAAAAGGCGCGCTGGTCGCCAGGGCAGGCCGGATTGATTTGCGGTTGGGGCCTGTTTACGACGATGCGTATTATTCGCGGAGAAGCATTCGCCTACGAGCGCCATTGGAGGCGCTTGGAGAAGGATTCGGGTATCACCCGGCTGCCCATGACTCATTCCGGGCCGAAGGTGCGGGTGCACCTGCAAGAGGTGATTCGTGCGAATTGCGTGGAAGAAGGCTGCGCGCGCATATATCTGGTGTGGAACACCGTCGGTTTCTGGAAGAGCAGCGAAAAGATGCCCGACGTGGATCTGCTGATTACGACGGCTGACCTGCCGAAATACCCGGAGATGGTGAGGCTCGGCATCCGAGAGCAGGGCAGGCATGCGGCCTCGCCACTGGCTGGCGTAAAGACTATTTCATGGCTCAACAGCGTGTGGGCAGTGGGAGAGGCGCAACGCGTCGGGTTTGATGAGGTTGTGCTGCTAAACGAGCGCGGCGAAGTGAGCGAGTGCACTGCAGCGAATATTTTCATCGTGAAAGGCGACAAGGTGTCGACGCCGCCGCTGAGCTCTGGCTGCCTCGAAGGGGTGACGCGGGGGGTTCTGAGCGAACTGGCCCCGGAGGTCGGGACGTCCGTGGTCGAGCAAGTGCTGCACCTTGAGGATTTGTATGCCGCCGAGGAGGTGTTCATTACTTCGACCAATCGCAACGTCATCGGCGTGAGCGAGATCGGCGGGAGAAAAATTGGCGACGGTGCCGTGGGGCGAATGACGCAGAAACTCGACACCGTGTTCGAAGCCTACGTGAAAGACTACGTGGAGAGAAGATTGGCCGCGGGCCGTTGAGTGCCGCGACCCGAGGATAGCGAACTCCCCAGGCCATCCGAGTTCGGTCGCCTTTAGTCGTCCGAGACAACAGAAGATTCTGGTGAGCCGGCCGGATTGACGTCCATCGTGTAGCGCAGCAGGATCGGCGCAAGCACGGTGGTAATCATTACCAGGAGCACCACAGCGGAAAAAAGGCCGTCATCCACCACACCGATTCCCTTTCCGATTCCCGCAAAAATCAAACCGACTTCGCCGCGGGGCATCATGCCGAAGCCCACCGCCCACCGATTCATGTTTTTTGGACAGCCCCAGCCGGAGGCAACCTTGCCGATGATGGCCACCACCGTGAGCGCGATGCCGGCGATCAATACATCCTTGCGGCCCATGGCCTCCAGTTTGACCTGAATTCCCATCCACACGAAAAACAGCGGCACCACCAGCGATTCGATCGGTGAAAGCAACTCGTGCAGTGACGTGCCTTCAATTTCGCGGTCGAAGAAGCCGTTGAGGACCATACCGGCCGCGAATGCGCCGACGATAGTGGCAAGCGCGGCCACGTTCGCCAGCCAGGAAAGCAGAAACGCAAAGCTTACGCCGAACAGCAGCTTGAGGTTCTGAATGCCGAAGCCGGATATGCGGCGGACGAGCTTGGGCGTGAGCCAGATGCCGATTCCCAACGCAGCGACCAGAAACAAGCCGGCCTTTCCGGTGGTCGCGGCAATGGAGGACACGCTGATGTGGCCGGTGACGGCGAGCCCGCTAACCACGGCCAGCACGATCAGGCACAGCACATCATCAATCACCGCTGCGCCGAGGATGATGCGGGCTTCCTTGGTGCGATCCTGGCCCAGGTCCCGCAGCACACGCGCAGTGATGCCGACGCTGGTCGCAGTGAGGATGCCACCGATAAAAAGGTCGGCCGCCAAAGGATTGTCCGGTCGGAGTATTTTCATGGTGGCGATACCGAGGACCATAGGAATGACAATGCCCAACCCGGCCACGATGGCAGCGGTCTTCCCGACGCGCTTCATTTCCGCCAGGCTGATTTCCAGGCCAACCAGGAACAGCAAAATCAGAATGGCAAGGCGCGATACTATGTCAGTAAAGGAATAGATGGAGATAAAGGTCTGCCCGTGCGGTCCACCAAGAAGTTGCGCGAGTTGATCGGCGTGCGGCCCGGGAGGCAGCACTCGGTACACGGCCTCCCCGAGGTCGTAAGGCCCGTTCAGCGCTACCGAAGCGATGCGCGAAAGGTTGTCGCCTTCGCGAAGGACGGTGAGGGTCGGGGCACCCAGGTAGTAGCCGAGATTTCCCGCGATCAACCCAACGAGAAGTTCGCCTAGCACGGCGGGTTGTTTGATCCATTTCATCAGCGAGCCGCCGACCGCGGCGCCGAGGGTAATGAAAATGGAAGCAATCAAGATGGGGACGACGGGGTCGGCGTGAGAGAGTTCCCCGCCGACCGAGAACATGGACGCAAACGGTGGCATGGACTCGAAAAGCATATACACTTCCTTATATCGGCTTCGAGAGCCGCCACGGAGCCGTCAGGCGGTGGTATTGTGGATGGGTATGTGCATAGACGCAAGAACAAAGGCGCACCCGGCGAGCGCATGTTACAATTCGCGGTTTAGTGGGGGACCAAGGGCGGACGCATGACGGAAACCCTGACACAAAGTGAAGCGGTACTCGAAGTGATTTCACCCGACGGGGCGCGGAAGTACGTCCGTGTTACGCAACTCCCTTTCCTGATCGGCCGTGGCGCAGAAACCGGCAACCATTTGCAGCTTACCGATCGGCGCATTTCGCGGAATTGCGCGGCGATCGTGGTGGAGGCGAACCGCTATTACCTGGAAGACCGCGGTCAGCGGCGGGGTATGTTCGTGAACGGCGAGAAAGTGGAAAGCCGGATGTTGAATGACGGCGACGTCGTCACCTTCGGGCTGGAAGATTCCTACCAGCTCATTTTCCGCTCGGCCACGGGAACCTCCGAAGAAGCGATTCCCCAGTTGCTGACGCGTATTGATCACATGACGAGTTCAGAGTCCACCGGTGGCGGGCTCCGAAAACTCAACATGCTCTTGGAAGCAACTTCCCTATTGCATTCGCAGCTCCCGCTGGATTCCGTGCTGGCGAAAATGATTGACCACGCCATATCCGTGACCGATGCCGACCGTGGACTGCTGGAAGAGGCCATCGAAGGGCGGCCGGAGAACATGCGCGTGCGGCTGGCGCGGCGCAGCGGCGGCCAGCGTTTACCTCCCGAAAGCATGACGCCCAGCCAAACAGCCATTCAGTTGGCGATGAAGCAGCAGTCTCCGGTGATCACCGAGGATCTGGCGCAGGCCGAAATGAATCTGGCGGCTGCGGCGAGCATTGTTGCACAAGGGCTCCGTGCGGTGGTGGTAATTCCGCTATACGCGAGCGCACGTGCCAGTACCGACGCGTCTTCCACGGATGTGCGACGCGGCGACTTTCTCGGCGTGCTGTATCTGGATTCCAAGCGCCCGACGGCATTTTCCAAGCTCGACCGGCAAATTCTGGACGCGCTGGCCGCCGACGCCGCGAGTATCCTCGACAACGCGCGCCTGGTGGAGCGCGAGCGTGAACGCCAACGCCTGGAACAGGAAATCGGCATTGCGCGCGACATTCAACAGGCCTTGCTGCCGAAGAATCTGCGCGAGTATCCGCATCTCGCTGTTTCAGGCGTGAACTTTCCTTGCCTGGCGGTCGGAGGAGACTACTACGACGTTTTCCCGTTGGACGAGAAACGCACCGCGTTTCTCCTCGCCGATGTTAGCGGAAAAGGACTGGGCGCAGCGATTGTCACCACGATGCTGCAGGGCGCGCTTTCTGTAATGTCGCTGGGCACGGATCCTGCCCGCACACTGAACCACGTCAATCGCTTTTTGTGCGACCACGTCGAAGTAGGCCGGTATGCCACGATGTTTTTCGGGATCCTGGAAGAGAGTGGCAAGCTCGAATACATCAACGCCGGACATCCTTCGCCGATTCTGTTGCGCAAGGACACGGTGGACGAGGCGTTCACGGATGGATCGTTCCCGGTTGGATTGGTGCCGGAGGCGGAATTCACCACATCTACCCTGCAGCTTGAGCCCGAAGACACACTGGTGTTGTTCAGCGACGGTGTGACCGAAGCAATGGATCCGGAAGAGGAGCTCTACGGCGTCGGAAGGTTACGAGCGGTATTGCAGGGGAAAACGCAGCTGCCACTGGATGAAATTCAGAAGACCGTATTGGAATCAGTGGAAAATTTCGCACGTGGCGCGCGGCAGGCTGACGATCTGACGATCCTGGTGGTGCGCTACCGCGCGGTGGCCGCAGGCGTGACCGATACCGACGTTGCCGCCAATAAAGGCGCGGCAGCCGATTAAGCGGGACTCAAGAAAATTCGCGGCGTCTCGCGCCCCCGGCGCTTGTGCCGAGCAAGCTCGCCCCGCAGATCCAAGAACGATCCGTCACCGAGCACAGTTTGACGCTGGTATGGCGGAAGAGGCGACAGAGAGTGGCGCCAGTTTTTGGGCCTTGAGTTGTTTGTTCAACGACGGCAAGGATTCGGCATTCAGTTTGTTCCAGGCTGCGACGGCTTTTGTGAACGACTCGCAGCCATCTTTGACCGCGCGATAGGCGGACTCGCCGGGTTTTACATCCGCGCTCTCGACCATTACGAGATTGTGGCCGAAGTCCCGGTTGAGGATACCGAAGCCGCGCGCTTCGTCGCTGCCATCCTCGAGCGCAACCAATTGCTTCTCAACCTCGGTCATCGCGTCGGTAAGTTCCTTAGGTGGGTTTGTCAGAAGTGACTTCTTGAGCGCATCGAATTCCGCGTGCAGGGCTGCAACGGCGTTGAACGAACGCGCGGTGTCTTCCATGAATGCGGCGACCTTCCGCGCAAGGGCAGCCTGCGCAGTGTAGTCATCCTCGGTGATGTGCACGCGCGGATCCGGAAGGACTTGAAGTTTCGTCTTATACGACTTCCCTTCCCGCGAGAAAACCAGATCGTAAGTGCCCGGCGGGACGAGCGGGCCCGGCGGCTGCAGACGCGGCGTTTCCCCGGGAATGGCGTGGTCAGGCAGCGTGTATTCGGTATATTTCAAGCGCGCGCCGAAATAACCGTAGGGCAGCGCCGTCGGAGTCGGATAACGCAGATCCCAGACGAAGCGATTGATGCCGGCTTCATTCGGCAGGGCCGCGGTCGGATAGAACCAGAACTCCGGCACGTTCGGAGGAGCGATGGATACCTTTGCCGAGATGCTCGAGTAGTGCCGGACGAGTTCGCCTTTGGCATCGTAAACATCGAGTGCAAGCTCACCCTTCGCCGGATTTTTTTGAAAATACTGGATGGGTGCGCCGTCGGCGGGATTCCGCCCGGCGGGGGTTTCCGGCTGCAACGGCGTGTCGGGGTAGTTGTCCCAGCGGACACGAATCGCCGGTTCGGGCTGGAAGACTTGCACGGGTGAATCGGCGACCTTTGGCGACCATTGGCGTAGAGCTGAGATGTCGTCGAGGATCCAGAGTCCCCGGCCAAAGGTGGAGGCGACAAGATCGGCACCGTGGATGGCGAGGTCCGTGACCGTGGCGGTAGGGAGATTTAGCTGGAGCGGCTGCCAGTGGTCGCCGTCATCAAAAGAGAGATAAATCGCATTCATGGTACCGGCAAACAGCAGGCCCTTGCGGCCGGGATCCTCGCGGATGGTGCGCGCCATCCCGGAATCGGGCAGACCGTTGACGATTTTCTCCCACGTTTTGCCGGCGTCGTGGGTACGGTAGAAATACGGATGCGTGTCGCGAGGACCAAACAGCAAACTGAAAGTGCCGTGCGAGACGAAAACGGCGGCATAGGCGGTATTGACGTCGTGGGGCGAAGCCTCGATGCAATTGATGGAGGCGTGCTCTGGGAGATTCGCGGGCGTGACGTCAGCCCAGTTGGCGACATCGCGTGTGAGATGAACGACGCCTGTGGTGGATCCCACCCAGATGGTGTTGACGTCGAGGGGCGAAGGCGCGATGGTTTGGATGGCGCCGTGGGGCGCGTTCTGGGCGTCGGAGTCTCGATCTTCGTCGTTGTGATCCTCATCGGGCCAAAACGAATACTCGTTCGAGTCTTTCCTGAGCATGTGGCCATTGCCGGGAGCTTTGGATACTCCGGCCGGTTCGCTAGCCTTCACGGTGAGGTCGCTGCTGACTTCCTTCCAGGTGGTGCCGTTGTCGGTGGATTTCAGCAGAAGTTGTGCACCGTAGTAAAGGGCATGGGGATCGCGCGGCGAAAAGACCAGAGGTGTTTCCCAGGTAATGCGATAGCCGGTTGGCGGAAGGAAAGTCGTTGCGACCTGGCCGGTCGCCCGATTCATGCGCAGGATGACCCCGTACCAGCCGATAGAAAAGACGTTGCCGGCATCGAGGGGGTCGGCGGCGATAAATGCGCTCTCGAACGAACCGGTGGGAAACCAGTCGCGATAGGTAATCCAGCCGAAGTCGCTGCGATTTGGCACGGAAACCGAACCGGAGTCCTGTTGCGAAGCGTAGAGGCGGTAGGGAAACGAGTGGTCGGTCGAGACCCTGTAAAATTGCCCGGTCGGCTGGTTGTACCAGCTGCTCCAGAGTTTCCCGCCGTCGAGCGTGATGACCGCGCCCTGATCTGTGCCCATGAGGATGCGGCTATTGTCTTCCGGAGCGATCCACAAAACGTGATCGTCTTCGCCGCTCGGCGTACCTTTCCAGGCGACAAAAGTATGGCCCCCGTCCGCGGAGCGGTAGGTGGAGGTGTGCAACACGTATACCACGTCGGGGTTTTTCGAATCGGAATAAACATGGCCGAAGTATTCGTCGCCGATGACCCGCGGATCTTGCGTGATTTGCTGCCATTTGGCGCCGGCATCGTCTGAACGAAACAAACCCTGACGCATCAGCGCGAAAACGCGCTTGCCGGAAAAGCCTGGAGCGACCGCCAGCCCGATGCGACCGCGATGGGCGGGTGGCAAGCCGTCCTCGCCGGTCGCGGACCAGGTCTCGCCGGAGTCGGTGGACTTGATGATGACGGTATCTACTTCATCGGAAGCTTTCTGGCCAGGCGGCGCAGGAAGCCGGCGGATGACGGCGTAAAGCGTGTGAGAATCGTTGGGATCGAGGCAAATTTCCGTAGGGGTGTGGCGATCGTCCTTGAAATATACCTTGCGCCAGGAGCTGCCGCCATCGGTGGTTTTGAAAATGCCGCGCGCATCGCTGGGTGTGATCTCGCCCACTGCAGCCACATAGACAATTCCGGCATTCTTGGGATCCACTTTGATAGAAGGAATGGTTTGCGATTCGCCGATGCCGATGTTGGTCCAGGTGGCGCCGGCGTCGGTGGATTTCCAGATGCCGTTGCCGGGCGTCTGCTCGCCGGTAGCCACATAGATGGTGTTGGGATCGGAAGGCGCCACGGCGATGTCACCGATGGAAGCGACATGCGTGTCATCGAAGATAGGAAACCAGGTGACCCCACCGTTGCTGGTTTTCCAGACGCCTCCGCCCGGTGTCCCCATGTAATAGATTTTCGGGTCACCCGGAATGCCCGCGACTGAGGTGACGCGGCCACCGCGAAACGGGCCGATCAGACGCCAGGAGAGTCCTTTTAGTTGTGACGCAGAAAGATCCTGCGCCGGGGTCTGCGCTGCGCAGCATAGCGCGAAGGCACAATATGCCAGTATTTGGACGCGGTGAATGCGACGAAGATCGATTGAATTCAAGGCGGTTTCTCCTGGGAAACACGGAGTGTAACATGCAGCGCCGCCCGATTAGATGTTGAGAGGTGGAAAAATGAATCTCGAGGAAGCGTATCGGTTCATGGATCGCGAGCGGTTGGCGGTGCTGAGCACGGCGCGGAAATCCGGACAGCCGGAATCGGCATTGATGGGATTTGCGGTGACGCCGGAACTGGAGATTGTTTTCGACACAGTGCGTAGCTCGAGAAAGTACCCGATCCTGAGAGAAAACCCACATGTGGCATGGGTGGTGGGGTGCACGTCAGAAGTGACCGTGCAGTATGAGGGCGTGGCGACGGAGTTGGAAGGCGAGGAGCTCGCGAAGTACAAGAAGGTCTATTTTCGCGCGTTCCCGGATGGTCCCGCGCGGGAGAGCTGGCCGGGCATCACTTATTTTGTGGTGCGGCCGAAGTGGGTAAGGTATTGCGATTACAACCCCGCCACCCGACGGATCGAAGAGCAGGAGTTTTCCTGAGCATGCCGGGAAGTGCAGCGAGCGCTTTCGGAAAGCAGTCCGTTTTCAAGAGCCCTGCATGATGGCGTCGTAGCCGCGCCCTGGCCCCGCCCGCGGAGCAGCGGCCGGGCAAGCCCGGCGCTTACGAAGGTAAATCTTGCAGGAAGGCCACCTGGCCTACAATTCGCGCAAAGCGACCGCAACCGGTCGGAGCGCGGCGCGGACCGCGGGCAACAGTCCGCCAAGAACACCCATCACCAGCGCGAAGAGTATACCCATTATCAACAGGTCGAAGGTAATCTTGAACGCGAACGCCAGATTCGAGAACGTCTGGAAGTTCATTGCGTTAGTGGTCAGGCCATTAAGCGGAAGAACCGCCAGGCAGCCAAGCAGTCCCGCGACGAAGGAAATCAGCAGCGCCTCAAACAAGAAAGACAGAATCACATTCCAGCTGGAAAAACCAAGTGCCCGCATGGTGGCGATCTCGCGGCCACGCTCGGACACCGCCGAATACATGGTGTTGAGGGCGCCAAAGATTGCGCCGACAGCCATGATGGCAGCGACGAAGCCTCCAAGCACGGTGATGAGCCGAGTCATGTTGGTGGACTGTTTGGCATAGTAATCGACCTCGCGCCAGACATCCACATTCATTCGCGGATCGGACACCAGCGTATCCTTGAACTGTTGGAAAGCGGCAGGAGACGTAAGGTGCACGGTGGCGGATTGAAAGATGTTGTCGGGGCGCTTGAGAACCTGCGCCAGGATGTGCGCATCGCACCAGACTTCAGAATCGAACGACGAACCCCCGGCATCAAAGATACCCACCACCTTCCATTGGCCGCCGCCGAACCTCAGGGTGTTACCGACGGTGAGACCTGCATAGCTCTTCGACGCGTTCTTGCCGACAACCATTTCTGACAGACCAGGCTCAAGCATCCGGCCTTCGATAATCTTCGCGAACGGCCGGATGGTCAGAACGTTCGGAGACACACCGCGGACCTGCACATTGGCATCGGTCCCTGTACTGATCAAAGGAAACGGTGCCACACCGACAACCTCCTGCGTGACCAGGGGCCCGTTGGCGTCTCTAGCAACGCCCGGTGCGTCTTGCACCACGCGGACGGAGTCCAAAGTGATGCCGCCCATCATCTCCGAACTGGAACCTGCGCGCATGACAAGTGCGTTGCCTGGGGAGCCGGAAGCAACCAAAGTAGCCTTGAAGCCACGAGCAAGCGACAGCATCGCAACGAACACGCCGACCGTACCCGCAATGCCCAGAACGGCGACGATGGTAGAGGTCCAGCGCTCCTTAATGCTGCGGAAATTATAAGAAACCGGGACGGACCCAATAAACGGCGCCAGCAGCCCAGCAAGAATTCCTCCCACAACGGTCAAGATGAGGAGTAGAGCAGCGATCGCCACAAGCGTGACCAGGAAACCGAATAAGAGCTTCACCGGCATCTTCAGACCCTCCGAAGTGCGTTAACCACACGCATGCGCATGGCCCCAAGGCCAGGAAGGAAGCCACTGGCAAAACCGACAACGATTGCCGTGAGAAAGCCGACTAGCAGGATCGAGGGCGAAAGAACAAGCACCGGCAACAGACCGCCCAACGCACGACTCAACAGCGGTGTGGCCACAAGCGCAAGCAGCAGTCCCAGAGCACCGCCGACGATGGCAATGACCAGCGATTCTCCGAGGACGAACCCGAGCACCATGCGATCAGAGAAACCAATTGCTTTGAGGACCGCGAGCTCATTCGTCCGTTCGCGAACGGAAATAGCCATGGTATTGCCAGTCACGAGCAGGAGCGTGAAGAACACCACGGAGCCGATGGTCACAATCAGGAACTTGATGTTGCCGAACTGCTTCACCCAGCGAGCCGCGAAGGTGGACTCGCTATCCGTTTTTGTTTCGTACGGCGAATTAGCAAATTCGTTGTCGATGGCCTTGGCGATACGTGGAGCGTCATCGGGATTTTCGATCTTGATTACGTACCAGCCGACGTTACCCTTGAAAGCCTGCGGCACGCGCTCCTCGAAATAATCCCACTGGAACCAGAACTGCGTCTCGTCGTCGCCCGGACGCGTGCCATGGTACACGCCATCGATATTGAAGTCCCATGTTCCGGTGTTCGTCATGGTGCTCTTGATAGGAATGCGGTCACCGATCTTCCAATGGAAACGGTCCATGGTTCGTTGGCCGACAATCGCTCCCTGACGGTCCTTTAGAAAAGCGTTCCACTGATCTTCCGGAACGACCATTTCGGGGATGACCTGTCGCTGATTTTCCGGATCAATCACGAATTGGGGAAAGAAATTCTTTTCGTCCTGATAGACGCCACCAAACCAGTTGTTGTGGGTAACCGCCTTCACGCCGGGGATACGAAGGATTTTGTCGCGATAGGAAAGTGGAATGGGATTGATGATGGAGGTTCGGTTGATGGCAATCAGGCGGCTGGCACTGGCCAGCTCGGTGCGGTCGAAAGCACCGCTGACGACCCCCAGAAACGCGAACAAAAACAGTGCAACGGCAAAAGATCCAAGCGTCAGGATCAGCCGCAACTTTTTGCGAAAAAGATTGGCAAGAATCAAGCGGCTGAATTTCATGCGACACCCCCCACCGACGCTAGCTGAGCAGTCCCCTTACTGCCTTCCACCAGCAAACCCTTTTCCAGATGAAGCGTGGTGTTCGCGCGGGCCGCGACCACAGGATCGTGAGTCACCATCAGCACTGTCTTCGAATGCTTGCCGACAAGTTCCCCAATCAGCGCCATAATTTCGTCGGCGCTCTTGCGGTCCAAGTCGCCGGTTGGCTCGTCGCAGAGCAGAAAAGTCGGGTCCGAAACAATCGCTCGCGCAATGGTCACCCGCTGCTCCTGACCACCCGAAAGCTGCCGTGGAAAATGATTCATGCGATCGGCGAGTCCTACCACCGAAAGCGCTGTTTCCACGTGCTCGCGGCGCTCCGCCTTGGAAAGCTTCGTTAGCAGCAGCGGTAGTTCCACGTTCTGAAACGCCGTCAGCACGGGAATCAGGTTGTACATCTGAAAAATGAAACCCACGTGGCGCGCGCGCCATTCGGTAAGTTTATTGGCAGACATGCTCGTGACTTCATCACCCGCGACAGTGATGCTGCCGCGCGTCGGCACGTCCAGGCCGCCCAAAAGATTCAGCAGGGTGGTCTTGCCGGAGCCGCTGGGCCCCATAAAGGCGATGAACTCACCCTGGTCCACGTCGAGGTTCAATCCCTGTAGAACGTGTATGTCCTCGCCACCGCGGCGATAGGTCTTGTCGAGATCACGAACCTGAATGAGACTGCTGCTTCCTCCACTTCCGTCAACCTTCACCATTGGGAGTTCTCCTATTGTTTAATCTGGACGGATTGGCCATCGCGCAAGGAATCCGGGCCTTTGACGACGACCACCGAGTCAGGCTGGATGCCTGCAAGAATTTCCACATCGCCGCCGCGATTCTGCCCAACCTGTACGCCGCGACGCTCCAAAGTGCCGTTTTTCACCATCAATACGTACGTCGCAGAGCCGTCCCGTCGAATAGCGTTTTGCGGCAGGAGGGCCACGGCGGCGGATTTTTCGTTCTTTGCTTTGGGCTGTTCCTCTTCGAGGAAAGTTACTTTCACACCCATGTCAGGAAGCACGCGCTGCAGCGTCGCCGGATCAATGAGTTTCTTGTGGTCGTCAGCGGTGAACGAAATGCGCACCTTCACCGTGGCCTTCTGACGGTCGGCCGTGGGAATCACCGTGCGCACCTTGCCGGGAATCTGCCAATCAGGATACGCGTCAAGCACGGCGGTAACGCCCTGTTCCGCTTTTACCTTGGCGATGTATGCCTCGCTGACGTCCACCTCAATCTCGTTCGAATGCAGATCCACGATCGTGGCGATGCCGGTACGGGTAAACCCGCCGCCGGCAGAGATCGGAGAGACCATTTCACCGACTTGCGCGTCTTTCGAAACGACGATCCCCGCAAACGGCGCGCGAATCGTGCAGTTGTCCACCGCCTGCTGCTGCTCACGGATGCGTGCCTCGGAAGCAATAACTTGCTGTTTGGCGAGGGCGATCTTCGCGCGCAGACTGTCTGCCGCGGTCGTCGCGGTATCGAGCGCTTGCTGTGTGGAAACGCCGTCTTTCACGAGTTGCTGCGTGCGGCGTAGCTCTACATCGGCGTTGCGCAACTGGACTTCATAATCCTTGATCGCGGCTTCCGATGAATCGCGGTCTGCCTTCGCCGAATCCAGCGCGCGCCGGACGTCGGAATCATCCAATGTGGCCAAAAGCTGGCCTTCGGTTACGCGCGTGCCTTCGTCGAACAAAACGCTGGTTACACGCCCGGTGATTTTGGCGGCGATGGTGGCACGGCGGCGTGGGGTGATATAGCCGCTGGCGTTAAGCACGCCGGTGGGACCGGTGGCGGGCTTTACCGCGGTGGCCACTTCGACCTGCGGCTTGCGTTCGCGGAATGCCGAGGCTCCCACGGCAAGCAAGACCAGCAGAACAGCACCCAAGGTTAGCCAAAGCCAGCGTTTGCTGGACTTGGTGGCATTACGCTTAGTGTCACTAATGCGCAAGGAGCCCAGATCGGGCTTCAATGCTTTTGGTTGTGTCGCCATCCGGCGGCATCTCCTGGATTTGGGAGGGTCTCACGTTTGGATACGCGCCCAATTACCCAAATGTTTCGATGAGAAGGAAGAGGAATCGGTTCGGTGCCTATTTTAGCGGGTAGCGGGGCTTTTGGGGAGGAAAAATCGGGCCATTCCGAATCAGGCCCGGAAGCCGTGGTAGAAGAACTGGCCAAGGCCAATGGTGAAGAGAAAGTCGCCAAAAACGGCGTGGTCCAGGCATGTAAGCAACAGAGAACCCGAGGTTTGGTAGGTAGAGGAGAACAGCACTCCCCCAATTACGCAAAGGCCTACCGCCAGCCAGTTGTGGAAAATGATGTGCACGAAGCCAAATGCCAGCGCACTGGCGGCTACCATGCCCCAACCGGAGCCAAAAAGCGGCTTATAGCGATGAAAGAAGAACGCCCGATAAAACAGCTCCTGTGGGTAAACCGAAACCAGCGGATAAAGAAAAAAGATGAGCAGCCAAAGCGAGGGCGAACGCCTAATCAATGAAAAGAGATATTGCGGAGCCAGCAGGCGCACAGCCAGCGAGAGGAAGAACAGGCAGATTGCGTCGCGCATCAGAATCGAAGTCAGGAACGGACGGTAGTTCCCCCACGAAAACAGGCGCGTCGCGGGAAATTGCGGATCGCTGCGCAAAAGGAAAAAGGAGATGAGTCCGGCAACGAGAAGGTATGGGATAGGCAGGTTGGGAATGCAGCGAAAATAGATGAGCAACGGGATGCCCGCATAAACGGCGAGAAACTCGAGGGCGAGCAGCAGAATACGAGGCATGTACGGGTCACCGCCGGCCGCATCAGGAATCTGGCGGCTTGATCGCAGGGGTTGGATGCAGCGAGTCCGGATTCCGTAGCATGTTGCGCAGGCTGTTCACCGCTGCCTGGGCGCGGTGGACCTGCTGCTGGATGATGAGCGCGCTTTCGCGGTCGGGTGGTGTGAGCGACGGAATGTCGGTTAGCAATTCCGAATACCCCAGAATCGCGGTGAGCGGATTGCTGATTTCGTGGGCCGCGCCGGCTGCCAACCGCCCCAGTGCGGTGAGCTTTTGCGCGTGGGTCACCTGGGCCTGCACCGTTTTGAGGTTCTCGAGGGAAAACTGCGAAAGCTGCACCAGGTGTGCGAGTTCTTTGGTTAAAAGGTGCAGCTTGCGGAAAACCAGCACACTCAGCAGTAGCATAGCTCCGAAAACAAGCCGCAGACGAAAGGCCGTTACGCTTGCCGGGAGATTTCTCTCTATAGTGCCGAGCAAAGCGATGGCGGGAAGCGTGAGAATGGCACCCAGGGCAATGCGCGCCGTCCACAAGCTTTGCTTGATTTCACGGTTGGGAGTCTTGTCTTCACCGGGCTGTAGTGACGGGCCGATCGCAGAGAGGCCCGTAAAGAGGACCAGCGAGAGGAAGAAAGGCGTGTCGTAGAAGCTTCCCGCATAGTAAACGCCGCGGTTAATGGCCACGCTGAGCAGGAGGTTCGCCCCGGCCGCCAGTGCGAAAATGAAAATGAACGATAGATAAAAGGTGCGCCACAGACCTTGGTTGCGTTTCCAGACAAAAACGAGGCCCGTGATGATCATCAGGTGCTGAATGAGCGCCAGCAGATAGAAGGCGGGATTGTATTTCGAAAAGTCCTGGATCACAGCCTGCCACGGCAGGGCAAAATACCCAAACAGAGCCAACCACCACAGCGTCAGCAGCGCGAAATCGAGATTCCGCAGCCGAATATCGCGTCCTGCAGAAGCCGAGTGCGGCCGCATAACAAACGCAGAAAGAAAGAAGACATGGGCCAGTAGGAAGAGCGTGTCGCCAATAACCGGGGTGGGCTTGGAATACTGCTTCAGCGTGTCGTAGTAAAACCAGTAAGCCTGTGAAAGCAGCAGGTGAAAGAAACCGGCGGCCAGCAACTTCCAGAACAGCGGCAATACGCCGCGCCGCACATGAAAATTCTCGCGTGTCGCCAGAATGGCCACAATCAGCAGGGCACAGGGGATGGCGTCGCCAAACATGGTCATCGCATAGCAAGGTTTTACGGTGGCCGCGACAACAAGGTGCAACGCAAGAATTCCGCAAGAGACGAACAGGTAAATTCGAGGGCGCCCCTCAATCTTCATCGTGCACCATCCGCGGCGACCACCTCAGTGTCAAGTGCCGACGGTGGCAAAGAAATCGAGGGAAGGAAGATCGTGAAGTGCGCGCCTCCTTCTAGGCGATTGCCGCAGGAAATGTCACCGTCGTGCTGGCGAATGATGCCGTAGCAGGTGCTGAGTCCCAACCCGGTTCCCTTTCCGACCGGCTTGGTGGTGAAGAACGGTTCGAAGACATGCTCAGGGTGCCGGATGCCGGGTCCAGTGTCTGCGAACTGGATACAAACCTGCGGCTCGCATGGCCGAATGTGAATCGTCAGTTCACCTCCGCCGACTTCCTGAAGTGCATCAATGGCATTCGAAATAATTTGCAAAAAAACATGCAGCAATTGGCTGGAATCAGCTAGCACCGCCGGGCAGGGGCCCTGTTCGCGTACCTCCACGCGAAGGTCCGGCAACTTGTTGATGCGGCTCAAGTGCAAAGCGCTTTCAAGCAGCGGCTTTACTTCGACCGCCGCGAGTTGCAAGGGGGTCTCCTGTGCGAACCGCTGCATGTTTTCCGCCAACGCGTCGGTGCGCTGCGCGTATTGGCCAATCTTGGCCGCGAGATTTACGCTCCGCGAATCGGCACTAGCGCGAGAGGTGATCCGCGCTGCCTGTTCCCGGATATGTGTCATGGCGTCGCTGATTTGGTTGGCCACCTTGGCTACCAACTCTCCGAGTGCAGCCAGTTTTTCGTTTTGGACCAAATGATCCTTGAAGCGTTCGATGCTCGAATAGGTGTTGGAAAGATGCTGCAGGGAGCCGATCAGACTGCCGCTGAGCACATCCTGCTTGATGGAAAGCAGAAGCGAGAGAAAGAAAATGGTCACCAGGGTAATGTCCAACCGGAAGGAAAACAACGGGCCGGCCGCGGAGGGCGAAGTGAGCAACCATAAACCGATGCCGGGAGTCGAGACTGTCACCAACATGGTCAGATGCGAGGAGAGAAACGTGTATCGCCGGGTGGGCTTCGCGGTCTCGGCGTCTTCGGGTTGCTTGTTCAGCAGGGGGCGCCCCGCAAGACAAAGCCAGATAAACCCGGACACCGAGGCGACCAAGGGTAAATCGTAAAGCGAGCCCGTATAGTATTGGCCTGAGTCAATCGCCGCATTGCTCACGTTCGAGCCAATGGCATAGCTGATCGCGATGAAAAAAAAGATACCGTAAAAGGGACGCCAGGGTCCGCGCTCGCACAAGAAGGCCGTGCCTGCCATTACCACAAACACCTGGTTGCCGATCGCATCCGCAACGTTGAAATTGAAGTTGTAAACATCAGCGGCTCCAGGCAGCAGCCGATAAGCGTAGACAAAGAAGGCAAACAGATACAGCGAATACAGTATGAGGATGGCGAGGTCCAGCGCGCCAAACGCGCGGAATCGGGAGTGCTTCCTCTGGGGTTGCAGCGCGGTTGCCGCAGAGATGGGCACAATCTTCAGGAATAAGAGAATGTCACCAACCGGGAGGTCAGGCGTCAGCTTGCGAAACCCTAGTTCGTAAACCGACCAAATCGCGAGGCTGACCAACCACATGGCGGCAGCCAAGAACAAAAGGAACCAGAAGACGCGCAGTTGGGCACGGCTTTGCAAGGCGTTTTGCAGCGCTAAACCGGTGCCGACCGCGAGCAGGGCCACCTGGAGTAAGTCGCCGAATGCAGCAAGGGCGAAGCCCTTGGGGAGGGCCAAAGCCACTAGCGTGGATATTCCGACCAGACCGATGGTCAAAGATAAGCCGGGCAGCGGAAGCGTGCCAGAGCGCCTGGCTCCATCGGCCAATGGGACCCCGTTAATGTGGCCTGCGCTCATACTCCCCCGTCAATGCCAACGGTCGGACTTACAGACGGAAATGCCACGGCGCTGCGTGCTCGACAGACACCAGTGGGGTAGCCGGCCCTATGCGGCTCCTTCCATTCTTCGCCACTTCCTGCGTGCCTAGGCCCGAAGTTTGGCTGGGTGTGCAGCGAAGGTTACGCGGTACCTGTTTCGGCAAAGGCGGCATCTTGCTGAGGGGTGATCGGAGCGAGGGTCTCCGAGGGCCGTTCTGCGGGAACCGAAGGTTTTTGAAACACGATCTAGGTTAGTGACGCCAAAGGCATGCGGCAATCTGCGGAAATTCGACTACGGGGCCTTGACACTGGGCCGAAGAAGAAATAAGTAATAGGGGCTGCTAAATGCTCCAGAGATCCTTCGGGGGTCCAAATGGACGCTTCTCGCCGTGATTTCCTGAAAATAGCAACTGTAGGGGGAACTGCCGCCGCCATGTTCGGTTTCGATTTGAAGCCGGCCTATGCGGAGCTCCGCCAACTGAAGATTGCCAAGGCTAGCGAAACGCGCTCGACCTGCCCGTATTGTTCCGTCAGCTGCGGCGTCATTATTTACACGATTGGCGACCGCGCGAAGAACGTAACGGCACAGGTGGTGCACGTCGAAGGCGATCCCGACCATCCCATCAACCGAGGCACGATGTGCCCCAAGGGCTCATCACTTGAACAAGACATTTTGAACGACCGGCGCCTAGTAAAGCCGCAGGTGCGTCGGCCGGGGGGAACCGACTGGGAAGACATCAGTTGGGATCAGGCCATCGTCGAGATCGCGCAACGGGTCAAAGAGACTCGTGACAAAACCTTTGTCGAGACCGACGCGGCCGGGAATCGCGTGAATCGCTGTGAATCGATCGCGTTCACTGGAGGGTGCACCGATACCAACGAGTTCAACTACCTGGTTGTGAAAGCGATGCGCGCGCTGGGGGTCGTGCATTTAGAAAACCAGGCCCGGGTTTGACACGGCCCCACGGTCTCAAGTTTGGGACCAACATTCGGCCGGGGCGCAATGACAAACGGCTGGGTCGATATCAAGAACGCTGACATGATCCTGGTCATGGGCGGCAACCCGGCGGAGAACCATCCCTGTGGCTTCAAATGGGTGATAGAGGCAAAGCGCAACCGCAACGCAAAACTGGTTGTAGTGGATCCGCGTTTCACGCGGACGGCCTCGGTGTCCGACTATTTCGTGCAGATTCGAACGGGAACCGATATTGCGTTTCTGGGCGGGATGATCCGCTATGCCATCGAGAACGGCCGGTATAATAAAGACTATCTAATCAACTTTACCAATGCCGGATTCATCGTTGACAAGGACTTCAAGATACCCGAGGACGAGGACGGCGTCTTTTCCGGTTTCGACGAGCAGAAGCTTAGCTACAACCGCGCATCGTGGAATTACGAAGGCACCGGCGGGAAGGCACCGGCTGCCGCAAAGCCCGGGCAGCCTGCACCGCTTCCGCCGCTTCCCGAACGTGTGAATTTCGATTCGACGCTGCAGAATCCGCGTTCCGTTTTCCAATTACTGCGGAGGCATTACTCGCGCTACACGCCGGAGATGGTCGAACGCATCACCGGTATTCCCAAAGACAAATATCTGAAGGCCTGCGACATCTTCACGTCGATCCGCAAAGACGGCGATACGAAGAAAGTGGCTACAATGATTTACGCGCTGGGTTGGACACAGCACAGCTTTGGCACGCAGAACATTCGCACCGCCGCGATGATTCAGTTGCTGCTCGGCAACGTGGGCCGGGCCGGCGGCGGCGTCAACGCCTTGCGCGGGCATTCGAACATTCAGGGCGCGACCGACATGGCCGGGATTTTTGATAACCTCCCCGGCTACCTGAGAGTGCCAGTCCCGGCAGACGGCTCGTTCCAAGGTTGGATGAATCGCATCACGCCGACGCAATCCAAACCAGGCGATTGGACGTCGTTCAATTACTGGGGCAACACGCCAAAGTTTGCCGTCAGTTTAATGAAGACTCTTTATGGCGACGCGGCGACCAAGCAGAACGATTGGGCCTACGACTACCTGCCAAAAGTGGACCGGAACTACTCCTGGGTCAACATCTGGGACAACATGTACAACGGCATCGTCAAAGGAATGTTTGCCTTTGGCATGAACGGCGTCATGATCGGCCCGAACACCAACAAAAACATTGATGCGCTGAAGAAGGCGGATTGGCTGGTGGTTGGAGAGATTTATCCGGACGAAACGAGTGAATTCTGGAGGTCTCCAGGGATCACCCAGGACGAAATGAAGAGCATCCAAACGACGGTCTACCGCCTGCCTTGTGCGGGGTTCGCGGAAAAGGACGGAACGTTCACCAATTCGGCGCGATGGCTGCAATGGAAAAATACCGCGCTGCCAATTCCACCCGGCTGCCGCTCCGACCAGGGGATCGTCGCGCAGATTTTCCTGAAAACGCGCGAGCTGTATCAGAAGGAAGGCGGGAAATTCCCAGATCCGATTCTGAAGCTCACCTGGAGCTACACGAACCCTAACGATCCTTCCCTTGCGGAAGTTTTGAAGGAGGTCAACGGCAAAACGCTGGTGGACGCGGAAGATCCTGCGACCAAGCAGCAGCTCAAGGCCGGACAGCAAGTCCCCGGATTTGCCTGGCTGAAGGACGACGGCACAACAACCTCCGGCAACTGGATTTATTGCGGCTCCTATACCGAGGCCGGCAACCTAACCATGCGCAGAGACTCAGCCGACCCGTCCGGACTAGGCGTGCACCCCAACTGGGGTTGGTCCTGGCCAGCCAACCGTCGGGTGCTCTACAACCGCGCCTCCTGCAACGGCGATGGAAAACCCTGGGACCCTGCACGCAGACAAGTCTGGTGGAACGAGGCGACGCAGAAGTGGGTTGGCGTCGATGTGCCGGACTTCAAGGTCGACTCCAAGCCGTCCGAGCACATGGGCCCGTTCATCATGAATCCGGAAGGCGTGGGCCGGATTTTTGCGCCGCTCGGCGCCTTCGCCGACGGCCCCTTCCCTACCTTCTATGAGCCGGTGGAGAGCCCGGTCGACAATCTGCTCTACCCGAAGCAGTCGCACAACCCCGTGGTGAGGCGCTACAAGACGCCCGAGGACAAGTATGGCTCGCCGAAAGACGGCTATACCGTGATTTGCACGACGTACCGTCTGACGGAGCACTATCACTACTGGACCAAGAACAATCCGATGAACGTGCAATTGGTGCCGGAACCGTTTGTGGAAATCTCCGAGGAAATGGCCTCGGAGATGGGATTGCGTGGAGGGGAGCGTGTGAAAGTCTCGAGCGCGCGCGGCCAATATATCGCGAAGGCCATGGTCACCAAGCGCATCAAGGCCATGAATATTGACGGCAAGAAAACCTATCAGATCGGAATTCCCATTCACTGGGGCTACCGAGGGATCTCCGAAGATGATGGCAGGACCGCAAAAACTCCGGTCAATTTGTTAACGCCGACGGTGATCGATCCCAACGCCTACACACCGGAATTCAAGGGCTTTCTGGTGAAGGTCGAGAAAGCGTAGGAGAGCGCCATGAGCCAAGCGACACTACGCGTTCAGAAAATCTCAGGACACTCGGGAACCGTGCCCGGCCGAGACACACAACGTGAATACACCGTCTGCAAATTAGTGGACACCACCACATGCATCGGCTGCAAGGCGTGCGAAGTGGCCTGCGTTGAGTGGAACGACATGCCGTTCTCTCCGACAGCGTTCGACAACACCTACCAGACCATGCCGGAGACGCGGTGGAATTACTGGAACCTGATCCTGTTTAACGAGCACGAGCGCGAGGACGGATCGTTGCAATGGCTGATGCGCAAGCATCAGTGCATGCACTGCGCCGAGCCCGGCTGCCTGGAGGCGTGTCCGGCCGATGGCGCGATCGTGCAATACACCAATGGCATCGTGGACTTCCAGCAAGCCAACTGCATCGGCTGCGGCTACTGCATCACCGGCTGCCCGTTCAACATCCCGAAGTTCAACAGCGTTACCAAGCGCATGTATAAGTGCTCGCTGTGCACGGACCGCGTCAGCGAAGGCCTGGAGCCAGCCTGCATCAAGTCGTGTCCAACCGGCTGCCTGCACTTTGGCAGCAAGGACGATATGAAGGAACTCGCGGAAATTCGCGCGAAGCAGTTGCGCGATCATTATGGCTATGACAAGGCTGGCGTCTACGATCCACCGGGAGTCGGCGGCACGGGTGTGATTTACGTGCTGCACGACGCCACTCAACCAGAACTGTATGGAGGTCTGCCGAGCAATCCTTCGATTCCGCTGGCCGTGAAGTTCTGGAAGCATCCGCTGAAGTGGATCGGGAATCTGGCGATGGTCGGGGGGCTGATCGGCTTATTCGTCCACTACCTGAAGTTCGGCCCGAAGGCTCGCGAGGAGTCCGACATTGCTTCGAAGGAGGGACAATGAACCCCCGTGGAATGGTGGGCTACCACCCGGAACAACTGATCCCCCACGATCACATCCTTCGTTATAGTTTTAAGGAGCGATTGAATCACTGGATCGCCGCCGGATCCTTCATCTATCTGATGCTGACTGGTCTTGCCTTCTGGTCGCCCTGGTTGTTTTGGATCGCAGCCGTGCTGGGAGGTCCGGAACTCTCAAGGTTCCTGCATCCGTGGATCGGCCTGATCTTTTTCGTGTCGGTGTGCTACATGTTCACGTTGTGGGCCAACCAGATGAATTTTGAACCGGTGGATAAGGAGTGGTGGAACTCAATCGGCTACTACATCCGCAACCAGGACGAAAAGATGCCACCTGCGGGGCGTTACAATGCCGGCCAGAAACTCCTGTTCTGGAGTTTCTTCGTTGGCGGCATCTTGTTGCTCGCTTCCGGCCTGGTGCTCTGGTTCACCGAATCGATCCCCTGGAGCCTCCGCTGGATCCGCTACATTTCCGTCGTCGTACATGCCGGAACTGCGCTGCTGATGATCGGCAGCTTCATGATTCACGTGTATATGGGTGTCTTTGCGGAACGCGGAGCGTTCGGCAGCGTGATCCGCGGCGACGTTTCCTTGGCGTTTGCCAAGCGCTACCACCCCAAGTGGTATAAAGAGATCGTCGGAGAATCCGACCGCTCGAAATGAGCTTTCTCGCGGCCGGCAAGGTGAACTATCGCGCTCGACTTGGGCGCGCGGCTTTGCTGGCGGAACGATACGAATCGGCCCGTGAAATTCTTGCCTTCTACGGTTCGCTGGCTTCGTTTCAAAAACGGTATTACGAATCACTTCCCGAATTGTGGGGCAAAAGGCCGATTGTTCCGGCCAGCGGCGAGCTGCGCGCGGAACTCAACCTCGGAGTGGTGCTGGACTGGTTCGGCGAGTTGCTGAGGCTGGTTGCCTCGGAAGCCCTTGGCGTGCCGGCTGAAGCATCACGTCACCTGCAGGCAAAAGGCAGCGCGCGCCAAGGCGAAATCCTCCAAGCATTCTGGAAGAACGGCTTATTGGAAAAAACGATGGCGGATATAGAGCTCGCTGGCGATTCGCAATCGAAGCCTTTTGCGGATTTTTTTGCGCGCGTTATGTTGCAACCATATGCAGAATTTGTGGCCGGAGCGATGTTGCCGCCCGCACCGTTGATGACCGTCTGCCGCTGCCCGCGCTGTAACGCCTTACCCTTGCTCGGCGTGCTGCGACTCGAAGGCGATGGCGGGAAACGCTCCCTGATGTGTTCATTCTGCTTGCTCGAATGGGAGTTTCGCCGAATTCTCTGCGCAAAATGCGGCGAGGAACAAGAGCAGAAGCTCCCGGTTTATGTAGCCGAACAGTTCCCGCACATTCGCGTAGAATGCTGCGAGACCTGCAAACATTTCGTGCGCACGGTGGATTTGACCAAAGACGGCAATGCCGTGCCCTTGGTGGACGATCTGGCGGCAATCCCGTTAAGCTTGTGGGCCGAGGAGCACGGCTACCGGCGCATCCAAGGGAATTTGCTCTGGACCTGACCGCGGGCGGCCTTCGACTATTCTTGTCACTAAACGTTAACAGGAGCGCTCATGAAACGCACCGGCTTGGTGTTGTGGCTCGCCCCGATGCTCGTCGCAATTGCGCCGGCACAGGCTCAAAAGACCGGACCCCCTCCACTCATCGTGATTCGTGCGGGTACCCTGATTGACGGTACGGCCGAAATGCCCCGCAGGAATCAGTTGATTTTTATCCGCGGCGAGCGCATCGAGAAAATAAGCGACGGTTCGGCGGGAATTCCCGCAGAGGCCACCGTGGTTGACCTTTCAAACTCCACGGTGCTTCCCGGAATGATCGACTCGCACACGCACCTTTTCCTTTGGGGCGAGGACCCCGCCAAAGGGGGCTACGACGCTAACATCCTGAGGGCAGGAGTTGCACTGCGCGCCGCGCGTGCGACTTATGCCGCACGTCGAGCGTTGGAGCAGGGGTACACGACGATTCGTGACGTGGAGACCGAAGGCGCTGGATACGGTGACGTTGGGATCAAGCAGGCCATCGAAGAGGGCACTATTCCCGGACCTCGCGTGTTTGCGTCGACCCGTGGAATTTCCTCGACGGGCGGTTATAACCTGGAAGGCTATGCGCCGGAACTCACGATGCCCAAGGGGGTGCAGATCATCGACGGCCCGGTGGAGGCACGTAAAGCGGCCCGCGAACAACTAGATCACGGCGCGGACTGGCTAAAGGTATATATGACCCACCGCTCGTGGACCGACAAGCGAAATCGTTTGGTCTCGCAGCCCACGCTCACTGTCGAAGAGTTGCGGGCCATCGTGGAGGAAGCTCATGGCTGGGGCAGGAAGGTGGCCTGTCACGCTTACAACGGCGAGGGTTTGCAGCGGGCCCTCGATGGCGGCTGTGATTCGATCGAACACGGCCTGGAAATCACCGATGCGCAGATCGCGCAGATGGCGCGGCAAGGCACATGGTATTGCCCGACGATCGGCGTCTATTACGGCGATTGGCAACCCGAAAACACACCCGAAGGCCAACGCGACCGTGCGCGGGCCACAGTGCATGAAACCAGTTTCCGCAAAGCACTGAAAGCCAACTTGAAAATCGTCTTCGGCACCGATATCGGAGGCATCCCGTGGCAGGAGCCTATCGCTGAGGAATTTTCCTATATGGTGAAGTTCGGGATGAGCCCGATGGCGGCGATTCAGTCGGCGACCTCGCGCCCGGCGGAGATGCTCGATGGCACAGGAGAGTTCGGTTCATTGAGCGAAGGCGCGTATGCGGACATCATTGCCGTCAGCGGCGATCCCCTCAAGGACATTTCGGAATTGAAGAAAGTAAAATTTGTGATGAAGAGCGGATCTGTCTTCAAGGATGACCTGCACGGTCTGCCGTGCACGACTACTGCGAAATAATTTGACGCGAGCGTGACCGCAGGGCCATCGCTTCAGAATTCGGCGGCCACCGCGTGGCTTCGACAGGGCGGGTTACTTGGTCAACGCTAGCCAGGCTTTGTGAAGCAAACTCTCGATCGTGGCTCCGGTTGTCGGCGAACCAATCGACGTGGGGGCGGACGGTCGGGTCAGGTTCGACGGAAGATTGGAAACAGGGAGAAAGGCCGGCGCGTGGTTTTCCTGCGCCGTCCCGTACATGATGCGAGCAAAACTCAGATGCGACATATCTTTCTTTCTCCTGCCGCAACGCGCGCGGCGTTCTCTTGATTGTGCTCCTAGGCACGGAGAGCGAAGTGCGCAAACGATTTTCAGCGGCGAGTTGATTACTGGCCCGAAGGGCAGGGCGAAATGAGTTTCCTTACGGAGGGAAAGCGATGGCTGAACAAAGCTACGTGAATCACGTGAAGTGGGTTCCATTGTTTCATTTTTTTGTGATACCGGTGCTGGTCTTGAATCTGGTCCAGTCGATCTACAAGTGCTTCCATTTGGGATTTTCTTTTGACCGCTTAGTGGGCGTACTGACCGCCGCCGCGCTGTTGCTGCTGACGTTCCAGGCACGTCTTTTTGCGCTGAAAGTGCAGGACCGCGTCATCCGTCTCGAAGAACGCCTGCGCATGGAAAGATTGCTTCCGACAGATCTGCAGCCACGCATTGGGGAATTCACTCCCAGCCAACTGGTCGCGCTGCGCTTTGCTGGCGATGCGGAACTTCCGGTCCTGGCGCGCAAGGTGCTCACCGACAAGATCATCGAAGGAAAAGTCATTAAGCAGATGGTGCAAAACTGGCGCGCGGACTATCTGCGCGCATGAGGAAGGGCTTGGCCGTTCGATCCAAGACAAAGCGGTGGTGTGCGGAACGCTAGCCTGTTCATGCCCTTGAGCGTCATGGCAGCGGATTCCCACCAAACGTCACTTGATGGGGCAAGGGGTGACCTCACCTACCGCCAGGGGAGGATCAGCACAAAATAAAACGGCGCCCAGGTTTTGCCTGAACGCCGCCCTTAGGAAGGACTTGGGAAAGAGTTAGCGAAACTTAGATGGTCTTCGGTCCCACGCCAGCCGTTGCTGGAGCGGAAGCCGAGCGGGAGAAGCCGCCCGATTCCTTCTCGCCGGACTTGTCGATTTCGATGGAGCCTTTAAAGTACGCGCCGTCTTCGATCATGATGCGCGCGGTCGTGAGGTCGCCATTGACCGAGCCGTCCTTCTTGATTTCAATGCGGTCTTTGGCGCGGAGATTGCCCTTGACGGTGCCGTAGACCACGACTTCGCGGGCGATGATGTCCGCGGTCAGCTTGGCTGTGGCGCCGACGGTGAGTTTGCGCTCGTCGAGCTGTACGAGACCCTCGACGGATCCCTCGAGCAGCAAGTCTTCATTTCCCGAGATTTCGCCCTTGATGTGCAGGCTCGGTCCGAGGCGCGCGGTGGCGCGGTCGGCGGTAGCACCCAAAGGACGCATAGCATCTGTACTCATTGCGGTTGTTCCCTCCCAAGTATTCGCCGGCGAAGCCTTCGTCGACGGCGGATTCACTGGCGAAAATTTTTGCTCCGGTTGCGCGGCTTGCGGCGTGTCCGGCTTTTTATTCCCGCACATCGGTCCTCCCAGGGATAGCACACCCCACGCAGATTTCCGGCCCGGGGTACTGCAAAAGATAGTCCGCTGGGAGGCGCGCAGCAAATAGAGTATGAGAAGAGGGTGCTTGAGAGTAACTAGACGGAAGAACAGGAGGAGCCTTGTACTTCCGGGCCGGAGAAGCCGAGGCGAAGACCTAGTTCTCGTAATGCCGGTCCTCTTAGCAAGGAAGCCGCAATCGCACCTTTTAAGAGGTGGGTTTATCCGGCACGGGCTGCGTCGCCAGGAAGTCGGGAACGAAGCGCCGAGAATAAGAGGTGAGGAGTTCCTCGACGCGTTGCGGTGAGGACGACTTTAGGACGAAGCCAGCGTGATGGAATTTCGTGATGCGGTAGACAATCTCAGGATCGGTGTAGCTGGAGGTGTCCGGATCCTGCTGGCGCGCCAGGCAGACGATGACGCCCGCATAGTCATGATGCGTTTGCGGAAGTTGGTAAGGTTGCTTCCCTGCTCCGACTTCGAGATGCGCCCACTCACGCCATAAATTGATGCCCGTCGCGGCTTGCACGAGATTTGAAATATAGGCGCCACCGATGCGCGCGGCGATTTCGAGGAAGTAAAAGCGATCCTCGGCGTCCGCCTTGAGGAATTCCGTGTGCGTAACGCCGCGGACCAAACCCAAGCCATCAACTAACTTCTTGTGGATTTCCTTCAGCGTCTGTACGCCATCAGAATCGCGCGGCAGCGTGCGCGTCGTAAACACGCCGCCATGATGCGAAACGTCCAGTGGCGGCGTGCCATAGCCGTGGGCCTCGGCGAAGAGGACCTCTTTTTCCGATACCACGCCGTCCACGTGGTACACGCAACCTGGAATGAATTGCTCTAGTAGATAGTCCGATTGGTTATCACCTAACTGCTCGAGCCATGGCCACAGCTCTTCGCTTGTTTGAATCTTTTTCATGCCAATGCCCGAGGCCTGGGCTCGCGGCTTGAGCAGCCATGGCCCTGGAATAGAGTTCATGAATTCGCGAAGGTCGTCGTGGTTGAGGACGTGAATAAACTCAGGCACAAGCACACCGGTTTCCCGGGCACGTGCACGCATCGCCAGTTTGTCGCGGAAATAGCGCACCGTGGTAAGTCCCATGCCGGGCAGGCGCAAGTGTTCGCGGATACTGGCTACGTTTTCAAGGTCGAATTCGTCGAGCGCGACGATGCGGTCAATGCGACGCGTCCGCGCGGCATAGCTTACGGCGTGGAGAAGGTCGTTGATCGGCAGATCCTCAGGCATGAAAAACATTTCGTCAATCGCTTCACGGGGCCAATTGGCTTTTCGCAGTTTTTCCACGGTAAGGAGATAGACTACACAACCCATCGCTTTGCACGCGCGAAGAAACTCCTGCCCTTTTTCATAGGAACTGACACAGAGGATAGAAATCGCGTGGTCGGGAGACATTCAACGTTCCGGGCAAACGGCTCGGACGCGCCGTGCCCTCGCTTTGCAAGAACTGCGCGGATTATACCTGTCTTTATCTAACGGGGAAGAGAAATTGCAGGAAGGGGGCGACGCGCCTGGCCCAGGCAGCTTCGTTGTGCTCGGCGCCTTCAACCCGTTCGTAGTGCAGGTCGCGTTCGGACTGCCAGCCCTTGCTGAGAAGGATGTCACGGAAGCGCTCGACGTCTTCGACCGTGCGGCCACCTTCACGTGTCCCGGCATCGAGCCAGATGCGCGGGTGCGGAGTCGCACGCGCTCTGGCCGCAAAACGCAGGATCACACGCTCGTTCCACCACACCGAAGGCGAAAGGGCCGCAATGCGCCCGAAGACATTCGGCATTTTCAGGCCTACATACAACGAAACCAGGCCACCCAGCGATGAGCCGCCGATGCCCGTGCGCTCGACTCCTGAAGCCACACGGTAGCGCTGCTGCACGAACGGGCGAACTTCTTCGAGAAGAAATCTCGCGTAGCGATTCGCACGCCCCCCGCCGAGCTTCGGCGCGCGCGTCGGGGTGTACTCGCCGAGGCGCTGCTTGCCTGCGTTGTAAATGCCCACGATGATCAGCGGCTCGACGCGGCCTTCATTGATCACGCGGTCAGCGGTCTGGCCAACGTGCCAGTCCATTCCCGGAATAAACGAGGTGGCGCCATCGAACAGGTTCTGTCCGTCGTGCAGATAAAGAACCGGATAGCGGCTTTGCGATTCCGCGTAGCCCGGTGGCAGGTAGACGATCAGATCGCGGCGGTTGCGCAGAAAGCGCGAGGGAAACTGCTCATGTTTGATTAGCTGCGGGCCGCTCACGGAGAGATGACTACCAAAAGATCCTTGGCTTCCACGTGCTGGCCGGGCGTGACGTGCAGGTTGACCACACGTCCCGCAATCGGCGCGTAGATGTTTGATTGCATCTTCATGGCTTCCAGTGTGAGCAGTTTAGCACCGCGTTCAATGGTATGGTTAACTTGGACGGCGACGCTGCTCACGAGTCCGGCGGTGGGAGCGCCCACCTGGCCGGGATCTTCCGGATTGACCTTGGGATGCGCGCGCTCGACGACGCGCAGCGAGCGGTCGCGAATGGTGACCTCTCGAGGCTGGCCGTTCAGTTCGAAAAAGAGCGTCCGCGTGCCATCTGGATGCGCTTCGCCGATGGTAAGAAACTTGACGATCATCGTTTTGCCGGATTCGATTTCGACAGTGATCTCCTCGCCCGGCTTCAAGCCGTAGAAGAATCCGGGAGTCGGCAGCACACCCACGTCGGCGTAGGTCTGCCGGAACTTGTCGAACTTCAGGAAAACGTCGGGATAAAGAAGGTAGCTCAGCAGCGCATCGGCGGTGACGGGATGGCCGGTCTTCCTTTGCAGTTCCGCTTGCTCAGCTGCAAAATCCGCTTCCGGCAGGCTGGCGCCGGGGCGACCCCGGAGCGGTGTCTGGCCGCGCAGAATAACGCGCTGGAGTTTTTTTGGCCAGCCCCCGGGAGGAAAGCCAAGCGCGCCAGAGAACATTTCGACGACCGAATTGGGCAGCGAGAGGTCGTGGCCTTCGGGAAGCTTTAGAAGATCGGCGGGCTCCATTTCCTTCGCAAGGAGAAACAGCGCCATGTCGCCGACGACTTTACTTGATGGTGTGACCTTCACGATGTCGCCAAAAATCTGATTGACTTCGGCATAGGTCTTTTCCACTTCTCGCCAGCGATGACCAAGGCCCATGGCTGCGGCCTGCTCGCGCAGATTCGTGAATTGGCCGCCGGGGATTTCGTGCTCGTAGAGCCGCGCGGAACCCGACTTAGGTCCGGAATCGAACGGCGCGTAATAGACCCGCACCGATTCCCAATAATCGGAGCATTCGTTGAGCGTTGTGGAATCAAGCTCCGTCGCGCGCGGGGTGTTTTTCAACGTTTCCACGACGGCGTTCAGATTCGGCTGGCTCGTGCCGCCGCTCATCGAGGCCACCGCTGCGTCCGCCACATCCACTCCGGCTTCGGAGGCTTTGAGCAACGAAGCGGCATTCAGTCCACTGGTGTCGTGGGTGTGGAAATGGATCGGGATGCCGATTTCCTCGCGCAGCGCCTTTACGAGCGCGTAAGCGGCATAGGGTTTGCACAGCCCGGCCATATCCTTGATGGCCAGGAAGTGCACGCCGAGTTTCTCCAGGCGTTTGGCCATATCGACATAGTATTTCAAGGAATATTTCGGGCGGCGCTTATCCAGAATGTCGCCGGTGTAGCAGATGGCGGCTTCACAGATAGCACCGGTTTCGAGGACCGCATCTATCGAAACCCGCATGTTGTCGATGGAATTCAGCGAATCGAAGATGCGGAAGATATCGATGCCTTGGCGGCAGGACTCCTTCACGAATTCCTCCACAACATTGTCTGGATAGGAGGTGTAACCGACGGCATTCGCGCCGCGCAGAAGCATCTGAAAACAGATATTGGGAATGCGTTCTCGCAACTCCCGCAAGCGCTGCCACGGGTCTTCGTGCAGGAAGCGCATCGAAGTGTCGAAGGTAGCCCCTCCCCACATTTCCAGGCTGAAGAGATTTGGCAGCCTTTGCGCGACGGCATTGGCAGTGGCGAGCAGGTCGAAAGTGCGCACGCGCGTAGCCATGAGCGACTGGTGCGCGTCTCGGAATGTCGTATCGGTGATCAGCAGCCGCTTTTCCTTGCGAGCCCATGCGGCAAATTTCTTCGCGCCGAGCTTCTGCAGCAACTGGCGCGTCCCTGCAGGTGGCACAATCCCCGGCGCCGTTGGAATTACCGCTTGCTCGAAAACCTCAGGTGGCTTCTTTCCCTTGACCTCGGGATTTCCGTTGAGGATGACGTCGCCGAGATAAGAAAGGAGTTTGGTGGCGCGGTCTGCGCGGCCGGTGAAATGAAACAGCTCGGGCGACTCATCCAGGAACGAGGTGGTCACTTCGCCGGTGCGAAATTTTGGGTGGTTCACCACGTTTTCGACGAAGGGGATGTTCGTTTTTACGCCGCGAATGCGGAATTCGCGCAGCGCGCGGTCCATGCGTTGGCAGGCCTCGTTGAGGTTGCTGCCCCATGCAGTGACTTTCACGAGTAGTGAATCGTAGTAGGCCGCGAGTACTGCGCCCGCGTACGCCGTGCCGCCGTCGAGGCGGATACCGAATCCGGCGGGCGATCGATACGTGGAAATCTTGCCGTAGTCTGGAGCGAAATTCTTTGCTGGGTCTTCCGTGGTAACGCGGCACTGCAGCGCCGCGCCGTACAACGGAATCTTTTCCTGGGGCGGCAGCGAGAGCGGGGGCTCGTGCAGCTTGTGTCCCTGGGCGATCAGGATCTGCGAGCGAACAATGTCCATTCCGGTGATCATCTCGGTGACCGTGTGCTCCACCTGCACCCGGGGATTCACTTCGATGAAGTACCAGTTCTGCGAATCCACATCGTAGAGGAATTCCACCGTGCAAGCGTTGCGATACCTCGCCGTGTTCGCAATCTGTACGGCGGCCGCGCAGATGCCTGAACGTACCGCTTCGGGCAGGTTCACGGCTGGCGCGACTTCCACCACTTTCTGGTGGCGGCGCTGCACGGAACAATCGCGTTCGTAAAGATGAAGCAAGTTGCCGTGCTCGTCAGCGAGGATTTGCACCTCGATGTGCTTCGCGCGCGGCAGGAATTTCTCGAGGAAAACCGAAGCGTCGCCAAATGCAGACTTCGCCTCGCCCTGTGCTTCTTCAAGGCGCGCGGCTAGCTGCGCTTCATCCTGTACGACCCGCATGCCTCGGCCGCCCCCTCCCATGGCGGCCTTCACGATCACCGGGTAGCCTATTTCTTCGGCGATCTCGCGTGCTTCCTCCGGAGAGGTGACCGCTTTTTCCGTGCCCGGTAAAACCGGTACCTTTGCCGATGCAGCGAGGCGTCGCGCGGCGGTTTTGTCCCCCAGCAATTCCAGCAACTCCGGCGTCGGACCGACAAACGTGATGCCCGCCTTGGCGCAGGCCCGCGCCAGTGCGGGATTTTCCGCAAGGAAGCCGTAGCCAGGGTGAATAGCGTCCACTTCGTGGGCTTTGGCAATCGCGATGATACCGGGAATATCGAGATATGCCTCGACTGGTCCTTTGCCCGCACCCACCTGATAGGCTTCGTCGGCTTTGAAGCGGTGCAATGCCAGACGATCTTCCTGGGAGTAGACGGCCACGGTACGCAGGCCAAGCTCATTGGCAGCGCGGAAAATGCGGATGGCGATTTCGCTGCGGTTGGCAGCCAGAAGTTTGCGGATGGGACGGGTCTGTTTCACGGGCACCAATCTAAGCGCTCAATAAGCATGTGCGAAATTTTACATTGTCGCATGCCAGGCACCACACAACGCGCAAAAATTTGCATAGGGTCAAAGGAAAATTTTGCTGCCCGAAAGCCGGAATTAGTGCTTCAGAAGCGGCACCGCATAGCGGATAGGCACGCCGAAGTTGGATCCGCCGAAGCCTTTGACGATGGCAAAGGTTACGCCAATGACGCCGCCCTGGCGGTTCAGCAGCGGGCCGCCCGAGCCGCCCGATGTCGTCTGCGCATCGTAGACGATCTTGTCGGGCAACACGTCGCCCACGTGTCCCTGCGTAACCAAAGGACGGATGAGTTTGCGCTTTGCCAGTTCCGCCAGTACCAGCTTCGGATCGCCACCGCTGATTTTCACGATTTCTTCCACTGTCTGGTCACCCGCTCGCGCCAAAATCGCGTCTAGCCCCGTGGCATAGCCAACGCTGATCAGGGCGTCACCGCTGACGGCCGCTTCCTTGCCAGGATCGATCTTTAGGATCGGACGGTGCAACTCGGACAAATCCCCGCGCACCAGCGCCAGGTCGGCCTCCTGTGAAATCTGGGAAATCGCCATGGAAATGCCGGTCGGCTCGTTCGGGAAATAAGCAACCATCTCGGCAATGACTGGTTCCAGCCCCTGCTTCGCCGCGCTGGCAAGCTCGTCGTTCTGCCACCAGGGTTGCACGACGTGATGGTTCGTCAGAATTTTGCCGTCGCCGACGATGAATCCGGTACCAAAGAAATCTGCTCGTACTTCGGGCCCGCGCCCTTCGGTCGTGTAGACGGGATTCCCCTCGCTGTCTTTCAGGGGCGTGCCGTCCTCATTCATCCCTCCATAACGCAAGCGGCGGCCAGAGGACTTTTCGTTGAAGGCCACAGCAACATGCAGGAGGCCTACGCTAGGCGCGTAAGAACGAATGATGTTTTCCGCAGCCTGCGACTGGCCCTCGATCTTGGCGAGGCGGCTGCTCGCTTCATCGAGCTGCCTGCGCAAATCGTCCGATACCTGCCCATTCTGAGCGGCCATCTTATGTTTCAATTCCTCGGTCTGCTTCTGGAGCTGTTCTTTCTGCTGAACTACGTCGGCGTTGGCGGGATCGTCGCGGAGCTTGCGCGCGGAAGCGAGCAGTTGCGCCTCGGTCTTCACGCTGGTTTCAAGCTGCGCGATCACGCCATAAGCGCGTTTGGTCTCCTTTTCGGCGCGATGCGAATAAAGAAAGAACACCCCGGAGATGATCAACGCCAGCCCCATCAGCGCAAAGACACCGATCTTGAGAATGCGTTCCAGAGAAAAGGCGTCGCGGGTCATCTTTTCGGTGACCGCGAGCGCCTGAAACGCGGTCTGTGCCACACCGAAGCTCTCTTCGGCAAGCCGCGATTTTTCTTCCAGTTTCTTCAGGGTAGAGTGCTGGCGCAGTTGCGAGCGGACGCGCGCCAGGAGTTCGCTCTCCAACCACGGCTCAGGCAGAACGTCGTCTGCACCCAGATCCAGTGCCCGCGCGCGTTCTACTGGGCTGCCTTGCGATAGCACGATCACTCGTGTCGTTGGACTCTTCGATTTCGCCACAGCAATCGTTTCGTTGCACGAACCGGAGGCCGACAGCAGCAGCAAGTCGGGCGGCGCGCCCTGTAACCGTTCGAGAGCGGCGTTGTTGCTTTCCGCAGTCGACAGGGCGTATCCGGCGTCAGCGAGAAGCTGGCTGAGCGCATCGCGTCCCGAATCGGCGGCGCCAACTAAAAGGATGCTTTGCACTGGAGTGCTCACCGGAGCGCGTGTCCTGCTCTTCGAGGCGAATACTGCTCGAAGGAGTAAGCAGTCTACCTTACTCCGCCGAAGGTTTCACGCGGGCAGAGGGTTCTGGGGCCTGCGCCGCCTCCGCGCCTGTGGCCTTCAACGCCTGCAGCTCCGCCTGCACACGATCCCAGGTCTTGGGGTCCTTCTTGAAGGCATACGGCGCTTCGGCGCTCGAAAAAAAGCTGAGCAATTCTTGCCGTAGGTCTGGAGACAGGCATTCGAATCTCTTTCGAGCCAGCGCATGCAGGAGCTGCGCGTGCGCGTTGTCATTCAACCGGTATTTGCCGCCCTCGGTTTCCTTGCCAACGTCGAAATTCACATTCGGCAGCTGGAGCTTGCCTTCGCTTTCTTCCTTCAGCAGCCGACGGTAGTCCGAAACCGCCAGGTTGAAGCTTTCCTCGAACATCCTTTCGGTCTCGGGAGTCGGCGTCTTCAGTTCCAACACCCGCAGCGGGCCGAATTTCGGGAGCAACTTGAAGAGAAAGGCGTCAAACCGTTCTCGGCGGCTTGGCCGCTCGTAATTCTTGCCCCATTCTTTCTCGTACTCCGCGCGGGAAAGATTGTAGAGGAATTTGCGCTTCGTAACGCTCGGCTCGTCGGCCTGAATTTCCTTTTCCTTCAAAGCCCAAGCGATGCGCGTGGCCTTAGGAATCAGATTGCTCACGTCGCGGCGGTACGAATTTAAGGCCAGTTCCTCGTCGTGCATCACGCTTTTCAGTTCGATGCCGTAGGTTTCCTGAAATGCCCGGTCCAACAACGGCTGCGAGACCTCAAAGCCGATGAAGTCGTGATAACTCGAGGGCGCGTAGCGCTGCAGCGCCACCTGCTGCACGTCGAAACCGAATTCTGTTTTCACATGCGCCAGCTCGTCGTCTTCGTAGGTGACAAAATCGCCGAATTTCTTCTTGAGCGACGGATATAACAGTGGCACGGCGCGGTTGGTTGCCATCCGGTGACCTTCGTTATCGGTGGCGTAATGGGACAAGGCGCCGAGCGCAAACGCGTAATCGTAAATGTCACCGGAGTCACGCAGCATCGCCATCACAAAGTCTCCGCTGCGTACGTAATGGGTGAGGTCGCTGAAAAAATGGCTTCCGTGCGGATAGTAGCCGCAATCCTGGATGATCGAGCCGCCGTAGGAATACGCCTGCGCTGCGCTCAATTCCTCTTCGGTGGCGTTCGGGTATCTCGCCTTCAGCAGTGGCTTTAGGTGCGATTCCCAGACCGTATCAATTAGCGCTTGGTGGGCGAGAACGGCGTAACCATAGCCGGCACAAGGAAACAGGAGTTGCGCCACGAGAAGGAGAGCAAACCAGGCAGCGATAACTCGAACCGTGGGAGAAGCACAACAAATGGGCTGCCGGCGCCTCAAGAAACTTCCCCCGGAATCGCCACGGCAAGTCACACGGCTATTTTAGCTGAAGCCCCGAAAGATTTTGGTAGGGGGAAAGCCTTAGTACTTGCGCAGGACGCCGATGACGCGGCCCTGAATCTTCACGTCGCCCGCGGCGACCATGATGGGAGCCACTTCCGAATTGGCAGGCTGCAAGCGAATCTTGCCGGGGCCCTCACGGTAAAAACGTTTGAGGGTCGCTTCCTCGCCTGCCACTAGAGCCACGACAATGTCGCCTGCGTTGGCCACCTGTGTCTGCTCGCAGACCACGAAATCGCCGTCCATGATGTGATCGTCAATCATGGAGTTCCCTTTCACCTGCAGAACAAATGAATTGCCGCCGCGCGCAAAATCGCCGAGGGAAATCGTTTCACGCTCTTCCACAGCCTCCAACGGGCGCCCGGCAGCGATGCGGCCCACCAGCGGCAACTCCTGCACACGGCGCTCAATCACTTGTTCTTTGACGGGCTTCGGCAGCTGCACAATCTCGATGGAGCGACTCTGGTTATAGCCGCGGCGAATGAAGCCTTTCTTCTCTAGCGTAGTAATATGCTTGTGCACCGTCGCCAGTGACGTGAGCTTCATACCCTTGCCAATCTCCTCGAAGCTCGGCGCATAGCCGTGCCGTGTCTCAAAGGAAACCAGGTAATCGAGCACTTCCTTTTGCCGTTTGGTGAGGGCCATAGATCCTCCGCTTTAAGCCACCGCAATCATGCGCGCGGCCGGGGGAAAAACCTTCCCAACTTTAGGCGAAAAGAAAGCGAACGTCAAGTGGCGTTTTGCGCAAAACGCATGCCCCGGTACTCTTCCCCGCTTCCTTCCGCTGTGCTTTTCTGAAAGAGACTATGAACGAATCGGCCTGGACTTCCACTCGACGCTCCGCCGGAGTCACCTGCGCGGCGGCCCTCACGGTACTTGGTAGCGTTACCGCGCTATTTATCTGGGGAAGTTTTTTTCTCGACCTGATGAACTCCGCTGCCCAGCCCGATAACGTCTTCCGGATGCACCCGTTCATCGTCCTGTTCATCGCGACCATGCCGTTTTTCTTAATCGCCTCGGGCATTCGCCTCGGCATCGGCCTGTTTCAACTAAAACCTTGGGCGCGTCGTACGGCTCTGATCTGGGCGGGGGCGGCGCTCTGCTGCTCGCTTCTGCTGATTGCGTTCCGCCCCTACGAGACCTTCTTCATTCCCGAGAATTTCGTGAACGAAACCGAGTCGCTGAAACAGTTGATCGCTATTTCGCTGGTGTTCGCCACATTTCCGGTCAGCGTCTGGTGGATTTTCCTTTTCCGGCGAGAAAGTGTGAAACGTCAGTTTGAAGCCGCACCCGATTCCACATCTGCAAATCCGTCGTAAAGCCTCGCTCGCCTGCCGCCAGCGAAAGTGATATATACCTGCCCATGAAACCCAAGCCTTCGGCGACGGTAACTGTGGCAGCGATCGTGGGAATCTGCTTGGCCGCGTTCACCATCCTATGCTGCGGCTTCGCCATCATCGGCCTTAGCACGCTCCAATTGCCGAGCGCCACGGCGGCGCCTCCCTTCGTCAAGTCCTTGACCTTGGCGTCGATGGTGATCGGCTGCGGCATCGCGGTTTTCGGAATTGTTACCTGCGCCGGCGTACTGCGATTGAAGATTTGGGCGCGTATTTCCCTGCTCGTGTGGGCCAGCGTCATGGTCTTCTTCTCCGGACTGGCCATCCTATTCATGGTTTTTTCTCCGTTTCCGGCCGGTCCAGCAAACTCTCCGGTTGATGCAAGCGTGGTGCGCGCGATTGGAATGTTCGCTTACGGCGTCCCGCTGCTGATCGGGATCTGGTGGCTAGTGCTATTCAATCAGCAGAGCGTCAAAGAACAATTTCTATCAGGCGGCGACTCCGGGACAGAAGGCGCCTCGTCTGCCCTCGAAGCGCCGCGCTGTCCGTTGCCGTTGACCGCCCTGGCTTGGTTTTCAATCGTTTCCATGGCGCTGAGCCTTTTAGTCGTTCCGATTCTGCACTTGCCCATCATGATGATTCTGTTTGGACACATCCTGCACGGCGCACTCGGTGCAATACTGTTATTCTCGTCGGCTTTTTTGAATTTATTGGGAGCGATCGGACTGCTGAGGCTCCAACGATGGAGTTATCCGCTGACCTTAGGGCTGTACTTGTTCTGGATGGTCAGTGGCACCGTTAGCCTCTTGAGCCCGCGCTACGAACAAAACATGCGGGATATATTTTCACAGATGGGCCTACCGGAAGGGGCCGTCGCTCAGACTACCTACGCGCAGACCCGCGCCTTCGGTATCCTGTCTCTACTCCCGGCTATCCTGATCATCTGGCTGCTTTTGTATTATCACACGCGTTTCATGGAAGCCTGCGCCGCCAGGGAAGGCTCCAACTTACAGAAGTGACCTGCCTCACACCTGTCTGGTGACGGTGTGCTATTCTTTATTTATGTCGGCTTCCGGCGGTGGAGCGCCTGCTCCCGCGGACGCGTAGCACACCGCTCACCGATTGAGGTTCTCCCGCGCACAGCGTGGGCAGTCAACGGGGGTTACGCGCGAATGTCTACTTTGACGGATATTCCTTCCAGTAAAACCAAGCGGGAGGTGCTCGAGCAGGCGGTGATCCGGTTTGCGGGCGATTCCGGCGACGGCATGCAAATCACCGGCAGCCAGTTCACCAACACAGTCGCGCTTTACGGCAACGATATCGCCACCTTCCCGGACTATCCCGCGGAAATTCGCGCCCCCGCGGGCACGATCCCCGGCGTCAGCGGCTTTCAATTGCACTTTTCTTCCGCCGAGGTCTATACGCCCGGCGACGCGGTGGATGTGCTTGTCGCCATGAATCCCGCGGCGCTCAAAGTCAACGTCGCCGACCTGAAACCAAACGGCATCCTGATCGTGAATTCGGACAGCTTCGAAGAATCGGACCTGCGCAAGGCTCACGTCACCGTAAATCCGCTTGAAGACAATTCGCTCGATAAGTTCCGCGTCTTCCCTGTCGAACTACAGCGCCTGACGCGCACGGCGCTCCAGAATCTTGGTCTCGATGCCAAGAGTATGGACCGCTGCAAGAACTTCTTCGCTCTGGGCATGTGCTACTGGCTGTACAACCGCTCGATGGACCCCACGGTCCGCTGGATTGACGACAAGTTCAATAAGAAGCCGCTCCTGGCCGAAGCCAACAAGCTGGCAATGCAGGCGGGCTATTCCTATTGCGAAGCCACTGAGGCGTTCCAGATCAGCTATGAAATTCCTCCGGCGCAGCTCACGCCCGGCACCTACCGCAATCTCAGTGGCAATCAGGCGCTGGCGCTCGGCTTCGTTGCGGCTTCGCAAAAGTCCGGCCTAAAGCTGTTCCTGGGCAGTTATCCGATCACTCCCGCGTCGGACATCCTGCATGAACTTTCGAAGTACAAGAATTTTGGTGTGTTGACGTTCCAGGCCGAAGACGAAATCGCCGCTATCACCAGCGCCATCGGTGCGGCTTATTCCGGAGCGCTGGCGCTTACCACGACTTCGGGTCCTGGAATGGCGCTGAAGACCGAAGCGCTCGGCCTCGCGGTTGCGACGGAATTGCCCCTCGTGGTTTGCGATATTCAGCGTGGTGGGCCTTCGACCGGTCTGCCGACGAAAACCGAGCAAGCCGACTTGCTGCAGGCGCTCTTCGGCCGCAACTCGGAAGCGCCGATTCCGGTGCTGGCCGCTGCGACTCCGGGCGATTGCTTCTGGATTGCCATGGAAGCCAGCCGCATTGCCGTGAAATACATGGTACCGGTCATCATCCTTTCCGATGGCTATCTGGCCAACGGTGCCGAGCCCTGGCGCATTCCCACGCCGCAGGAGATTCCCGCAATTCCCGTGAAGTTCGAGACAAATCCCGATGGTTTCTTCCCGTACCGGCGGGATCCGAATACGCTGGCGCGCCCGTGGGCGATTCCCGGCACAGCTGGCCTTGAGCACCGCATTGGCGGCCTCGAAAAGCAGGAGACAACCGGCAACGTCAACTATGAGCCGCTGAACCACGAAAAAATGGTGCGCATGCGCGCCGCCAAGGTGGAAGCCGTCCGACAAGACATTCCGAACGTGATGCCCACCGGCGATCCGGAAGGAGATTTGCTGCTTGTATCCTGGGGCTCCACCTACGGTTCGGTTACTCAGGCCGTTAAGGCGCAGCGCGCCAAGGGCCGCAAGATCGGCCACCTGCATCTGCGCTACCTGAATCCGCTGCCGGGCAACGTTGGCGAAGTTCTGAAGCGCTATAGGAGAGTGCTGGTTCCCGAGCTCAACATGGGCCAGCTTCTTTGGCTACTGCGCGCGAAGTATCTGGTGGACGCCGTCGGCCTGAACAAGATTCAGGGCCGCCCGTTCAAGCAGAACGAACTGGAACAAAAAATCGAAGAAGTGCTGGGCCTTTAGGAGATTGCCATGACGACGAGCGCTCTACCGCCGCTGACGAGAAAGGATTTTCAAACCGACCAGGAAGTGCGTTGGTGCCCCGGCTGCGGCGACTACGCCATTCTCGCCGCCGTGCAGTCGGTCTTTCCCGAACTCGGCGTGCGACGCGAAAATTTCGTGGTGGTTTCGGGCATCGGCTGCTCTAGTCGCTTCCCCTATTACATGAACACCTACGGGTTCCATACCATTCACGGCCGCGCGCCGGCGGTCGCCACCGGCATCAAGATCGCGCACCCGGAATTAGAGGTCTGGATGGCCACAGGCGACGGAGACGCGCTTGCCATCGGCGGCAATCACACGATTCACATGTTGCGCCGCAATGTCGGCATCAAGGTATTGCTGTTTAATAACCGCATCTACGGGCTCACCAAAGGTCAGTATTCGCCGACTTCCGAGTTCCAGAAAATCACCAAGTCAACGCCGTACGGCTCGGCCGACCGCCCATTCAATCCAGTTTCGCTGGCGATCGGCGCGGAAGCCACTTTCGTGGCCCGTTCGGTGGATATTTTCCAGGCGCACTTAAAGGACACTCTGCGCGCCGCCGCCGCACACCGCGGCTCGGCGTTCGTCGAGATTCTCCAGAACTGCAACATCTTCAACGATGGGGCGTGGACTGGCTTGACGGAAAAAGACGCGCGCAGCGAGCACGTGATCCAGCTTGAACATGGCAAGCCTCTAGTTTTTGGCAAGAACCGCGACAAGGGCGTCCGTCGCAAGCCCGACGGTGACATCGAAGTCGTCGCCCTTGGCAATGGCATCTCGGAATCAGACCTGATCGTCCACGACGCCCACCATCCGCGGCCTTCCTATGCCTTCCTGCTCTCGCACATGGAAGTGCGCCCCGGCTTCCCCACGCCCATCGGCGTTTTGCGCGCCTGGGACGACCTGCCGCGCTACGAGGATGTCGTTAACGGTCAGGTGGCCGGCATCATCCAACAGAAGGGGCCCGGCGATCTCAGTAAGCTGCTGCGCGGCGGGGACGTTTGGGAAGTGAAATAACGCCATTCAACCTGGAAAAATCGCGTTTGAGCGCGCCAATTTGGACTTTCCGCTGGCCGGTTCAACACCGGCCACTCTTTTTTGAAGTTTGTGAAACCATCCGGGGCACGATTCATCTAAACTCGTAGTTGCGTGTGCGCCATGAATCCGGACAAGCCAAACCTGATTCCCTTTTCGCTCCTCGGTGACGCGGACCCCGCGCCTCCGGCTCTGTTCGCTCCGCCGGAGCAGGCGCAGAGTATCGCGTTGCTTTATGAAATCAGTCACGAGCTTACCTCCATCCTCGACCGCGAAGAGCTTTTGCGCAGGATCGCCGAAAGAGTCAAAAAGCTCGTCAACTATCAGATGTTCAGCGTCATGTTGTGGAACGAACAGGAGCAGGTGCTCGAGAGCGTATTCGCCCAGCGCTACGAGGATTCTCTGCCCACACGCTTCCAGATGCCCCTGCACCAGGGTATCAGCGGCACGGCAGCAGCCGAGCGCCGCACGATTCGCGTCGTGGACGTGCGGCTCGATCCGCGCTACGTGGCCAGCGGCGATGAAGTCGAAGTGCGGTCGGAACTGGTCGTGCCTCTGCTCCTGCAAGATCGTCTGGTGGGCGTGCTCGACCTTGAAAGCACCAAACCGCATGCCTTCAGCGCCGAACACGAACGCCTTTTGAACATTCTGGGCTCTTACATCGCCGTGGCCCTCGAGAACTCCCGTCTGTTTGAAGAAGCGCGTGAAAATCAAACTCGTCTGCTGGCCGATCTGGAGACTGCGCGCGAAATTCAACGCCAGCTTCTCCCCAGCGGCGCGAAGGAAATCCCCGGCCTCGATCTGGCCACGGCATATGTGCCGGCACGCGAACTCGGCGGGGACTTTTACGATTTATTGCCTTACGGCGTCGGCCGCCTGGCCATCGCCAACGGCGACGTTTCCGGCAAAGGGACCGCCGCGGCACTCTATGGCTCTTTGGCCATCGGCAGCCTGCGCGAACTGGTGCACGACAACGAGGCCACGCCGTCCGAGATGCTCGCAGAACTCAATAACAGGCTGGTGGCCGCGCGTCTCGACGCCAAGTTCATCGCCATGCAGTTTGCCGTCTATGATGCGGCGCTGCGCGAGCTGACTATCGCCAACGCGGGCGGCACTTTGCCCTTGATGATTCGCGACGGCGACGTCAGCGAAATCAACGTCGGCGGAATGCCGCTCGGCCTGCTGCCGGATGTGGAATACGACGAAGTGCGGCTGAGCCTGGTCCCGGGCGACGTCGTGGTTTTCGCCTCCGACGGTATCCACGAGTCCATGAATAAGGAATTGCAAGAATTCGGCATAGACCGCCTGAAGGCCCTGCTGGCCACCACCGGGCCAGACACACCGGGCTACAAGATCGCGCAGCGCATCGTCAAAGCCACCGACGAGCACACCGGCCCGGGACGCATGCCGCATGACGATCGCACCTTGCTGATTCTCCGCGTCACCGAGGAAGCCGAAGCCGACTTTTCGAAGATGCCCATCATCTATTAAACGCTTCGCCGGCGCTGGGTTTTCATTACAATCGCTGGAAATTCTGTTTCACCCGCCTCATGCGCTTGTCCCATGGCCAGAGAACCGTGACAATGGGCGCACGGGAGTCAAAGGAAATCAAATGTCAGATATTTACCCCAATGAAGGACGCGGCCGCGCCGTGCTCGGCACCCTGATTGCCTTTGGTTTAATTGTTGGCGGTTGGGCGCTTGGCGCGCAGATCAAGGCCACGCGGCTCGGCGACCGCTATGTCACTGTGAAAGGGCTGGTGGAACGCACGGTAAAATCCGATCTGGCCATCTGGCCGATCACCTACAAGGAGACCGGCGACGAACTTTCCAGCGTTTCCGCAAAAACGGAGGCTGACAAGAAAGTTATCCTGGATTTTCTGGCTGCGCAGGGCGTCCAGCCCGGCGAAATCGAGTTGGGCCTGATCCGCGTAATTGACACGCAAGCGAACGAATATGGCGGAGGAAATCGCGCGCCGCATCGCTACATAGTGGAGCAGCAGGTCACCGTGCGCACCAGCCGCGTGGACCAAGTGGCTGCTGCAACGCAAAAGACCATGCAGTTGCTGCAAAAAGGCGTCGTGATGAACAGCAATCCCGGCCAGGGGGTCAACTACAAATTCACCGGCCTCAATTCCATCAAGCCGGATATGATCACCGAAGCCACACGCAACGCGCGCGCCGCCGCCGACCGGTTTGCATCGGACTCGGGCAGCAAAGTGGGCTCAATCCGTCAGGCCAATCAGGGCGTATTTTCCATTTTGCCCGCGGATCAGGGCGGCGAAGCTGGCGAAGGCGGGGAAATGGGCGGCGCATTTGCGGCGGACAGCAGCTTGATGAAGACGGTGCGCGTCGTGACCACCGTCGAGTACTATCTGGAAAAATAGGGCACCCAGCCCGGCCCTACTTCATCACCGGCAGTTCGATGTGCGATGGCAAGGATGCCGAGCAGTACACGCGCTGCGTCGCTGCCACATAGTCTGCAGCTGCTGCTTTGTAAATACTCGGCACAAATTTTTGCGGGTTGCGGTCAATGATCGGAAACCATGTCGACTGCACCTGCACCATGATGCGATGCCCTTTGAGGAAAACGTGGTCGTGGTCGCGCAACGGTACCCTCCACTCAACCGGTTTGTTGGGAGTGAGAGGAGCGGGATGCTCGAAACTCTCGAGGTACCGTCCGCGGCGGACTTCCATGGCAACGGGCAACTCATAGCCGTTCAGTGACTGTGCGTACTGCCCGGCCGCTGGTCCGTCCTCCGGGTCCCACGCATTTTTCTGCACCGTCTCGGGAAAAACGTCAATCAGCTTGACGATGAAGTCGCTGTCGGTCCCAGATGTGGATGCGTAGAGTTTCGCGGCGAGGGGTCCGGTTACGACCAAGTCCTCTTGCAAAGGCGCGCTCAAAAAGGTTAGAACATCCGGCCGGAGATCGACAAACCGCTGGTCCGCCACCTCCCAGCGCTGCCAGTCGCCGCCGGGATAGGTCGGCGAGATCGGCCTCTGCCGATAGGGCACAGGATTCATCGGATCGGAAATGTACTCGCGGTAGCCTCGTGTGTTGTCAGATCCCGGAGCGGTGAAGGAAAGCGAGCCGTCCGCGAGCAAGTACAGCTTGGTCGGCTTGGCTTCTTTCGGCGGCCAGACCATATACGTTTTCCAGGTATTCGACCCGCTCTGAAAGGTTGTCGCCTGCCACGCCGGCTTTTCGCCCTTTCCGTGAAGGTAGTAGCGGAAAAAGGGGGCCTGCAGGTTCTGCCGAAATTCGACCGATGTGTTGTGTCCGCCAAATCCAATCAGCCCGATGCTGTCCGCCTTGGGGCTTTGCCATTGCCCGTGAAACCATGGGCCAGCCACTATGAAATTAGTGTGGTCGGGATCGTGCTCCTGTGCATGCCGGAAAATCTGCCATGGTCCCCATGGGTCCTCTTGGTCCCAGAAGCCCGCCACATTCAGATTCGGGACCGTGGACGCGTGTAATTGCCGCACCCATGCTTCCTTCTTCCAGAAATCGTCGTAGTCGGGATGCTCGACAGTCAGGTTCCAGTAAGGGATGGAGCCGTGCAGATATTTGTCGTTGATGTTCGAGAGCGTTCCGAGGTTTAGATACCACTCATAAGTGTCGTAAGTCTCAAACGCAAAATTCGTGTTTTTGTTTTTGTCGGCTTGTTCGAGCACTGCGTATTCGAAATCGTAGCTTTCCCGCAATGCGCCATAGCGATGATCGTCATCGTTCATCCATTGATCCACCGGCGAAGCTTGCTCGCTGACCGCTTTCAGCGCGGGATGCGGTTGTAGCAACGTCAGCGCCGCTGTCAGCCCGTCGTAGGACACGCCGTAAATGCCCACCTTCCCATTGTTCTTCGGAACATTCTTCACCAGCCACTCGATAGTGTCGTAAGCGTCGGTGGTCTCATTGGTGGCCTTAGGATCCTGCAGGTCGACTTGGGAAGTGAGATTAAAGACGCCTTCGGACTTAAACCGGCCCCGGAGATTCTGAATGACGAAAATGTAGCCGTCTTGTGCGAGTTCCTTCCAGCGCGTCGGCATTTGCGTGGGCGCATGCTGCGGCACCCCGTACGGTGTGCGCTCCAGCAAGATGGGGAGCGGCTCTGGCTGACTCGCGGGGGCGATGATCACTGTCTGCAGATGCACGCCGTCGCGTACCGGAATCATCACCTCCTGGAAGGTGAACAGCGGCTCATTGGCAGGCTGCTGGGCGATGGCGGAAACGGGAACGCACAAAAATACGGCAAAGAAGATCGCACTCGCGCGCAAGATGGCCTCCAGCAATTTGGATCTGCCGGTCATCTTAATTTGCGACGGAGAGGGGAGTCAATCCATCAGCAGCACCTGTTTCGCAATTAGGTCATGCCGGCGGTTGCGGGGCCCGCCTAGAGGGGATATTTCGCAGAAAGGGTCTCGGCGGTAAAGATCGCCAACCGCCGGAACAACGATTCCGCATGGGCTTCCCGTTCGGCGGGGGGAAGTTGCAAATGCTCCGAGACTCGAGGCTCGATTTCCTGAATCTTCTCGGGGGATGCAGTATGCGACAAGCGCTCGAACAGGAGCTGGTGTGCCTGTTTGCGCTCCATCACCTCCATGCCGTCCAGGATCTGGCGGTGTGAAGTACCTTCCCAGATAGCCAGGATCATCGCCTCGCGGAGCCACCGCTCGATGCCGAACTCGGCCAGCACGCCCAGTCCTCCGTGCACCTCCATCGCCCATTTCGCCGTGTCCACCGCAAATTCCGCCGTCCAGTATTTCGCAAGGTGTGCAACGAGACGGAACAGGTGATAGCGATCGGAATACGGGGGGCGCTGCATCCAGACTTCGTTGAGAAGTTGCACGGACTCCCATGCTAGAGCGAAACACGAGCGCAGGGCCTTGAACCTGAGCTCGAACTGGCGCCGCAACAGCGGATGATCGAGCAGGCGCTTTCCGAACGCGGCGCGTCCCAGGGCAAACAACAAAGCATCGGCCATCGCGCGTTGCGCCAGAGCCACGCTCACCACACTGTTGGCCACGCGCGAAAGATTCAACACCTCAAGGATGAGGTAGATTCCCGCGTCTGCGTTGCCCAGCAGGTGGGCTTCGCTGTCGCGCAATTCTACTTCGCCGGTCGGAACCGAGCGTGTGGCCACTTTGTCTTTCAGCCGCCGAATGAAACAGTTGAGCGTGCCATCGGCACGATAACGCGGCACGAGAAA
>Ga0126371_10000152_pt1 | contig 52525 bp, 49 predicted proteins | sample PanSoiMetaPlot_4_FD_110145 | JGI IMG/M metagenome (GOLD analysis project Ga0126371, IMG submission 110145) | Tropical forest soil microbial communities from Panama - MetaG Plot_4 | ecosystem: Environmental > Terrestrial > Soil > Tropical forest > Bulk soil | place: Panama | collected 2016-02-17
GAGTCAGGAATTATGAGGCCGTGAGGACGCTTACTGGATTTTCGCGAGGGCCACGCCGATGCGGGCGAGGGTTGTTTCCCGTCCTAACACTTCCAGCGTCTCAAACAAGGGCGGGGCGTTCTTGCGACCGCAAACAGCGACGCGGATTGGTTGGAACATCTGCCCAGCTTTGATGCCGAGTTCTTGCGATGTCGCGCGCAGTGTTTGGTCGAGCGGGTCGTGCCTGAATTCGACGTTCGCCAGCACTAGTCGCGCCTTCTCTAACACTCGCTTCGCCATCGCAACGTCGCCTTTTTGGGGGATCAGTTCAGCAGGATCGTAAGGCGGCAGTTGATCCACAAAGAAAAAGTCGGCCGTGGTCAAGACATCTCTCAGCAGCTTGATGCGCTCGCGAATCAGGGGTGTGACCCGCAGCATCTGCGCGGAATCCTCGTTATAGCCCGCCTCGTGAACGATCGGCAACAACCGCGCGCTCAGATCCTCGATCGCCAGGCCTCGAATATGCTCAGAGTTCAGCCAGACTGCCTTCGGATCGAAAGTCTCCTCTGGTGTGGGCGCAGGCTCTTTGAAGTTGACGACCGCGTTGGCACGATTGATGCCTTCGAGCGTAAACAACTCGGTCAGGTCGCCGAGCGACAACATCTCGCGATCATTCTTCGGCGACCATCCCAGCAGGCAAAGAAAATTGATAAAGGCCTCGGGTAAAAAACCCGCGTCCCGATACGTGGTCACACTCACCACCGGCCCGTGGCGGCGCTTGGAAAGCTTCGTACCGTCGGGCGCAACCAGCAGCGGCAGGTGAGCAAATTGTGGGGGCGTAGCGCCGGCCGCCTCGAAGATTAGAACGTGCTTGAAGGTGTTAGTCAGGTGATCCTGGCCACGGATGATGTGGGTGATCTTCAAATCGGCGTCGTCCGCGCAGGATGCCAGGTGGTAGGTGGGCATGCCGTCCGAACGGAGAAGCGCAAAGTCCTCGATGTCATCAGCCGCTTTCGCCTGCTCGCCGTACACGGCATCGCTAAAGCGCACCTGTTCGCCCGTCCCTCTCGGCACGCGAAAGCGAAGTGCGAACGGTTCACCAGCCTTCGCGCGACGATCGCTCTTCTCGCGCGACAGTTCTCTCATTCCGGGATTGAACAGCCATGTTCCCTGCGCTCCCGATTTCTCGGCATCCCCAGTGTGCGCCGGAGTGAAATCGCGATACGCAAGGCCTTTGTCGAAAATCGCCCACGCGGTTTTCTGATGAAGCGCCAGGCGCTCCGATTGTTTGTAATCCTCGTCCCATCCCAGATTCAGCCACTTCAGTCCTTCGAAGATCGAGTTGACTGAGGCTTCGCTGTTCCGCTCAACGTCGGTGTCGTCGAGGCGCAAAACCATCGTGCCCCCGGTTCGGCGGGCGTAAAGCCAGTTAAAGATAAACGTCCTTGCACTGCCGACGTGCAGGAAGCCAGTCGGCGACGGAGCGAATCGGACTCGCGGTTTTACCGAAGATAAGTCGCTATTTTTCTGAGGACTAGGAAGATCCGACATGAGAGATTTCATGGTACGGGCGGGCGAAAACCAGCGTCAAGGCGCGTTCCGACCACTCGGGGGGCAATGAAAAGGTTATCAAGGCAAACATGGATTACCTTTCCACACCCTTGTACTTAAATCATATTGAGTTTCTAGCGCGTACTGTGAAAGGATGATTGCAATTTATCTCCCCCATGTTTGCCCCAGGTGTAGTGGTAGGCAATTCGTCTGAGCGGTCTTGCGCGCCATGAACGGTCTTGCCACAAACATCGCGGTAATGCCGGGCATTGTTGCGCTCCTGCTGTTCCTGGTCTTCACTTACCTCTACGAGCAAAGCCGCCAGACTTATTTCCGTGCATGGCAACTCGGTTGGGGCGCCTATTGCTTACACTTCGCGCTCGACACCTGGAACTACTACCACAAGCCTTCTCCGGGGATATATCTGACCGGATCACTGCTCGTGGTGTTCTGGTGCCTGTGTCTTTTTGTTTCGACCCGCTTGATGCGGGAGCGCTTCCGGCTGCGCTGGTTCGACGTCGCACTCGCCTTAGCCGGGATCGGTTTGGCGGTGTGGAATCTGCGCAACCACATGCTGACCGGTGTCTTCGAGCGGGACACCGCGTTCCCGCCGTCGCATCACATCAGCCTTGAACTTGGAACTGCGGCTCTGCTGCTGTACTGCTCGTTCACCTTCTACTATCACGCACACCAGCGGAACTCGCTCGCATTCCGCATGCTGGCGCTCTCGCTCGGCCTGTGGGCCGTGCTGATGGCGCAGGGCCAGTTGCTCAGCCCCTATTGGGAAGTCTTGGGCAGCGTCGGACGATTTCTGGGTCCGTTGCCCCAAATGTTGCTGGGCATCTCGATGGTGATGGTGCTCTTCGAGAATGAGCGGAACGCAGTACTAGAGAACGCAATCGAGTTTTCCACTCTGGGCGTCGATCCGCGCCGGCTTCTCGCTGCCACCGATCTGGTGCCGCGGATGACGGCCGTGCTCGATCGGCTCATTCAGCCCTTGCCCACGCGTCGTGCGGTGATCTGTATCGCGGAGCAGTGGCGAAGCGTTCTTCCATCGGTGCAACGCGGCTTCTCGCCGGAGTTTCTCGCGAAGCTAGAAGGCAAAGGCGGTGGTGAATACATCTGTGAGCTTGCCTACCGCCGCGGCGGCTTCTTCACGTTCCGCAACCTGCCAGAGATGACCGAACCCCTGCCCGCGTTGCCGGGTGCCCGTTTCGAGGAATTCAAGCGTGTGCTAGCTGCGGAGAATATCCGCCATCTGACCGCCGTCAGCCTCCAAACGCGCGAACACAACTTTGGCGTCATCCTGTTTCCGCACGCCGAGTTGCGTGTCTTCGGTGCTTCGAACCTGCGCCTGCTGATCGGCCTTGCATTGCAAATCGGCCTCACCCTGGAAAATTATGTCGTGATGCACGATGCGCAGCGGCGCACGAAAGAGTACGAACTACTCACACAGATCGGCCAGGCGATCAGTTCGCGCCTCGATCAGGACGAAGTGCTGCACACCATCCAGAAGGAATTGGGACAAATCTTTGCGACGGCCGAGTTCTACATTGCCTTCCAGGAAGGCGACGACATTCGCTTCGAACTTGAAACCGAGAACAACAAAATCCTGCCCAAGCGTACGCGCAAGGTGAGCAATGGCCTGACGGAACTGATCATTCGGACCGGGCAGGCGTTGTTGATTCGCTCCGATCTCGAAGGGACTCGCGAGCGTCTCGGCGCCGTTCAGATTGGCGACAAACCTGCAAAGTGCTTCTGTGGCGCGCCCATTCTTCTCGGTGGCAAGCCTGCTGGAGCAATGGTCGCGATGAGCACCGAGCGAGAGTTCGTATTTGAGCAGCGTGATCTCGAAGTCATGCAGACCGCTGCAGGTCAGGTCTCGGTGGCGGTTGAGAACGCACGCCTGTTCGCGGAAGAACAACGCCGTTCGCGACACTTGAGCTTCCTCAATAACATCTCCAGGACCGCAATTTCTACCGAAGACGCCGAGCAGATGCTCGACGACATCGTTGGCGAAATCCAGAAGAACTTCCGCTTCGACCATATCGGCATCGGCATTCTCGATTACGTCACCAAAGACATTGAGATCCGTGCCGAAGCCGGAACGACCGCGCGAGCTAAAGGCAAGCGTATTCCTCTAGGCAGTGGCATCGTTGGACGTGTTGCCCGAACCGGAGAACGTTCCCTGGTACAGAAGGCGGGCGAAGGCCACATGCAGGGCGTCCTTCCGCAGTCGCGCTCGGTGTTGTGCATCCCGATCACCTATGGCGAATCGCTGATGGGCGTCCTCAACGTAGAAAGCCTTGAAGAAAACGCCTTTTCGACGCAGGACGTCCTGATCCTCAACACTCTCGGCGACTTGCTCGCCACCGCACTTCACAACGCTTTTGTCTTCCAGAAGCTGCAGCAGCAATCGATCACTGACGGACTCACCGGAATCAAAACTCGCCGCTTTTTCTGGGAGGCGTTGTCGTCGGAGTGGAAACGCGCTTCCCGTTCCGGCCGCCCGTTCTCTGTCGTGCTCATCGACCTCGACAAGTTTAAGCAAGTCAACGATTCACTCGGCCATCTCGAGGGCGACCTCGTTCTTGCGCGCGTAGGCCGTCTGCTCGAACAAAAATGCCGGCAGTCCAACGTTGTCGCCCGCTACGGCGGGGATGAATTTGTAATCCTGATGCCGGAAACGGGCGTCGAGCAGGCACAAGCTTTGGCTGAGCGCCTCCGACTCTGGCTCGCACAGGACACAATGCTCGCCGAACACCACATCACAGGGAGCTTCGGCGTCGCCAGCTTCCCGGGACACGGCTTCAGCGCGGAAGACATCATTCGCGTCGCCGACGCGGGTATGTACGCCGCAAAGCATGAGGGCGGCAACCGCGTGTCGATGGCCGAAGAGTTTGGTGAGGGCGAACGCTTTGCGTCACAGCGTCAGCAGATATCCACCTACATTGAAGGCTTCCTGCAACGTGAGCAGAGCGATCCCGAGGATCTCGAAGAACTCGTTCACACCCTCAGCAAAATGTGTGGCGATGAGGACGACTGCAACGTTCAAGTTCTGAAGGAATCGATCGAAGCGCTGACCCGCGCCGCCGAATCCCGTGAGATTCATGCCGGAGGCCATGGCGATATGGTCGGCCGCTACGCCGAGTTGATTGCTCGATCGCTGGCCTTACCACCCGACGAGATCGAGGAACTCGTCTATGCCGGTCGCGTTCACGACGTCGGCAAACTCTTCGTTCCCGAGCGGGTGATCTCTAAGGCTGGTCCGCTCACCGATGAAGAATTCGCGCAGATGAAACAACACGCTCGCGTCGGCGCGGAGATCGTCGGCACGATCCCCGGATCTGTCATACTGCAAAAAGCCATCGAGCACCATCACGAAGCTTTCGATGGCAACGGATATCCCAATGGCCTTCGCGGCGAACAGATTCCCCTCTGGGCCCGGATCCTGTGTGTTGCCGACGCTTATGTGAACATGACGACGGAACGCTCGTTTGCCCCCGCCAAGACCACCGAACAAGCACTCGCAGAACTGGAAAAGATGAGCGGCACGCGCTACGACGGAATGCTTGTGCGCGTGTTGATCCGACAATTAAAGGCTGGCAAGGCTCCGAGCCTCGGCTTGGAAACCTAATGCAAACGCTCGTCAGCAAGTCCGCTGACTTGCCAATTCCCCGCTTGACCTCGAAACTACTAAACATGGCGGTTGCTCTCACCCTTGAAGGCAAAGTTGCGCTGATCACCGGGGGTTCGCGTGGGATTGGTGCAGCCTGCGTACGCGCATTCGTACAAGCAAGCGCTAAGGCTGTGTTCAATTATCAGAGATCGAAAGCTCGCGCGGACGCCCTGGTCGCCGAGTGCGGCGAAGAGCATTGTGCGGCAATCGCAAGCGATTTGACCGGGCTTGCCAGCGCAAAGGATCTGGTCGATGCCACCGTGAAGCGGTTCGGCCGGCTCGACATCCTGGTCGCGAATCACGGCATCTGGCCGCCCATCGATGCTCCCGTCGACGAGATGACCGACGCTCAGTGGCAGGGAACGGTGGCTGTCAATCTCGACAGCGTCTTTTCTCTCGTGCGCCATTCGGTGGCGCAGATGAAAAAGCAAAAGAGACTTTCGACCGGAGAAGGCGGGCATATAGTTCTGGTAAGTTCCACCGCAGGCCAGCGGGGAGAAGCGTTTCACGTAGACTACGCCGCGACCAAAGGTGCGCTTATCAGCATGGTGAAAGGATTGTCGACCGAACTCGCGCGTGACGGGATTTACGTAAACTGCGTTGCTCCCGGCTGGGTCGCCACCGACATGTCGGAGCCGGCTTTGAACGATCCGAAGACCCGCGATACGATCTTCGCCACCATTCCGCTGGGCCGCGTCGGCACACCCGAAGAGATCGCCTTTCCGATTCTCTTCCTTTGTACGAAGCAGGCGGGCTTCATCACAGGTGAGATCTTTAATGTGAATGGTGGCGCGGTTCTGGCGGGCTAGTTTTGGCAAACTGAAGCTGGATTGACGCGATACAGCTAGAGCTCTTCGATTGGCGTCTAACCAAAGAAAACAATGCGATTTCTTACCCTTTTGTTTGTGTCTTTTCTGGCCTTCGGCCAGAGTTCCACATCCACTTCTCCTTCCCCGACGCAAGCCTCGCAAGAGGCCCCTGTCGCCCAGGAAAACTCGGCCAAAGCCAAAGCACTGCTCGATCAGGCGATCCAGGCATTGGGTGGCGACGCATATCTCCATATCCAGGATATGACCCAACAAGGGCGGACGTACAGTTTTCATCGCGGAGAAGCAACGAGCACGGGCGTGCTGTTCTGGCGATTCGTAAAGTATCCAGACAAGGAACGCATTGAACTGACCAAGCAGCGCGACGTGGCTGACGTCTTTAACGGCGTCAAGGGATACGAAATTACCTACAAAGGCACCGCCCAACTCGACACCAAAGTACTGGCCGACTACCTGCGCCGACGCGATCACTCCCTTGACCTGGTTCTGCGCAAGTGGATCAACGAACCAGGTGTTGCATTGTTTTACGAGGGATCTGCGATCGCGGCCGACAAGCCGGCCGAGCAGGTCAGCATCATGAACGCAAAGAACGACAGCGTGACTCTCTACATCGACAGCACCACGCACCTGCCTCTTAAAAAGATGTTTACCTGGCGTGATCCGGCCGACAACCTGCTCAACAAGGAAGAAGAAATCTACGACGCCTACCGTCCCACCCAAGGCATTATGACGCCGTACAGCCTCACGCGCTTCTACAACGGCGAGATGTCGAACCAGCGCTTTCTGAACAATGTGACCTATAACAACTCTCTGAACGAGTCGATGTTCGACGCCAAGACAACCTACGACCCGAGCACCTTGCCACCGCCCAAAAAGTGATCTAGCCGGTTCCTCAAATAAAACTAAAGGCCGCTTGGTTTCGGCCCTGCAAGTCTCGGGCACATCATGTAAAGCCATTATTTTGTTGCTACTACACGGCAGGCATGGCCGTTGGCCGTTCCTTTCCCACCACTAGGTGTGGCAGATTTACCACATACAAATTTTTGAGCCTGCTTGTAATCTGATTGTCGAACGTTGCATAGCTCTCCCCTTGAAGCAGGAACAGACAGTCCGCACCGCGGTTGAATGCAAGGGGGTCGGTCTCCACAGCGGTACACCCGTTCACCTCAAGATCCTTCCCGCGCCTTCCGGTTCAGGCATCGTGTTCCGCCGAACCGATCTCGACGATTTCGAAATCGAGGCCACCGGGCGCAATATTGCGCGCGTCAGCTACGCCACCAGCCTGATGAAAAAAGGCGTGCTGATCTCCACCACCGAGCATTTGCTTTCGGCTTTCATCGGAACGGGAATCGACAACGCGATCGTGGAACTGGACAACCTTGAACTGCCGATTCTGGATGGCAGTGCACGGCCATTTGTAGAGATGATTCAGCGCGCCGGCATTCGAAAGCAGCGCCGCGCGCGAAGCTACATGCGAATCCGCCGCGAGATCGAATTACGGGAAGGGAAGAAGTTCATCGCGATCTATCCGGCGGACAGCTGCTCGGTGGAGTACACGATCGACTTTCCGCATCCGCTGATTGGGAAGGAAACGCTGCGCGTCGAGTTGTCTAACGGCAACTACTGGCGTGAACTTGCTCCGGCTCGTACGTTTGGCTTCCTCCACGAAGCGGACGCAATGCGGCAGCAGGGCTTGATTCGCGGAGCATCAACGGAGAACGCGATTGTTCTGACACGCGATCGAGTGATGAATCCGCCGCTTCGCTACCACGACGAGTTCGTACGCCACAAAGTCCTGGACCTGATTGGCGACCTAGCATTGGTGGGAAAGCAGATCCTGGGTAATATTGTCGCCGACCGCGCCGGTCACGCCATGCATACGGCGCTCGTTTCACGCTTGCTCCGCGACCGCAGCTTGTGGGAAGAGACCCAACTCGAAGAATCTCGCTTCGAATCCAACGCCATTCCCGCGGTCGCCGGACAAACGGTGTAGTTCCTACCCGCTTTCGCGGCGTCTACTCTCAGTCCGCGGGCTCGCAGGGATTCTCGTAATCATCTACTTCTTCCGTACGCGCCTCCATCAGCCGCTCGAGTTCCGCGCGCGTCTGGTCAATCATGCTGGCCGCAAAATGCTTCGCCATCTTTTGCCGCTCGGGAGACAAATCCTTAACCCGTGCCGACAACATAGTCGCATCCTGTTCAAGCCAGTTCAGGGTTCGGCGCATGCGCGCGATCTTCATATCGTGAGTGAATGTAGCCACGTCCCAGACTCCTGTGAGGGTATTCCTCAAGCCTGACACGCAGATTCAGGACCTGCCCAGTCCCTAGGCGGATTCGGCGGCGGAAACGGCTCGTCAGCCGGCTTTTTTGGGTGCTGGAACCGAAGTAGCTTGGAAATCAGGATACTGTTGCCGAGGTGCGCAGGAATTAGTGTACGGATCAGTGGCCTGCGGAAACGTGGCTCTCGAGCTTTTTCATGATCCAGCGTTCCAACTGCTCGCGGGAACCCTCCGGAACTTCGAGGAACTTGATTCCCGCCCGTCCAAGATCATCGCTCCAGGCAACTTCGCCTTTCGGTTCCATCGCAGTTCGTGTGCCTGGCAACATGAAATGCACCTTGGAGAAGGCGGCCTTCGCCAACTTGCCATCGAAGTGAACCGCCATTCCACCTTCGCTGAGATTGGTGGCCATGACCTTCACCTCTTCTCCCTGGCTCAGCACGAGGGTAACAGGGATCTGAACGGGACAACGGAAATAACGTCGCTTCTCGCGGATCATGAAGCTCAGCGCGGTATTCAGGCAGCGCAGAGTGCCAGCCGTCGTGACCGGCTTTTGCAGCACGAAGTTGGCGCCCATTTCGAATGCCTGCTGGGTTGTGGTCTTGCCGTTCAGGATCGCAAACGAAACCGATGTCTTGTTGCTGGGTGTGTTGCGCAGATTACGCAGGATGTCCGACCCGCCCTGCAGATCGTCACAGTCCACGATGACAGCGTCAAATTTCGAAGAAGTCAGGGCTTCGGAACCGGACTTGGCCGCATTCGAGACTGCTACGTCAATCTGGAGCTTTTCGAGCGTCGGACGAAGAATTCTCACCACTTCCACATCACGGCTCACGAGAAGGGACTCCAGATTCATGCGTAAACTCTAACGTCACATGCCAGAGCGCCCAAGGCACGAAGGTAATAGGGAGCAGTGTGCGATTCCAGACTCGGCATCGTACCTTTGACCTGTTACTATCTTGGCCGTTGGTTCGGGATCAGTGCGCCTTTTGACTCGCGCCTTTAGTGCGCTTGAAACTGTCTATCCATGCCGGACGCCGCCGCCTATCTTTCGCTGGGCTCCAATGTAGGAAATCGGGGCGCTAATCTGCACGAAGCGATTCGCCGGATCGAGGCATACGGCTCGATTACCGCAGTTTCAACTTTCTACGAAACCGAACCGGTGGAATTTACGGCGCAGGACTGGTTTTTGAACTGTGTTGTTCAGCTTGAGACAGAACAAACGCCCCGAAACCTGCTGCAATCGATTCTCGACACAGAACAATCAATGGGACGGAAGCGAACACAGAGCAAAGGCCCGCGCAACATCGATATCGACATCCTGTTGTTTGACGATTTCGTGGTAAACGATGCAGACCTGACGATACCCCATCCAGCGATGCATCAGCGGCGATTTGTGCTAGCGCCCCTTGTTGAGATCGCACCCAACGCGGTCCATCCAGTACTCCAGGTGACAGCGAAAGAACTGCTCGAGGCCTTACCCGCCGGGCAGGCCGTCCGAAGGGTCGACGTGAAAACCGTTAGGGAACGATGATCCGGCTCCCCGCTTCTTGCGGGCTCGCGATCGCAGATTGCTTCTCTGGAAACTGGGTGCCCAGGAAGTCAACGAACGCCCGCGATTTTGGCCGCCCCGACGTGCGCCCGTACGCCATCCGAACCAGGAAAACCAGCGTCTTTAGAACATCGGAGTCGCGCAATCTCGAATACCCCGTGTGCTTCTGCTCGGCCTCGCGGTACTCCATCACCATGTTCTGCAGTTCCCCCATAACGACCTGTGGTGCCGCGGCATGGGTCGCCTCTTCGTAGTGCAAGCCTGTGTTGACGAGGCGCTCGTAGCTCCGCGCCAGTGCGCTCAGCCCCGCAATCAGGTCGCGATCATTCATCGCCCGATCCGCCCGAGTCGCTTTGTAAAGCGCGTAGGTCAAACCCATGATCAGGTGCTCGTGCTCGTAGAGGAACTGATCTCCCAATTCGATCTGCAAGAACAGCGATGCCGGATCCAGGTCGGCCGTGGCACGCGGCTTCTCGTGCTCGCGCGCCTGCTGCAGGTAAGGACATTCACTAGGACAATCGAGCGTGACTTCGCGCTGCTCGCCGCAGCACTGGGGACAGATTCGCCCGTGAACAGCGGGGCAGAACCGTTTTTCTTTTCGAATTTCGCAAATGGCGCAACTCACGAAGAGGACCTCGCTTTTCATTATGGCATCCACGACGCCATTTGCGGGGGCATCAGCCGCCGGCCACGCCCCGTGGGTTGAGCCGCGTGGGAGGCGGTTCCCGCGGACCCCTGCGGCGGAAGACGGCGTAATTCTTGCCTTTTTGAACCTCGTGTTCGAAAAAACCGCATAAAATGCGGTTAAAACGCTATTTTTCCACAGGACACGTGGTATAAGATGGCGCTCATCGCCAAAACAAGTTGTTCCATTGAGGAGGATTCATGGCTGCAGGCTTGACCAAGACTCAACTGGTACGTCATCTCGCGGAGAAGCTCGAAACCCCTAACAAGACAGCGGCGGCGTTTTTGGAGCACCTCGCTGATACCGCCATTAAGGAAACCAAGAAGAACGGCGTGTTCGTCGTACCGGGCCTCGGCCGCCTGGTGAAAGCACACCGCAAGGCTCGCGTGGGCCGCAACCCGCAAACGGGTGAACCGATTCAGATCAAGGCAAAGACCGTCGTGAAGTTCCGCGTCGCGAAGGCCGCAAAGGACGCGATCGCGCCCAAGAAGTAAGTATTCCGAAATCAAACAAGAGGCCGGCGGCGCGCCGGCCTTTTGTATTTCGAGAGAAAGCTGTCAACGACTCGAACTACTTCGAATACTCATTCTTGAAAACCTCGCCGCCCTTCATCACGAACTTTACCCGCTCCAGCGTTGTGACATCCTGCAGCGGATCGCCGTCCACAGCGATGATGTCGGCCCACTTTCCCGATTCGATCGTCCCGACCTTGCTCGACCAGCCCAGCAAGTCCGCGTCGTTGACGGTCGCCGCTTGGATCGCCTGCAGCGGCGTCATTCCGAGTCGCACGTAAACCCCTAGCTCATGGGCGTTCAATCCGTGCGGATAGACGGCCGCGTCGGTCCCGAGTCCGACTTTGAGCCCAGCCGCGAATGCCTTCTTCATGATCCCTTCGCCTTGACCCATCACCAGCTGCATTTTCTTGACGACGTAATCAGGGGCATTCCGCTTGGCCAGGTTTTCGCGGTTCCAGTCCATCAAGTACAGGGTTGGCACGAGATAGGTGCCGTTCTTCTTCAGCGTCGCAATCGACTCTTCATCCATCAAATGTCCGTGCTCGACGGAATCAACACCAGCGATCGAGGCCCACCGCACGCCTTCTGCGCCGTGCGCATGTGCCGCCACTTTGCGTCCCAGCCGATGTGCCTCCGCAACGATGGCCTTCATCTCTTCGAGCGTGTACTGCGAAGCGTTCGGGTCGTCTCCCTTCGACATCACCCCACCGGTGGCGCAAATCTTGATGACGTCGGCGCCGTACTTGATCACCTCGCGGACCTTGTGCTGGACCGCTTCAATCCCATCCGCTACGCCCTCTGCCTGATAGTGAAACTCGAATGGAAGCAGGTTCTCGTCGCAGTGCCCGCCAGTAATGCCGAGCGCAGGACCGCTCACGAGCATTCGTGGCCCCGGAACGTCGCCGTCGTTGATGGCATCGCGCAGCGCCACGTCGCTGAAACCGCTGGCGCCGACGTTGCGCACCGTCGTGAATCCCGCAAGCAACGTGACCCGCGCGTTCTTTGCGCCGGTAAGCGCCTCTCGTGGCACCGAAATTCCAAGCGACGCGTATCCCACCTGGTTCACGTCGAACGTCAAGTGGGTATGAGCGTCGATGAGACCGGGAAGCACAGTCGCATTCGGAAGATCGATGACCTGAACCCCTGCCGCAGTTTTCGCGCCAGATGCGGATCCCAGGCTGACGATTTTGTCTCCCTCAATTTCGATAACTTGCCCGGAGAGCGTCTTGCCCGTCTTCACATCGAGCAGATGCCCCGCACGAATGATGACGTGACGGGGCGCCGGAGCAGGCGTGGACTGCGCCGCAGACAGAATCACTGTGCACAGCAACAACAAAACGCTGCCTACGAACATTGCCTTGGGTCGGTTGAACATTGCGTTCCTCGGGTAGGAATTTTGGCGAGCAAGAATACCGGAAACTCGGCGTAGTTCGCGAGTATTTACCCGTGCTTCCGCTGGCGCCCGTCGAGACCCCAGATCATTCCCGCGTTGGCCGCGTAAAAAATCAGGAAGAGAAAGAAGAGCGGGATGGTATCGAGCTCGGCTCCGAAGTAGCGCCACACGGCAACACCGTGGCCCGGTTCCCACCACGTTGCCAGAAACAGGTTCAGCATGAAGAGTGAGCCCACGATTGCGAAGGGACGCACCCACAATCCTAGGATCAACGACGCCGCGATCGCCAGCTCCACCACGCCCACCAGGTAGCCGAAGAACGCGACATGAGGAATCAGCAGCGCGAGCACGGGCCGATAGAACGATACGGCCGAGCCGCCCACATAACCCTGTAGATATTGCGGGAAACCTGCATGCGCAAAGTCCGGAGTCGCAACTTTGTATTCGCCAAAAAGGAGGAACAAAACGCCCGTCAGAATGCGCACAACAGCAATCGTCCGCGACAAGGCAGGATTCGGGTCAGCCATTCAATTTGCTCGAGGAATTCTATCCGCCGGGGCCATCATTACTAACATAATGTTCGAGCGAGTCCAATTCTTGCGTGAGACCCTCGATCCGCCATTCCAGCAGGTTGCGAATGGAGAGTATCCCCAGCAGCTTCCCGCTATTATCGACAACCGGCAAGTGCCGGAAATGACGTTCGATCATCGTGGACATGGCTTCTCCGGGTCCTGTTTGCTCGGTGGCCATCTCGACGTTTGTCGTCATCAGATCGCGCACGGGAGTGGTTTCCGGATTCAGGCCGGTAAGCGACAGTCTGCGGAGTACATCGCGCTCTGTGAAGATGCCCGCAACGCGGCCTTCACGATCAACCACGCCAACCGCGCCCACGTGGTAGTCAAGCATCTTTCGAATCGCATCGGCGACACTGGCTTCGACCGGAACCGCCGCGGCTTCGGGATCGCACCATTGCAACAGCTGCATAAGACCCTCCTGCAGGGAGGTTGAGGATTCGGGCATTATGAGCTTCGCCCAGCCGCTGTCAAGAGAATCTATGCACAGTCCTGCGAAATAAATTTATGGGCGATCTTTCGATTTTTGAATTCGCTGGAAAATCCCGAAGCCGCTCCTGCGAAAAGCTGCCCTACTTCATTTCGCTTTTGAATACTTGCCCTCCCTTCATCACGAACTGCACATCTTCCAACTGTTTTATGTCCTTGACCGGATCGCCCGGAACCGCGACGACATCGGCATACGCACCCGGCGCAAGCACTCCGATCTTTCCCGTCATCTCGAGCATGTCAGCGGCGCGCGACGTCGCGCTCCGGATAGCTTCCATCGGCGACATCCCCAACTCGGTCATCTTCAGAAACTCCTGCGCGATCGGCTCCGTCCAAGGAATTCCGCCCATGTCTGTTCCAAACACGATTTTCACTCCAGCCTTGAGCGCTTTCTTGAACGACTCTTCATGCGCCGAGGCGCGGAGCCGGTCCCGCTGCCCGTCAGGCGCGTCCGCCGGACTCCAATCGGTGTAGTAGACGCTGATCGTCGGGCAATACCACGTTCCCTGCTTCAGCATTTGTGCGATCTGGGAGTCGCTGATTTGCAGCCCGTGTTCGATCGAGTCGCATCCCCCGTCGAGTGCACGCTGCAATCCGGTTCCGCTATACGCATGGCACGCGACTTTCTTTCCCCAACCGTGTGCCTCGTCGACGATGGCCTTCAGTTCCTCGACGGTCAATGTCGGCTGTGACGCCAATTCGCCGTTCTTTCCGACCCACGAGCGGTGTGTCATGTACACCTTGATCCAGTCCGCGCCATGATCGAGTTGCTCGCGCGTCGCCTTTCGCGCTTCCACCGGACCATCGACAATCTGCGCGCCTTTCGGCATCTCCAACTCCGGAGCGTAGCCTTCGAGCGGGTAACCGCCTGTCGTCGAGATCGCGCGCGTCACCACGAACAATCGCGGGCCTGGAATGTAACCGCCCTCAATCGCCTCTTTGATCCCGACATCTCCATACCCGGCGCCTTCGGTCTCGAGATCACGCAACGTGGTGAATCCCTGTTCAAGTGCACGGCGAGCCGCCACCGTTGCGCGGGCAGCCCGAAGCGACAGCGGATATTTCAGAATGTTGGCATCGTATCCACCCTCGGCCGGGTTCTCGCCTTGCAGAAATATGTGTGTGTGCGAATCGATCAGTCCTGGCAAGACCACTGCTTTTGAGAGATCGATCACGTTCGCTTCCGGCGGAATTTTCGCACTGGCTGCGTCCGACACGCTTTCGATCCGATCTCCATGGATCACGATCACTTGGTCGCGACGCGGCTGATCCGACTTTCCGTCGATCAGCGTCCCGGCTCGGATCACTGTGTAAGTTTTCGATTGGGGCGCAGACTGTTTTTCCTGGGCGGCAACCGAGGTGACCAACAAAATGGCGAGCCCAGCTCGGCACACGAGTCTCATGGATGAGCGAATCTCCTGGGAGTCGGGATTGTACCCCCAGTAGCTCGCGCTTCGAAATGGATTCTCGCTTACTCGCCCACGTAGGCGTCGGCTTCGATCTCGAGCAGCATGTTGGGATCGACCAGTCCAGTGACTTCCACCATTGTCGAAGCAGGCCGGATGTCGCGGAAGAATTCTCCATGCGCTCGCCCGATCTTCTCCCAATCCGCGATGTTCCTCACAAACGCGCGTGTGCGCACCACGTGCTTCATGCTTGCGCCTGCCTTCTGAAGCGCCGACTCGATATTCCTGAGCGTTTGTATCGCTTGGGCGTACGGATCGCCCACACCCACGATCTTTCCATCCGGACCGGTCGCCGTCGTTCCAGCTACATGCACAAAACGTCCGACCCTAACGGCTCGCGAGTAACCGACTACAGGCTCCCATGGAGTACCACTGGAGATATTCGTGCGTTGCATAACCGAAGATTTTTCCTCCCCTGCCGATCATTTTACTGGCAACTCATCGAGCACCGCGGAGTTGCGCTTAGCAGCCGCGCGCAATGAGTGCCAACAAATCTTAGAGTGCAACAAAGCGCCGTAGTTACGCACCAAATAAGGTAGATCGGTTTCTTGAGTGGCTTACAAAAGTCACTTGCGTTTGTAGGAGAGGTGGGCTAATTAGTCGTGCATCAGTAAGAAAATCCGTAGTCGGGGATGGTGGGGCCCAACGAAGATGATTCCGGAATCGCATCCTTTGCAGCAACTATTTGTAGAACTCGTCGGCAGGCACTATGCGGAAGAAATCGGCATTCGTGATCCGCAACTGATCAGTTACGTCGCCCATCTGCTCACGGAATTTTGTGACGCCGACCAACTCTTCAAAATCCGCAACGCTGCCCACCGTCCACTCGGCGATGTGGGCGAGATGCTGCTGGAATCTGACCCTGTTTACGGGCCCGCTCCATCGTTCGATCGCGAACGCCAGGTACGCAAGCACATTGGAGATTTCACGCTGTTCTTCGCCGGCATGTTCCCTGAAAGCGTCAATCAATATCGCTTGCGCCGTCAGCGTCTCGAGAGCCTGATCGACTGGATGAAGGCCGGTAAAGAGAGCTATTACATCGTCTCGAAGTTCGAGCACTTCGAGTACGCGAAGGTCGCGCCACTGTTCGCCAACCTGTCGCGCAACTTCGAGGAGTGCGTCTACGGATTGAACCGGGTGAAGAACGAACTCGAAGAAATGCAGCACCCGATTATTCGGGCCAGTAAAGAAGTGATCATGTAAGCGGTTCCGCTTTTAGTCGATTCGTGGCCGACCATCCGATTCGGTCGTGAGCCGATAGAAACTCAGGCCTGCGTCGCCCTGATGCAGAGTGCGGAATCTCGCCAACGAACCAAACTTATCTCCCGGATCAAATTTTTTCCGATGTTCGGCAATTACGATGGCGGTCGTTTTCAGCCAACTCACTCCGGCGAGTTGATGCAATGTGTCGCGATAGACCTGCTCCAGCCTGTACGGAGGATCCAGAAACACGAAGTCCGGACTGGTTTCGCCAACGCGCAAGCGGCCGAGTGCCTTGGCCGTCTCGCTTTGAATAACCTCGACCCCCGACGCAATTTTGAGCGAGCCCAGATTTTCGTGAATGACCTTGACCGCGGCGGCGGACGCTTCTACGAAATACACCTTAGCCGCGCCGCGGCTCAGCGCTTCGATTCCAACACCTCCCGTGCCTGCGAAGAGATCGAGCCAAACCGAATCTCGCAGCGCATCCGGATTGCCAGCAGTCAACACATTGAAGAGTGTTTCGCGCAAACGGTCGGACGTTGGACGTATGTCCAAGCCCCTCAGCGAACGGAGCGGACGGCTGCGATATTGGCCTGCGATAACCCTCAGGGCGATCCTCTGGTCACGCAGGAAAATCCTGCCAGCCTGCGTTCGGAGTGAATCTAAATATAGAATGTGTTTTAGCAGGGTGGGAGATAGTGGATGCGCAACTGGTCCATCCCGATCGGGCGATTGTTTGGAGTCGAGATCCGCGTTCACCTCACGTTTATCTTCTTGCTTGCCCTTATCTATATGGCGGAATCGGCCATGAAGGGCGGCAACAGTAACCCGAACCGAGAGCTCGCGCTGGTCGGCATCATCTTCGGGTCAGTGATTTTGCATGAGCTCGGACACGCCCTGATTGCCCGTCGCGAAGGCATGCTCCCCAAGGCCATCATCTTGCTTCCGATCGGCGGAATCACGCTGCTGGAAGAGAACACCGCGACTGGCGGGGCGCCCCAACCCGCGCCATGGAAACGTGACATCCTCATCGCCGCAGCGGGGCCGGTCGTCAACATCATCATCGCTGTGGTAGCGGCGGTCGTCGTCTTGACCCGGTACCCGGAAGCCCAGTTGTGGGTGACGCCGCTCATTCATTCCAACCATTTATTGCGAAGCCTGGTCTGGTCGAACGTGTTCCTCGGACTCTTCAACCTGCTGCCTGCTTATCCCATGGACGGCGGCCGCGTACTGCGCGCCCTTTTTTCGCGCACAATGGACATTCAACAAGCCACGCAGCGAGCAGTCTCGGTCGCCCACGCGCTCGCCACGCTGCTGGTCGTTCTGGGCATGTTGCTGTTCTTCAAAGGCGGCCACCCCGACAGCTACTTGCTGGTTGCGTTGGGATGTTTTCTGTTGATCGGCGCGCAGGTGGAAGAACGCTCGGCGCTTTTCCAAAAAGTTCTCGAGACGGTTCACCTGGAAGACGTGATGTTGACCGACTTCGCCACGCTGTCGCCGGCCGACACCCTGGAAGATGCACTGGACAAGGCCGTGCACACGCTGCAGGACGACTTCCCCGTCGTTCGCGGCAGCGACATGGTCGGTGTCATTTCGAGAGCCGGCATTTTGCAGGCCCTTCGTGCGGAAGGGAACGGTTACGTGCAGTCGGTCATGAACCGGATCTTTGAAGTCTCGACCCGCAGCGAAACGTTAGCCTCGGCTTTCCAAAAACTAAACTCGCGCAACCTCAGTATCATTCCAGTGGTCGAAGATCAGCAGCTGGTGGGAATCGTCACTCTGCAGAACCTGATGCACTCGATGGCTCTGCTCGCAGAAAGCCGCAAGCTGCGCCGCGAAGCGCTGGAGTCTTAGGCAGTCCGCGAACACGCGCGAGTTAGCGATCGGCAAGTTACAGAGATGCCCGGCTCCTATCTCCGATCGCTAGGTTTGGCTAAGAAGGTTTGTCATCCTGAGCGCAGCGAAGGACCTGCTTTGGGCCTCGAGACTCGGGCCCATCCGGCGGTTACGCGTTTCCACATCCCTTATGGGCTTCAGAACAGCCGGATCGCCTTCGCCTGTTCGATTGCCGGAACCTTTCTTAGCTCTTTGAGAACATCGTCCGGAACGCGCCCATCCACGTGCACGACCGCCACGGCTTTCCGCGGCTCGCCCTTGTTCTCGGTCGCACCATTCGCCGACTGGCGTCCAAGCGAAAAATCGGCAATGTTGATCTTGTGTTCGCCCAGGATCGTCCCGACTTTGCCGATCACGCCCGGAACGTCGCGATTACGCAGAAAAATCAGGTTCCGTTCCAGGGGAGCCTCGACGTCAATGTCATCTACCGACAGCAAACGCGCCGCATGACCATGCAGAACCGCGCCTTTAACCCGATGCTCACCGCTCCCTGTCTTCAACAAAACCGAGAGCACGCTGCCCGAGCCGCCCATTGAGCTTTTCGGTTTGTGCAGCTCGTTCACCCGGAGTCCTCGCGTCGACGCGATCGACGCCGCGTTGACCAGATTCGCTTTCTCATCGAGCATCTGGTTCAGCACACCTTTGATCGCAGCGTTGCGGATCAATTCCGTCTTCCACTCTGCGATGTGGCCGCTGTACCGCAGCGAGATTTCTTCCAGGGCGCCATCGCTCACCTGCGCAAGAAATGATCCCAGCCGTTCGGCGAGCACAACGTACGGTTGCATCTCGGCATATTCTTCGTGCGAAACCGAGGGCACATTGACCGCATTCTGAATCACGCCGCTCTTCAAATACTCTTTCACCTGGAGCGCGATCTGGTATCCGACGGCTTCCTGCGCCTCGTGCGTCGATCCGCCGATATGCGGCGTCAAAATCACATTATCGAGACTGGTAAGCGGTGAATTCTTCAGCGGTTCTTCCTGGAAAACATCGAGAGCCGCGCCGCCGACAAGCCCCTGTTTCAAACCATGCGCCAGCGCCGCCTCGTCCACCAACTCGCCGCGCGCGCAATTCACAATGCGAACGCCCTTCTTCATCTTCTTGATGGTGTCGGCGTTAATCATGCCTGTCGTTTGCGGCGTGAGTCCCACGTGCAAGGTGAGGTAGTCGGCCTCCGCATAAACTTCCTCGAGCTTCCCCATGCGGATGCCCTGCTCCTTGGCGACGGCCGCCGAAACAAACGGATCGTGAGCCACAATCGCCATTCCGAATGCCTTCGCGCGCCGCGCCACTTCCATGCCAATCTTGCCCAGACCCACAACGCCAAGCGTTTTGCCGCGTAGTTCGGTCCCCTGCAGCGACTTCTTCTCCCACTTACCCGCGTGCATCAGCGCATCGGCGCGCGGAACGAAACGTGCCATACCGAGCATCAGGCCAACCGTCAGTTCCGCCACAGCTACGGCATTTGCGCCCGGCGTGTTCATCACCGCGATGCCTTTCCGCGTCGCAGCATCCAGATCGACGTTGTCCACGCCGACGCCCGCGCGCCCAATCACGCGCAGCTTTTGCGCATGCTCCAGCAGCGACGCGTTCACTTGCACGGCCGACCGCACGATCAGCGCGTCTGCGGTCTCCAGGTGCGTGGTCAGCTTGCCGTCAATCTGGTCCGGAGACACGATGGTCCAGCGCGGCTCTTCCAGCAGTGCAATAGCAGACGGAGAAATTTTCTCGGCGACGACGATTTTCATTCGTGATTAGTTTTCTTGGTGCTGCGACCCGACTAACGGGTGGCCACAGCCTCTGTCTGACGAGCAAAAACTTCCTGCGCAGCGCTTACCGCGCTCCCAAACTTCACCGGCTTCCCGGTGACCTGAGCGATCACATGTTCGAGTGCAGCCAACGCTCCGATCGTGTCGAGATAGTCGTAATAGCCGATGTGCGCCATCCGGAACAGTTTCCCCTTCATCTCTCCCTGGCCGTTCGCCACCACCGCGTTAAAGGTCTCGCGGAATTCCTTGACGATCGCACCTGAATCGACACCCGCCGGGGACTCGATCGCCGTGACCGCCGACGCGGGCGACGCAGCGAACAACTTCAAGCCAAGCGCCTGCGCACCCGCGCGCGTCATCTCCGCGGCAAGCTCCGCGTTGTTCACCAGGTATTCTCGTCCGGCGGCCAGATTTCCATCGCCCAACTGTCGCACATAATCGAGGGCCGCGCCCAGTGCGGCAAACAGGGTCGTCGCCGGAGTGTAGGCTGACTCACCTTTCGCCGCTGACTTCCGCTCCTTGCGCAAATCGAAGTAGTACCGCGGAGACTTCGTCGTCTCCATCCGTTGCCATGCGCGCTCGCTCACCGCGCAATACGCTAACCCAGGCGGAATCATCAACGCTTTTTGCGAACCACCGACGATCAAATCAATGCCCCACCCATCCACATCCAGATGCGTCGTTCCAAGCCCGGTAATCGCATCGACCACCAGCAGCACATCGTCGCCCGCCGCGCGCACCAGCTTGGCAATGCCCTTCACATCGTGCCGCGCTCCGGTCGAGGTCTCGGTCGCCTGCATGTAGACGGCGCGCACATCGGCCGTCAACCGCGCGCGCACTTCGTCCAGATTGAAAGTCTCTCCATAGGGCTTGCTCAGCACGTCAACATTGCAGCCGTATGCGTTGCCCAGCGCGGTCCAGCGCTCGCCAAACTTGCCGGCGGTCAACACCAGAATCTTGTCTCCCGGCGAGGTCAGATTTGAAACGCTCGCTTCCATAACCCCTGTCCCTGAGCATGCCAGTACCAGAACGCCATTCCGCGTTCCGATGAATTCCTTCATGTCGGCGAGAACACGTGTAAACAGGTTGCGGAAATCGGCGGTGCGATGATGAGCGGTAAAGGCAGCCTCTGCGAACTGGGCAGCAGGAAGAAGCGGGGTCGGTCCGGGGGTAAAGAGACGATTTTTGCGCAGCATTCGAATGAGTCCTTCAGAAATAGGAGTAAGTGTTAGTGTATGACAAAAAGCGGCGAATCGGCCCGATCAGCTTTTCTGATCGAAGGCCTTCGAAGGAGCCCGCTGAAGAGCAGCCCAGGCCACATGTGCCGCTATAATCTCCTCCCATGAGCATGATCGATCAGATTCAGAAGGATCTTGTGGCTGCGATGAAGGCCAAAGACGAGGCGCGCCTCTCCTGCCTGCGCATGGTGAAAACCGCGCTGAAACTGCGCGAAACCGAAAAGATGGGCCCGCTCGACGACAAGGAATCGCAGCAGGTCCTGACCACCCTCATCAAGCAGCGCAAGGACTCGGTCGAGCAGTTCATCAAGGGCGGCCGCCAGGAAATGGCCGACAAGGAAGCCGCCGAGATCAAGGTGATCGAGTCCTACATGCCGAAGGCGGCCGGCGAAGAAGAGATCGTTGCAGGAGTAAAGGCCGTGATCGCCGAAATGGGATCGCCCGGCATGAAAGACATGGGAACTGTCATGAAAAACGTCATGGCCCGCTTCGCCGGAGCCGGCATGCGTGTGGAGGGCAAAGTTGTGAGCGACGCGGTAAAGAAAGAGCTCGCAGGAAAGTAGCAAGAAACACGTGGGGACAGACGCCTCGTCTGTCCGGTGGAGCGAAGCTCGACAGCGATTTACTTACTCCTCTGCAACTCCCGATACGCCGCGCTCTTCGAAACGCCCATCTCTTTCGCGACTTTTTTCAGCGCCGCCTTCTCGTCCACCCTTTCCTCAGTCATGATCTGCGCCACCCGCTGACGGATCGAAAGCCGCTCCGCTACCGCGTCGCCCGCGCCCTCGTCCGCCTTCGCGATCAATAACGTGATCTCGCCCTTCACCTCGCCGCGAGACGTCAGCGCCTCAAGAATCTCGTCTGCCCTGCCGCGCAGAAACTCTTCATGAAGCTTGGTCACTTCGCGCGCGACCACCACGTGCCGCGCCGCTCCCAGGATCTCCACGACATCCTCGAGCGTCTCGACGATGCGATGCGGTGCTTCATAAAAAACCTGCGTTCGCGGCGATACGCGAATACTCTCGAGCAGCGTTCGCCGCTCGCCGCGCTTGGAGGGAAGAAATCCGCTGAAGCGAAACGAGTCCGTCGGTAACCCGCTGGCCACCAGTGCCGCCAAAAACGCCGATGCTCCCGGAATCGGCACCACAGGCACATGATGCCGGATCGCCAGACTGATCAGCCGGAATCCCGGATCAGAAATCCCCGGCATACCCGCATCCGTGACGAGCGCAATCTTCGCGCCGCCCTCTAGGTCCACCACCAGCTCCGCCGCTTTCGTCATCTCGTTATGCTCGTGATAGCTCACGGTGCGCGTGGGGATGCCGTAATGATTCAGAAGCTTTTGTGTCTGCCGCGTGTCCTCGCACGCAATCAGATCAACCCCGCACAGCACGCGCAATGCCCGCAGCGTAATGTCATCCAGATTCCCAATTGGTGTCGCGACCAGATAGAGCGTTGGCCCCGGATCGAGAGGCTTAGACCACGCCGCGGACTCAACATCAGAACTCATCGTCGGAAGAATAGCACTCGAAGCTTTCAGCACTCAGCATTCAGCGCTCGGCATTCAGTCACCCAAGACAAGTGAGCGCCGGAGAACAAAGCCAGACCGGAGCAATTTGGAACTGTGTCCGCGGGGCTACACCGTCCATGGCTGGCTGAATGCTGATAGCTGACAGCTGCCTATAAATTGACGCGACCTCCAACCTGACCCTAGAATCTAAATGGTCGAAAGGGCCCGCCCACGTAGGTCCTGCGCGTGGCCCGCGCGTTTTCCAGCAGAGTTTTGGAGTTTCATGCCAATTTACGAATACGAGTGCAAGAAGTGCCACCATCGTTTTGAGCGTATCCAGAAGTTCTCCGACCCACATGTGAAGAAATGCCCCGACTGTGGCGGCGCTGTCGAGCAGGTCATCTCTGCTCCAGCGGTGCAGTTCAAGGGCTCGGGTTGGTACGTCACCGATTACGCCAAGAAGTCATCCTCGGGAACCGGTTCGTCGTCGAACGGCGACTCGAAATCCGATGCAAGCAGCAAAAAAGACGACAAGAAAGAAGGCAAGGCCGAGAGTTCGAGCAAGAAAAAAGAACAAAAAGCTTGACCCCTTCGGTCAAACAACTTAGCGTCGGGTAAGTTACAAACGATTGTGTTCGGCGAACCCCAGCCAGACCCGGCCGCATGAAAAGCATTCAGAACTATGTTCGCCACGTCGGCCGTCTTCCCGAAATCGTTACTGCCGCGCGAACCTTCGATCCCTTTCTGTCTGTAACTCTGGATTATCTCGACGCCAAGCCCATCGCCTATCCCCTGGACACAGGGCTGCCGAACGGCTTGCAGGTACGCCTGACGGAGCGCGAGGACGTCAGGATTCTCTGGCACATTTTTGTGCGCAGATGTTATGAGGTCAGCGGCCGCGAGTCGGTTATCCTCGACCTCGGGGCGAACGTCGGTTTCTTCGCGCTCTACGCCGCCACCAATGCCCCGAAGGCGCGCGTCCTCAGCGTTGAACCAGTCCCTTCCACATTCCAGCGTTTGGCCGGGCATCTGGAATCCAACCATCTGACGAATCGAGTGACAGCTTTAAATGGCGCAGTCGGCCGCCACACTGGCAAGCGCTTCATCGCGTTAGAGAATGTACCCGCGGGCCAGCGCCGCCTGCTCGCCGATGGGAACGAAAATGCTCGCCCGGGAGTCGAAGTCTCCTGCTACACGCTCGAGTCCATCCTCGATCAGTACGATCTCAACTCGGTCGACCTGGCCAAGGTGGATATCGAGGGCAGTGAGTTCGAAGTTCTACTCGCCACTCCACCCGCAGCGCTGCGCCGTATTTCGCGAATGGAGATCGAGATTCACAGCAATGTCACCGCCCAGGGACACACGTCCGATGAGCTCATTACGCACCTACGCACCGCCGGACTGATGCTGTCCTCTATCGAAACCGACCCCCTCGGCTTCTCCCAGGCCCGGTTCGTTCGTCAGAATTAGTTCATTCCCCTCACTTCGTGGCGGTCTGTAATGCGCTGATCCACAGCCGTTTCCGCCACTTGTCGGCACCTGAATCCTTCTCCATGCTCACTCATCTAATTAGTTGACTATTCAACTATTGTTGAGACATGCATTTCTAGAGAGAGGATGGACAATCGTGATCAACATTCGACACAGTGATGAGCGCGGCGGCGGCAACTATGGTTGGCTCGACACTAAGCACACCTTCAGTTTTAGCGACTACTGGGATCCGCGCTGGATGGGGTTTCGCTCCCTCCGTGTGATTAACGAGGATTACGTGGCTCCGGCGGCCGGCTTCCCAACTCATCCGCACAACGACATGGAGATCATCACCTACGTGCTCGAGGGCAAACTCGAACACAAAGACAGTTTGGGAACCGGCTCCATCATTCTGCCCGGCGACGGTCAGCGGATGACGGCGGGCCGCGGCATTCGCCACAGCGAATTCAATCCCTCGAAAACGGACAAAGTCCACCTCTACCAGATCTGGATTCTGCCGGAAAAGAAGGGGCTCGAGCCAAGCTACGAACAGAAGACCTTCCCTGCGGATGAGAAGCAAGGGAAACTACGCTTGATCGCTTCACCCGACGCCAAAGAGGGCTCGGTGAAGATCAATCAGGACGCGCGCCTTTACGTGAGCTTGCTCAAACCCGGCGAAGAAGTCTCCCATGACTTCGGCAAGAATCGCCACGGCTGGTTGCAGGTCGCCAAGGGAAGTGTTGCATTGAACGGAAAGTTCCTGACGGCCGGAGACGGAGCGGCAATCAGCGAAGAACCAAAAGTCGCGTTCAAAGCCGAGGAAGACAGCGAGGTGTTGCTCTTCGATCTTGCGTAAGATCATGTTTTGGGCCGAGGTTTCAGAGTTCCAAGGTTTCGGACGCTTACATGGAAGGACGGGCGTTTCGCCCGTCCCTCAACATTTCAACAATCAAGTTGATAGTCTCAACGGGTCAGAGTCCCCTTGAAACTCTTGAGACCTTGAACCTTTGAAACTTTTTCTAATTCCCTTCCGCCATATTCCACATCACCCGTGCAAACTTCCACGACCCATCCGGCTGGCGTTTCAGGATCCGTAAGGCTTTTCCGCGAAAGCTCTTCACCTCGCCATTCTCAGATTCCTTGAAACTACCCTCAAACAAACTCCACTCAAACGCCCAGCCGTCGACGACCTGCAGATCCTTGATCTCGGGCTTGTAGTTCACCACTTTCGCATTAGGGTGTTCTAGTTGATCCCTCTTGTTATTCGCCAGAATCGCCGCTCTGCCTACTACGGCGGGCGCTCCAGGTTCCAACAACACCGCATCTTCGGTAAACAGATCCGCTAGCGCTTGGGGATCGTGTGCCAAGGTGGCCTCTACATCCTGCTTGTGAGCCCTCTCGATGGCGCGCATATCAGCATCGCTCACTTGAGAAGTCTTTGCCTGATGGCCTCTAGCACCGCCGGCAAGAAAACCGCATGCCACAAACCCAACTGCAACCGACAGCCCCAGGATTCGTTTCTTGCTCATCGTCATCCTCCCCCGACGGGGGGATTCTATACGCCCCACGCACTCGTAGCACCTGAGAGCATCGGTCTCGAGCACAAAACAAAGCCCGCGATCTGAATCGTGGGCTTTCCATCTTCTAACACTAGGAGCTGCCGCGGGGCAGATTCGTGGGGCGCTTTGCCCTACAGATCATCACCGCTTGCTGGCCGCCGGCTCCTTCTCCGCGACGCGCTTGCTCACCTTGAAAGTGAGCTTGCCCGCTTTCTTGTCCGCGTCCACAATCAAGTGATCGCCCTGCAGGACCTCGCCGTCGAGAATCTTCAACGCCAGCGGATCCTGCACCAGCTTCTGAATCGCACGCTTCAACGGACGTGCCCCGAACGCCGGATCATAACCTTGCGTCAGGATCTGTTCTTTCGCCGCATCGGTCAGCTCGAGTGAAATCTTGCGCTCTGCCAGCTGCCGCCGCAGGTCTTCCAACCGCAGTTCGACGATCTTGACCAATTGCTCCTTGCCCAGCGGCCGGAACACGATGATGTCATCCACGCGGTTCAGGAACTCGGGCTTGAAGTATCCATGCAAGGCGTTGGTCACTTCACCCGCCGCCTTTTCAAAGTCGGCTTCCGTGCGGGTGTTCTCCGGCGAGAGGAACGACGACCCGATATTCGAGGTCATGATGATGATGGTGTTGCGGAAGTCGACCTGTCGGCCTTGGCCGTCGGTCAACCGCCCGTCGTCCATGATCTGCAGCATCACGTTGAACACGTCCGGGTGCGCCTTCTCGATTTCGTCGAACAGAACGACCGAGTACGGACGACGCCGCACCGCTTCGGTCAACTGCCCGCCCTCCTCGTAACCCACATATCCCGGAGGTGCGCCGATTAACCGCGACACGGCATGCTTCTCCATGTATTCCGACATATCGATCCGGATCATGGCGCGCTCGTCGTCAAACAGAAATTCCGCGAGTGCCCTCGCCAGTTCGGTTTTACCGACGCCCGTCGGCCCTAGGAAAATGAACGATCCAATTGGCCGCTTCGGATCGGACAATCCAGCTCGCGAACGCCGAATCGCATTCGACACGCGTTGCACTGCTTCGTCCTGCCCGATGACACGCAGCCGCAGACGGTCTTCCATCGTGACCAGTTTGCGCACTTCGCTCTCAAGCATCTTCGAGACCGGGATGCCCGTCCAGCGCGATACGATGCGCGCAACGTCCTCTTCGTCGACCTCTTCCTTCAGCATGCGCCGCGCGCTGGTCTTTTCCAGCCGTGCGGTCAACTGTTTCAATTCTTCTTCAACCTGCCGGATGAGCCCATAACGTATCTCCGCTACCCGCTGCAGGTTGCCCTTGCGCTCTTCGGTCTGCTCCTCGATGCGCAACTGTTCCAGCTTCTCTTTCAGCTCGCGCTGGCGCGTAATTAAATCTTTTTCCTTCTTCCAGTTCGCCTTCAGAGCATTCGACTGCTCGCGGATCCCAGCCAACTCCTTCTCAAGAGCAGCGAGCCGCTCGCGCGAGTTCGGGTCGTCTTCCTTCTTGAGCGCCTGCTTTTCGATTTCAAGCTGCATGGCTCGGCGTTCGAGCTTGTCGATCTCAGTGGGCATCGAGTCAATCTGGATTCGCAGCGAAGCGGCCGCCTCGTCGATCAGATCGATCGCCTTGTCCGGCAGAAACCGGTCTGAAATATAGCGATGCGACAACGTCGCCGCGGCCACGATTGCCGAATCCTTGATGCGCACCCCGTGGTGCACTTCATACCGCTCTTTCAAGCCGCGCAGAATCGCAATCGTGTCTTCGACGGTCGGTTCCCCGACATATACGGGCTGGAAACGGCGCTCTAGGGCGGCATCTTTTTCCACGTACTTGCGATACTCGTTGAGCGTCGTCGCCCCGATCGCCCGCAGTTCGCCACGTGCGAGCGCTGGCTTCAGCATGTTCGACGCGTCGATCGCGCCTTCTGCAGCGCCCGCCCCAACCAGGGTGTGCAACTCGTCGATAAACAGAATGATCTGTCCCTCAGAGTCTTCGATCTCTTTCAGCACCGCTTTGAGCCGGTCCTCAAACTCGCCCCGGTATTTCGCACCGGCCAGCATTGAACCCAGGTCAAGCGCTACCACGCGCTTATGTTTAAGGATTTCGGGCACATCGCCCGAGATGATGCGCTGCGCAAGGCCTTCTACGATGGCGGTCTTACCGACTCCCGGCTCGCCGATCAATACCGGATTATTCTTCGTGCGCCGCGAAAGCACCTGCACCACGCGTCGGATCTCTTCGTCGCGCCCAATCACCGGATCAAGCTTCCCGCGCCTCGCCTGCTCGGTAAGATCGCGAGCATATCGCTCCAAAGCCTGGTACTTGGCCTCGGGATTCTGATCCGTCACCTTCTGCGATCCCCGCACCGAAGTTAGCGCCTTCAAAATCGCATCGTAGTTCGCGCCGTGTTGTGCCAGAATCTGCTGCGCCGCGTCTTTTTTCGCCTGCGTCGCCGCCAGCAGCAGATGCTCGGTCGACACGTATTCGTCTTTGAAATTCGAGGCTTCTTTAAACGCGCGTTCGATCAGTTGATTGAGCGCGGGCGACATGGTCGCCTGGTTCGCGCCCTCGCCCGAAACCTTAGGCAGCCGATCGATGTCGCGGTACGCCTCGTTCCGCAAGACCTGCGGCCCCGCCCCGATCTTTTCCAGAATCGGCGGAACGATCCCCTCTTTGTCTTCAATCAGCGCAGCCAGCAAATGCACCGGCAGCAGCTCGGGATTGCCGTGTTCCGACGCAATTTCATTCGCGCGCTGAATCGCTTCCTGCGCCTTTACCGTTAATTTGTCCCAGCGAATCGCCATGGGAAACTCCTAACTTTTTCACATGTTCAGATGATTGCAATAAGCCGTTGGTACTTAACAATTGCCACTTTTGCCAGCCGGGGTCACTCCCGTCTTGCGGACTTCCGCCCGTACTTAAGGCCAAGTGCTAAATGCTTTTTTCAAGAAGAACGGGAGACGGTCACCTCTGCCGCCTCCCGTTTTGTTGCCGAGTCTTCCCCGGCAGGACAGCCGAGAGTGGCTGCCCCTTATCAAATTTCAGAGATGAATTACGCGGCTTTGCTGGGGCCCTTTGCTTCCAGGGTCTTCTCGCTGCCAACGTTCACTTTGATCTGCTTCGGCTTGGCTTCCGCCTTCTTCGGCAGTTCGATCTTCAGAATACCCTTGTCGTAGTTGGCCGAAACTTTCTCGGCATCCACGGTCGAGGGCAGCGTGAACGTGCGGGTGAAGCTGCCATACTGACGCTCCACACGGCGGAAGTTCTCTTCCTTCTCTTCCTTTTCGAACTTGCGTTCGCCGTGCACGGTTAGGACATTGTTGTCGATCCGCACATCGATATCCTTCTCGTCGATGCCCGGTACCTCAATCTTCAGCGAGACGTTGTGCTCGTCTTCGTAAACGTCTACCGGCGGTGCAAAAGTGCTGGTCGTCAAAGACTCCTCACGACCCTCCGGTCCATAGGACTGGCGGAACAAGCGGTTCAGGCGATCCTGCAAAGTAGTGAACTCACGGAAGGGGTCCCAACGGGTGATTACAGTCATGATTCGAAATCCTCCTAAAAGCTGATCTTGGAAATTGAGTGGCGCTGCAGTCACTCAAGTTAGATGAGCGATTAGCACAAACGAATCATAAAAGTTGAGCGTATCATTGTCAACTATATAACTCAATATTTATCAATGATTTACATTGAAAACAAGGCATTTCAAATACGCCGTTTCCGGCACGGAGAGCAGCACTGGATGGTCCTGCGCCTGGCCCCGCCGCTCCAGCAGGCGCAGCGTCCGGTGGGCGTCGCCAGCCGCCTCCGCCACCACCTGCAGCATGTCGGCCTCGCTCACATGGTAGGAGCACGAGCAGGTCACCAAAATGCCCCCGGACCGCAGCATTTTCAGAGCCCGTAGATTCAGCTCTTTGTACCCACGAAGCGCCGTCTCCAAGGTCTTCCTGCTTTTCGCGAATGCGGGAGGATCGAGAACAATCGTGTCGTACTGCCGGCCGCTGGCGGCGTAATCCTTCATCAAATCAAACGCATTGGCCTCGATCCACTCGACCTCGCACTGATTCAGTAGCGCGTTCTTGTCAGCAATCTCCAGTGCGGGCCGCGAGCTATCCACGGCCGTCACACGAGCAGCAGCGCGTCCTGCCAGATGAAGAGCGAACCCTCCCTGGTAGCAGAAGACATCCAACGCGTCGCCATGCACGTAACGAGCGGCCGCCGCATAATTCTCCCTTTGATCAAGGAAGGCCCCGGTCTTCTGCCCTTCACGCACGTCGAAGTGAAAGCGAACCCCGTTCATGGCGAAGATCGTGTTCGTCTTCTCACCCTGAACCAGCTGGGACTCGCGTGCGGGAAGTTGTTCAAGCTCCCGGATGTGCGGTTCGACTCGCTCGGCGATCGAAGCTGGCCGCAAGCGCTCCGAGAGTTCCTCGACGAGGGCGGCCCGAACCGGCTCCCGATCCATAGCCTGCGTCAAGACCTGCATCGACAGGATGTCGTTGTATCGGTCTACGATGATTCCGGGGAGAAAATCGGCTTCGCTGAAGACTACCCGGTAGGCATCCGTCTCGCGGACAAGAGACGAGCGATAGTCAATGGCCGCCCGAATCCGCTCGCGAACCAGGGCAGGGAAGTCCTCCACCGCCGAATGCGAGATCATCCTGACGGCAATCTGTGAGCTGCTGGAATAAAGCGCCCTCCCGAAAATCCTTCCGCGCTCATCGGCCACCGACACCACCGCACCAGGCGAGACCGAATCGGAGGAAATCACATCCGACCGGTATACCCATACATGTCCTGATTTCAGCCGCGCCGCCCCGCGTTGGCTGATCACCACGGTCGGTTTATCGGGACCTGAAATCGCAATCCGCCTGAGATCCTTCGCGCGAACCGCTGAACGACTCCCCCGCATCGGTCCATCTTAAATGTTGGAGAAGAAGCACAGACGCCAATTGCGCCACGGCACGCGTGGGCCGAGCGGAGCTAGGGGTTTTTTCATGCAATGAATGAGACGGTGGGATGAAGTGTCTAGCTCGCCGCTGGATGCTCCGAGGCCTGAGCATGCCCTGTTGCATGATGCGCATGGCCTTCGGCCCGAGCGGCCGAAAGATCTGAGGTCAACGAATCCAGCACAACCATGGGAAGCTCTTCGCCCCAGCTGTCGATCTCGTCTTCTTCCCAATGACCGTTCAGCCGGATGGCATCATTCAGATCTTCTGGGAATGCCAGCCGGAAGCTGCCTTCACGCCCCAGGATGTCGCCAATCTGTCGTCCGGTGTGCATCTCATAAACCCGTCGCGTCGAGTTCGTCGCCCCATTCAGAAATGCCAGGAACACTTCGCCGGTATCGCCAAACGAAGGATGGTAGAACCATGCCTGCTGCGAATCCATCTTGGGACGCGCACGCCGCTTGGTCGTGAAGTTTGTCCTCTCAATGGTCGCTTCGTTTGCCGGATTGAAGTACAGGATGCGCTGGCAGGATTCACACTCGATAACCTTGTTCCCGGCGCGAACGTCGTTATACGTTTGCGGACGCAACATGACGCGGCACGTCATGCACTGCTGGTCGCGCACCTCTGACAAACCAGAACCGCGGAACTTCAGCACACGCTCGTAATGTCGCAGAACGTCGGCACTCACCCCGCCGCGTAGCTTGTCGCGCTTGGCATTCCACTCCGCCAGTTCCTTCTCATCTTCGGCGGTCTTCTCGCGCGCCACAGTTTTTTCTTTCTCGATCTCGGCCGTCTCGGCCTTCAATTCGACTTCCGCGGCCTTCACATCCTTGTCGCGCGATTCCGCGTTCACCATCAGATCGAGAATCTTGTCCTCGTTCGTCCGGATCTCCTGCTCGGCAAACTGGATCTCCTGCAGCAACGCCTTGTACTGTTCGTTGGTTTTGACCGCCAGCGACTGGTCTTTGTACTTGGAAATCTTGCCCTGCAGGTCGGAAATCGCGCCGTCGTACTTCTTGCGGGCGGATTCGTCAGCCTTGGCGGAGGCCTTCGCCTTTTCCAGCTTGGCCTTGGTACTGGCTAGCTTCTCCTCGATTACGGCGACGCGCTTAGGAAGCGCAGCCACCTCCTCTTTCAGCCGATGAATTTCCTTATCGGCCGCCTGCAGTTCAATCAGGTTCTGGAGGTCTTGCAGCATGGGAATGAACTGCCTTCGATTTTAGCACGCACCCACCGAGGGATCCCCCGCAAAAGCGGCCTCATTCCCGGCTTTTTCGAGGGCGATCCGTGATATTCACTTGTATCCTCCTGAGGCCGAACACTCTCCGACGAATAGAAGATAACTACTTCTCCACGTCCGCCAATGCAAACCTGCCCAGCAAGAACGGGTGCGACGTTTGCGGCGTCGATGACGTGGGGTTCGAGGGATAGGGATCCTGAGTAAGCGTCGGAAATCCCCAGATTTTGCCACTTCGCATGTCGATCGCCACCTTTCCATATACCTGCTGGCTGCCATCGGGCGCGCGCAGCATGAAGACGCCCGGCTCGAAGTAGAGCGGGTGAACGCCGCCCCCCTGCGCGTTCACAACCGGCGGCGCCACATACGGGCGCAACGCGATCACGCCCAGCGAAATCGCGATCATTAGAAGCAAAAACTTTACTTGCCAGTCGGCTTTCATCGACATCTCCTCTTTGCGCGAATCTTTAACAGCCACGAAAAATTCCAACCCCATCGAGACCCGCAGGCGCCCATAGCATCCACAGGACTTTCCGCTCTCTGCACACTATCGCGGCTCGGTGTACACTTTTCAGCCTGCAATTTAAACGATCTTCTGTTCGGAGCCTGCCTTTGAAGACAATTTTTTGCGCTGCCCTCGGATTGGGCTTGCTGGCCTCACCCGCATCTTCACAGAATCCTTCCAACCCGCCAAAGAAGCCGCTCACAATCGAGTCCATTTTTGCCGAAGGCGGGCTTACCGGGCGTGCTCCCGAGACCATCAAATGGAGCCCTGACGGCTCCAAGGTTTCATTCGTCCAGCGCGACGACGCCGGCGAGCACGGCGAGCTATGGTATGTCGACGCGGCGACTGGCGAGAAAAAAGTCCTGGTCACCGAAGCCAAGCTCTCCAGCCTCGCGCCTGACGCCAGCAAAATCAAAGACGAGCGCGAGAAGGAACGCAGGATGCGCTACCACGTCGCCGCCTACCTCTGGGCGCCCGACTCCAAGCATCTTCTGTTCGACTCGCAAGGCCAGCTATGGCTCTACAACCTCGACAACGCCACGGCTGTTCAAGTCACCTCGGCGGCCGATCCGAGCGAAGACCCGAAATTCTCGCCCGACGGCAACCGCATCGCCTACGTCCGCAGGCACAACCTCTACGTCCAGCCGATCTCCGGACAAGAGGGAAAAGCCCTGACCAACGACAGCGAGGAATACATCCTGAACGGCGAAGTCGACTGGGTTTACGCCGAAGAACTCAGCGTTCGCAGCAACTATTTCTGGTCCCCCGACAGCAGTGAGATCGCCTTTCTGCAAATGGACGAGAAGCAGGTCCCCACCTACCCAATCACCGATTGGCTGCCCACACATCCCAAAGTCGATCAGGAGAAATATCCGAAGGCTGGCGACCCGAATCCGGTCGTGCGTATCGGCGTGATTAGCGCCAAAGGCGGCAAGCCCAAATGGATTTCACTGGGCAACGATCCCGACACCTACATCCCACGCTTTGGCTGGATCCGCGCCGGCGTGTTGTGGGCACAGGTCCTCAACCGCGCACAGGACACGGTGGACCTCTACTTCGTCGAGGCCAAGAGCGGCCACTCCCGCAAAGTTCTCACCGAAAACATTGCCGACGGTTGGGTGAACGTAAACGACGACTTCCACATTTTGAAGGCCGAAGACCGTTTCATCTGGTCCAGCTGGCGCGATGGCCACACCCATCTTTACCTCTACGGCTTCGACAAGCAGAATCCCATCTCCTCCGACGCGAAGCTCGAACGCCAGCTCGAAAAAGGTGACTACGAGGTCCTGAGCGTCGAGGCCGTCGACGATGGCGCTGTCTACTTTTCCGCGAACGAAGGGGACTACCGGCAGCAGCACACGTTTTCCGTGAAGCTCGACGGTTCTGACTTCCATCGCTTGTCGCAGGGCGACGGCACACATTTCGCCAGCGTCTCCGAAGACGGCAAACACTGGCTCGACACCTACTCGAGCACCATGAAAGCTCCGACAATTTCCCTCTGTAGCCAGGGCGGTGGGCCCTGTTCGGCCGTGTGGCAATCACGCAGGGTCGACGACTACGGCCTGATTCCACCCCAGTATCTCGAGTTCAAAGCAGACGACGGCACCACGCTGTATGGCCAGCTGTTCCTTCCTCCCGGTGAAACCAGCGGCAAAATCCCCGTGATCATCAATGTCTACGGCGGCCCCGCCGCGCAGCTCGTCCGCGACACCTGGGAAGGCTCGACCGGGTTCTTTCACCAGATGTTGCTACAGAAAGGCTTCGCGATCTTCACGGTCGACAACCGCGGCACACCGAATCGCGACCGGAAATTCCAGACTTCAATCCGCCACCAGTTCGGCGCCATCGAGCTCAGTGACCAGCTCGCCGCATTGAACCAATTGCTTGCACAATATCCGCAGCTCGACAAAGATCGCGTCGCCATCTGGGGATGGTCCAACGGCGGATCCATGACCCTCTACTCGATGACGCACTCCGAAGCGTTCAAGGCCGGAGTCTCGGTTGCGCCCGTCACCGATTGGCGCAACTATGACAGCATCTACACCGAGCGCTACATGGGGCTGCCCAAAGACAACGCCAAGGGCTACGACGACGGAACCATTCCTAAAGCAGCTGACAAACTGCACGGCGCACTCTTTCTCGTTCACGGCACGAGCGACGACAACGTGCATTTTCAAAACAGCATCCAGATGATCGACGCGCTCATCAAAGCCGACAAAAAGTTTCGCCTGATGATTTATCCGAATAAAACGCACGGTATCGCCGGCAAGGCTGCCCGCACGCAGCTCTTCCAATTGATCGAAGATCACTTCGAGCGTGAACTGAAATAGCGCAAACGGAAAAAGCGCCAACGCAAGTAAACAGACTTTGAGCAGCGACCTGCAGCAATGTCATTTGATATGCAGAGTGATGCCAACTCCAGACGTAGCGCGGACTCAATCCGTAGCGCCGGCTCCAACAGTAGCACCGGCGTCCCGCCGGCTGTCGCGGTAGCCCGCCCTGCGCGAGGGCAGGGAGCCGAAGGGTCTCGCCCCCGCATGACCTTGGGCGACTTCGAACTCAGCATCATCTCCGACGGCAACTATCCGCTCGACGGCGGCGCCTTCTTCGGTGTTGTCCCAAAGGTAATGTGGTCGAAAAAAGCCGCTGCAGACGAACGCAATTTCGTCACCGCTGGGCTCAACTCGCTGCTGATCCGCGCTGGCAAGCACAACATCCTCGTCGAGACCGGAATCGGCAACAAGCTCTCCGAGAAGATGATCAAGATCTACACCCAACCTGCGAAGCTACTCGAAAGCCTCTCTGCCGCCAACATCGCACCGGACGACATCGACATCGTCATCAACACGCACTTGCACTTCGATCACAGCGGATGGAACACCGTGCGCAAAGGCGATCAGGTTGTCGCCACATTTCCGCGCGCGAAGTATTACGTGCAGGAAGGTGAGTTACTTCACGGCCACGAACAGCATGTTCGCGACTCAATCAGCTATATCAGCGAAAACTACGACCCGTTAGTGAAATCAGGCCAGATGGAACTTCTTCATGGCGACCGCGAAATCGTTCCCGGCGTCTCCGTCAAAGTCTTCCCCGGCCACACTCATCACATGCAGGCCGTCACCGTCACCAGCGGCGGGAAAACTGCCTGCTACATCTCCGATCTCATCCCCACCGCAGCTCACATCGATCTCACCTGGGTCATGGCCTTCGATCTTTCCCCCATCGACACCATTAACAGCCGCGAGCGCTATTACGCCCAGGCCCTTCCCGAAAAATGGCTGACCGTCTTCACCCACGGTGCCGACATCCCCTGGGCATACGTTGAGAAAGATCCCACCGGCAAACTCGTAGCGAGCCCTGTTGATTGAGATTGGTGTATCCGAAGCCGCTTGAGGTCAGGCGATTGATTTAAGAATGGAGTGTCGGGCGTCCTTGCCCGACTGGATGAGAACCATGTGGGGACAGCCGCCTTCGAAGTCTGCCCCGTCGAGCGAAGCTCGACAGAAATAACTGCAGTAGGGATTGCTTCAGACGGAACGGTCCGCGCACAAGAGCGTGCGCGCCAGGCGGTCACTGGGCAATGCCTGCAGCCCGAGCCTAGCCTCGAAGAACTCTTCCACCCTCTTTAAGATCTCCGGAGCTTCCCGCGCTTCGTAAATCGTCTTCCGCAGCCCAGCGCCGCCCGGCACGCCATGCGTAAACCACGACGCAAACTGCTTCATCTTCCCTGAAGCATCCGGGAACTGCTCTTCGATCAGCATGCTGAAATACGTCCGGATCATTTCATAACGATCGCTTTCCGCTGGATGATCGTACTTTCCCGTCGCCGTGTACTGCGCAATCTGCCGGAAGATCCACGGATTCGATGCCGCCGTCCGCCCGATCATCACCGCATCGCACCCGGTTTGCATCACCATCGCACACGCATCTTCGGGCGTTCGGATGTCTCCATTGCCGATGACCGGAATCTTCACCGCATCTTTGATGGCCGAAATCCACTCCCACCGCGCCGTGCCGCTGTAACCCTGCTCACGAGTGCGCGCATGCAACGCAACCGCGCACAACCCGCAGGCCTCGGCCATCTTAGCCAGCTCCACGCACACGATCTCCTGATCGTTCCACCCTGCGCGAAACTTCACCGTAAACGGAATCTTCACTGCCGCGCGCACCGCCTCGAAAATCTTTCCAATCGCCGGAAGATCTCGCAACAACCCAGAGCCGCCATTGCACTTCACCACTTTCTTCGCCGGGCAGCCCAAGTTCAGATCGACTAGGTCAAACCCCAGGTCCTCGACAATCCGGGCCGCATCCGCCATCACTTCAGGATTCGACCCGAACAATTGCGCCGAGATCGGATGCTCGTCTTCATAAAAATGCAGATAGCGCTTGGCCTTCTTGTCCTTCGCGCGCAGCACTCCATCGGCCGAGGTGAACTCGGTCATGATCAGCCCGCAGCCGCTTAGGTTCCGAATGAACCGGCGGAACACCGTGTCCGTGACTCCCGCCATCGGCGCGAGCACGGTCGCCGGCGCGATCGTCACGCCGCCCAACGACACGCTCGCCGGCACCGGACGCAACTCCACCCCGCCAGTCACGTGGGCCGCCCGTCCCGGGTTGTCCCAGTACTTGCGCATCGGTTTTCTATTCTAGCTGGCGCACGCAACAGAAAGCCCTCGCCGCAGCGAGGGCCCGATGACCTTCGATTGCGCCGAAGCTTACTTCTTGGCCTCGGCCTTGCCCGCGTCGCTCTTCGCGTACTTGCGGCGGAACCGCTCCACCCGCCCCGCAGTATCCAGAAGCTTTTGCTTGCCGGTAAAGAACGGATGGCAATTCGAGCAGATTTCTACGTGTAGATCGCCCTTATGAGTGGACCGGGTCGTGAAATTGTTGCCGCAGGCGCACACGACGCGGATTTCGTTATATGCCGGATGGATCGCTGCCTTCATGTCTGTTTCAACCTCGATTCGAATCCTTTGATTCTACAGGAATTCCCAGGGATTCAGCAACGCGGAAGTGGTTGAAGCGCCAAGGCTTGGCCGCCCGGATGCCAAAAAGTCCCCAAAATTAGCCTGATTCCAAACGAAACTCTCGCCTGTCCCGGACACCCGAGCCAACGCTCGCTGACGCCAAGGTTGACAGTTCTGGCTATTAGTACAATACTGACACTGTCATGACTGACTTAATAATCCTTGGCATGCTTCTCGAAGGCCCTCAGCACGGCTACCGACTCAAGCAGAATGCCGGATTGATCTTCGGCCAGGGAAAGCTGCACAACAACCTCGTCTATCCGCAGCTGCGTCGCTTTATGGCGAACAAGTGGGTGACGAAAAAGACTATTCCAGGCGAGCGCGGTCAGAAGCGTCAGCAATACGCCATCACGCCGCTCGGCCGCCAGACGCTTCTCGATCGCATTCGTGCTTTCACGGAACAAGACGCGCGTTCAGAAGATGCGTTTCGCGTACGCGTCGGCTTTTTCGCAATGCTCACTCCGGAAGATCGGGACCGCATTCTGCATCTTCGCGAAGACGCGCTTCGCTCCCGCTCGGACATTCTCAGCAATCTGCAACGGGAAATCGAACTCGGCCAATTCGCCGGAGAGGTCGTCTCCTTCCTCGGTGAGCAAACTCAAGCCGAACTCGGATGGATCGCTCGTCTACGCCAGAAAAATGGAATGGACGCTCACTAGGCTCGCGCAACGGAGATTGCCATGAACATCCTGATCTCTTGGAATACGGTGTCGGCCCTCTGGATCGTCTTCTGCGTCTATTGGGCGGTTAGTGCGCTGCGGGTGAAACGTACGCGCCACACCGAGCCCTCCGCTCTAAGACTCACAACGGTTGCCGTTCTGGCATTTGGAGCCTTCCTCGTGTTTTCGCGCACGATAGATTTCGGAATTCTGAGCCGCCGCTTCATCCCCGACAACGCGGTCATCAAAGCGATCGCCGTCGCCCTCTTGGCAAGCGGAGTCGCCATCGCAATCTGGGCGCGCCGTCATCTCGGCGAATTCTGGAGCGCGCGTGTCACCCTCAAAGAAGATCATCAACTCATCCAGACCGGGCCTTACGCGCGTGTGCGGCATCCGATTTATTCGGGCCTGCTACTGGCGATGATCGGGACAGGCTTATTCGTCGGCGAGTGGCGCGCCGTACTGGGGGTTTTTCTCATATTCCTGAGTCATTGGCTCAAGGCATTGCGTGAGGAAAAGATGCTGATCAGTCAGTTCGGCTCGACCTACGAGGAATACCGGCGCCGCACAGGCTCGCTCGTTCCGCGATGGTTGTGATCTTGCTTGCGCCGTCTGCCTGCTTCCAGCTGCTGGCCGAAAAGAAGAAAGCGACAGGACCGACCTCCTGCCGCTTCGATGAACACCTTAAGATTTCTGGCCTACTTCTTATTGACCGCTTTTTTCAGCTCGGCTCCCGGGGTGAACTTCGCGACCCTGCGAGCAGCGATTTTGATCGTGGCACCGGTTTGCGGGTTGCGTCCATTACGAGCTTTTCTCTGTGAGACAGAGAATGTGCCAAAACCGATCAAGGCTACCCGGTCTCCCTTTTTAAGGGCAGCGGTAATGCTGTCCACGGCGGTGTCGATCGCTGTCGTTGCCTGCGTCTTGCTGATTTCACAGGCTCCCGCGATACGGTCCACGAGATCAGCTTTGTTCATCGTCTCTCCTAGGCAGAATCCCGTATTGCCCCAGCAGGTCTGGGGGAGTTGGAACATGGTCTGAGGCGGATTCTGACGTGTGTATTCTCCCTCGACTTTCCGCATTGTCAACTGTGAATAACTCAGAAAACCGCGTGATTGGTGCCTGCGACGCACAGCACTAGTACTTTCCCCAGTAAAAATCGTGCTGGGCGGATCCTTATGTGCCCATTAAGGCGCAGAGTGATGATCTTGATTCCAAAATCACTCGTTGGTACATGCGAACGTCACATTGAGACAGATCCGCAGGCGCACTTCATCGCGGTGCGGTCGAAATCGCTCGCACGCGTCTGCACGAACCACGTGGGGGCCGACGCCCAGCCCGCCCGGTTTTGGCGTGGTGGGGTGGAGATACCCTCGTCTGCGCCATCGCGCGCAGCGCGACAGCCCCTTTCTCCACAGCCTCCACTTCCTCTCCACAGGATGTACACAGCAAACCACCCCTTTCGCCTTGCACGAATTTCCGCCGCAGTGCACATTCAACAAAGGAGAAGTCATCTGTGCCGACCAGGGTTGCTGCTGAAACGTGTCCGTTGTGTGAAGGTTCTGGATGGAAGACAGTCACAGAAGGCTGCGACCGCCGCGTCACCCGCTGTGACTGCCGCCTCAAGGCACGCTCCGAACGGCTGCTCGCTGCGGCGCGTGTTCCCAAACGCTACGAGCACTGCGAATTCTCCAGCTACACCACCGACTTCCCCGGAGCTCATCCCTCGCTCGCCGTGGCTCACCTCAGCGCCTCGCGCTTCGTCGAAGAATTCGATCCCCGAGAAGGCACCGGTCTCCTGTTGATCGGCAAAATCGGTACCGGAAAAACCCACCTCGCCGTCGCCATCATGAAAGAGCTCATCTTCAGCCGCGGCCTGCCCTGCCTCTTCTACGACTATCGTGAGTTGCTCAAGGAAATCCAGAATTCCTACAACGCGTCCGTGCAAACCACCGAACTCGACGTTCTTCGTCCCGTCTTCGAAACCGACGTCCTTGTCCTAGACGAACTCGGCGCCGTCAAACCCACCGAGTGGGTCTGGGACACCGTCAGCCTCATCCTCAACACGCGCTACAACAACAACCGCACCACCATCATCACGACGAATTTCGAAGACCAGGCCGCCGCCGGAGTCAGCAATTCTCTTTCGCCCGTCCGTGCCGCCGCGCGCGAAGAGACGCTCGGCGACCGCATCGGAGAACGCATGCGCTCGCGCCTCCACGAGATGTGCCGCATCATCAAACTCGACGGCCTCGACTTTCGCCAGAAATTCCGCAGCGCCAACTTCCGCTGAACGTGTGGCGCGCACACTCCTGTGCGCGAAAGCCTTCAATCGCCCTCCCGTCGTGCCGCGTAAGCCTCTACCACTCACGTGAAGTGACGGGCATCCTCGCCGGTCGAAGCCCGCACTGTAGCGCCGGCGTCCCGCCGGCTATCCTGAGGGCATCTTGCCCTCGGGCATCACTGGAAATCATTCTGTGCTGACCGCACAGCTCCAGTTCATCCCTGCAGCGAAGTTGCACCGGCGTTCTCGTCCTTGGTGCACCTCGCTTCGTTCTAAAATCGGAATGTGTTGGCCAACAGGATGGAGTTCGTCCCAGACCACGACTCGGAGATCTTCGCCACCGCCCCGCCCGCTCCTGCCGTCTTCCTCCTCCGCGGAGAGGCCTCCGCCGAGCCCTATGTCAGCAAAACCGCGAACCTGCGCCGACGCCTGCAGCGACTGCTCTCCACTCCCGAAGAGCGCACCAAGCGTCTGAACCTGCGCGACCGCGTCCGCACGATCGAGTACACCACCACCGGTTCCGACTTCGAGTCTGGTCTTCTCCTCTACAAACTCCTGCGCGACACGTTTCCCAAAAACTATTCCGCGCGCCTGCGCTTGCGCTTCGCGCCCCTCGTGAAGCTTCATCTCGAGAACGAATATCCGCGCGCCTCAATCACCACACGGTTAGGCCGTCGCCAGGGCAAATCGCTTTACTACGGACCCTTCGTCTCACGCATCGCTGCGGAAAAATTCGCCAACGATTCTCTCGACTTCTTCAAGATGCGCCGCTGCGTCGACGACCTCCACCCCGATCCAGCTTTCCCCGGCTGCATTTACTCCGAGATGAAAATGTGCCTTGCGCCCTGCTTCAAAGGCTGCACGGATGACGAATACCGCGGCGAAGTCGTGCGTGTGCAGACCTACCTCGACACTCGCGGCCGCTCGCTCGAACGCGAATTCGAGCATCAGCGCGACGACGCCTCTGCCGCTCTCGACTTCGAAACCGCCGCAGCACTGCATGCGCGCGTCGAAAAGCTCAGGCCGGTGCTCGCTCAACTGCCCGAGATCGTTCACCGCCTCGACCACTTGAACGGCATCCTCGTTCAGCCGAGTGCCACAAAAGACTGCGTGGCCCTTTTCCGCATCCGCGCGGGCTGTCTCGCCGGGCCTGCGGTTTTCTCGATCCAACCGCCCGAGCACACCAAATCGCAATCGATGGAATCCCGCGTCCAGCATGCGCTCGACGCGATTCCTCCCTTTGAAACCCATTCGTCGCTCGAAGCAATGGAGCACCTCGCGATCCTCAAACGCTGGTTCTACCGTGGCACACGCATCGGCGACATTTTCTTCGCGGACGAGAGTGGCGAACTCCCTATGCGCCGAATCGTCCGCGGTATATCCCGCGTCTATCGAGGAGAAAAACCAGAAATCGAAGCTCGCCCGACTTAGCACCTCACCTTTCAGTGCGCTGATCGACAAGATGGCCGACTCTAAAATCAACTGAATCAAAGAACAACGACAACCCTCGACCTCAGCAAAAACCACGTGGGGGCAGACGCCTCGTCTGCCCGGCGGAGCGAAGCTCCGCAATCTCCTGAACTCTGTCGACAAGGAGTGCATCTAACGGTGGTTCCCGAAGACCGAAGACCGAAGACCTAACACCTACGACCTAAGACCTGTTTTTTCCGAGGAACGCCATGCCCAAGCCCAATCCCGACAAATCCCTCCGAGACCACGTCATTTACCTGCTCAAAGGCGAAGGAGCCCACGCCAAATTCGAGGCCGTTGTCGCAGACTTCCCCGCAGAACTTCGAGGCAAGAAAGTTCCCAAGCTCCCGCATACTGCGTGGATGCTCCTCGAACACCTGCGCATTGCGCAATGGGACATCCTCGAATTCAGCCGCAACGCCAAACACCAATCGCCCAACTGGCCGTCGGGCTACTGGCCCAAAGATGAGGCTCCGCCGAGTGCCTCCGCGTGGACCAATAGTGTTCGTAGTTTTGAAAAGGACTCGAAGGCGATGCAGTCGCTGGTCGCCGACCCGAAGTCGGATCTCTACGCACCGTTCCCCTGGGGCGAGGGCCAGACGCTATTGCGTGAGGCCCTGGTCGTCGCCGACCACAACGCCTACCACGTCGGCCAACTCGTGGATCTGCGCCGCTTGCTGGGAGCATGGAAAGACTAATCGTTTGTAGCGCCGGCGTCCCGCCGGCTTGTCTCACATGTCTCGGTGGTGGATTTTTGCTTCCCTTCTTTTCCACCCGGAACTGGGTGCTCGCGACTCGGGGACTCGCCACCAGGGTGTGGGATAATAGACTCATTCCATCCACGCCCGAGTCTGGGGCGGGTCCTGAGGCATCCAATACACGTGACTCACGAACAGTTCTTTTTTCAGCACTATGGGCTGACTCAGCCCGATCTTCAGCGTTATCTGGCAGCGGCTCTATCGGCTGGCGGCGACTACGCAGACCTTTATTTTGAATATCTTTCCTCGACTTCGTTGAGCGTCGACGAGTCCATGGTGAAGTCGGCTTCGCAGGGAATCTCGGCCGGTTGCGGAGTACGCGTCGTCTCCGGCGAGCGCACCGGATATGCCTACACGGACGATCTTTCGCCCGGGCGCATTTTGCACGCCGCGCGTACCGCGGCTTTGATTGCCAGCGGCCCTGCCAAAACGCCCTCGGTCGGTTTTCAGCAGAAGCCGGCACGAAGTCTCTACCCGGTCACGCTTCCCTCAGTCGACGCCGAAATTACTGCCAAGGTTGAACTTGTCATGCGTGGCGACGCGGCAGCCCGCGCCTACGATCCGCGCATCAAGGAAGTTCGCGCCAGCTACGCCGACGAACTCCGCCACATTCTCGTTGTCACCTCCGACGGCACATTCGCGGAAGACTCGCAGCCCCTCGCCCGCATGAACGTCTCTTGCATCGCGAAAGCCGAAACGCAATCCGGACGCGGCTCTTGTGGCGGCGGTGGCCGTGTCGCCCTCGATTTCTTCTTCGGTGAAAGAACTCCCGAGTACTTCGCGAAAGAAGCGGCCCGCCAGGCGATCCTGCAACTCGACGCGCGCGAAGCGCCCGCTGGCGAGATGGAAGTGGTTCTTGGTCCCGGATGGCCCGGCGTCCTGCTGCACGAAGCCGTTGGTCACGGACTCGAAGCTGACTTCAATCGCAAGAAAACTTCTGCGTTTGCAGGACTTGTTGGCCGCCGCGTGGCCAGTGACAAGTGCACCGTTGTCGACAATGGCACCATGCCCTGGCGCCGCGGTTCGTTGAACGTCGACGACGAAGGTCAGCCGACGCAGGAGACCGTTCTCATCGAAAATGGAATTCTGAAGGGTTACTTAAGCGATAAGTTGTCTTCGAAGTTAATGGGTATCGCCGACACCGGCAACGGTCGTCGCGAAAGTTACGAGCACATTCCCATGCCGCGCATGACCAACACCTACATGCTTCCCGGCGAAGACAATCCCGAAGATATCCTCCGCTCGGTGAAGCATGGCGTGTACGCCGTGAACTTCGGCGGCGGCCAGGTCGACATCACCAACGGCAAGTTCGTGTTCTCGGCGTCGGAAGCGTACATGATCGAAGACGGCCAGATCACGGCACCCATCAAAGGCGCAACGCTCATCGGCAACGGCCCGGATGTTTTGACGCGCGTATCAATGGTCGGCAACGATCTGAAACTCGACGAAGGCGTCGGCACCTGCGGCAAAGACGGACAAGCAGTTCCGGTCGGCGTCGGCATCCCGACGATCAAAGTCGACCGGCTCACCGTCGGAGGCACTGCGCGGAAAGATCCCGGCGGATTTATGCAGTAAAGACAGCTGCGAGCTACGAGCCGCGAGCTTCTAGCGAGCCAGTACGACGGAATTTTCGCTACGGTGCAGGAGCTGCGCTCAGGTGTTCGATTCTTAAAGGGTCCAGTCGCTTCGCGACGACAGAAATTAGCCCCGCACGTAAGTGCGGGTAGCCATAATTAACAAAATGAGTCCGCTTCAAGCGGACGGCACAGATTTACTCTGTGTTCCTCTGTGCCCTCTGTGCTGAAAAGAATTCTTAATCATGTCTGACATCCAAACCGTACCCACGCAATCCGCAAGTCGAAATCCGAAACTCGAAACTGATCTAAGAGAAGTCGCGCAGGACCTCGTCCGCCGCGCCATGGCTGGCGGCGCGACCGCGGCCGAAGCGGTCGTCCGAGAGGGCGACGAATTTTCCACGCTCGTGCGCCTCGGCCAGGTTGAAACCCTGAAAGAGTCCGGATCGCGCGCCGTCGGTGTGCGCGTGTTCTTTGGAAAACGCGCCGCGAACACCTACTCCAGCGACTTCTCGCGCGAAGGCCTCGACCGCATGCTCAACTCCGCGCTGACGCTTGCGAAGATCACATCGGAAGATCCGTTCGGCGGCATCCCCGAGCCCGACGAACTCGGACAGCTAACCGGCGATCTCGATCTCTACCACGAAGACGTCTACTCGCTTCCCGGCGCCGACCGCATCGACTATGCGCGTCGCGCGGAGAAAGCCGCGCTCGATTTTGATCCGCGTATCAAGAACTCTGAGGGCGGCTCCTTCGACGCGGCCACAGGCCACAAAGTTCTCGCCAACTCCCATGGATTTCTCGGCGAATATCGCCGTTCTTATTGCTCGGTCGCAGCTATTCCGATCGCGCAAGACGACAAGGGCGCGATGCAGCGCGACTACTGGTTCTCGGTGTCACGCAATCTTGGCCATCTCGAAGCCGCCGAACAGGTGGGCCGCGTGGCCGCTGAGCGCACCCTACGCCGTCTCGGTGCACGCAAGGCTAAGACCGCGCAAGTACCGGTGATCTTCGATCCAATGGTGGCCACGTCGATCCTCGAACACATTTTCGAAGGCGTGAACGGAGATTCGGTTTACCGCGGCGCGTCGTTCCTCGCGGGCAAACTCGATCAACGAATTGCCGGCGAAAACGTCACCATCATCGACGACGGCACCATCCCCGGCGGCTTCGGCACCAGCCCGTTTGACGGCGAAGGCATTCCGACGCGGCGCACTGTTGTGGTTGAAAACGGAATGCTGAAGTCCTACTTGCTGAACACCTACACAGCAAAGAAGCTCGGACTTCAAACCACGGGCAATGCGTCGCGCGGTCTCGCGGGGACTCCCGGTATCGGCCTTGGCAACTATTTCCTGCAGCCCGGCAAGAGAACTCCGAAAGAACTTATTGGCGACGTGAAGGAAGGGCTTTACGTCACCGAGTTTCTCGGCCACGGCGCGAACCTGGTCACCGGCGATTATTCGCGCGGCGCTTCGGGACTGTGGATCTCGGGGGGCGAGCTGACCTATCCGGTCGAAGAGATCACGGTGGCGGGAAATCTGAAAGACATCTTCTTCCACATCTCCGAGGTCGCCAACGACCTCGAATTTCGCGGCTCAGTCGCCTCGCCCACGCTTCGCATCGACGCGTTAACCGTCGGCGGCGAGTAAGGCAAGAACCACGTGGGGGCGGACGCCTCGGCGGAGCGAAGCTCCGCGAATCTTATTTAGGCCAGGATGATGAGCCGAAGTCAGCAGGACGAAAGTCGAGTTAGAACCCGGCCACCGGTGGACGGCTGCGCAATCTCATTTTGATTCACTTCGAGCTAAGTTGTTGAAAGTTCGCTCAGACTCGTAAGTGATTGAAAATCGCCCGGAAGAGAACTCGGCGGAATGACCATTGCTGGCGTTTCTGAGCCCGTAGAGAGCATTTTGGACCTCCGGCGATGGTTTCCCGGTCATCCCGCCATTTTGCGATGCGCCATATCGCATCGTACCGCAAACTATGCTTCGAGATATAGCAACGCAGTGTTCTGCCGACGGGCCGTCACCACCGGCCACGTGGGGACGGACGCCCTCGTCTGTCCAGCGGAGCAACGCCCCGCAACACTTCGTTGCCAGGGCCCAATTGCCGAGCATTGCTCGCCCGCCCAGACACGGCGTCTGGGCCCACATGTATCGTGCAGCGCTCCGCTTGTCCACACCTGCACCCATCGGGTTCGCCGAGGTCGGAGATACGCTTCAGAAAAAAGGGTTCCGCGCTCCCACGTCCAGATCACTGCTCATTTCGACGCGAATAGTACAATCCCCTCATGGGCGGACTCACGCAGCCGACGCTTGGAGCAGAAGAGCGCGAAACCAACTGGCGCGCGATCGGTGTCGGCGTCGGCGTCGTCTTGGTGATCGTGCTCATCCTGTTTTTGATCTCGCGCACCGAACAGAAAGCCCCCACCGGACCGCCGGCTTACGCGGCCAACATCAAGTTTTCCGATCTCAAGATGAGTGCTGCCGAGAATTTCGTGGGAGCGACCGTCTCCTACATTGACGGCACGGTTTCAAATGCCGGCCAGCAAACCGTCACGCATGTCGTCGTCGAAGTCACCTTCAAAGATTCCATGGGACAGCTCGCCCAACGCGAGACCGTCCCGCTGCGCGTGTTGAGGACCAGCGGCCCGTATCCGGAAGCCGTCGATCTGAATGCGTTGCCTCTTCCCCCAGGGGAGAACAAACCATTCCGCCTCACCTTCGAGAGCATCTCCGCTCAGTGGAATCACGAATACCCGGAGCTGAAAGTCGTCGACGTGACGGTGAAGTAGTGGCGAGTCTGCAAGCGAAATCCACCACGGAGATCCAGAGGCACAGAGGGACGTGCATCTGATCGTCTCCACTAACGTTGAGCGCTGCTCATTGGAACTGAATTTATGTCCGCGTCGATCCTGAAGTACCGATCCGGTGAGGACGTACGCAAGGGCGACCGCGTTCGTTTTCATGGAAACCCGGCGGTGATCGAGTTCCTCTGTGATCCTGAGGACCCAGATCCTCAAGTTGGCTGGCACATTAAGGAAGTCGGCGGCGGAGTGCTCATTCTCGATCCGTTGGTGTCGGGCCGAACTTTTATCCCAAAGGACGAACTGGGGCAATACGAGGATCTCGAGTTCGTTTCGCGTGGCGGTGACGAAAATAAACCGCGCTCCATCATAGTCAACGACTAAGAGTCCCCTATCCTGAGTTTTCTCTGTGTTTCCGTGCCTCTGTGGTGAATAGGGTCTTACACTCGGTACTCGCTACTCGCATACAATGACTTCGTGCCAGAAACCAAGCCATTCCGGCTGACCGAGTCGGTCAAAGCGGCGGGTTGAGCGTCCAAGCTTAGTCCAGCGGTGCTGGACTCGGTGCTTGGGAAATTAGCCCGGCAACACGACCCGAATGTGCTGGTCGGCTTCGATCATGCCGACGACGCCGGCGTGTATCAAATCGGACCCGATCTTGCGCTGGTGCAGACGGTCGATTTCTTCACACCGATCGTCGATGATCCATACACCTTCGGCCAGATCGCGGCTACGAATTCACTGAGTGATGTCTACGCGATGGGTGGACGACCGCTTACCGCGCTCGCGATGGTGTGTTTCCCGGAGAAGGGCGACGTAGAGATTCTCGAGCGCATTCTCGCCGGTGGTCTCTCGAAGATGATGGAAGCAGGTTGCACCATCGTCGGCGGCCACAGCATTCGCGACGATGAAACCAAGTTCGGGTATTCCGTTACGGGCCTGATCAATCCTGAGCGGGTGTTGACCAATGGCGGCGCCCAGCCCCGCGACGCGTTGGTTCTGACCAAAGCAATCGGCACAGGCGTGATCTCGACGGCGATCAAAAAAGACAAAGCGCAGCAGCCATGGATTGATGCTGCGGTACGTTCGATGACCACGCTCAACAAGGCCGCGGCGGAGTTACTGAGTCTCCATAGCTACTCGGCGCACTCTTTGACCGACATCACTGGTTTCGGATTGATCGGGCACGTTCGCGAAATGGCGCTGGCCTCGAATGTTGCGGTGCGGCTGCACGCAAATTCTGTTCCGCTGCTCGAAGGCGCTGTCGAGTGCGTGCGCGCGGGCTACCTTCCCGGAGGCCTTAAAGCCAACCGCGATTTCGCGGAATGCATCGTCGAGTACAACGGAACGATCGCAGACGAGCGCAAAACCCTTCTCTTCGATCCGCAGACGGCGGGCGGCCTTTTGATCGCGTTGCCCTCGCAAGCAGCGGATCGTTTGGTGTCGGAACTCGTCAAGATTGGGCTGCCCGCGGCGAGTATCGGCGAGATCGAAGCCTCTGAAAAACCGGTGATCCGGGTTGTCCTGTAGCCGCACTTTCCCGAACCCACATCACCGTGCGGAGCATCTGTTCAAGGGTCACGTCGTCCACAGCCTGTTTTTCGTATTCGTCGACGCAGCTAGAATTTCAGCGGTCATTGAATTCATTTCCCAAGCTTTCATCCTGGGAGGTTTTCTCATGGAAACACGCGAACTTGGCCGTAGCGGCCTGAAGGTATCGGCATTGGGGCTCGGCTGCATGGGGATGTCGGAGTTCTACAGCGGATTCGACGACAACGAGTCGATGGCCACGATTCACCGCGCACTCGAACTGGGCATCACTTTTCTTGATACAGCCGATGTCTACGGTCCGCACAAAAACGAAGTACTGGTCGGCAAGGCGATCAAAGGGAAACACGACCAGGTCGTGCTGGCCACCAAGTTCGGGATTGTGCGTGACCCCGCGAATCCGAACGTGCGCGGCGTCAATGGAAAACCCGAGTATGTGCGTTCTTCTTGCGAAGCCAGCTTGCAACGCCTAGGCGTCGATCACATCGACCTCTATTACCAGCACCGCGTCGATCCCAAGACGCCAATCGAAGACACGGTTGGCGCGATGGCCCAGTTGGTGAAAGAAGGAAAGATCCGCTACATCGGACTTTCGGAAGCGAGCGCGCAAACTCTACGGCGCGCCGTGAAAGTTCATCCCATTGCGGCGCTGCAGTCGGAGTACTCACTGTGGACGCGCGATCCGGAAGACGGAATTCTATCCACCTGCCGCGAGCTTGGTATTGGGTTTGTGGCGTACAGTCCGCTGGGCCGTGGGTTTCTGACCGGCCAGTTCATGCGTTTCGAGGATCTTCCCGCAGATGATTACCGCCGCAACTCGCCCCGCTTCCAAGGCGAGAATTTCGAAAAGAATCTTGAGTTAGTCCGGCAGGTTCAACAGATCGCAAAAGAGAAGGGCTGCACGCCTTCGCAGCTTGCGCTCGCCTGGGTGCTCGCCCAAGGCAAAGACATCGTCCCCATCCCCGGGACCAAGCGCCGGAAGTACCTGGAAGACAATGCCGGTGCGGTCAACGTGCAATTAGCGAAGCAGGACATGCAGCGGCTCGAGGATGCCTTCCCGACGGGAGCTGCCGCCGGAGATCGGTATCCAGAGCACATGATGCAGTTGGTGAATCAGTAACATTCCCAGAGCTTTCGTGACACGGGACCCAGATTAGCGCCAAACAACGGCGCGAACTTGGGGCACCATCCCACGTGTGCGGTGCCAACCGGGGCACCGATACTCACCAAAAACCCATCCGATAGTGCTCTACCACCATTTCTCCATGTGGTTGGAGTGTTGACCCGATGCCCGCGATGCCGCCCGCGTTTCACACTGCAATGAAAGCGGAAATTTCATTAAGGGAGCTGTCATGATGTCGGATCTGAAGGGAATTCACGTAGCTATCTTAGCGACGGACGGCGTGGAACAGGCCGAGCTTACCCAACCGAGCAAGTTCATGGATCAACTGGGAGCCGAAACAACCCTGCTCTCGCCCAAGACTGGGCAGATCCAGGCGATGCAGCACGACGAGAAGTCCGAGAAGATCAAAGTCGACCGCGTGCTCGAGGGTGCGGATCCGAACGAGTTCGACGCCGTGTTGCTGCCGGGAGGCGCGCTCAACGCCGACCATCTGCGCGTGAACAAAGACGCGCAGCGCTTCGTGCAGGAAATTGATCGGGCGCAGAAGCCGATTGCGGTGATTAGCCATGCGCCGTGGCTGCTCGTCTCTGCAGGCCTGACGAAGGGCCGCAAGATGACCAGTTATCACACGATTCAGGATGATGTCCGCAATTCAGGCGCGGAGTGGACCGATGAGCAACTGGTGCGGGAGCGAAATTGGGTGAGCAGCCGGCAGCCGTCCGATATTCCAGCGTTCAATCGCGGAATTGCGGAGTTGTTCACGCAAACGGTGAGCAAGAAGGCGGCGTAAGCGATCAAAAATTCGCCAGAGCTGGCGGGGGGCCCGCTACAAAGTGCAGAGGTCTTCTCTGCGTCGGCTAACGCCTCACCCCGCTCAGGATGACAAGCTTTGGTAAGACGAAGCGTCAAAGTTTCACGTGCGTATTACCGACGAAAAAACTAAGGGCGGCCTTTCCGGCCGCCCTTCCGCTTCAGAAACTATTTCTCGACTACGCCCTCGCCGGGCTCTCGCCGCCCTTGGCGATTCCCGGGCGTCCCGGTTCCGGCTTGAGGACCTGCTGCACGCCGTCGTCTTTTGTTGGCATCTTGATCGGCGGCAGTTCCTTGCCTTCAACCAGCATGCGGATCTCGTTGGCATCGAGAACTTCGCGCTCGAGCAATGCCATCGCGATCTTGGTCAAGGTCTCTTTGTTTGTCGACAGAATGCCCTTGGCCTTGGTGTAGCCTTCGTCGACCAGACGGCGAACTTCGAGGTCGATCTTGATCGCGGTGTCTTCACTGTAATCGCGATGCTGTGCGATCTCGCGTCCCAGGAAGATCTGCTCTTCCTTCTTGCCGAAGGTCAGCGGGCCGAGCGTGCTCATACCCCACTCACAGACCATCTTGCGGGCCAGTTCGGTGGCGCGCTCGATGTCGTTGCCGGCACCGGTGCTCATCTGGCTCAGGAAGATCTCCTCTGCTAGGCGTCCACCCATAAGGATTGCAATCTCGGTTTCGAGATATTCCTTGGTGTAGTTGTGCTTGTCGTCGATGGGCAGCTGCATCGTGACGCCGAGCGCCATGCCACGAGGAATGATCGTGACCTTGTGCACCGGGTCCGAGTGCGGCAACGTGACCGCCACCATCGCGTGACCCGCCTCGTGGTACGCCGTGACTTTCTTCTCCTCGTCGGAGAGGATCATCGATTTGCGTTCCACTCCCATCAGAACTTTGTCTTTGGCCAGCTCGAAGTCGTACTGCAGAACGGCCTTGCGGTTCTGCCGCGCCGCGCTCAATGCCGCTTCGTTAACCATGTTGGCCAGATCGGCACCGGAGAATCCCGGTGTGCCCCGAGCCAGAACGCTGAGATCGACATCTTCCGCCAAAGGAATCTTGCGGGTGTGCACGCGCAGGATTTCTTCACGGCCACGGACATCGGGACGGCTGACCACAACGCGCCGGTCGAAACGGCCCGGGCGGAGCAGCGCCGGGTCCAAAACGTCGGGACGGTTTGTTGCCGCCATCAGGATCACGCCTTCGTTGGACTCAAAGCCGTCCATTTCCACTAGTAACTGGTTCAGGGTCTGCTCGCGCTCATCGTGACCGCCGCCCAAACCGGCGCCACGGTGACGGCCGACCGCGTCGATTTCGTCGATGAAAATGATGCAGGGAGCATTCTTCTTCCCCTGTTCGAACAGGTCGCGTACCCGGCTCGCGCCCACACCGACAAACATCTCGACGAAGTCAGAACCGGAGATGGAGAAGAACGGAACATTGGCCTCGCCGGCAACTGCGCGCGCCAGCAAGGTTTTGCCTGTTCCCGGAGGTCCGACAAGCAGAACTCCCTTGGGAATGCGTCCGCCTAACTTCTGGAATTTTTGCGCTTCGCGCAGGAACTCGATGATCTCCCGGAGTTCCTCTTTGGCTTCATCCACACCCGCCACGTCCTTGAACGTGACCTTTTTCTGCTGCATCGAGAGCAGGCGGGCCCGGCTCTTGCCGAACGACAAGGCCTTGTTGCCGCCGGTCTGCATCTGGCGGATCATGAAGAACCACAAGGCTGCCAGCAAGATAAGCGGCGCCCAAGTTCCCAACAGCTGAAGGCCCCAGCTGCCGTTCGTTACGTCGTGGATATTGATGTTGACGCCCTTCTCTCGAAGGGACTTGATCATGTCGGGGTAGTTCACAGGGGCGGTCGTGTTGAACAGACGGCCATCCTTGAACTTGCCACGCACTTCCTGCGCGGTGATCGTCACCTCACCCACATTTCCCTGATCCACGTCGGACAAGAACTGGGAGAAGGCGATCGTTTGTTCCTTCTGGCTGCCGGAACTGCCCGTGCGCACAACCTGCCACAGCAGGAAGGCAGAAAGCACGATGACCAGCCAGAAAATTACCGTTTTCACTGTCGAATTCACTCAGAGACTCCTCGTAAAACAACTTGCGGGCTTGCGGAAGGACACCACGCCCGGACAAGCTGTTGCACAC
>Ga0126371_10000153_pt1 | contig 52417 bp, 43 predicted proteins | sample PanSoiMetaPlot_4_FD_110145 | JGI IMG/M metagenome (GOLD analysis project Ga0126371, IMG submission 110145) | Tropical forest soil microbial communities from Panama - MetaG Plot_4 | ecosystem: Environmental > Terrestrial > Soil > Tropical forest > Bulk soil | place: Panama | collected 2016-02-17
CCTGGGCTCTGGTGGCCCTAATGGTGGTTTCAATCCTCTGCATCAAATCGGCGGCCCACGATCGATTCAACTAGCCCTTAAGCTTCAATTGCTGTCGCGAATGTAAGTCGCAGCCTATAATGCCAATCTCGGCCTCCTTCGATCCGAGCCACTTTCACGGTTGCAAGCCGCAATAGTGTACGCGGACCGCTTGCGAGGCCGACTTCGTTATTCCATCAGGGAATTCCCCGCTGCTCAGTGAGTTTGCCAGCAGCTCCGCCTCCACAATTCCTCCCGAGCTAACAAACCCTTTCGATTTCGCCCCATTACTGGTTTGTGCCGTTGAGCTTCTCCTGCAGCGCTTCGCGCACCGAATCCTGCAGAGCCTGTGGCAACTTGCCACCATTTAAGGTTAAGTAAAAGACGTCCAGCGCCATCTCGCCTTCGGTGTCGATGAGCGCGATCTCGATGTTGCATTTCAACTCTGCCAGCACCTCTGCCATGCGGTACAGCAATCCTGGACGATCCTGCGCGATCACTTCGAGTAGCGTGCTATGAGCCGAGGATTCGTCGTCGATCGTGACCTTCGTTTCTATCTTCACTCGCGCGCGGTGCATCGACTTGAAACCAGATCGGGCACGAATCAGGTGCTCCAGCGAACGGTCACCGCGGACTACTTCCGAAATGTCCTTCTTTATTCTCTCGTGTTCCGAAGGATTTAAATCGAGTGTGCGAAAGCGATCTTTGAAATAGAAACAGTCGATGACTGTGCCCTTGCTGTTGGAGAAGGCATTGGCCTTTACGATTTCCATTCCCCAAGCCGACAGCGCGCCGGCGAGCGCTGCGAATAGAAACGGCTTGTCCCGGGTGACAACCGTGAGCTCGTAGAGATTGCGATGAGGTGCCAGGACTACCTGGACGGGCTGTTGCCAGAGTCTCGAAGCCAGTTCCAAATGCTTTAGAACCTGCTCGCTCCCATAGGTTCGCAGATAGCGTTGAGGTAATCCATCAATAAATCCCTCTAAGTCCCTCATTAGAAGCGAAGGAAGAGTTCCGAAGCGGGTTAGCGATTGCCGATCCAGAGTGCCGTGAACTCGCTCCTCATCCACGTGGCGATTGAGGAAGTTCGAAGTTGCCACATAGACGTGCCACAGGTTCTCCGCCTTCCACTCGGTCATGGCTTCTGGATTGACCGATGAGATGTCACCGTAAGTAAGCAGAGTGAGCATCTTCAGCATCTCAGGGGTGCCCACTCTTTCGGCGAGTGCTCCCACCACCTTCGCCTCGAAAACATCTCTGCGCATAACTGCCGACATTTCGAGATGGTTCTGAATCAGGAACTCAACGGTCTCTCCTTCCTCCGGAGGCAATCCGAGACGAGTCAGGACCTCACGCGCAGATGTGAGACTCGCCGTCACGTGGTCCTCGCCCTCGATGGCCTTCCCGACATCGTGGAGAAGCAACGACAGGAATAGCAGCTCCGGTCTCTCAAGCTCACCCAGAATCTCGGCGAATCTTTTTTTCCACTCCGCGGTTGCGGCGCGAAGAGCGTGCAGGGTCTCGATGGTTAGAAACGAATGTTCGTCAACCGTGTAACGATGAAAAAAATCACGAATCACTAGAGCATCGATCAGCTTGAATTCTGGTATTAGAGCGTCGAGCAACCCACAGTCTCGCATCGCGCGCAAAGCATCCGCCGCGTGTCTCGAGATGAGAATGCGTCGAAGATACGGCCACAAGGATTGCGCGGCTTTCGAGGCATCAAGTTGGGGGATGGCTTGAGTGATCGCTCGCTGGGCGTCGATGCCAAGCCTCAACTCCTGTCTCGCCATACGGACAAAAACATTCAGGAGGGATGGATATTCGCTCGTCGGATATCCCTTCGGTAGCACAATCGCGCCAGCCACAATCGACAAATCGCCGTTGGACTTACGTGCTCGCCACCGACCCAGCGTCGTTTTGAAAGATGCTTTCCTCGGGGGCAGCTCTTCCAGAAGTTGAATCGCAACTCCAGCCACGAGCCTGGCATGGCGGAAATATGAGCGCATCCACTGCGCCGTATCCATCGCTTGGCGACGGACTCCGATTCCATTCGCCGCAGCCGCATCTTGTGCTTCCCAGGAGAGAAGATTGTCGTCGCGTCCGTTGCGGTAGTGCAGAAAGGAGCGAAGTGAAAACAGGAACTCGACGGCCGAATCCAACTCGGACTGTAACCGCGGTTCGAAGAGAGAGCCGTTCTCAGGCCAGCTCTGTGCACGACGGAAGTAGCTCACTAAAGCGAGCCAGCAAGCCAGGTTGTAGTCCCGTACACCGCCGGGACCCTCTTTGACGTTGGGCTCGAGGTGATAGATCGTGTTGGCAAACTTGTGATGACGCGAACGCGCCGACTCCGCGACGCTTGTGAGCAGAGTTCCGCCAGACTTGCGGAGAAGGCCGGGCAGAGTCTTCGTCCGCACGCGCTCAAACAACTCTGTATCTCCCAGGAGGAACCGCGAATCCAGCGTTGAGACCGTGAACTCCATGTTCTCGGGATCAAATCGCCCGCATTCAGCGACCGTTCTTGCCGTGGCACTCGCGCGAATCTTGAGGTCCCACAGATCGAGATAAACACGGCTAAGCGCATCCTTGTGAGTGGCTTCTTCTCTCGAATCTTTGAACAGAAAGAGGAGGTCAACGTCGGAGTGAGGAAACAGTGCCCTCCGGCCGTAGCCTCCGAGTGCAACGATAGCTACACAATTGGATGGAACAGCGCCCTGCTCAACGAGATGTTCGTAGCAGCGGCGGATTACTTGATCTACGAGCTGCGAACGGCCATGGACGACGGCGGTTCCACTTCCGGACGCCTCGAACTCTTTCCGCAGTCTGGCCAGCCCATCTTCATACGTTTCGCGCACCTCGCTGCTGGACGAGAGGACAGACATGCAGAAATGTTCACCGACCCACGCTAGAGTGCCGTCACTCCACGCTCATCGTTACGAATACGGATGGCGTCATCAATGCGGGAGAGAAAGATCTTGCCGTCTCCAATGCGACCGGTGCGCGTGACCGAGACGATGGTCTGCACCGCGCGATCTACCATCTCATCGGCCAGGACGAGTTCAAGCTTAATCTTGGGTAAAAGATCGACCGTATACTCGCGTCCGCGATAAATCTCCGTATGGCCTTTCTGCCGCCCATGGCCGCGGACCTCGAGAATTGTCATACCCTCAACACCGATTTCGAGAAGCGCTTCCTTCACCGGTTCCAATTTGGATGGCTGAATGATCGCCTCAACTTTCGTCATCGACATTTATGCCCTCGCGCATATGGTAGTACGGCAGTTTCATGATTCATGTGAACCGACTTACGGAGGGGCACGGATTCATCCGTGCCGCCACAGACCTCACCTACCTGTCTCTTCAGCGGCTTCAGCCGCGGCTCAAGCCGCTGAATTCATGAAGAAAGATTACTTACTCTACTCCGGCGCGGATGAATCCGTGCCCTTCCCAAAGCAACCACGACTTGCAAGAACCTAAGAAGCTGAAAGCTCCCAATAATAGCCTTCCTCGCCATGTTGACTCAGATCCAGCCCCTGCACTTCATGGTCGGCCGGGACACGCACACCGATGAGTAAATCCACGACCTTGAGAATGATGAAGGTTCCAACGATTGCCAACACCCAGGCAATCAGAACCGCTACACACTGATTTCCTAATTGAGCCCAGTTGCCATCGACTACTCCCGAGGGAAGCACGTCCCCACGGGCGTTGTGGTAGATCGGATTGATGCTGCTGGTTGCAAAGATTCCAGTTAAAAGCGCTCCAATAGTTCCGCCAGCACCGTGCACGCCGAAGGCATCGAGCGAGTCGTCGTACCCGAACCAGTTTTTCACCTTGGCAACCATGAAGTAGCAGAGGATGCCCGCAACCAAGCCGATAATCAGCGACGACATTGGCGTAACAAAACCGGCTGCCGGCGTGATTGCCACTAGTCCAGCAACGGCCCCAGAGATAGCGCCCAGCGCACTAGCCTTGCCGTTGCGCACCCATTCAGCTCCTGCCCATCCAACCGCCGCAGCAGCAGCCCCGAAATGTGTGTTCACAAAGGCGCTGGTAGCAAGGCCGCTTGCAGCCAATGCGCTTCCCGCGTTGAAGCCAAACCATCCAACCCATAACAGGCAGGCTCCAACAAAGCTCAGGACTACGCTGTGAGGTGGCATTGGCTCCTTGGGATAACCAAGGCGCCGTCCGAGATAGGTGGCACAGACCAGCGCCGAGACCCCTGAAGTAACATGCACAACCGTACCGCCGGCAAAATCCAAACTGGGGAAACGGCCCCCTAATGCGGCGTTCAGCCATCCGCCCTTGCCCCACACCATGTGGGCCATGGGAGCGTACACGATCAAGCTCCATAGCGTCATGAAGAGCAACATCGCACTGAACTTCATTCGCTCGGCGAACGCGCCAGTGATAAGCGCTGGAGTAATGATCGCGAACATCAATTGATAGATCATGAAGGTCTGCGCGGGAATCGTAGCGGCGTAGTCAGTATCGGGCTGAAGTCCAACGCCCCGGAGAAAAACGTTGTGCAGTCCACCGACGAAGCTGTTCCCTGCTCCGAACGAAAGGCTGTAGCCCACGATCGCCCAAATCACGGTCACTAGCGCCATCATGGCGAAGCTCTGGAGCATTGTGGCCAGCACATTCTTCTTGCGCACAAGACCGCCATAGAAGAGCGCGAGCCCGGGCCCAGTCATCAACAGGACGAGCGCTGCGCTCACGAGCATCCACGCATTGTCCGCCGAAGACTGCGCGCTCTTCACCTGCAACTCGAGTTGCGCGATTCTGTCGGCCGGAGTCGCCGGGGAGGACTGCGCCGTGAGGTGACAACAGCTGGCAAGCAAGATCAAACCGAGAGAGCAAGCCCGTAGCTTACCGCGTGGAAAACGCCTCTTCATGTGCTCCAATCCTTGCAACAGGAATGATTCAGCTTACTGTGACAATGCTTTGTTACCGCTGCTTGCAATAGATTGAAACTTTTGATGGTTTCCATCGATTTTTCTTATTTGTGATCGAGGGGTTTGCGAACACGAGTCGGGAGATCTTTGCCCTTCCGACCTGTCATCCTGAGGCCAGATGTCGGCTGAAGGATCTCCCGCGATGTTGGGAACACATATGCGGCGTCTTGGCTCTTTGGCGACAACCCTTGTGAAAGAGCCAAGACGAAGCAATTAAGTCTGACTCATTCCGGGAGATCCTTCGGCAAAAAACGCCAAGGATGACGGGTTCTTTTATAGCCCTCATTCAACTGCAGCTAATCGCGGCCCAGGCCGGGAGAGTCACCTGATTGTGTACGCGCAGGATCGAAGTGTGGAACGGAATGCCAAGCGGCCTATAACTCTCAGATAAAAGATCCGAAATGGCGTGGCACTTGCGCCGGGCGAGGGCCACGATCGAGGGGCCTGAGCCCCCGAGGAATACTCCAAGCAGATCGGGATGCGAGAGCTTGAGCGCCGCGCTTAGACCAGGAACGAGTGATTCCCTTGCCGGCTGATGAAGGCGGTCACACAGCGCCTCGGCCAGGGCTCCGTCGTCGCCGCCTTGAATCGACTGCAGCAGCAACAGCACGCGCTGCATGTTGGCCACCGCATCTCTCAGGCTGACGGATTGCGGCAAAGCCTGACGTGAGGTCTGGGTCGCAAGCCGGACCTCCGGGGTCAGGACGACAAGCCAAAGCGACTCGGGCCACGGAAGCGAAAACGCTGAGACAGAACCATCTTGTTTTTGGCAGCAGACGGCTAGTCCACCGAGGAGCGCGGCAGCAGCATTATCAGCATGACCTTCCAGCTGCAGAGCCGCCGAGAGTAATCGATCCTCGCTTTGCTTTCCAAAGAGAACTTCATACAGACGAAAGCCGGCGATCGTTGCGGCTGCGCTGCTTCCCAATCCGGCACCCATCGGTATCTCGCTGGTAACACTGATTTGCAGGAAGGGAACGCCTCCGTTGTTCTGTGCGAGCGTGCGGAAGGCAGTTTCTATGCGATTCTCGCCCGTGGGAGTCTGCGATTCGAAATGAAACTCCAGTCCTCCAAGCCTTGAATTGTTAACGCTTACAATGCGAACTCTCAAGTAAAGCTGCACTGCTACGGCTAAGGTATCCAGGCCGGGACCGAGGTTCGCAATCGATCCCGGCACCGTAATTTCAGTGCCTTCCAGGCAAACGCTCCACATCATGCCTGCACCTCCGCAGCGACAAGTTCACTATGGGTCTTCAAGATGATGTCCGGATCTTTCAGAACATGTCCTGTGAGGATTGCCACAACTCGATCGCGTTCGCTGATGTCCCCGGTCCTTCTGAGGCGTCGGATGCCTGCCAGAGTGGTCGCGGAGGCAGGCTCGCAACCGATGCCATCCCGTCCGATGACGGACTTGGCTTCGAGGATCTCGTCGTCGCTGACGTCGAGAACATTGCCCCGAGTGAAATTGAGAGCGGTGAGAGCTTTTCGCCACGATCGTGGAGCTCCGATCGAAATCGCGCTGGCACAGGTCTTGGGATCAACCACGGCTTCGAGCTGTCCACTCCCGGCAGCAAGCGTCTTCACCAGCGCGTTGGCTCCTCGGGCCTGGACAATGACCAATCGCGGAACTTTGTCAACCAATCCAGCGGCAGATAACTCTTTAAGAGCCTTCCCGAATGCGGAAGAGTTTCCCAGGTTACCGCCGGGTACCACGATGAAGTCAGGCGGATTCCAGTCGAGTTGCTCCATCAACTCGAACATCGCCGTCTTCTGACCTTCGACTCGGAATGGATTAATGGAATTCAGAAAATATTCCGTAGCGTTCTTGGTCTCGGTCATCAGGGTGAGAGCTTCATCGAAGTTCCCCTCCACCTCGATGATCTCTGCGCCGTAGTCGAGCGATTGAGCGACCTTTGCGGCCGACAGTCTCCCCTTGGGCAGATATACACGGGCAGCAATCCCTGCTCGAGCGGCATAGGCGGCCATCGAGGCGGCAGTGTTGCCAGTCGAGGCGCAAGCAACAACCTTTGCTCCTCGCGCTCGGGCTTCACTTATCGCTACGGTCATTCCCAAATCTTTGAAAGAACCGGTCGGGTTCCAGCCGAGGTGCTTGAACTGCAAATTGCTCACGCCAACGAATGCCGCAGCCTTCTGTCCAGCAATCAGCGGAGTATTTCCCTCGCCGAGCGAAACGATTTGCTCGCTCGAGTAATCAGGCAGGAACTCGCGAAACCTCCACACGCCGCTTCGATCAGCCGCAGCGTTCGAGGAACGCCGGTCACGCCAAAGCGCCTGCATCTGGACTGGGTCAGGCCGGAAACCATTACAACTGAGCTCGAGTAAGTCGCCGCACTTTGGACAATCGAAGGCTGCGAAATCGCGAGCTAGCGACTCGCCACAGTGTTGATTACTGCATTGCAGTTGCATATCAGTGCCCGAAAATCCTCAGTCTTAGAGGTGGTTCAATCAGGAATTCGTTTAGCGCAATCTCAGCAAGAGCTGACTTGAGTCTTGCGCTGCTGCATGGCTCGACGGTAACAACGAAGGGAAGCCGGGACTTGTCGTAGCCTGGCTTCTGGAAGACCGCATCGACGTTGATTTCAAACTTGGCCAGCGCCGTGGCGATCGCGGCAACAATACCCGGACGGTCGCGCACGACGAATCTTAGAAAGTATCGCGCGGTGCATTCGGACGACACCGGGAGCGTCCGGGCTACGCGGACCCTTGGATTCGCAAACGCATGGGACAACGTCACGAGATCTGAGATCACGGCCACGGCAGTTGCATTGCCCCCGGCACCGGGACCAGACAAGGCAGTACTGCCTCCGAACTTGCCCTGGGTTAGGACTACATTCTCGCAACCCTGTGCTCGAGCGAGAGGTGAACTCAACGGTACGAGCATCGGCTCGACGGCCGCGAGACATCGGTCCCGCTCCAGTTCTGCATGCCCAATCTGCCTGATGGTGCACCCCAACTCGCGCGCATACTCAAAGTCGACTGGATCAACGCACGAGATAGGCTGACAGGCAACCTCATCGAGCGTAATCTCCGTTCGGAGAGCAACCCGCGCGAGGATCACAAGCTTTGCGCGCGTGTCGTATCCGGCGATGTCGTCGGTGGGATCAGCTTCGGCGTATCCGAGAAGCTGCGCTTGTTCCAGAGCACAGCGGAACGATTCCCCGCCTTCCATTTTGCTCAATATGTAGTTGCAGGTTCCGTTGAGGATGCCGCAAACCGATTCGAGTTCGTCTCCAGCGAGACCATGCTCCAAAGCGGTAATCACCGGAACGCCACCGGCCACGGAAGCGCCAAACAGCAATTGGCATTCGTACTCTCGCGCGACTTCCAGGAGTTCACTGCCATGGCGAGCAATCAATTGTTTGTTTGCCGTGACCACTGACCGCCCAGATTCAAGGATTGCTCTAACCCATTGCCTCGCCGGTTCAACACCTCCCATAGCCTCGACGACGAACTCGGCGTCACTGGCCAGCACGTCCTCGATATTCTCGGTCCACTTCACTCCCTGACCGGCCCACAGGGCGCGCTTGCGCTGTACGTCGCGATTGAAGACATGGCTGAGTTTGAGGCCGTCCACTCTTCCTTCCGACAAGATACGCGCAACAGAACTGCCGACTGTGCCGAATCCGAGGATCGCAATCTTGTGGGAGTCCACCGATGGGACAACCGCCCTACTATCGATTGATACGGTCTGCGTTGCCATGTCGCTATGCCTCCGCCCCAAGTAATGCGATGCCTGGTGATTTTGTGACTGGAATTGGACGCTGAGCATCGCGAACAACCGATTCCTGCGGGAATAAGGCCTGGTGAAGCGACCGGACAACTTCATCCGCGTCTTCTTCGGCGACGACGAAGCTGAGGTTCATGTCGGAAGCGCCGTGGAAGATCATCCGAATTGGCAAATCAGGCAGTGCATTCAACGCGCGAGCGCAAATCGCGGGGTTGCGCGCTACATTTCGACCAACCAAGGAGACGAGCGCGCTCCGTTCGACGACGTTTACTGAAGCCTTGTCCTGAAGAAACTCGCTCAGAGCGTCCGCAGAGGTGCGCGAGTTCAGCAGCAAAGAGAGGTTGGAGCGCGACATCGCTGCCAGATCCACCAGGCATTTCTGCTGTTCCAGCGCATCGAAGATCGCGGAGGTGAGCCCAGTCTCGAGCCCCTGCCAGGCGAATACTTCCGCAAGGGTGATTCCGCGCTTGCATGCAACAGATCGAACTCGACCTTCTTCGCTCGGCTCTGATCGCTCCACTCGCGTGCCGCAGTTTTCTGCGTGTCGCGAGTTGAGGACGTATACCGGGATTCCACGATCCATGGCCGGCTGCAGTGTCTTCGGATGCAGCACCTTGGCCCCGAAGTGCGCCAGCTCGGCAGCTTCATCGAAGCTGATGGATTCAATGTTCTGCGCGTCCGGACAAATACGGGGATCGGCGGTCATCATTCCGTCGACGTCGGTCCAAATCTCGATGGATTCTGCCTTGAGGCTCGCACCGAGAATTGATGCCGTGAAGTCGGAACCCCCGCGACCTAACGTTGTGGGAATGCCATCCTCCGTTGATCCAATGAAGCCGCCCAATACGGGAACACAACCGCTTTGGACTCGGGGTCGAATACTCGCAGCCACGCGCCCTTCAATGAGATCCATCAACGGTGCCGCATGGAAGTAGCTCGAATCGGTAATGATCACCTCACAGGCATCGACATGAACCGCCCGAAGGCCCTGGACGCAGAGCGCTTCAGCGACAAGTCGGCTCGACCAGCGTTCGCCGAAACCGAGCAGTCGGTCCAGGGTGCGCGGCGTTAGCTCCTGCACTGCGAACACTGCCTTCAAGAGCGCCCGGGCTTCGTCAAATTGGGGGCGAAGGGCGTCCTCAAAAAAGCTTCGATTCGTGTTCGGGAGCAGTGCTTTAGCAGTTTCTCGATGGCGATCCTGGCTCGTCTCGAGCAGGGACAGCGCCTCTTCAAGCTGTCCATCACAACTCAGCTCCCCCATCGTATGAAGACTGTCTGTGACACCAGCCAGCGCGCTCACCACCACGACGGGCTCGAGGTGAAGTCGTTCGCGAACGATCCTCCCCGCACGCGCTATGCTCTCAGCGCAAGCCACCGAAGTTCCACCAAACTTCATTACCAGCATTGAAACCCTCCGTTTCGACCCGAAAAGCTCCGGAAAATAAAAAACCCACCGCCATCTGGCGGTGGGTTTGAGTATCTCTAGACTTATTAGTGCTTAGATATCTCCCTCCGCCAGTCGAGCAGTGGACATAATTGTCCCTGTGCTTGTCATCGACATCGTAATTCGGCGGGAGCTAATCAAAGTGAAGTCATCCTAGTGCACAATTCGCGAGCAGTCAAGCGCGGCTTCGTAACTTGTCGGTTTCAGGGTGGCTGACTCTCGCGTACTGAAACGTGAGACGCAGGGTGAGGCGGTGAGGGTGTGATAAGACTAGTTGTTCCTAACGCAGCATTTTGTGCCCTTGTCCAAGTCAGTGTCAGTAGAGTGGTCTCTTAAGAAATATGGTTTTGAAGGGGCACGGCTTTAGCAAAAAGGGAGCCGTGCCGGTTTAGGCGTGCCCGGGACCGGGCTTCAGCCCCCGAGGCCTCTTTCTCGATTTGACGAGACAACCTCAGCGGCTGAAGCCGAATTTCCATCTTGGCTCTAACGGCACGGCTACGCTTCGCTAAAGCCGTGCCCCTTCAAAATCGAAATAGGGCTTTCGATTTTGGAGCTGCAGCATGCTGCGTCTCTTTTGCAGGGAGAAGCCATGAAAGTGGTGGTTACCGGTGGCGCCGGATACATAGGCGCCACCACAGTACAAGCGCTGATCGAGAGCGGGCACGAAGTTGTCGTCTACGACAACCTGAGTAAAGGCTATGCGGAGGCAGTTCCGACGGAAGTCCGGCTGGTTCGCGGGGAAATCGCCGACCGCGATGCTCTTGACGTCCTATTTCAAGATTATCGGCCTGAAGCTGTTCTGCATTTCGCCGCGCTGATTGAAGCCGGCGAATCGATGAAGGTCCCAGAACGGTACTTCCGCAATAATTCGGCTTCGACTCTTACACTCCTGGAATCGATGTTGGCGCATGGTATTGGGAAACTCATTTTCTCCTCCACGGCGGCGCTTTATGGTGATCCGCAACGAATTCCAATCCAGGAAGATGACGAACTCAAACCAACAAATGTGTATGGCGAGTCGAAGCTGCTGGTCGAGCAAATGCTTGGCTGGTTCCATCGCATCCACGGGCTGCGTTACGCCAGTTTGCGATACTTCAACGCCGCCGGCTCCAACGGAAGGACTGGTGAGCTGCACAATCCCGAATCACACTTGATTCCGTTGATCCTTCAGGCAGCGGCGGGAAAACGTGAGTATATTTCCATCTTTGGAACAGATTATCCGACGAAAGATGGGACCTGCATTCGCGACTACATCCATGTTGGCGACCTCGCCGATGCTCACATCCGCGCCCTTAACGCTCTCGCGTCTCGCGACAAACTTATCTATAACCTTGGAAGCGGAACGGGGTTTTCGGTGCGCCAAGTGATTGAGTCCGCTCGCCGCGTGACTCGCAAGACTATTAAAGAGGTCGAGACCGCACGGCGTCCGGGCGACCCGGCGGTGTTGGTCGCCAGCTCGGAGAGAATTCGCCGGGAGCTTGGGTGGAGTCCGAAATATCCCAATCTGGACGACATTGTTGCCGACGCATGGGAGTGGATGCAGCAACATCCCCACGGCTACGCCGCACTCGCCACCACGAGAACCTCTTAGCTGATGGACATCGAGACCCTGAAGAGGGACTTCCGCGAACACTATCGTCAAGAACCGCAGATTTTTCGCGCTCCGGGAAGAGTAAACCTCATCGGCGAGCACACCGACTACAACGAAGGCTTCGTCATGCCCGCGGCGATCGATTTTTACACGTCAGCTGCGATTGCTCCGCGCGCGGACACGAAAGTTAATGTCCGCTCGCTCAGTTTCAATGAGACTGTTTCCTTTGATCTAAGCGACAAACTTCAGCCAAAACACAAGTGGTTCGACTATGTGGTCGGGGTAATTGATCAGATCAAACGCTCTGCTGAGCGTCTTCCTGGCGTTGACATTCTCATTCAAGGCGACGTACCGATCGGGGCCGGACTTAGTTCATCGGCAGCCATCGAAGTTGCTGTCGCGTTCGCATTGCTAAGCGCACAGCACGAGATGATCGACAAGGTGCAATTGGCCCTGCTGTGTCAGAAGGCAGAGAACGAATTTGTCGGGATGCGCTGCGGCATCATGGACCAATTCATCTCGTGCAACGGACAGCGCGATCATGCGCTCATGCTGGATTGTCGCAGCCTGCAATTCAAGCTCTTGCCGCTGGTGTCTAGCGCTCGCATTGTGATCTGCAACACGATGGTCAAGCACGAACATGCGAGTGGGGAGTACAACCAACGGCGAGCTGCCTGCGAAGAGGGCGTCAGGGTCCTGCAACGATATCTGCCCGCGGTTCGTTCGCTCCGCGATGTCTCCCCGGAACAGCTTGAGCACCATCGCGACAAACTAACGCCTGTGATTTACCGCCGTTGCCGTCATGTGGTCACCGAAAATGCTCGTGTGGAGACCGCCGCTGAAGTGCTACAGAAAAATGATCTACGAGCTTTTGGGGAGCTGATGGCGGAATCGCACCGAAGTCTGAGAGACGACTACGAAGTGAGCTGCAGAGAGCTTGACGTAATGGTGGAAATCGCAATCGCTCAATCTGGAGTGTATGGCTCGCGGATGACCGGAGGTGGATTCGGCGGATGCACGATTAATCTCGTCGCCAGCGAACAGGCCGAAGTTTTCCGCAAACGTCTAGCTTCGGAATACGAAAAAGCGACGGGGCTGACGCCTGACGTGTACATTACTCCCGCTGCGGACGGTGCTTCCCGCGTGGCATAGACTCGATGCTCGATCTCCTTAAGACCCCTCACCGGCGTTGGAATCCACTTCTGCGCGAGTGGATCCTGGTCTCACCGCACCGCACGCAGCGCCCCTGGCAAGGACAGGTGGAAAAGCTCGCGGCGGAACAGATACCCAAATATGATCCAAACTGCTATCTCTGTCCGGGGAATTCTCGAGCTGGAGGTCACAAGAACCCGAATTACAGCAGTACCTTCATCTTCGACAATGACTACGCGTCTCTGCTTCCTGATTCGCCGACGGCCATGGCAAGTGAGTCCTCATTGATGATTGCGGAATCCGAGCGTGGAATTTGCCGCGTAATCTGCTTTTCTCCTCGGCACGATCTTACGATTTCTAATATGGGACTCGACGACGTCACAACCGTAGTTCGCGTTTGGTGCGAACAGTATCGGGACATGGGGGAGATGGACTGGGTTCGGCATGTGCAAATCTTCGAGAACCGCGGCGAGATGATGGGCGCCAGTAACCCCCATCCTCACTGCCAGCTTTGGGCCACCGAAACTATTCCTAATCATCCCGCGACTGAGCAGAGCGCCATGCTGGAGTTCAAAAAGAGTCATGGCCAATGCATGCTGTGCGAGTACTTGCGTCTGGAGAGGACCCAGGCGATTCGCCTGATCTCCCAGAACGATTTCTTCACCGTTGTGGTTCCCTTCTGGGCCGTCTGGCCGTTCGAAGTTCTGATTCTTGCGAACGAGCACGTCACCGCGATGGACCGGCTTTCGATAGACGCTCAAAGGGGGTTGGCAGACACTCTCAAACGAATTACCTCTCGTTACGACAACATGTTCGCATCTCCGTTTCCCTACTCGATGGGGTTCCACCAGCGTCCGACGGACGGCGAGGAGCATGCAGAGTGGCATTTCCACGCGCACTTCTATCCGCCCCTTCTGCGCTCCGCGACCGTGCGCAAGTTCATGGTTGGCTATGAGATGCTGGCTGCGCCGCAGCGCGATATAACTCCGGAAAACGCTGCAGACAGGCTGAGAACGGCGTCGGAGAATCCTCTGAAGTGAACTGAATACCTAATTGAAAAAAATGAAAAATCTTCTGCTGGCAGTTCTTCTCTCCTCCTTTACGTTCGGACAAGGCGATAATCAGCGACCCACAAATCAAACCGCGCAGACGCACAAAGACGAAAACCGGCTTCAAGGTCTGAAGCGGAACGACGGTTTCATTCCGTTTTACTGGGATGCGAAAAAGGGTGTTCTGCTCTTCGAACTTACGCCACGGCGTCTTAATGAGGAATTCATCTACTTCACCGGCTTGAGCAGCGGTGTTGGCTCGATTGAGATGTTTGCCGATCGCAGCAGCGTGGGAGGTTCACAGCTGTGTCGTTTCGTCCGCTCAGGACCAAAGGTTCTGGTAATCGCAGAGAACACTCGGTTCCGCGCGGAGAATGGCAGCACCGAGCTGAAGTATTCCGTCGAACGAAGCTTTCCTACGTCAGTACTCGCGTCCCTGCCGGTTGAAGCAGAGGAAGGCGGCAACCTCATCGTCAACGCCAACCCGCTTGTAGTTCGCGATGCTGCGGGACTGCTTGGACAATTACGGCGACCGTCGCGTGCGGTAAACGGTATGGTGCGTCCGGTGACGAATGATAATGCCGGAAACTGGCGACTGGACGATCAGCGGAGTACAGTCGACCTCGATCACAGCCGCGGCTTCGCATTGAATACGGAGATCGAGAACATTCTCACGTTCGCCAGCGAATCAGCCGGACGGACCATAAATAATCCCGAAGCTGGCGTTGTCACGATACACGAACATATTTCACTCCTGGCTCTGCCTGAAGCGGGATATAAGCCTCGTATCGGCGATCCCAGAGTGGGATTCTTTGGCGAGCGATTCGACGACTTCTCCAGCACGTACAAAGAACCGTTGGAACAGCACTACATTGACCGCTGGCGGCTTCAGAAGAAAGATCCCACTGCCGCTATGAGCGCCCCCGTGAAGCCGATCACCTTCTACCTGGATCGCGCGATTCCAGAACCGATGCGTTCAGCAGCGCAGCGTGGGGCGCTGTGGTGGAACCAAGCGTTCGAGCAAGCAGGGTTTCGCAACGCCTTAGTGATCGAGGATCTTCCGGAGGGTGCCGATCCGCTTGACATCCGGTATCCGACGATCCAGTGGACAAATCGCAGCGGGCGGGGCTGGTCTGTGGGCATGGTGCAGACCGATCCGCGCACGGGCGAGATACTGCACGCGGTCGTGCAACTCGATTCGCACCGCATACGAACCGTCAACAACTACTGGAGTGTCGTAACGCCCGGTTCAGGACGCGACGATTCGGAAATAGATCTCTTCGCCGAACTCGACGGCGCCGATCCGCAACTTTCTGAAGACGAGGTTATGACCGGGCGAATCGCTCTGCTCACTTGTCACGAAATGGGACACGTCCTCGGCCTTGAGCACAATTTCGCTGCCAGCACCTTTAATCGTGGTTCCGTGATGGACTACTTCGCTCCGCGCATTACGATCCGAAATAACGGCACCGCCGACCTGAGCGATGCGTACATGCAGGGCGTGGGCAGCTACGACAAGTTCGCCATTGAGTGGGGATACAGCACGAATAATTCAGCGCAAGCACCATCAGCACAGGATCCTGCCGAGAGAGCGCGCCTCGATGGCGTGGTTCAGAAAGCACTCAAGCAAGGCATTTTCTGGGGGAACTATGACGATCCACGGTGGAATGCATACGACGATGGCCCCGATCCGGTGACTTGGCTTCGACAAGTTCTCCCGGTGAGGAATGCCCTGCTGGCTGGCTACAGCCCTTCGACATTGCGCGCTGGAGAACCCGTTTCTCGACTGGCACCACGCCTGGCTCTTGTCTATCTCTTCCATCGTTTTGCGCTCGCCTCTGCGATCAATACCGTGGGCAGCGCGAAGATTCCTCCAGCCTTGGCTGGGGATGGCCAAAAGCCGCTCGATGTTTGGGACCCCCAGGCGCAGCGAGAAACCATCAAATTATGCTTGCAAGCGCTACATCTGGAGGCAATGGAAGTTCCAGCTCGCGTTTGGAATGAATTGGTGCAGTACGAGAATCACGGAGTCGATCCTGAGGCGTACAAGTCCAGTGCGGGTTACGTCTTCAGCCCTTACGACGGCGCCCGCTCAATCGCTGAGATCGTCTTCGGTGGGCTTCTTGATGCCGAACGCCTGGCGCGCATGGATTCGATCCATCACTTCGTCTCTGCATCACCTTCGAGCGAGGAGGTGCTCTCGACGTTGGTGATCAGCACGTTCTCCGCGGCTGCATCAGCAAGCCCGACGACGGCATCACGCGGAGCATCCAACGACCTTTCGGATGTCGTGCAGAACGAATTGGCGGATCGATTGATGATCCTGTCTGTCAACGAAGATGCCACAGCGGAAGTCCGCTCGCATGCCTGGGCAGCGATAAACAAGGTCTATACAAACGCAAAGGCAACGCGGGCTGCAACTGCCAGCGACATTGCTCGCCGAATTGAAGTCTTCATGCGCGATCCCAAGCAGAACGTCCCGAAACTAAGACCTTCAAGTGCGCCGGCAGGTCCGCCGATTTAGCGAAAGGGAGCCCACTGCGGTTTGACCTCGACAGATTCGCTATCCCCGGGAATTTCAGGAGATATCGCAGTTAAGTCCTTTAGAACAAGGGATTGGAAAAAGTGAGGGACGTAGAGCGCACGGTTCAACCCACATGCTGATGCAGCATTGAATGCCGGTGTTCCGCCTTTCTAATTAGGGAATCAGCACAATTTTGCCGTAGCTTCCCGCCTTAAGGACTTCCTCGTGAGCCCTTGCGGCTTCGGCGAGTGGCAGTTCTTTGCCGATTACAGGACGAGCCAGTCCGGTTTCAAGTGCTGCGCCAAGAGCGGCGTGGACGCGAGAGCGTTCCAAATCGGACAAATTCAGAACCGTCATTCCCAAAATGGTTGCCTCGCGAGTCATGGCATCGCGAGGGTTGATCTCGATAGTTCCTCGATTACCCACAACGACGATGCGTCCACGCATGGCTAACATCGAGAGATCCTTGGCAAGATTCTTGTTGGCCAGCATCTCAACGATTACGTCGGCTCCACGGTCCGCAGTTAACTTCTTTACCTGCTCGGGAAGATCTGGCTGTGTGTGATCAAGCACGTGGTGTGCACCCTGCTCTTTCACCAGCGCACTTCCCTTTTCGGTACCAGCCGTGCCGATGACATTCAGGCCATGGGCTCGGGCCAATTGCAAGGCTGCTATTCCAACGCCTCCGCTGGCGCCGTGGACGAGCACCGTTTCGCCCGGCAAGCCTTGGGCCTTATCAAAGAGCGCGCGATATGCGGTTACATAGGGGACGCCAATCGCAGCGCCCTGTTGAAAGGAAATGCCCTTTGGTATGCGATGGACCTGCGACTCTAGGCATAGCGCACACTCGGCGTATGCTCCGCTCAAAGTTCCGGCAACGTAAACGCGGTCTCCTGCCCTGAATGTGCCTATGCCAGGTGCTGCTTCGGCGACGACACCAGCAGCATCCGCTCCGGGCGTATACGGAAGTTGCGGCTTTACGGCGTACGTGCCCGTGCGCATGTAGGTGTCGAATGGATTTACGCCGACAGCATGAATCTTGACTAGGACCTGACGTTCTGAAGGATGCAGGTCGGGGACCTCCTCGAGTTTGAGGACTTCCGGTCCGCCGAACTGATGAACACGAATTGCCTTCATCGCGCCACGCTCCTCGTCACTTGCGACTGGAAGCTGCTTGGCGAAGATAGCCATCGGTCTTGTTAAGCCAGTCCTGGCGGGGAGGATAAAAGACGTCGAGATCCACTGTGTCCTCGACGGCTTCGGCTTTGTGTGGGACGTTCGATGGGATGCAAAGGACCTCGCCGGCACGAACCACAATCTCCTTGCCTTCAATCCAGAATTTCAATGCACCTTCGAGAATGTAAGTGACCTGTTCGTTCTCGTGACTGTGTTCGGGGACAACACAACCTTTCTTCAAGAGAACCCGGGCAAGCATGACTTTGTCACCAGTAATCATTTGCCGGTCCAACAGAGGATTTAGCCGTTCGAGTTCTACGTCCTTCCAGGAGGTGTATTTCATACGTTCAGCCTATCAAGCCTTTCTTTAAGTCGTGTTACACGCTATAGTTCTTCTACTCCGTTAACTCCTCGCCACTTGAGCGTGCATTGCTCGCGGCTACTTTCAACTGCCAACTCGAGGGCATGAATCAAGTCCAGCATCTGCTCGTGAGTAACGTCAATGCTGGCCTCGCCAAGGATTGCATCGCGCACATTGGCATAGAAGAGACGGTAATCGCCAGGCAGAGTCGGAATCGTTTCAGCAGTTAGTGCTTCATTGTCGGAACGATACAGCGTACCCCATTTTTCCCTTGCTTCCCTGCCCCAGGTATCGTCCCGCGGAGTCTCGCCGAGTTTGAGAGCTTCTTCCTGCGGATCGATGCCATACTTCACAAATGCAGCCTTTTCACCGCGCACCAGGAATCTCAGATCAGGAGCTATGGCAATCACGCTGGCTCGAAGCATCGCTCGCATCCTTGGATAGTGCAGAAGGACATCGAAGGCATCATCCACCAGGGCTTCTTGGCGCTCGATTCGGATATCAGCAGTAATCGCCATCGGGCGTCCAAAGAGCAGCATTGCCTGGTCAATGAGATGAACCCCGAGATCGAAGAAGACTCCACTGCCCGGTTCAACCCTCTCTCGCCAAGCTCCGGGACGCGTTTGCAGTCGATAGCGATCGAAATGCGCTTCGTAGAGTGCAATCCTGCCGAACCGCTCTGACTCCACAAGTTCGCGGATTGTGCGGAAGTCTCCGTTCGAGCGCAGATTCTGGTACACGGTAAGCAGCCGGTGACCTTCTTTTGCCAATTCGACTAGATCGAGCGCCTCTTTGTAGGTTGTGGTGAATGGCTTATCGACCACGACGTCTTTCCCAGCCAACAGACATTGCTTCGTAAGCCCATAATGGGAAGTATTTGGAGTTGCAATCACGACAAGTCTAATCTCGTCGATAGCCAGAAGCTCTTCGATCGATTTGACAATCGTTGTTTGCGGATACAGCGTCGAAGCATCGCCTGCGCTGCGCTGGACGATGGCTCGGAGGCGAAGGCCTGAGACAGCCGAGATAATCGGAGCATGGAAGACTCGTCCCGCGAACCCGAAACCAACTAGACCAACGTCTATCGTCACCAGCTACCTCCTCGGGCGGCGCAAGTAGGCAAGGGAAACCATAATAGAATTGGAGGACAATCTCGGACGCGACAACACTATCAAACCGCCTTACGGCGACATTCATCAATTTGAGGGTTCATGGAAAGACGACAACAATCCCGCATCGACGACACCGAGCTTCAGGATTTCTTTCGCAAGATCGAGGAGGCCTTCTATCGCAAGTTTCAGCGGGAGATGCCCGGAGAGGCTCGGCGTTACTTGCACTTGGCCGAGGGAGTGATCCGCACTGGAGAGCAGGAGCTCAGAAGTGAGTCTTCACGAGAAGGGCTGCGCTCCTGATCGCAACGAATTTGGGATCGTAAATCTTGCGTTCATGCTCGGAACGTAGAAGGTGAATGACCCCACCCGCATCGAGCCATCGACCGGATGTGTTCCTTCGCTTGCGGATTGCGTGTATCCCTCATCGGGCGAATGATAATGCGAAGCCACAGGCTGTCAAACATCGTCTTGTAAGCATTGTTTCGCTGAGTGAAATGACAAAAGTTTCTGCCTCTTGTACCAACCCGACACCCGCTGACAGCTTCTCTCTTAAACAGAGAGAAATCCCAAATGTTCATGAATCAGCAGGCGAGAATGGCCGTACTGTTGTGGCCATTGGGTTCCGCTATTCTTCTCAGTTCCTGCGGTGCTACACATGCCGCCCCAAGTTCGCCGAGCGTGGGTCCGCAACCAACTCCTACCCAGCCGTCTGCCGCCCAACAGAGCCTTGTCGTCATGGTCGTCGAAGAGAACCACTCCTACGAAGAAGTGATTGGCAATTCGGCGATGCCATATTTAAACAGTGTGGCACAACAGGGAGCGTTGGCAACGCAGTACTACGCGGACACGCACCCGTCTATCGGAAATTACTTCACTCTGACGACGGGTGCCATGCAGACGAATGATGACAACTTTCCAGGCCCGTTATCGGCCGACAATCTTGCTCGTGAATTAACGGCATCGGGAAAAACTTGGAAGGTGTATGCCGAAGATCTTCCCTCGGCCGGATACTTGGGCGACGATGTCGGCAACTACGAAAAACACCACAATCCCTTTGCCTACTTCATTGACATTGTCAACAACTCCAGTCAGGCCGCAAATATTGTTCCTTTCGCTCAACTCACGAGTGACATGAGTGCCGGAAAGCTTCCCGATTTCGTTTTTGTGTTGCCAAACGCCCTTGATGACGGACATTCCTGTCCCTCAGGAGCCGTCTGCAGTGACGGCGATCTGCTTGGCCGTGCAGATCAGTGGCTTAAGACAAATATCAGTCCTTTGCTCGCTACCTCCCGATTTCAATCCAATGGTGTGCTACTGATTACGTTTGACGAATCCGTGATCGCTGATCTCCGTAACGGCGGAGGACGCGTGCCTCTAATTGCGTTTGGTCCCAAAGCTAAAGCAAGCGCACAATCCGCAACCTCGTACAAGCACGAAAATACATTGAAGACGATATGCGTGCTGTTAGGTGTCTCTAGTTGTCCCGGACCGGCAGCGTCGGTTGATTCTGAGGACGACCTGGTCCAGCACTAAAGCGACACCAATTGACCGCGGATGCTCATCAGCTGGGAGTATTAGTGATCGTCTAAGCTATTCTTCCCAAACGATGCCAACTTGTGTTTTTTGTCAGATCATCAGCCGAACTGTTTCTGCCGCGATTGTCTTTGAAGATCAGTTAACGCTCGCCTTCCTGGACCACCGACCTCTCTTTCCCGGTCACTGCCTCCTGATACCCAAGGAACATGTAGAGACGCTGAACGAGATCGCCTCACCGGTGCTGGAGCGGCTCTCGGCAAACGCCCGGTTGCTGGCCATCGCCATGGAAAAAGGTCTGAAAGCGCAGGGCGCATTAGTGGCAATCAATAATCGCGTTAGCCAGAGCGTACCTCATCTTCATGAACATGTGGTCCCACGCATTAAGGGAGATGGACTCAAAGGATTCTTCTGGCCGCGACAAAAATATCGTGACTCGGAACATCTCGAAGAGACTCGGGTCTTGGTTGCACGCGCGATGGAAGAGTTGATGCGCGACAAGGCCTGAGGTTGGCATCAGCAAGTCAAGGTCTAAGTCTTTCTAGCAGGCGTGAAATCTCTGCAAGAATTCACAGTTTTTCCGGTGTCCAATAAATATCGGCTTTGCTCTCCGGTATTTCTTCCAGTCCTGTTGATTCTGTGGAAGCTTTGCTGGACATTTGAAGCATCCAAAAAGAAACAGAGATGTGCTTTTCTTCAAGCGAAACTGCAACATCTACTTGCAGCTTCTCTGAAAGAAGAGTTGTGGAGGGATTTTTTTCGTGAAGCAATGAATTTATTTCTCGCGTGCGCCCGATTCACGGTTGATGTTCACGAAGTCACCCTCGCACGCGTTGACAAAACTTCTGTGAGGGTTAGAATACGAATGCTTCCTTACACTTCTTGAGTAGAAATACCCGACCCTTGAGCTCACTGTTGACCCAATCCGAACTATCTGCGTTGACGCTGCACACCCGGGGCAAGGTAAGGGATATCTATGAGGCGGGGGACGATCTGCTGTTCCTGGCCTCTGATCGCATTTCAGCTTTCGATCACATCCTTGCTACTGAGATTCCCGATAAGGGAAAAGTTCTCACGCAGCTTTCTCTTTTCTGGTTCGATCACTTGCGGGACGTCGTTTCGAATCATGTGATCACCGCCCGCGTGGAACAGTATCCGGAACCATTGCGATACTTCCAAGATCAGTTGCGCGGGCGATCCATGCTTGTGCGGCGGGCGAAGATGTTTCCCGTGGAGTGCGTAGTCAGAGGATATCTCTCTGGATCGGGATGGAAGGATTACAAGCAAGCGCAAGCTATATGCGGCGTTCGCCTGCCTGCCGGACTTCGGGAATCAGACCGCCTACCGGAGCCGATTTTCACCCCGGCCACTAAGTCCAACACTGGCCATGACATAAACATCCCGTTCGGCGAAATGGTGCGGCTCGTAAGCAATGCGACGGCGGAAAGGCTCCGCGAACTCTCGCTTCGCATCTATACCGCAGCCGTTGAGCACGCGAAAAATCGCGGGATCATCGTTGCCGATACAAAGTTTGAATTTGGGACCATCAACGGCGAGATTGTCTTGGCGGACGAGGTACTTACTCCAGACTCATCTCGCTTTTGGCCGGTCGAGAGTTATTGCCCAGGCGGACCGCAAGCTTCTTACGATAAGCAGTTTGTTCGTGATTATTTGGAATCTATTCGTTGGGATAAGAACCCGCCTGCGCCCGCGCTGCCCGAGGATGTGGTTCGGAAAACGAGAGAGAAATACATCCAGGCATATCGTCAACTTTCGGGAAAGGAACTCGAACTGTGACGATCTTTGACTGGGGCATAGTCGGCGTCGTTGTACTTTCGATCTTGTTGTCTGCGGCACAGGGATTCTTCTACGAGATCTTCTCACTGGCCGGAGTTGTTCTCGGGTACTTGAGCGCGATTTGGGGATACCATCGCCTCTCGGCGGTGTATCGCCCTTACGTAAATGCAACGCAGTATGCGGATATTGCCGCTTTCCTCACCATCTTTTTCGCCGTGCTTATTCTTGCCGGCATCATCGGGCGTATTGCCCGGTGGATGATGAAGGAAGTTGGCTTGAGTTCAATCGATCGTCTTCTGGGAGGAGCCTTCGGGCTCGTCCGAGGCGTCGCTATCGTCACAGTTGGCGTGCTGGCCATTGCGGCATTCTCTCCTGACAATCAGGCCCTGGCCCGTTCCAGTATGGGCGGCTACTTTCTCGTAGCCGCCCGCACTGCAACCTGGGTTGCGCCTTACGAGTTGCGAGCTCGCGTGCGTTCCGGGGCACAGGCGATCAGCAACCTACAGGCGAATGCCGATTTACGCGCCGACTCGGAGAAGAAAACCTCTCCAGCAGGAACAGTCAAGTAGTTTTTGCCCTTCATATCCTGCGGCCCTGAGTGGCTGTGCGTTGTTGATTCGATTTCTGTGTGATTTTGGAGGCTCTGTGAAGAACCAGCTTGAGGCGCTCGTTGCTCAGATGCACGAGTCCGGCATTCTCTATTCGGAAGCAGTTCGCGAATTCAAAAAGCGCTTCATCATGAATGTGCTCGATCGCAATCATGGAAACCAGAGCAAGGCCGCTCGCGAACTTGGAATGCATCGCAATACTCTGAGCCGGACGATCTCAGAGCTGAACCTTGACCTTAGTGAGCTGCGTAATAGCGGGCGTCGCCCCCCGCGCAGTGCCCGCCTGGAACCTGAGCTTCTGGAGAAGAAAGCTGTACGATGATTGAATGAGGCTGCGCGAAACCGCCCGCAAACCAATCAGCGCTCGAGACTCGAACGGCCACAAAATAGAATCGTCAATCCAGCCGTTAAGAACCGGATGGGCAGGCACGGAAAACGCAAACGCGTTCTCCGGATCATTCTTACGGATTAAACCCGGATTCAACTGGACCGCCGCCGATTGCTATCTGTTTGACATCGACGGCACTCTTCTCAATAGCCGGGACGCTGTTCACTATCACGCCTTTCATCGCGCCGTGAAAGCAATGTTTGGACTGGAATTACGGCTTGACAATGTCCCTGTTCATGGCAACACCGATGTTGGAATTCTGCGCGCCTACTTCGAGAACGCAGGCTTGCCGGAGATTGAGTGGAGTTCTCGATTGCCGGAAGTCTTGGAATTCATGAGCGCAGAAGTGGAGCGCAACGCCACCGACTTGCGCCCCGAGGTCTGCTTGGGGATCCCTGAGCTCCTTCAGAGAATTATCGATCAAGGCAAGCTGCTGGGTGTCGCTTCCGGCAATCTCGAACGCGTAGGATGGGCCAAGCTGAGTGCCTGCGGGTTGCGGCGCTGCTTCTCCTTCGGGGCATTCGCAGGTTCCTTAGAGAAGCGCGACGACGTGATCGCTTACGGAATTCACCAGGCGCGCCAACTCCGAGGCTCAGAAACAACCGTGTGCGTTGTTGGAGACACTCCAGCAGATATTCGCTCTGCGCACGTTAACGGCATCCCTGCAGTTGCTGTTGCTACAGGGATCTATGGGACCGAAGACTTGATGGCGTGCGATCCTGAGATGTGCGTGGGCTGCTGCGAAGATTTGTTAAGATCCTGACCCGCAAGCTCCGTCAGTTCTCTCGTTCCCTTCCAGAGTCGACTAGAATCTTCCGATGCGCATTCTCTTGGCCATGATCGTAAGCGTTTGCACGCTCTCGTCGGCAACCGCAGACAGCGCCACCAAAACTCAGCAGCGCAATCGGAAGAAAGCGCAACAGGAATACGTCGCGGCGATTGAATCGATCCGCGCCGGCGGTATCGAGAAGGGACGAAGGCTGTTAGACGACGCCTTGCAACTGGATCCAACCAACCCAGGAGCCCTAACTGCACGCGAGCTTCTCCGGCAGCAGGATGTCCAACAGATCGTTCTCGAAGCCAATCAAGAGCTGGCAACGAATCAGCACGAAAAGGCCATCGATGGCTTTAGAAAAGCCCTTCTCCTCGATTCAGGCAATGCATCGGCCCAGGAGGGACTGCGTTCAGCCTTAGCCCAGCGCGGGAGTGCCATCGGGGCTGAGCAAAGAATTCGCTATCGTGACGCCGACGACATTACTCTCAAGCCGGCCGACACGAAGCAGGACTTTCATTTCAAAGGCGATACCCGAGGGCTTTTGCAGAGACTCTGGAATGCTTACAACATTCGTCCTCTCATCGATAACTCGGTGGTCAGCAAACAGTTAAGATTTGATCTGGAAGGCGCCGATTTCGCCACTGCGACTGAGATCGCTTCCGATATAACGAAGACTTTTTATATACCGATGTCGTCAACGCAGGCATTGATCGTTGCCGATACTCCCGAGAACAGGAAGAACTTCGAGCGGCTCGCATTGCGGACTTTCTACATCAGCAATGCATCATCACCGACCGACATTAATGACGTGGTGACGCTGCTCAAAACCGTTTTCGATTTTCGTTACGTGACCCCCGCTGCAAGCTCTAACCAGGTCACGGTCCGTGCTCCAGGGGCTCTGCTCGATGCCGCCAGCAGAATCCTGGGTGATTTGTATTCAGGAAAGCCTCAGGTAACACTTGAAGTCAACGTATTCCAGATTGAACAGACATTGGCACGCGACCTGGGCGTCGGGTTCCCAACGCAGCTGACGTTATTCAACGTCAATACCGAAGCTAGAAACCTGTTGAACTCAGGCAATCGAAACCTGGTTAATCAGCTCATTTCCTCGGGTGCGATCAATCAGGCGAATGCCTCGTCAATTGCTGCCCTGCTGGCCGGCTTGGCCGCCGGACAAAACTCGATCCTGAATCAGCCGATTGTGACCTTTGGCGGCGGAATAACCAGGAGCGGAGTGATCATCCCTCCCCTGAGCATCCATGCTTCCTTGAATCAATCATCCTTCCGGTCTCTCGAACATGTGACGCTACGCGCGGCCCAGGGCGACGCTGCAACCATCAGGAGTGGAACGCGCTATCCCATCCTCAACGCCAGCTTCGCTCCCATTTTCAATACGCCGGCGATTTCGCAGGTACTGAGAAATCAGAGCTTCCAGGCACCGTTTCCCTCCTTCAGCTATGAGGACCTAGGCCTGACGCTCAAAGCAACTCCGACGATTCATGGAACCCATGACGTATCCCTGAAATTGGAATTTCAAATCCGAGGATTGGGAGCGACGCAGTTAAACAGCGTACCAGTGATTACGAATCGCGAGTACAACGGAACAATTAGTGTTCCCTTGGGTGAAACTGCAGTATTGGCAGGAATGGTCTCGAAATCCGAGCAGCTCAGTCTGTTAGGACTTCCCGGGATTTCGAAGTTGCCGATCTTCGGAACCGCAACGACACTGCGAAACAAGAAGATCGACGACGCTGAACTGATCGTCACGATTCGTCCGCAACTTGTGCGCGAGGCCATGCACGACCCTGAGGCCGGAACCGCGTTCGTATCAGCTCCCGCGCAATAAGCGGTTAGCTTATTTCTTGGCGTTCTCCTGAGCCTCGAAGTCAACCATCTGCTTCATGATCTCGATAGGCGTGTCATTGACATTTTCTATCTTGCGTCCATTCAGAAATAGCGTAGGCGTTCCGGTGACGCCCAGCGAGACACCAAGTTGGTATTGCTGGTTCACGCGGACCTTCGTTTCTGTTGAGTCGGCACACGTCGCGGTCGCTGCCGCGTCCGCTCCGGCGTCGGTCGCGATCGCGTTCAGCTTTTCGACAGTGTTTTGATCGGTAATGTTTTCCTGTTGATCGAAGACTTCCTGAGCGAACTTCCAGAACTGATCGGGACTCTTTCGAGCAATGCAGTCAGCATAGCCTGCCGCGCGATCGGCCCATTTGTGGATATTGGAAAGCGGGAAATTCTGAAATACGAGCCGAGCATTGGGAGACTGGCTCAAGAGCTGCTCGACCTTGGGCCAAGCCCGCTTGCAGTGTGGGCATTGAAAATCGCTGAACTCTACGATCTCAACCGGAGCGTCCTCAGCGCCTTTGACCGGTCCCTTTGCTTCTTCAGCCAGCTTGCGCCGTGCCGGTCCGAAAGGATCGGCGCCAAACGGAATGATCTGGCCTATGAAGGCATGCTGCAGATCGCTGGCTACGTAGAATGGCGTTCGTTGCTGCACTGGTTCGCCGAAGGTTATGACGACCTCCGATACACCAGGCACATCCGAAGGCTTGACGCTCTCGATCTTCCATTTGACCGTAGGATCGTAGCCAAACATGTGGTGCATGAATCCGTTGAGTTCTTCCGTGCTCGGTTGCTTGGCGCTTGTGGATGGAGCCGATCTCGTCGTAGCTGGAGTTGGAGTCTTCTTAGAGGAAGCTGTGGCCTGCGCGCCCGCGAGGTTGGCGCACAAAATCGCCATGATGAAGACAAAGATTTTCTTCAAAGTATTTCCTCGATCTGTAAGGTTAACCAAGAGAGCAGCCGCAATCAGCACTGAGCCTCGTACTTTGCGGCAATGGGGAACCGTCGGCCGAGTCCGAATGCTTTTTGGCTGATTTTCAGAACTGGGGCTGCCTGTTGGCGCTTGTACTCGCTCCGCTCGATCATGCGAATCACTGAACTGACAAGCTTACAATCATATCCGCGTTCGGCAGAGATCTGCTCGGCGGTCTTATAGTCCTCGACATAATCTTCGAGGATGCAATCCAATACCTCATAAGGCGGCAACGAGTCCTGGTCAGTCTGATTTGGACGAAGCTCCGCTGATGGGACCTTTTTGATTGTAGCTTGCGGAATCACCGGAGAAATCCCGTTTCGGTACTGACTCAGGCGATAGACCATCGTCTTAGGAACATCCGCGATCACGGCCAGTCCTCCACACATGTCACCGTATAGCGTTGAGTAGCCAACCGCCATCTCCGACTTGTTGCCGGTTGTTAGTACAAGCGCACCAAATTTGTTTGAAAGAGCCATCAGGGTTGAACCGCGCAGACGCGATTGCATGTTTTCTTCAGTGAAATCTTCAGGAAGGTTACGAAACGTGGGTGAAAGCGCTTTGCGAAACTCATCGAATACCGGCGAGATCGGAATGACGTCATACCGGATGCCAAGGTTATTCGCGAGTTCTCTGGCGTCGTCCTTACTGCCTTGGGAAGAATACGGTCCCGGCATTGAAACTCCCATAACATTCTCTTTGCCCAAGGCGTCTACCGCGATTGCAGCGGTCAACGCGCTGTCAATCCCTCCGCTCAAGCCAACGATTGCCTTTTTGAAACCGCACTTTTGGACATAATCCTTCGTGCCCAAAACCAATGCTGCGTAGGCTTCGGCTTCGGTATTCACCGGCTGATCATGCAACTCGCCACTCAAAGTCTCTGTATCGAACAGCACCAAGTCTTCCTCAAACGACCTTGCTTGAGCTAGCACCTGGCCATCAGGGCCAATCACGATGCTCGAGCCATCGAAGATCAAGCTGTCATTGCCGCCAACCTGGTTGCACATCACGATCGGGACATGGAAGTCGGCGGCAATAGCTTGGAGCATCTTCTTGCGGATCTCACGCTTATGAATTGTGAACGGCGAAGCGGAGATGTTTATCACCAGATTTCCGCCAGCCCGAACCAACTCTTCTACTGGATCGACACTGTAAAGACGTTTTTGCCAAAAATGTTTGTCGTTCCAAGCATCCTCGCAAATTGTCAGCGCAAGTTTTGAGCCATTAAGACTGACGATATCCTGGCTCCGCGCCGGCGCAAAGTAGCGGTCCTCGTCAAACACGTCATACGTCGGCAGCAGCATCTTCGATTGCATAAACTCAACCCTCCCATTCCGTATGAGAGCAGCGGAATTCATGACCGATTTTCCTGTCTCGCTATGCGCTGGTGTAACCAGTCCACAGACGACCGCAATGCCTTCTGTCTGCTTTGCTATGCGTTCTAGTGTGTGTGCGTTTTGCGTGACGAACGAGGGTTTTTCGACCAGATCGCGCGGGGGATAACCGCAAATCGCCAGCTCGGGAAAGAGTACAAGATCAGCTTTGCGCGCTTTAGCTCGGTTGCTGTATTCGATGATCTTAGCGGCATTTCCGCAGAAATCCCCCACGGTGGGATTAATTTGGCCAAGAGCAATCTTCATTTTCTTAAGTGTATGACGCTGAGAAAGATGATGTCACCTTCGAGTCTTTGCCACGTTACGTGCGTGCGCAACCGTTAACATCACTCAAGCTACGTTTGACCCAGGGTTGGCGCAGGCACTACACTCCGCTGTTCATCCGAACAGCAACGCGAGAACTTCGCTTGGTTCAACTGGACAGACTCACCGCGACAGTTCCTGCCGAAGCGGGTGCAAATACCCTGCCACCGCTCAGACTTCATCCCCAGCTGTACGAGATCAGCACAGTGCCGTGGCTCTTGCGCTTGAGCAAACAGCATAGCCGCTCTATCGACATTTCCAGGGTTCCTCACTCGGAATGGGAGCGGTTGCGCGGACTTGGCTTCGACCTGATCTATTTGATGGGAGTCTGGAAGCGCAGCCCCGAGGGGCGCAGGCTTTCTCGGAGCCAGACTTCCCTATTCAAGCGATACGACGAATGTTTGCCAGGCTGGACCCTCAACGACGTGCCTGGCTCACCCTTTTCCATCCAGGCTTACGAACCCGACCCGTTGATTGGGAGCTGGGACGACTTCGAGGTGCTTCACCGTCAGCTCAATGAACTCGGTATGCGGCTGATTCTCGATGTAATTCCTAACCATACCGGACCAGATCATCATTGGATCACTGAGCATCCCGAGTACTACATCCGCGGTACGCTCGCTCAATACCGTGCCAACCCGGGTAATTTCTTCATCGCTGAAAATTCCGCAGGTGTTGGTGAAATCGTTGCTTACGGACGAGACCCCTATTTCGCACCGTGGACCGACACTGCCCAGCTCAACTACTTCAACCCTGCTCTACGCAAGGCAATGATCGAGCAGGTACGCCGCATTGCCGAAATCTGCGACGGCGCTCGTTGCGATATGGCCATGCTGATACTGAACGACCATTTTCATCAGACATGGGAATCCGCTTTGGGATCGACCGCCGCACCTCGCGAGGAATTCTGGCAGGAGGCCACGCGAGCTTTACCAAACTTTATCTGGATTGCCGAGGCCTACAGCGATTCCGAATGGGCGCTTCAGCAACTCGGATTCAATTTCACGTATGACAAGCGGCTCTACGATCGTCTCCGCGATGGTTTTGTTCGTGATGTATACCTGCATTTGAAGGCTGATTGGGAGTTCCAACGTCGCTCAGTCCGCTTTCTCGAGAATCATGACGAAGCTCGAGCTGCGACGGTCTTCGGCAAAGCTCGACTACCCGCCGTTGCCGTCCTGGCCTCGACTGTGCCCGGAATGCATTTCTTCAACGATGGTCAGTTTGAAGGGTTCCAAAAGCAGCTGGTGGTTCAACTTTCCCGTGCGCAAGAGGAAAGCGCTGATCCAGAGATCCAGCGAATCTACGAAAAGGTTCTCACGATAGCCGACTCGCCAGAGTTCCACAGTGGCACATGGAAACTGCTTGAACTGAAGGACTCAGGCGATCACACAAATTCCGATCTCATTGCGTACAGGTGGAACGATGCCGCAAGACAAAAGTTCGTCGTAGTGAATCTCGGATCCGGTAACGCTACCGGTCGCATTTATTTCGATGACGACGCTCTTTCAGGAAATGGCCTGCGCTTTGACGATCTGCTTAACGATCGCAGCTATGAGAGGCCAACTGCCGATCTCAAGCGTTGGGGGCTGTTCGTTAAGTTGGCAGGCTTCGGCGCCCACATCTTCGATGTGAAGACAACAACCGGCTAAGCCGCCCTCCGGTGTCCGGTTATCTGTCTGCGACCAAACGAAAATCCTCGACAAAGTGTGCCATCTCGTTGTGACGGGTCTCATTGTCCGGGGCTCGCAATAACTCAGCGGCAGAGATCGCGGGCTCCTTCGGCATGATGTAAGGGTTCGTTGCACAGTCAGAGGGTTAGCGACGTTCGCGTGCGCGGCAATTATAATTGTGAAATTCAGCACTCAATATGAGCTTCTCTGAGGAGAAAAATTGAGACGTTGTATTAGCCTCGCTGCCTTTGCTGCGAGCTTTCTTCTGTTTGTAGGAACTCAGTCGGGATGTGGAGGAAGCAGCAATGCTCCCCCTAGCGGTCTTGATCAGCGGGTCTTCATAGCGATTCAGAGTCCTGGTGTTTCGAGTCTGGAAATCGCAGATGGCAACAAGGATAAGCTCACGACTAACGTAGTTTCGTCAGTCGGCAGCGCCCCATCTCTGATGATTCCTGGTGCGAACAACACTACTCTCGTTTTCGGTTCGGGAGACAACAGCATCTCGATTGTAGATAACGCTAAGGAAGCCCTAGCCACGAGTGAGACGAGTTGCACCTCGGGAGTTACTTGCGTCCCGTCCCTTCCTGCTCCGACTGAGAGCATGGTGGCTTCTTCGGACGGAAAATTCGCTTATGCGGCTCTTCCAGCCACCGGCCAAGTCTCGGTGGTCGCGTTAACTGCGGGTCCTCCGATCACTGTGACGAACATTCCGGCTACTCCGGCAAATTGTGCGGCAACCAACAATTGCCTACCCGGCGCGCACCGGATTGTGCTCTCTCATAACAATTCCAAGCTTCTCGTCTTCAACGAAAGCCTGGATCAGTTTGAGGTTGTCAACACGGCCGATAGCTCGGTGAAAACCGTCACGGGCGCAGGGCTGGATCGCGCCAGTTACGCGGTATTTTCCGCGGACGACAGCAAGGCTTACATTCTCAACTGCGGCGCTGAATGTGGAGGCTCGCAGGCTAGCGTGTCAGTTCTCGACACATCTGCGCTCACGATAAGTCAGACGGTGAACGTCGATGCGGCGACCGTAGGAATGATTGACACCAACAATTTGTATATCGCCGGCACGGGGCCTAATGGCGGCAGTGCCACTGTGCTTCCGCTCTCTTCTCTCGCGCCGGGCAAACCAATCGGCATTGGAAATGGATTCCACCAGGTGATTTCCATGTTTCAGGGAAAACTGATCATCGGCGCTCGCACCTGCTCCACGGGTTGCATGTCAATCGTTGACACCGCTGCTGGAAACGCTGTTGTAGACGGACCCAAAGGAGACGTCACATCAATCACGCCCATCTCACCCCGCAAGGTTGTGTACGCTACCGAGGGCGGTGAGGTTCGGATTTACGATCTGACGACCAGCCAAGAGCTTCTCGATAACAACACCCCGGTCATAGACGTTGTCGGAAAGGCGGCGAGCGTTCTATACGTTGGACCGAAGATGTAACCCGGTAGAGAAGGTTGCTGAGTCTCTACCTTTACGAGATGTTTTGCAGCGCGCCTCGCATGAAGCCCAATGATTCCGCCATGCCGGGAAGCGGATCCTTGGCTTCTACCTCGTACTCGAGCTGGACTTCTCCCGCGTAACCTGATCGCACCAACTCGCGAAGTACCGGAACGATTGGCATTACGCCCGTCCCCACCGGCACGCCCTTCGCGTCGACATGATCGGACTCCAGGTCTTTGAAGTGCATGCTGTACAGCCGATCGCTCGTCTTTTTAATGTCGGAAACCAGATCTTCGTGCATGCGGAAGGTGTGACCGATATCCATACAGACACCAATTTTGCGATCGAGTCCTTTGATCGCGTCATATACCTCAAGTGGCGACGGGAAGCGCTTGTCGTTCGGTCCGTGGTTGTGGATAGCAGCTTTGAGTTCGTAACTCCGAATAACCTTGTCGAGCGTTGGTAACTGATCGTGGCTAACCCCCACGACCGCGACGGAGGCTCCGAGGTCGCGAACATAATCGAATGCCTGGCGCATGTCGGCCTCGGCATCTTTCAGGTAAATCACCCCACAGCTTGTAATCGTAAGCCCCAAATCTGCGGCCTGCTGCCGAACTTGTTTACGTTGATCGGGAGTAGAGTTCAGAGGCAGGTGGACTTCCTTCAATGACAAGTACCGTACACCGAGTCGCTTGGTGTACTGCAACGCTTCGGCGAGCGGGAATGAGCGCAACGAGTACGAGCAGACGCCCACGCGTAGACCTTTGAATTGCTTGTCATCGTTTCCGCTTAGCTCCGCGGCAAGAGAAGTCAATGGACGAACCGCACTGCACGCCGCACCCAAGGCAGCGGCTTTCATTACAGAACGACGAGTAAAGAACATGAATCCTCCGGGACAATGTCGACAGGTCGCGACAGGTTAATTGCTGAAGTCGCAAATTTCGTACAATGCAATGCTGCTTCGCTTGCGGAAGTTATACTATGCGGCTTGCGACTTTGATTCCAATAGAGGGCTAATCGTATGAGTATCGATCGTCGTGATTTTCTTAAGACGACTGGGAAGGCAATCTCCTTGGGAGCAGCGACGCTCGCTTTAGGCGGACGCGTTCTTGGCGCCAATGATCGTGTTCGGGTCGCGATTTGCGGACTGCGCGGGCGTGGCAATGATCATCTTCGTGGCTTCGCCCATGTTCCTGGAACAGAGATCGCTGCGTTCTGCGACATCGACCAGAGTATCCTGGCTCAGCGCGTTGGCGAAATGCAGAAATTGGGTCTTGCCAAGCCGAAAACCTATGTCGATATCCGCAAGCTGCTTGAGGACAAAGATATCGATGCCATCTCTATCGCCACCCCCAATCACTGGCACTCGCTGATGGGCATCTGGGCATGCCAGGCGGAGAAAGACGTCTATGTCGAGAAGCCCTGCTCGCACAATTCGTTTGAAGGGCGTCAACTGGTACGCGCTGTAAAAAGATACAACCGTATTTGCCAGCACGGCAGCCAATCGCGCTCGAATCCCGGAATGATTGACGCGATACAAAAGGTCCAGAACGGGACAATCGGTGATGTCTACCTCGCACGGGCACTTTGTTATAAGTGGCGGCAATCCATCGGACGAGCTACTCCCGAGGCGGTTCCAGCCGGCGTTGATTACGATCTATGGACGGGTCCCGCACCGATGAAGCCATTCACGCGCAATCGCTTTCACTACAACTGGCATTGGATTTGGGACACCGGCAATGGCGAGATAGGCAATCAGGCAATTCACGAGATCGACATTGCGCGCTGGGGACTTGGAGTTCGCTTCCCTGTCCAAGTTTCAGCGATGGGTGGCCACTTCATGTTCGACGATGATCAAGAGACGCCCAACGTTTTGAACGCGACCTTCTACTTCGAGGATGCCAACAAAAAACGCAAGATGATGGAGGTCGAAGTTCGCCACTGGATTACCAACCATGAAGCAGAAATCGGTTCGGGCGCTTACGGAAGTGCGGCAGTGCCTGCGGCCGGGCTGGCAGCTGGCACAAACAACAAAAAGTCTGGCGAGAAGCAGTCGCTTGGTCCGAAGGACGCGAAGACCAACACGATCGGCAACATTTTTTACGGATCAAACGGATATCTTGGGATCGACGGGTACGATGCGTATAAGACCTGGCTCACTAACCAAGCGGAACCTGGACCGTCCGGCAAAGCGACTGGCGACCATTTTGCAAACTTCATCGATTGCATTCGCAGTCGTCGTTCCGAAGACATCCACTCGCCGATCGAGGAAGCTCATATCTCGACCACGCTGGTGCACCTGGCGAATGCCTCCTATCGCCTGGGGCGAACGCTGCAGTTCGATCCAGAGCAGGAACAGGTAGTAGGAGACGAGGAAGCCAACCGCATGCTGCGCGGCACATACCGCGCGCCATACGTTGTGCCGGAGCAGATTTAGCGCTCGCGGTCCCTATCAAGAAATGGAGCGCCGGGTGCCCCGCCCGGCGTACGCGCCCAATGAACAGAAGGCAGGAAGGTAATAAATCCCGCCAATGATCACGAGACGAACACTTCTCGCTTCGTTAGCTGTGTCACCTTTCCTGGCGGCTTTTGAGGGCAGCCGAAGCATCAAGATTGGAGTTTGTACTCGCGATAGTGCCGCGGCGGCTACGTATGGTTTTGACTACATTGAGCCACCAGCCGCGGAGATCGCTGCCATGAGCGACGACGAGTTTCGCGACTACGCCGATGAAGTACTTACTTTGCCTATCGGCTGTCGTGCATTTAACGGTCTTATCCGCCGCTCTGATCTCAAGGTCGTTGGCAATGACGTCTCCATTTCGGCGCTAAGAGATTACTTGGAGCCTTGTCTGTCACGCTGTAAGCATCTCGGTGCTTCCATTGCCGTGTGGGGCAGCGCCGGATCCCGCAATGTTCCCGAAGGATTTTCGCGGCGGCGCGCCAACGAACAAATTGCCGAGTTTCTTCGAACCGCAGGCGATATCGCCCGCCAGCACGAACTTGTGATCGCAATTGAGCCACTACGCCATCAGGAGAGCAATATTCTAAACACGGGGGCTGAGGCTTTAGAGATGGTCCGTACGGTAAAGCATCCCAACGTACGGATGATCATTGACTACTACCATCTCCGTGAGGAGAGCGAGGATCCGAAGATCATCGAGGTCGGACAACGGGAGATCGTCCACCTGCACTTCGCGAATCCTCATGGACGACTCTGGCCGCACAATCTTGCCGAAGATGATCATTATGCTGAATTCTTCCGTTATTTGAAGAAAACTGGCTACTCTGGCGGTATCTCTATCGAGGGCAAAGGGACGTTCGAGAACGACGCGGCTGCCAGTCGAGCGTTCTTTCGTGCAGCACTCAGTTGAAGGTCTCCGTGCTCTTTCGGCTAGGCTCGCAGGTCCCGGAATTACGGTTGTTTCGCTGTACCATTAGGAACCGCGTCGTTGGCTGATCAAATCAGCCTGCCAACTAGGAGTCGCTTCATGCGCATGCTCGCGCTAGTACTCTTTCCATTCCTTGGGTTCGCTACGCAAGAACCACAACAGCAATCTGTATCTCCTTCGCAATCTTCGACAGTTCCTCAGCAAGAGTCCACAACGCTAGATGGGTCGTCAGCTCCGTCTCCCACCCCAAGTCAGCAACCGGCACCGAGCCAGGCAGGCCAGTCCGCTCCGAATACTCCCACCAGCGCCGTACCTCAGACAAGCCAGTCAGCACCAGCATCAAGCGCACCTCTAACTGCGCCTGGCACTTTGTTGAAAGTCACAACTCGCATGGTTCTTGTGGACGTCGTCGTTAGCGACAACTCGGGAAGACCGATCACTGACTTGAAGGTCACAGACTTCGATGTTCGTGAGAATGGGAAATCGCAGAAGATCGCCGGATTCGCCTTCCAGCAACCACCGCCGCAGACTTCCGCCAATACCCCATATAAGCCGGTTGTACTCCCGGTTGGCGTCTTTACCAATCTGCGCGGACTTGACGGAGCTATTGGCCCACCAACGATATTGCTGGTCGATGCACTGAACACTCCAACTAAGGATCAGGCTTATCTTCGCCAGCAACTTGTGAAGTATCTGGAGAAGATTGAGCCGCGACGCAACGTTGCTATCTACACACTCGGCACTCGCCTGCGTCTAATTCAGGACTTTACGAGCGATCCTGAGCTTCTACACGCGGCCCTGAAAAAAGTCAGCGTCCAGAGTTCGATGTTCAACGATGAGAAGCAGGATTTTCAGGATGAGTTTCCCGGTTTGGACCCTGACTCTAGCGATCGGACCATCGCGCTGATGTCGCAGCAGCTCAAAGAATTCCAAGACGAGACAGAAGCATTTCAGCGCGATGTTCAGATACGACTAACGTTGGATGCCATGAAAGAACTTGCGAACAATGTCGCTGGCTACCCCGGACGCAAGAACCTAGTGTGGCTTTCAGGATCGTTCCCACTCACGGTCTTTCCAGACGAAACCTCAAGTAATCCGTTTAACAACCAGCGTTCTTACGGTGACGATCTTCGCAAAACAGCGGCCATTTTTTCCGCCGATCAAATCGCGGTTTATCCGGTGGACGCTCGCGGACTCGTGGTAGGTTTCATGCCCGACGCATCGCAGCGAGGCGCCTCCCTCGCCGGACGGCGAGCCGGTCCAAATGCTGTACGCACGATCCAGCAAGGGAGTACGGCCTTGCAAGCTTCGCACGACTCGATGAACGAGTTAGCCGGGCAAACCGGTGGACACGCGTTTTACAATCGCAACGACATCGATCATGCCATTGCGCTGAGCGTCGCGGAAGGTTCGACCTACTACACCCTCGGCTACTATCCCGACGACCAGACTGCAAACGGACGATTCCGGAAAATCGAGGTGAAAGTTGATCGCAAGGGCATTCAGAGCCATTACCGGAAAGGGTACTTCGCGGTCGATACGCAGACGCCTGATGAGCGCATTGGTCGCGCCGAATTCGTGAGAGCGCTCGCTCCCGACGCTCCTATCACGACCTCAGTACCCTTCCTCGCTCGGGTAACGCCTCCGACAAAAGAACACAAGGAGATTGCCGTAGACTTCAGCGTGCTCCCACGAGCAATCACGTTCGAGCCAGAAGGCGAATTAGAGCATGCGGAAATAGAGTTTGTGACTCGCATCTTCGACACGAAAGGTAAGGCGATTGGTGAAACTCAAGCTACGACAGTTAGAGCTGATTTGAAGCCTGCCACCTACAAGGAGGTGATGGTGCATGGCCTTCGCTATCATCAGGCAATGAACCTTCCGCCTGGGAAGTACGTGCTTAAGCTCGGGGTGCGCGATCACAAAAGCAATATGATCGGCACGCTTGCGGCAAAGCTCGAGGTGCCGCAAGGCTGAAATAACTGGGAGCAGCGAGACAGTCCGAGAGTCGAAATTCACAATTCCTTCACAGGCCGACTTCTGCCATAATTGGTTGTGCACCCCTATGCGGTTCAATCCGGCCCAGCCTGGAAAGGCATGGGGCGGAGCCTCCGAGCCGCAATCCTCCGGCCGGACCTGCCGGGATCAATTTCCCACTACATCGAGGCGAGGAGCGAATGGCAAAGTACATCTTTGTGACCGGTGGAGTTGTGTCGTCGCTAGGCAAAGGATTGGCCGCGGCGTCGATTGGATGTTTGCTCGAAAGCCGCGGCTTGAAGGTCAGCCTGCAGAAGTTCGATCCTTACCTCAATGTCGACCCCGGCACCATGTCTCCCTTCCAGCACGGCGAGGTGTTCGTCACCGACGACGGCGCCGAGACTGACCTCGATCTCGGACACTACGAGCGTTACACCCACGCCAAGCTCAGTCGCGATAACAACCTGACTACCGGCAGGATCTACGAGCAGATCATCACGAAAGAACGTCGCGGCGACTACTTGGGCAAGACGGTTCAAGTTATTCCGCACGTCACTAACGAGATCAAGGCGGCGATGAAGAAGGTTTCGCAGGACGTCGACGTGTCACTCGTCGAGATTGGGGGGACGGTTGGCGATATCGAGTCGCTTCCGTTCATTGAAGCCATTCGCCAGATGCGTCAGGAATTGGGTCGCGAGAACACCATTTTTGTGCATGTCACGCTGGTTCCCTGGATCGCTGCCGCCAACGAACTTAAGACCAAGCCAACGCAGCACTCAGTAAAAGAACTGCTGAGCGTGGGAATCCAGCCGGACATTCTTTTGTGCCGAACTGATCGGTTCCTATCGAAGGACATCAAGAGCAAGATTGCGCTCTTCTGCAACGTGGAAGAAGAGGCCGTTATCACGGCGAAGGACGTAGCTTCGATCTACGAAGTTCCGCTGGTATTTGCCCATGAGGAAGTCGACACGTTGGCGCTCAAGTACCTCCACTTAGGAGCTCCTGAACGCAACCTCAAGGCGTGGGAAGATTTGGTTCATCGCGTATATAACCCACAGGATGAGATTTCGATTGCAATTGTTGGAAAATACGTCGAATACGAAGACTCCTACAAGTCACTTAAAGAGGCACTCACTCATGCCGCAGTTGGACAAAGCTTAAAGCTGCATGTGACTTGGGTAGAGGCTGAGGGACTCGAGAATCGGGACCCTCAAGATCGTTCCTATGAAGCACAGCTCGAAGGGTACGACGGCATCTTGGTTCCCGGAGGATTTGGAAAGCGCGGAATCGCTGGCATGTTGAATGCGATCCGCTATGCGCGCGAGATGCGTATTCCCTATTTCGGAATATGCCTGGGTATGCAGACGGCTTGCATCGAATTTGCGCGCCATGTTTGCGGGCTTCACGATGCAGATTCGAGCGAGTTCGACCCAAGTACGCCTCATAGAATCATCTACAAGCTACGAGAACTTAAAGGTATCGATGAACTTGGCGGCACGATGCGACTAGGCGCTTGGGAATGCAAGCTCGAACCCGACTCAATCGCCGCCCGAGCTTACGGCAAAACGGAAATTAGCGAACGTCATCGGCATCGCTACGAATTCAACCGCGAATACGAAGCGTTGCTGACCGGGGGCGGCCTTCGGATTACGGGATCGACACCCGATGGAACGTACGTCGAGATCGTCGAAATCCCTGACCATCCTTACTTCCTAGGTTGCCAATTCCACCCGGAATTCAAGTCAAAACCACTCGAGCCGCATCCGCTCTTCCGCGAATTCATCAAGTCCTCGTACGAGAACCGACTCAGGCATCGGGAGCAACGGACCGAAGTAGAAGAAGAGCTGTTCTTGCGATCCGAGAAGGTCGGTAAGAGATAAAACCGGGTGAGGGCGAACACCAAGATCACAAAGTAATTTCCAAAATCACGAGGCGGTTGGGTGGTGTTGATTGGGTTTTATCGCATCTTTTCGTGACCTGAGTGTTTCCCTCGTGACCTTCGTGTTCGCCATTTCTCGGCATGGTAGGCTCCGCTGAATGGAATTCGAGATCGGAAACGTCCACGTAGGCTCTGGAGAACTTTTTCTCATCGCAGGACCGTGTGTTATCGAGAGCGAAGCGCACGCTCTCAAGATGGCTGAATCCATCAGCTCCATCAGTCACGAGATGCGTGTCCCTTACATCTTCAAAGCCTCCTATGACAAGGCGAATCGCACGTCATTGAAGAGTTTCCGCGGCCCCGGACTGAAAGAAGGCACGCGCATTCTGCGGCGAGTGGCGGAAATCCATCGTGTACCAGTACTGACGGATATCCATGAGCCCGAGCACGCAGGGCCGGTCGCGGAGGCTGTGGACGTTCTTCAGATTCCCGCATTTCTGTGCCGTCAGACCGATCTCCTGGTCGCTGCCGCGAAGACTCGGTGTGCAATCAACGTCAAAAAAGGACAGTTTGTTGCTCCCTGGGACATGCGGCACGCTGTCGAGAAAATTCGCGAGAGCGGCAACGATCGCGTGTTTCTCACAGAACGTGGTTCGAGCTTTGGCTACAACAATCTCGTGGTAGACATGCGCTCTCTCGTCATCATGCGGAATCTAGCGCCGGTAGTCTTTGATGCCACTCACTCCGTTCAGCTTCCCAGCGCAGGAGCGGGCGAAAACGGCAAGCCGCAACAGAGTGGCGGCCAACCGGAGTTCATCCCAGTCCTTTCGCGAGCCGCCGTCGCCGTTGGGGTAGATGGAGTATTCATGGAAGTTCACGACAATCCCGCGCAGGCAAAATCTGACGGGGCGAACGCCCTTCCCCTTTCGAAGCTGAAAGAGACGCTGTCGCAATTGTTGGCGGTACACGGCTCACTGCACTCGCGAGCACGTTAAATTTTGGAAGATTGCAGTTTGCTCATTGTGTGTTTCACATCGGGACGCCACGAGTGGCGGATATGAGATGAGGTGAGATGTCTCATCGCGATCACGATGAGATCAGATGTGATATGACAGCTGTGACGATGATAGGTCACATCGAGATTCAGTGAGATCTCAACGCCTACGTCCTTTCGATGATGAGATCACAGAGAATTTTGAGCTTGCATTGCCAGGGCGGCCAAATAGTTTCACTTCCTAGCGCGATAGAGTCCCGCGATACCAAAGGTGTAAGAACGCCACGTCGCGTCGCGATATCCCACGATTTGCATTCGTCCAAGCATCTCGTCCGGCGATGGAAACCTCGAAACTGATGCCGGCAAATAAGCATATGGACCACTAATGCCAGAAATCATCGTTCCGATCTTGGGAAGGATATTCCTGAAATAGAAACTGTAGACCTTTCCTAACAACCCGCCAGGCTCACTGAAATCCAGAATTCCGACTTCTCCGTTTGGACGCAGGACGCGATAAATCTCGCGCAGCCCCGCGTCGTAGTTCGCGAGGTTACGAAAACCGAAGGCGGAAACCACCAGATCGAAACTTTGGTTCGGAAATGGCAGGCAAAGGGCATCGGTCTCTATTGCCTCAATGCGATGTGAGCGGAATTTGGGCGATCCGCGGGTGAGCATTCCGCGCGAAAAATCTGCCCCTACAATCTCGACGTTTGGTCCCTGCCCACGAAGCGCCGTAGCCATGTCGCCAGTTCCGCAGCACAGGTCGAGTGCTCGGGTGTCGGGTCTGCGCAAAACGTAGCGGAACGAACGCGCGGTCCGCCACCACCATAGGCGATCGATGTTCATCGACAGCACGTGATTCAGCAAGTCGTATCGTGGGGCGATCTCGTCGAACATGTCGCGGACTGCGACCGCTGCTGCGCGTTCGTCGGCTGCACCCTGAGGAGCAGCGCCTATGACTTGCTGTCGGTCTTTTACGGGAGAGGGCATCGTCAGTTGCGCGAGAGGTAATGCAACTCTTGGACGGCATGCGCAACTACATCGTCAGGAACGCGGTTGCAAATTGCCACTCTTCCCAGCGAAGTTGCCAGGATGAAGTGAACCTGACCGTCAACCGCCTTTTTGTCTCCGCGGATAAGCCTCAGAATGTCTTCGGCACGGCTGTTCACTTCCGGTAGCGGAGAGTATGAAAGCACACACGAGACGATTCGCTGTGCCAATTCGGGAGAGGTTTTGCGCACAGCTGTGCCGATCATGGCAGCTGCGGCCATGCCCCAACCCACAGCCTCACCGTGCAAAAAGTGACGATATCCGGTATCGGCTTCAAGTGCGTGTCCAATGGTATGGCCAAAATTCAGGATTCTTCGCAAATCAGATTCCTTCTCATCGGCCTCCACTACTTCAGCCTTGATGCGCGCACAATCATGAATCACAGCTTCAAGGATCTCCTGATCTCGTGCGAGCAATCGCTTGCGCTCGCTCTCTGTGATTTCGAATAGCTTTCGATCCCGGATGACTCCTGACTTAATCACTTCAAACAACCCCGCCCGAAATTCGCGATCAGGTAGTGTTGTCAGTAATTCCGGATCAGAGATCACCGCACGCGGTTGGTGGAATGCTCCTACGAGGTTCTTTCCTGCGCGTAAATTCGAGCCGGTCTTTCCTCCTATGGCCGCATCTACCTGTGCGAGCAGCGTAGTGGGCACCTGAATAACCGGAATTCCACGCATGTAAATCGAAGCGAGAAAACCCGCGACATCACCAACCACTCCACCGCCGAACGCGATGACGACCGAGTTGCGATCCGCGCCCTTCATCGCCATTCGCTCCGCCAGATGCTCCAGTGTGGCGAAGCTCTTGGCGCGCTCACCGTCCGTCATATCCAGAACTGTGAAGTCGAGCTTTGCGCTTGCCAGAGCCTTCTTGAAAGTCTCGCCCCATAGCGTCCAAACAGGTGCAACGGTGATTACAAAACAGCGAGATTTCCGAGTCGGAAGGAGTTTCGCGATCGTCTTACCAACTTCAGCTAGAGCGCCGCGCTCCACGAGCACCGGATACTCTGCTGATTTAGTTTTGACAGTGATTTTCTTCACGAGCTTTCATCATATCTCACGTGCTAGCGGATCTAACGTTGGCAACCGACTCGCGCGGAATCGCGTGCTACCATCGAAATTTCCATGTCGCCGGTTCCATCTGAGACAGATTTCATCGTAGTTGGAGGTGGAATCGCCGGGCTACGCGCCGCGATCGGTCTCGCTGAGGCGGGACGTGTCCTGGTCGTTACCAAGCAAGAGGTCACCGAGAGCAACACGCAGTATGCCCAGGGTGGAATCGCAGTGGCTTTAAGCGATGACGACGAAGTCGAACTTCACCTACAGGACACGATCGATGCCGGAGATGGACTCGTCAACGTAGAGGCCGCTCGTGTGCTCGTCGAAGAAGGTCCGGAACGCATTCAGGAACTGATAGCCTGGGGCACCGAGTTCGACCGCAGTGGAAGCAAATTGACCTTTACGCGCGAGGCGGCACACAGTCGCTCACGCATTCTGCATGCACACGGGGACTCAACGGGCCGTGAGATCGGACGCGCTCTTATAGCGCGTGCCCAAAACATTCCTCGTATTGCCTTTACCGAATTCGAATTCACTACCGACGTTTGTATGGACGGTGACCGAGTTACAGGAGTTGCCATGCTCGCGTCCGACAGCACGCTCAAGACAGTGGGCGCCAAGGCTGTGCTTCTCGCTACCGGAGGCGCTGGACAAGTGTATTCCGACACGACAAATGCGTCGGTTGCGACCGGCGATGGAATCGCCATGGCATACCGAGCTGGCGCAGCCATCAGCGACATGGAATTTTTTCAGTTCCATCCCACCGCTCTCTCAGCGCCTGGAGCTCCCCGTTTCTTGCTTTCAGAGGCGTTGCGTGGCGAAGGTGCGCGGCTGCTCAATCCGACGGGCGAACGATTCATGCCTCGCTACCATCCCATGGCGGAACTCGCACCGCGCGACGTAGTAGCTCGAGCCATTGTGCAGGAGATAGCAGCGAGCAAAGCTACGCCTGCGGTAGCGTACCTTGATTTGCGTCATCTCCCCGCCGCTCATCTGCGCATGCGCTTCCCACGTATCTTTGAGACCTGCAAGCAGTATGGCATCGACATCACCGCAGACCTTGTACCGGTCCGACCTGCGGCCCACTATTTAATGGGTGGAATCAGAACCGACCTGCGCGGACGAAGCACGCTACAAGGACTCTATGCAGCCGGAGAGACCGCCTGCACCGGTGTACACGGCGCAAACCGCTTGGCCAGCAATTCCCTACTCGAAGGGCTCGTTTTCGGTGCTCGCGCAGCCGAGGCAATGAGCGCTGAAGCTGGTGCCGGTCCGCGATCGGCGTGCCATCCGCAAACCACCGAGCGAAATTCAGCGACGCAGACTGAACCTGCGCGACAACTGCGCGCGGCGATGTGGCAGCATGCTGGCGTCATCCGCAATAAAGAAGGATTGCAACAGCTCAGCCAACAGATCTCTGACTGGGAAAAATCGCTAACGCAGGCTTCCAAGCGCGAGGACTTTGAAACAAGAAATCTTCTAGTTGTTGCTGATCTTGTTGTACGTTCTGCATTGGCAAGAGAAGAAAGCCGCGGGGCTCATTTTCGTATCGATTGCCCGCGGCGCGATGATGCGCACTTCCGAAAACACTCAGTTGTTATAGGTAGCAGAGTTTCGTTCGAATAAGCGAACGTCGTGTCAGCAGTGGATGTATTCGAGTTCAACTGTCGTGCAATCGTCCGACGGCGGAGCGCCTTCGGCAAAGTCACTAACGGCAGCAAACAGATCCTTCCCCTCGAGAACCGTGGCTTCGAGTCTTTCATCGCCAAAGAACTCACCTTCGCGATTCTGCGCCTCGTTAACGCCGTCGCTCACCAGCACGATCCGGTCACCCGGATTTAATTTGAAGCTATAGGTCTCGAATTCGGCAGTGGGGATCAGCCCCAAGGGAAGATTTCCCTCGGTGGGCCTCAAGATTTTTCCCGCTGTTACGCGAACTGCGGGCACATGTCCACAATTTAGAAATTCGCAGTTTCCCTCGGGAGTGACCTTGAGCACGTTGCAAGTTGCATACTTCTCGCCAAGCTTTTTCACGCAGAGAAAACGATTCACCGCTGAAGCGATTTCGGCTAGAGGAACATGCGCGATCAACTGTGAATAGATCATGCCCTGAAGAATCGAGGCCAAAATTGCTGCAGACACTCCCTTACCGCAGATATCGGCGAGCACGAGATACAGGTTGCCGTCGGCCAGCACCGCATCGTAGAAATCGCCTCCGATCTCCTGGCAGGGCAAGCTGCGAGCTCGCAACTTAGCATAATGAACTTCCGGAATAATGACCGTCATCAGACGCTGCTGGATCGTCGCAGCAATGGCAAGCTCTTTCTGATAAAGCCGGGCATTTTGCTCGGCCTGCGCCAACTGCGCGGTCTCAATCAAGGAGGCAGCTTCCGTGGCCACCGTATTGAGAATATCTCGACTCAGGCTGGACAAGCCGCGCGATGCCAACCGACTGTCGAGATACAAAACACCATTAATGCTCCGGGGGCCCTCAGAGGACTCGGCCTGCTGCCCCTGTGCCGCAATGTTCGTGCGGAACAGCGGCATGCAGATGACGGTTCGCAGGTCATGGGCAACGATGCTCTGGCGCGCCGCCAAGTCTGAATGGCTGGCGGTATCCGTGATGATCACGCGCGACGCCGACGTCATTGCATCTTTCAGGATGGAATGAGAGATCGTAGTGTCGTCTTTGAGCTCGTCTCCAAGCGAATTGCGTCCAACCGCAAGACTCAAATCACCTTCTTTGCCGACCAGGAAGACGAAACCGCGCTCCGCTCCCGTGATGCGCAGCGTCGCTTCCACCAACGTCACCAGCACATCATCCAGCGCATCGCGGCTGTTTAGCTTGCGCGCGACTTCCAGAAAAAATGCCAGCTTCTCCAGGTCCGAAGCTTCCTTCTCAACCTGAAGCCCTGAAATCTGGCTCAGAAGCTCGCGTGCTGAGCTCGCTGTCTGGCTGCTTGATCCGTATTGAAAAACCGCGAACGTACGATCGTTGCTGCTACCAAACTGCAGCCGGTCGTTGTTGATGAGCTTGTGTCGCTTTACCGGAGATCCGTTGACGTAGGTACCGTGCTTACTCCCGAGATCGAGCAGGTAGTATTCGCCGCCCATCTGCACGATTTCTGCGTGGTCGCGCGAGGCCATAGGATCTGTAATCACCATGTGCTTCTCGGCGCGCCGCCCAATCGTGAACGGGAAACTGACAAGCGGGATCGCCTGCTGCTTGTCTCCGTCAACGCGCAGCAACACGGGAGACTCGTGTCCCGCGACCATCGTGTTTTCAGTCGACGCCTGAGTCGACATTTTAGGTACCTGTTGCAAAGAAGCCTAACACCTCTGCTGGATGAAAGGTACAATTTTGCCCTTGACAACGAACGGGCCTAAGCGTGTGGTGGTTTCCTGGAGCGGCGGCAAGGACAGCGCTTGGACCTTGCTCACGCTTCGTCAACAACCCGAAAGGTACATAGTTCTCGGACTGCTGACTACGATCAATCAAAGTTTCGATCGAATTGCCATGCACGGCGTCCGGCGCGAATTGCTTGAAGAGCAGGCGCGGGCTGCAGGATTACCCCTCTGGGTTGTGCCCTTACCCTCGCCATGCACCAACGAACACTACGAGCGTCGCATGACGAATGCCTTGCATTTTCTGAAGCGTCTCGGTATTGACGCCGTCGCGTTCGGCGATCTCTATTTGCAGGATATCCGTCAGTATCGTGAGGCGCAGTTCGGCAAATGTGGTCTTGAGCTCGTTTTCCCTATTTGGGGCATACCGACCCGTTACCTCGCGAAAGAGATGCTTGGTGCCGGAGTCAAGGCTCGTTTGAGTTGTGTTGATCCGCGAGCAGTCCCGTCGAGCTGGGCTGGCAGAGACTATGACGAAAAGCTGTTGGCCGATCTGCCTCCGTCCGCAGATCCCTGCGCTGAGAACGGCGAATTCCACACGTTTGTTTACTCGGGTCCAATGTTCCGTTCGCCAATTCATATCACCAACGGTGAGATCGTGGAGCGCGATGGATTCGTCTTCTGTGACCTGCTGAACGGTGCTTCGACCACTGACTCTAGGTTTGCGCCCCCAGTACCCGCTGACTGACAGGATTGCGTGGCCTGTGCAGCCCGAGTACACTTCGCCAATTGCTGTTAAGAGGTCGTTGGGAAGTGCTTAAAGAAATCAATCTCAAGAAGAGCCTTTCGAAGTCGGCGTATCAGAAAGCGATGCCGGAACTTCAGGAACGTCTCCGCAAGCTGCAATATGCTGCGAAGGCAGCGAACGTTACAACCATCGTCTGCCTGGAAGGCTGGGACGCCGCTGGCAAAGGTCGCGTGGTTCGCAAGCTGACTCAGAAACTCGATCCCCGTCTGTTTCGTGTTTCTTCCGGAACGCCACCGACTCCGCTTGAACAACGCTATCACTTTCTGCATCGCTATCAACTAGCGCTGCCGAATTATGGCGAAATGGCGGTGTTTGACCACGGTTGGTATCGCCAGGTTTTGGAAGATCGCTGCGACAAGAACATTAAGAAATCTGAATGGCTGATTTCCTATCAGCAGATCAATGAGTTCGAGCGCTGGCTCGCAGACGATCATCAGGTAATCGTCAAATTCTGGATGCACATCTCCAAGAAGAAGCAGAAGCAACGATTCAGGAAATATCTCGCCGATCCCAATTTGGCGTGGCGAGTGACCAAGGACTACCGGCGCCATCATCGCGACTACGATAAGTGGGTTCCGGCCGTCGAGGAGATGCTGGCGAAGACCGAGACCAGTTTCGCGCCGTGGACCGTCATTGAGGCCAACGACCAACGTTGGGCTTTGGTCAGAATTTTTGAAGTTCTCGCACAACGCATTGAGCAGGAGTTAGACCGACGCAGTCAGCAACCTGTATCGACTCAAGCAGCCGAGGTGATCGAAGAAGTCGACAAGGTCGCCCCCAGGAAGCGCAGCAAACGCTCTAAAGTAAACGGTCACCATCGCGAACAAGCGGAGGTGGCCAATGCTTGAGAAGCTCGATATGAGCAAAAAGCTTGGCAAGCCGGAGTACGCCGATCAAGTCAAGGGCGCGCAATCGCGTCTGCGCAAACTGGAACTCCGCATGTATAGGAAAAAAATCCCGGTGCTGTGCGTGTTTGAGGGCTGGGACGCCGCCGGCAAAGGTGGCGCGATCAAAAGGCTCACTGAGATGCTCGACCCGAGAGGGTTCTCAGTTTCAAGCTACGCAGCTCCACAAGGCGAGGATAAGACACATCACTATCTCTGGCGTTTCTGGCGTCAACTGCCACGCACTGGCCATCTTTCCATCTTCGATCGCAGTTACTATGGACGTGTGCTGGTGGAGCGCGTAGAGCACTTCGCGACCGATCCCGAGTGGCAGCGCGCATATCAGGAGATCAATGAGTTCGAGTCGCACCATGCAGCGTTCGGAATGGTGATATGCAAATTCTGGCTGCACATCACTCCGGAGGAGCAACTGCGCCGCTTTCGCAGCCGGGAACTCGATCCCTTCCGGCAGTACAAATTGACGGAGGAAGACTGGCGCAATCGCGCAAAGATCCCCGAATACACCTCCGCAGTCGAGGACATGCTGGTTCGCACGAGCACGCCTCATGCGCCCTGGACCGTGATCGAGGCGAACGACAAATATTACGCGCGGGCAAAGATTGTCGAGACGGTCGTTGAGTTCATCGAGAACCGATTAAACTAGAAACGGCGCTAGCCCCCACTGGCGGACACTCATCGTACCGGGCCTGGAGCGCCCGAAGGAACTCTGTCTTCATGAATACACCTGCAACATCTGTTGCCGACTACGCCGCGCGCGCGGTCGGCCCTATCATTCTTCTCGGCGCGCCAGGCGCCGGTAAAGGTACACAGGCAAAACAAATCGTGGAGCGCTACGGCATTCCCCAGATATCGACTGGAGATCTGTTGCGCGAAAACGTAAAACTCGGAACTGAACTCGGAAAAAAGGCGAAGGCCGTCATGGATTCTGGGAAGCTCGTCTCTGACGACCTCGTCTGCGACATGGTCGCCGAACGCGTTTCCCGGCCCGACTGTGCTCGCGGCTACATCCTCGATGGTTTCCCTCGCACGGTAGGCCAGGCGGAGTGGCTCGATGGCTTTCTCGCAGCCCGGGGTTCGAAGCTGCCGCTGCGTGTAATCAAGATCACAGTTGACTACAACAAACTGCTAAAACGACTCACCGGGCGCCGCACATGCCCGGTTTGCGGGACGATCTACAACATGTACACCAACCCGCCGAAGGTAGATGAGACTTGCGATCGAGAAGGCGCGAAGCTGACGTTTCGCAAGGACGACAGTGAAGAAGCCATCGGCACGCGACTGAAGGCTTACGAAAGTGACACTCTTCCCCTCAGCGACTACTACCGGCAGCGTTGTGTGCTAAAGGAAATCAGTGGCGATTCTGCCCCGGAGCAGGTTACGAATGAGTTGTTTGGAGCGTTAGATAAAGGCGCTCTCTAAAGCGCCGCTGCTCCAACTCATTCCACAGCCTATGCGATCAACGGTCATTCCTTCGAATTGGTGTGGCGCACACGAAACAGCGTAATTAACAGCGTAATTCTTCCGTTTCCTTCCTGCGAGCAACGGATAATTTTGTGTAACGGCTCAGTGAATGGTTTGCAAACAACGCCGAATTCCGTAGCTCGCTTCGAAACAGCGAATAACAGCGTAACAACAGCGCACTTGGCAAATTGAATCCGTCGTTCGGAATCGAGACTGTTGCTGCAAGCTTCGATCTCCAGCCAAGAGCCATTCCCAAATCGAAAAATAGAAGTTGATTTTCTGTTTCGATTCGTGGTACCAGCGAACATAGTTCGCTGGTGAACTCGAGGTTAGGTCCCCGTTAGTCTTGAATCCCCACCTCGTTCAAGATAAAGGCATAGTCGAATGCAGCTTCGTGAAGCCGGTCGTAGCGGCCTGACGCCCCACCGTGTCCGGCTCCCATATTTGTCTTCAAGATCAGAATCTTGTTGTCATTGCGCGTGGCGCGCATCTTTGCAACGTACTTTGCGGGTTCCCAATACATCACCTGGCTGTCGTTGAACGAGGTCTTTACCAGTATGTTGGGATACGCTTTCTTCTGAATGTTGTCATAAGGCGAGTAACTGATCATGTAGTCGAACGCCGGCTTCTCCTTCGGATTCCCCCATTCCTCAAATTCCGTCACGGTAAGAGGCAGAGATTCGTCCAGCATCGTATTGATGACGTCGACAAATGGGACTTTGGCGATCACTGCGTGGAAAAGGTCGGGACGCATGTTCGTGACAGCGCCCATCAGCAGACCACCGGCGCTGCCACCTTCAATAACCAGCTTCGCTTTTGAACCATAGCCTTTGCTGACTAGGTACTCTGCGCAGGTGATGAAGTCGGTAAACGTGTTCTTCTTGCGCATCATGCGCCCGTCGTCGTGCCAAGTCTTCCCCATCTCCCCTCCCCCACGCGGATGAGCGATAGCGTAGACAAGGCCACGATCCACGAGGCTAAAGAGGTTCGAGTTGAAGTTCACGTCGACCGAAATTCCATAAGAACCGTAGCCATAGAGGTACAGTGGGCCTGTTCCGTCGAGCTTCTTGCCCTTGAGGTACACCACAGAAATCGGAATTCTCGCTCCATCGGATGCAGCCGCATAGAGTTGCTCGACCTGATAGCGTGTCCGATCGTATCCACCGGGGACTTCCTTTTGCTTCAGGAGCGTCGACGCGCCGCTTGCCATGTCGTATTCATAGACCGATTGAGGCGTCACGAACGACTGGTAGCTGTAGCGGAATTTCGTGGTGTCGTACTCGCGGTTTACATAGGGCGTGGAAACGTAGGCGGGTTCCGGGAAGGCAATTCGGTGAGATTTTCCGCTCTGGAGGTCGGCCACCGAGATCTGCGGTAAACCATTCTCGCGCTCGTAGGTGACGTAGTAGTTCCTGAAGAAATCCGTGTCATCGAGCATGATATTCGGCCGATGCGGAATTACTTCCTGCCAATTTGCCTTGCCAGGAGCGTTGACCGGAGCTTTCACCAAACGGAAATTCCGCCCCGTGTCATTAACGCGGATATAGAGGAAATCGCCGTTGTGGTCAGGATAGTACTCAACGTCCTGCTTGCGCGGCTCGACTACCTTCCACTCTGCTGCCGGCTGGGCGGCGGCGATAAAACGCGCCTCGCTCGTCGTATGACTTCCCGAAATGAGAAAGATATAGGCCTTGCTGCGCGTCCTGAAGACCTCGACGCTGAAACGAGCGTCCTTCTCTTCGTAAATCAGGTCGTCTGGACCGGCGGTACCTACCGCATGGCGATATAACCGGTATTGCCGCTTCGCTGAATCCTCAACCGTGTAGAAGAGAGTCTTGTTGTCGCTGGCCCAGGCGACTGAGCCAGTCTTCCCGATATGGTCCGAGAGCAGGCTGCCGGTGCGAAGATCTTTGACTGCAAGCGTGTACTGGCGGAAGCCGGTATTGTCGGTCGAGTACGCGAGCAAGTTACCGTCATCACTGACCTGGTAGGCAGCAACCGACATAAACGTCTCACCCTTTGCCAGTTCATTCAGGTCAAGGACTACCTCTTCGAGTGCCTCCATGTTGCCCTTGCGGCGACAACGGATCGGATACTGCTTTCCCGCTTCGGTCCGCGAGTAATAAAAGTATTCGCCGTATCTGTATGGCACATCGACATCGGTTTCCTTGATGCGGCTCAGCAGTTCGTCGTAGAGCTTCTTTTGCAGAGACTCCGTCGGCTTCATCACGGAGTCTGTGTAGGTGTTCTCTGCATCGAGGTACGCCTTGACCTCGGGGTTCTTCTTATCGCGGAGCCAAAAATAATTGTCCACCAGCTTGTGACCGTTGATCTCCGTCACGTTAGGAACCTTCTTGGCGACAGGCGGAACTGGGGGCGCCGAGGGGCTGTCGGCTGCTTCGAGCGCGAGAGTTGTGAAGGACACGCTCAAGAGTACAAGAAGCACGACCATACGGGGAGTCGGCTTGACCATATTAATTTCAGCTCCAGGATTTAAGTCTTTGAGAAACAGCAGCATAGGCCGAAAGTGTGAAGATTGCCAGAGGCGTCCGGATTTTATCGATTCCCCTATATTTTTGAAGCCATTGCGAGCACTTATTAGTTGAGGAACCTCGAATGCTGGCAAAGCCCAAAGCGCCGCGTCTGCTCTTAACCGCCGGGGACCGCTCGGAGATTTCCGGAGTCTGCGTGGCTTGCGGTCGCGTTTTCCACGCCTATGTCAGAACTTGTGAGAAAGACGCCATCGTTCGCTTGAATCGTAACTTCAAGCTCCATTTACGTGCTGCGCATGCCCGGGTTCCCAACAAGATAGAGTCTCACGTGATCCTCGAGTCGAACCTGTTGCGCGCCGGATAAGACCGAGGGGTTCCCGCTCTGGACCAGCTCTCACATCGGAGTCCCCTGGCCGGAATTCAGAGCTGGCCTGGACGGGAACAAACTCGACGGGAAATCATCGCCGCCTGGACAAAACAGGACTATAATGCCCGCAAATAGGGTCATAAGGCCCGCCGATAGCGGCCCCTTCGATTCGTGTCGCTTCGAGGTAACCGAGTTCGAGGGACCAGATTAGAACCCGTCGAGGTGGATATGTCTGGACTGTCGCCGATAATCATGTTGCTCATCCTGTGGGGCGCGATCACGCTGGTTCTGGTAGTTCTTCTCATCTACCGCAGTACGCTCACCATGCACGAAGACGATCAGCTCTTTTTGAGTGAGGGGGAAAATGCAATGGCCCAGGAGCAGGCTGAGCTGCAACAGAAAATGAACAAGCTGCAACCCTTTGTTCGTGCCTGCGGGGCATTGTCAGTCTTGCTACTTGTCGTAATGGCCGGCCTCGGGGCTTACGACATGTACAAGAACTTCTAAGCATCTACTCAGAGCCGCCTGATCGCTGCGACAGGCGAATTGATCTGCGTGTTTTTTGTCGCATGGGATTGCAAATCTCAAATTGGGGTCTGCCGTCAGACCCTAAGGGTGTAATTCCGCAATTTTGTGTCCCGCCCACGGCAACCCACTCTGCCGGATGAGCTTCTCTGTTTATGAGGTAGTTAATTCCCTGGAGAAATTGCCTGAGGGTGAGCCATGCCAAGTGAGACCTATCAAAAGCCGATTCCGGAGAAAACCCGTAAAGTCCTGCTTGTGGACAGAGACAATGACCGCTATCGACGCAA
>Ga0126371_10000154_pt1 | contig 52020 bp, 48 predicted proteins | sample PanSoiMetaPlot_4_FD_110145 | JGI IMG/M metagenome (GOLD analysis project Ga0126371, IMG submission 110145) | Tropical forest soil microbial communities from Panama - MetaG Plot_4 | ecosystem: Environmental > Terrestrial > Soil > Tropical forest > Bulk soil | place: Panama | collected 2016-02-17
AATTGATCGGCCCCCGAGAGCTGGGTCTGCATTTCGTTGAGCTCTTTCTCCGCGAGCGAGAGCTCCTCCTGCTGCGCTGCGAGCTTCCTCTCGAGCATGGCGACCCGCTCACGGTGCTTCGTCGCGAACCGTCCCGCCACCTCGACGGTCTCGGCGTCCTGGATCTCCCCCGCCAGCCGTCCGCGGCGCTCCGCATCCGCCAGCTTCTGGCGCTCAGCGGCCAGCTCGATCTCGGTCCGCTTCAGTGCCTCGCGGACCTCGCGGACCGCCACCTTGGCGTCCACGACGGCTTCGCGCATCTGGCCGGCGAGCTGGCGCAAGTCGGCGGGGGGAGTCGCAGCGTCGAGAGCGGCTCGAAGGGCGTCGCGCAGGCGCTCGAACACCGTTCGGTCAGCTCTTGCGGATGGTTTTGGCGAAAAACGTGGAGAGCACGGGCTCGACCGCGCGGGAGCCGCACGAGGGGCACACCGGCCGGCGCTTGCCGTGTTCCGATATGGTGAGTTGCTCCGTGAACACCTCGTCGCACGCGGTGCAGCGGTATTCGTAGAGAGGCATGGCCGAAAGGTGCGGGTCACGGAGAGCCCGGTCAAGTTGACTGAGCGCCGGAAGTGGCCAGATTGCTTGGAGATGCGGCGTCTCCGATATCTGCTCCTCGTGCTGGTGCTGGGGTGCAACGACGGACTCCAGCCGGCCACCATTTGCGACCCGAGCATCGGGGCGGTCACCGGGCACGTCACCTTCCGTGGTACCGAGCCCGACAGCACGCTCGGACTCTACATCGTGGCGTACTCCACGTTCCCGCAGAGTCGCACCGACCTGTTCAACTTCCTGCCCTTCCCCCCCCAGGCTCTCCAGGTGCCTCAGACCGGAGACTCGGTGTCCGCGTATGCGATGTGTCTCCCGAATAACCAGTACCACTGGGTCCTCGCGGTGTGGGCGAAGGTGGGGCTCAACGTGGGCGATACCGCCAACGCCGACGCGCACCTGATGGAAGCCGGCTACTACCGCGACCCGGCGGACACGTCGAAGCCCGGCGTCGTCACGGTCCACTCGCCGGGCACGTCGGGGATCGACTTCGTCCTCGACTTCAACAACATGCATTCCGTGTCGTACTTCTTCCCATGACGTCACGGCTCGCGCTCGCAGCCGCCCTGTTGATCGCCACACCCGCCATCGCCCAGCAAGCGGCAACGACCGGGACGATTGTCGGAACCGTCCGGGATTCCGCGGGCGCGCCGGTGGCGGGAGCGAAGGTCGAGGCGGTGGGAGCCGCCTTCACATTGACGGGCATCGACGGCCGGTTTCGCCTCAAGGACGTGCCGGCCGGACCCGCGCGCCTTCACGTCGACGCGTTCTTCTACCAGCCCGACTCCGGCGTCGTCACCGTACCACCCGGCGACTCGGTAGTCTGGGACGTCACTCTTCACCGGCGCGCGATTTTCATCGACGGCGGCGTGGTAGTGACGGCAGATAAACGTCCCGAATCCATCGAGAACGTCGCCGCTTCGGTCGACGTCCTCTCCGATACGGCCATCATCCGGCACGCGGTGATTACGCTCGACGAAGCCGTCAATCGCGTCCCCGGGGTGCAATTCGTCAACGGTCAGGTCAACATCCGCGGGTCTTCCGGATTCGAGCAGGGCCTCGGCGCCAGGGTGCTGCTGCTGGTCGACGGCGTTCCCATGAATGAGGCCGACCGCGGAGGGATCGACTGGGACCTGGTCCCCGTGGACGATGCCGAGCGGGTGGAGGTCGTGAAGGGAGCGGGGTCATCCCTCTACGGATCGGCGGCACTGGGCGGCGTGGTGAATATCATCACGCGGGACATCCCCGAAGGGATCCACGGGCGCGTCCGGTTCTTCGGCGGCGGCTTCGCCAATCCGCCGGATTCTCTCTGGAAATTCCGATCCTACACGGGCACCCAGGGGGGTGGCTCGCTGACCGGGTCCTTCGGCACCGATCAGTTCCGCGGTGCGCTGACGGTCGCCGGCCGGCACTCGGACGGCTACCGACAGCAGGATGCGAGCGACCATCTGCAAGTGGCGGGTCGAGGTGAGTGGCTCCCGGATCCCGTGACACACGTGCTCTTCACCGGCACCTGGGCCACCCATCAGTACCAGGTCCCGCTCGCGTTCTGCGGACCGAACCTGTGCGAGAACATGCGGGGGCTCGCCTACCAGCCCTTTCTCGTCGACACCGCGGACTCGGGGAACCACACCCGGTCGGATCATGGCTACCTCACAGCCACGATCACCCGGACCCCCGACGAGAACACCACCTGGATGGGGCGCGCGTCGTGGCTGCGTACGCATTTCACCGACTTCCAGAAGGCCGGCAATGACTTCGCCGTCGCCGACCGGTTCGGTGCCGAGGGGCGAATCGTCACGACGCCGACCCCCGGTCAGACGGTCACCGTGGGCGGCGAGCTGACCGGGAACCAGGTCGCGAGTGACATCTTCGGAACTCACACCCAGGAACAGTTTGCGGCGTACGGCGAGGGGGAGCGCGTGGTCGGCAAGGTCCGCCTCACGGCCGGGGCGCGCACGGACTTTCTGGCGGACGACGGTGGTGGGCTGTCGGCAGTCATCAGCCCACGGCTGGCCGCGGTCGTGCCCTCCGGTCTCGGCATCTGGCGGGTGTCGGTGGGCCGTGGATTCCGGGCCGCGTCGATGGGCGAGAAGTATCCCCAGGTCCCGGTCCCGCCATTCCGCGTCGTCCAGGACCCATCCCTCAAGCCCGAGACTGCGTGGAGCGGGGAGCTCGGGAACACGGCGGTGATCACGCCGTGGCTCTCGACCAATGCTGCGATCTTTTACACGAAGGCCACGGACTACATCTCTCCGGAGCTGGTGGCGGATTCGATTCAGTTCCAGAACGTCTCGCACGCGCGGTTGGCGGGGCTCGATCTCAGCGTCACAGCCTCCCCCTTCACGCCGAACCTGACGACCAGCCTGTCGTACACGTATCTGGACGCCCGAGAGTTGGCCCACGACACCGTTCCCAATCGGCCTCTCCCGTTCCGCCCCCGCCATCTCCTGACCCTGTCGGCCGACTACGTGATGGGGCCGGCGTCCATCGGCGCGGATTTCCGGTACTCGAGCCGCTTCGAGCGCGTGGAGCTCTACGAGACGGACCCGAGGGTCGCTGCGAAAACCCTCGATCTGCGCGCCGGGTGGCGCCTCGGCGCCTTCGACCTGCGGGTCCTGGCGACCAATGCACTCAACTACGTCTACACGCTGGCGCCGCGGACGCTCGAGCCGGTCGCGACCGTCACCATGACGGTGACGTACGTCTATTAGTACTTTTCAGACCATGCGCGGCTCACTTGCCCTCGTGACTCTTGGTGCCCTCGCGGCCTGCAGCCCCAGCCATGGCGGGTCCCCGGTGTGCGGCCTGGGATATGTGGTCGGACCGACGGTGATCCAGGAGCAGCTGCAGGATACGCGGATGATTCTCACCGAAGCGCCGCGCGGCCTGCCCGGCTCTCTGCCGGCCCGCGTCGCGGGGAAGGAAAGGGGCTCGGTGACCGTCGGATACGACGCGTCCAAGAATCTCGTGCTCGGATTTCAGGGCCCCACCTTCCCGCTCGCCGGGGCCGGCGGGTTCGGTCTCTTGGTGGTGGATGACACGTCGTCGCGCGTCGAGGGTGTGATGATCTACGAGTCCCCCGCCCCGCGGGATTATCCCAAGCTGGGCACGGTGTCGAGCAATGGAGCGGACATTCCTCTCTATGGCGTCCGGGTGGACTGGAATGGGGTGTCGAACCCCAAATGTCCGCTGCTCGGGGATTCGGCGCGCACCACGCGATGACTGTCGTCGCCGTCACCGCGCACCGCACGACCATGAAGGGCGAGCACGTCCACCTCAATACGCCGTATGTGACCGCCCTGGCGCACGCCGGACTCATTCCGCTGGTTCTTCCGACATCCCTGGATCCATCCCACGCGAGTCTCGCCCTGCAGGCGGTGTCGGGACTCGTCCTGTCCGGCGGTGAGGATGTCGATCCGGCGCTGTACCACGCCAGCCCGCACCCACAACTCGGCCGCATCGATCACACGCGTGACGTTGTCGAGGCCGCCCTGGTACGCGCGGCCGTCACGTCGCGGCTCCCCATTCTGGCGATCTGTCGCGGAGTACAGATTCTCAACGTCGCGTTGGGCGGGACGCTGCATCAGGATCTCCCGTCCGAGTGCCCGGGCCCAATCGACCATGAAAAGGGCGAACACGACGTCGCCGTCGATCCGGGCTCGCTCCTCTCCCGCACGGTGAAGCGCGAGTGCATTCGCACCAACAGCCGGCATCACCAGGCGCTGAAGGACATCGCACCCGTGTTGACCGTGGTAGCACGCGCGCCCGACGGGGTCGTCGAAGCCGTTGAGTTGCGCCAGCCGGAAGGCCAGTGGCTGATCGGCGTGCAGTGGCATCCCGAAGACATGAGCGATCCCTCACTCTTCCAGGCATTCGCCCAGGCGGTTGGGTGAAGCGGGGGGTCCCCGAAGCCGCCGTTTCCATCCTGGACCGGCTGACGGCGATCTCTTCCGAGCTGTCGAGCGCGTTCCGTCCCAGCACCGTGGTGGATGTCATGGCGCGGGCATTCGACGAGCCGCTCCACCCCAGCCGGCTCTCGGTGGTCCTGCTCGATCTCGAGTCGAATCACCTCACCATCGTTCACGATCAGTCTCCGACGCCGACGCGCACCGACGACCCCCTGCTCCAGCTCGCGTTGCGGAAGGGTCCGCTCGTGATTCCAAAGGGCGTGGCGGGGGAAGCGGCGAAGGCCGGATCGCCGGGCATCGTCGAACCCCCGGCATCCTGGATCGGCGCGCCCCTGCTCGCGGTGGGCCGGGCCATCGGCGCCGTGTCGATCGGCTCGGACAAACCGCAGGCCTTCGGCGAGCCCGAGCTGGCGTACGTGAAGGTGGTCTGCGCCAAAGCCGCGATCGCGCTCGCGAACGCGCGCCTCGTGGAGCTGCTCTCCGTCGGGAAGCGGGAGTGGGAGCTCACCGCCGACTCGATTTCCCAGGCGATCTGCATCGTGGACGGCCAGGGCATCGTCCGGCGCGCGAACCGGGTGTTCGCGGATCTGATCCAGGTCCCGGTCACGGCGCTCCCTGGCCGCGCCTGGCTCTCCCTCGTGCCCCCGGCCTGGGCCGATGTGGTCTCCCGCGTGCTGGAGCATCCGGGGGCCGCCGCCATCGAGATCAGGACTGGAGACCGTGTGTTTGCCGTCGGCGCGACGCGGATGGCGGGGGCCGATATCGGCACCGCGGTCCTCCTCTTTGACGACACGACCGACCGCCATCATCTCCAGGACCAGCTGATCCAGTCGGAGAAGATGTCGGCGATGGGACAGCTGATCGCCGGCGTCGCGCACGATCTCAACAATCCGCTCGCGTCCGTCGTCGGCTTCTCGGATTTCCTGGCGGAGGCGGGCGAAATCCCGCCGGCGCTGGCCGAGCCACTGCAGGTGATTCGTCAGGAGGCGGAGCGGGCGGCGACGATCGTCCGCAACCTGCTCTCCTTCGCGCGGAAGCAGGAGGGCGAGCGACAGTCGCAGTCCATCAGACCGCTGCTCGAGTCGACGCTGGCGCTGCTCCGGAACCAGCTGATGGCCCTGAAGGTCGAGGCCGCGCTCGAGATCGAACCCGGCATTCCGCCAATCGGCGTCAACGCGAATCAGATCAAGCAGGTGTTCGTCAACCTGATCGTGAATGCCGCCCAGGCCATCGCGAGCACCAAGAGACCCGGCGGCGGTCACATCTGGATCACGGCCCGCCGATGGCTCGACGGATGTTCGGTCTCCATCGCCGATGATGGTCCGGGCATCCCCGAGGATCTCACCCAGCGAGTGTTCGAGCCCTTTTTCACCACCAAGCCCGAAGGTCAGGGCACCGGACTCGGGCTCTCGATCTCGCAGGGTATCGTGAAGGAGCATGGCGGGCGGATCACACTCGACTCCGCCCCGAACCAGGGGGCGACGTTCACCGTCGAGCTCCCCGGTTCCGGCCTCGCCCGGACGAGTGGCGCCCAGCACATGGTCGGCGCCATCGACGAACCGCTGCGGGTGCTGGTGGTAGACGACGAGCCCCACATTCTCCACTACATGCGGGCAACGCTCGAAGCGTGGGGCCACTCGGTGGAAGTCGCGTCCGACGGCAGTGATGCCGTGGACCGTGCGATCGCCGCCCCCTTCGACGTGATCGTGTGCGATCTCCGAATGCCCCGCCTCGGCGGACGGGAAATGTACGAGGAGCTCGCCGAACAGCACCCGGAAGTCGCGGATCGCGTGATCTTCGCCACCGGCGACACCGTCCGCGGGGACACGCTCGCCTTCCTCGAATCCCTCGGCCGTCCCTTTCTCCACAAGCCCTTCACGCTCGCCGAGCTGCGGACCGTCCTCGGCGGCGTCCGCCGCGCCGGCTGACCGCCACGACGGGTGCGGGTTCTCCAGGTCGACTCGGGTCGTGAATGGCGGGGCGGGCAGAATCAGGTCCGGCTGCTATGTCACGAGCTCAAGTCCATGCCGGGCATCGAGAATCATCTGTTCACCGGGGAGGGATCCGAGCTGGCCATCCGGGCACGGCGGGACGGCATCAACGTCATCCATTCGCGCTGGCACGCCGGTCTGTCGCTCAGCGCCTTCCGGACGCTCGGTCTCGCCATCGGCGACATCCGCCCTGACATCGTCCACGTACACGACAGTCACGCGCTGACCCTGGCGCTCTGGCTCCGCACACTCGGCCTGCGGTGGTTCGTCCATTCAAAACAGCTGCCCCCGGAGCCGTACGCGATCTTCGCTCACCGGAGGGTCGACTTTCACGTGAAGACAGGCAGTGGCTGGCACCGGGCCGACCGAATCCTCGCCGTTTCGGAAGGCGTCAAGCGCGTGCTGGTGGCAGACGGCATCAGCCCCCGGGACATCGTCGTCATTCATGACGGGATCGATCCCGACGAGATCAAGGCGGAAGCGGACAGCGCACCCGACATTCGCACGCGTTTGCATCTTCCCGCCGAAGCCCCCCTCGCCGTGAACGTGGCCGCGCTCGTCGACCACAAGGACCAACGCACACTGGTGCGCGCCGCAGCCGCCGCACGCGCGAGGGCTCCACAGCTCCACTGGGTGATCGCAGGGGAAGGCCCCCTGCGCGAAGCGCTGCAGCGCGATATCACGAACCTTGGGGTCGGGGACATCGTTCACATGGTGGGGTATGTCGACCCGGTGGACGCTCTGATCCGGGAGTCGCGCGTGTTCGTGATGTCATCAAAAGAAGAGGGGATGGGCAGCGTGGTGCTTCATGCGCTCGCGCTCTCGAGGCCAGTGGTGGCCACCGCCGGAGGTGGGCTGCCGGAGATCGTGTCTCCCGAATGGGTGGTGCCGGTTGGAAATCCTGAGGCGCTGGCAGACAGCGTCCTCAAGGCGTTGGCCCACCCCGCGCGCCGGCCGTTCGAGTATCGGTTCACCTCTAAAGCCATGGCTGAGGCCACCTTAGCCCAGTATCGGGTCCTCGCTTAAGTTCCACCCCATGATTTACGTCTGCGTTCCCGTGCACAATGAGGCCCGCACCGCCGGGCTGGTCCTGTGGAAGGTCCGCCAGGTGTTCACCGGCTTTTCCCGGGAATACCAGCTCCTGGTGTGCGACGACGCCTCGACGGACGACACCGCCGAAGTGCTCGCCCGGTACGCGCGCGTCCTCCCCATGACGGTGATCACCAACCGGGATCGCCAGGGATACGCGAAGAGTCTCGAGGTGCTCCTCAAGACCGCGTTGCAGCGCACCGACCGCCCCAAGCGCGACTGCGCCATCACGCTCCACGCCGATTTCGTCCACAGCCCCGACGCAATGGAGGAGATGGTGAAGCGGCTCGAGTCGGGAGCGGACCTGGTGGTCGGTGAGCAGGCGAAGCACTCGGGCGAAGTGTCTCGCGGCTTCCGGTGGTCGCGTGCCTGGGCCCCGCGCCTGCTGCGCGTCCCCGGTGTTCGGGATACCGTCTCGGGGTTCCTCGCACTCCGCCTCGTCGTGCTCCGTCAGGCGCTCAAACCCGGTGTCGAATCACTCCTGACGACCGATGGCTGGTCTGCGAACGCCGAGCTGGTGGCGAGACTCGCGAAGCACGCACGGAAGCTCGAGCGCGTGGATTATGCCGCCCGGTACGACCTCCGGCAGCGGGAATCCCGCACGCGTCCGTGGGACGAGCTGGTTCGCGTCTGGCGCGCCCGCCCCGCGGTCCGCGCCGCGCGCCTCGCCCTGCTGCTCCTCCTGGGACTCTTCGCCGCGCCGCGCGCCCAGGCGCAAGACACGCCGACCGGAGACTCGACCGGTGGCGCGCCAGCCACTCGACCCGTGCCCTTCCCCGTCGGCGAGCACCTGGTCTTCGGCGCGAAGTACGGATTCATCAGCGTCGGCACCGCGACGATGGACGTGGCCGGGATCGACACGGTCCGGGGCACGCCCACGGTGCACCTCGCGTTTCACATCATCGGCAGCGCGCTGTTCGGAGCCTACAAGCTCGACCAGAAGCTCGAGTCGTGGGTGGGAAAGAACGACTTCGTGTCGCGGCGCTACTCGATCGACACGGACGAGAAGGGCAAGAAGTGGAGCCACACCTACGACATCTTCCCCGACTCCGGCTACTACCGGACCGACGGGACCGATACGACCCACGAATCCGTCCCGAATCCGCTGGATGACGCGGCCTTCTTGTACTGGATTCGCACCGTGCCGCTCGAGGATGGGAAGAAATACACGTACCGGCGCTACTTCCGCCCGGAGAACGACCCCATCATCGTCGAAGTCGTGGGGCACGACCGCGTGAGTGTCGCAGGCAAGAAGTGGAACGCGATCGTGGTGCGGCCCGCCATTCCCAACGGGCGCGGGATCTTCGCGGAGAAGGCGGATGCGCGGATCTGGCTTTCCGACGACTCCACGCGCACCCTGCTCGCCCTGCAATCGACGTTTTCGTTCGGCCAGGTCACCTTGAAGCTCAAGGAGTACTCCGTCCCGGAGCACCAATGACCGAGTACCGCGAAGCGGACCTCTCCCGCCTCACCACCGTTCCCATCGCCGGCCGCCGCAACAAAGTCGATTCCACGCTCCTCGCGCATCCACCCGGCGCCGACCACTCCTTCGACGCATTCTGGAAATCACTGCCGGACATCCTCGCGGCGCGCGATCTCCGGTTCGTCGAGGGAGCCATGGTGCAGGCGGCCGGGAAGAAGGCCGTCGTAGTGATGATGGGCGGGCATGTGATCAAGGTCGGCCTCGGCCCGCTCCTGATCGCCCTGATGAAACGGGGCGTGATCACGCACGTCGCCATGAACGGCAGCGCCGCGATCCATGACTTCGAGCTCGCCGCCTTCGGCGGGACGAGCGAAGACGTGGCCGTGGGATTGAAGGACGGGACCTTCGGCATGGCCGAGGAGACCGGCAAGGAGATGAACGCCGCCATCTCCACGGGCGCGAAGAGGAACTGGGGCGCCGGCGAAGCCCTGGGACACGCGCTGAAAGACCGGAAGGGACTGCCGGGGAGCGACGTGTCGGTACTCCTCGCCGCCCATGAGCTCGGCGTCCCCTGCACCATCCACGCCGCACTCGGCGCGGAGATCACGCACCAGCACCCCACCGCGGATGGCGCCGCGATCGGAGCCACCAGCCATCGTGACTTCAAACGGCTGGCGGGCTCACTTCCTGCTCTGGATCAGGGTGGTGTGGTGTTGAATCTGGGAAGCGCGGTCCTGATGCCCGAGGTGTTCTTGAAGGCGCTCACCATCGCCCGGAACCTGAACGCCGGCAAACCGACGGGCTTTACGGCGGTCGATTGCGACATGCAGCGGCACTACCGGCCGCGCGTGAACGTCGTCGAGCGCCCGACGCTCGAAGGTGGCCGGGGTGTTCAGCTCACCGGCCACCACGAGATCCTCGTGCCGCTGTTGTGCTGGAGGGTCTTGCAGCGCCTAGGCTGAGGGCCGGCCCTTGATGGCTTCCCGAACCCGGTCCGCCGTCCGTGGCGCGATGACGCGCAGCACGAGGTAACAGATGAATCCGATGGCGGCCAGCCACAACACCGTCATGGCCAGACCCATGATGCCGGACAGGAGCCCGAAGAAGATCTTGAGCGCGATCCAGGCGACGACCGCGAGTACCGCAAACCCGATGATGCTCCGGAACATGGCGTCCTCCGTGAAGTTCCGCACCGCTCTCCAGTATACGACCCGATGACCGCGCCAGTTTCACCAGACGTGGCCGTGATCGGCGGGGGCGTGGTGGGTGCGGCCTGCGCCCGCGCCGCCGCGCTCCGGGGACTCCGGACGGTGCTCTTTGAACCGGGCCCGGATCCCGCCGCGGCTTCGCCGGCCTCCGCCGGCATGCTCGCCGCGCAGATCGAGCCCGATGACGAAGCGCTGCTCGCCCTCGCCATCCGCGGACGCGAGACCTACGAACCCCTCGCCCGCTCCCTCAAAGATACCACCGGCGTCGACGTCGGTTTTTGGCGCGACGGCATCGCCTCTGTGGCCTTCGACCAGGCGGGCGTCGACCGGCTCCGGCAGATGGCCGCATGGCAGCGGCAGATGGGGCTTTCCTGCCGGTGGCTCGAAACGCGGGAAGCGCTCGAGCTTTGGCCTGCCCTTTCCCCCGACGCCCTCGGTGCCCTGCTCGCTGCCGAGGATGGCGCCATCGATCCTCCGCTCCTCACCAGCGCGCTCCGCACCGACGCCGAACGCCTCGGCGCCAGCCCATCACGCGAATCGGTCACCGGCATCGTCGTCGAGGACGGACGCGCGACCGGGGTCCGGACTGTGGCCGGCACCGTCAGCGCCGGCATGGTCGTGATCGCGGCCGGTGCCTGGTCGGGACGCCTGGCCGGCCTGCCGCGGCCCTTGCCGGTCGAACCGGTCCGAGGCCAGCTCGCCCTCGCGCCGTGGCCTGACGGAACCCCTCCCGCCATCCTGTATTACGATCACGCCTATGTCCTGGCCCGCGGTGGAAAGGCCATCATCGGATCGACCATGGAGCGAGTCGGGTTTGATGCGCGGGTGACCGAAGCAGGTGAGGCGCAACTTCGCGCCGGCGCGGCGCGTCTCTTCCCCGCGTTCGCCACTCAGCCCTTCGAAAAGACCTGGGCTGGGTTGCGGCCTCTCACACCGGATGGCCGGCCGATTCTGGGCCGCGATCCGCTAATCTCCGGTCTGTGGTACGCCGTCGGTCACGGGCGCAACGGGATTCTGCTCGCGGCTCTTACCGGTGACGTGATCGGCGACCTGATGATCGGCAAGGAATTGGATTTCGACCTCGAGCCGTTCTTGATCGATCGTTTTGCCCCTGACACCTGACGCCTGAACCCTGGCACCTGATGTACACCTCCTGCGCGTTCTGCAATGGGAAGTTCACCGGCGACGGCGGCCCGTCCGGGCTTGGCGTAGGCCGCCGCTTCGCCTTCGATGAGTGGCGCGGGCGTCTCTGGGTCATCTGCACGTCCTGCTCGCGCTGGAACCTGGCGCCCATCGACAGCCGTCTGGAACGCATCGAGACGGTCGCCAAGGCGGCCAGCGGCGGCATGGTCGCCGCCTCCACCGCTCAGGTCTCCCTCATCCGATCGGGGCCCTACGATTACGTCCGCGTCGGCAAGCCGCCGCGCATCGAGTACGCGACCTGGCGATATGGCGAACGCATCAAGGCCCGCCGCCGGGAACAACTCAAGTACATCGTGCCGCTCAGTGTCGGCGCCGTGGGCGCGGCGATCGCCATCAACGTCGCAGCGGGTGGCTCGGTCGGAGTCTTCGTGTGGCAGATTCCGCAGCTCGCGAGAGGGATCTACACCAGGATTGTGGGGTCCCGGCCCGTCCCGTTGTCGGAAACGCCGGTGTGCGCCCGCTGCGGCAACGTGATGAAGGTGCGCGCCAAGGACCTCCAGCGCGCCCGCCTCATGTCGGACGCGCACTCACGCATCGCGCTCTTGCTCCATTGCCCGAAATGCGATGGAGAAGGGGCTCAGCTCGAGGGAACGGACGCCCAAATGGCCTTGCGGCGAGGACTCACCTACCAGAACCTGAGCAAGGGAGGCAGGCAACGCGCGGCCGATGCCGCCCGCATCGTGGATAGCGCCGGCGGGCCCGACCAGCTGGTCGAGGGGATGGCTCGACAGTCGCTCTTGCTCCGGACGCTGCGTCCTGACCGGGGCTTGGCCCTGGAGATGGCGGTCGACGAACAGGCCGAGGTGGAGGAGCTCGAGCGACAGTGGCGGATCGCCGAGGAGACGGCGGCGATCGCGGACGGGACCCTCAGTACGGACGCCGAGATCGAAGAAGAAATGACACGTCTCAAAGGGAGAAAACCAAATCAACCGGATGGTTGATTTTGCACTATCTCCGAGGACCTCACGGCACTATCTTCCGGCCACATATGGCCGCCCCGCTTGTTCACATAAGTCCCAAACAGCCTGCAGCCACGGCGCGGAAACCCTCGTGGCTGAAGGTCAAAGCCCCCGGGGGTCCGACCTATCTGAGCGTCCAGCAGATGATGCGGGAGCTCAAGCTCCACACCGTCTGCGAAGAAGCGCACTGCCCCAACATCGGCGAGTGCTGGGAACACAAGGCCGCCACCTTCATGATCCTGGGTGACGTGTGCACCCGGAATTGCGCGTACTGCGCCGTGGCCCATGGGACGCCGGCCCCCTACGACCCTGACGAGCCCCGAAGACTCGCGGATGCGGTCGCCCAAATGGGGCTCAAGCATGTCGTCATCACCAGCGTGGATCGCGACGACTTGCCGAACGGGGGATCGGAGAGCTTCGCCTCCTGCATCGCGGAAATCCGGATGCGCCTCCCCGAGACTTCGGTCGAGGTTCTGATCCCCGACTTCAAGGGAAATCCGGAAGCGCTGCGGATCGTCCTGGCGGCCCGGCCCGACATCCTCAATCACAATCTCGAAACGATCGATCGCCTCTACCGCATCGCGAGGCCCGGTGGGCGCTACACGCGCGCCCTCGAGCTGCTCGCCCGCGCCAAGGAGATTGCCCCCGACCAGCTCACCAAGTCGGGCCTGATGGTCGGTCTCGGCGAAGATTGGGATGAGCTGCTGGTCTCGATGCGCGACCTCCGCGCGCATCACGTCGACATCCTCACGCTCGGGCAGTATCTGCGCCCCTCCGCGGATCACCTGCCGATCGCCCGCTGGTACACTCCTGGAGAATTCGCCGAGCTCAAGCGCCTCGGCATGGAAATGGGATTCCGGCACGTCGAGTCGGGACCCCTGGTGCGTTCCAGTTATCACGCGTGGGAGCAGGCCGAGAAGGCCGCCGCGACGGCGGCCGTCCGCTAGCCAGAAAGAGCCATGAGTCCAGCGACCGCGACCAAAGCCAGCAAGGATGCGGGGCCGTCCGGCACCGTGCTGTCTGCCGACCGGCAGCGCGCCCTGCTCCGTCAGATGCTCCTGATCCGCCGGTTCGAAGAGAAAGCCGCCGAGGCGTACGCGCTCGGCAAGATCGGCGGGTTCTGCCACCTGTACATCGGCCAGGAAGCGGTCGCGGTCGGTTCGATCGCCGCCCTTCAGGACGATGACTACATCATCTGCTCCTACCGGGAGCACGGGCAGGCGCTCGTCCGCGGCATCCCGGCCAACAACGTGATGGCTGAGCTGTGCGGGAAAGCGACCGGGTGCTCGCACGGCAAGGGCGGGTCGATGCACCTGTTCGACGCCAAGCGCCATTTCATGGGCGGCCACGGCATCGTCGGCGGGCACATCCCGCTCGCGGCCGGCATCGCGTTCGGCGTGAAGTACAAAGGCGGCAAGCAGGTCTGCCTCTGTTACTTCGGTGAGGCCGCCGTGAACATCGGCGCCTTCCATGAAGCCTTGAACATGTCGGCCGTCTGGAAACTCCCGGTCGTTTTCATCTGTGAAAACAATCGTTATGGCATGGGCACCGCGTTCGAGCGGGTAGCCGCCCTCACCGACGTTGCCGAGCACGCCAAGAGCTACGACATGGCGTCGGGCGAGGTGGATGGGATGGACGTCTTCGCGGTATACGACGCGACCATGAAGGCCGTGGCCGCTGCACGCGAAGGCAAGCCGACGCTCCTCGAGGTCCGCACCTACCGCTTCATGGGCCATTCGATGTCCGATCCCCTGCACGGGGTCTACCGCACGAAGGAAGAAGTGGAAGAACAGAAGAAGCGCGACCCGATCGCGGCCCTGACCCACCATCTGAGAGATGGGGGCACGATGGATCAGGCGGCGATCGAGGCGCTCGATGCCGAAGTGCGCGCGGAGGTGGATCAGGCGGTAAAGTTCGCGGACGAGAGCCCCGATCCCGAGCCCGACGCCCTCTTCCACGACGTCCTGGCCGACGGCCACGACTGATGCCCACACTGACGTATCGCGACGCCCTGAATCAGGCCCTGCGCGAAGAGATGCAGCGGGACCCCAACGTGTTTCTGATGGGCGAGGAAGTCGGGCTCTACCAGGGCGCCTACAAAGTGAGCCGCGGCCTGCTCGAAGAGTTCGGCCCCCAGCGAGTGGTGGACACGCCGATCGCCGAGCTGGGGTTCGCCGGCATCGGTGTGGGCGCGGCCATGACGGGCCTCCGGCCCGTAGTCGAGTTCATGACCTGGAACTTCGCGGTCCTGGCGCTCGACCAGATCGTCAACTCCGCCGCCAAGATGAATTACATGTCGGGCGGCCAGTTCCCGATGCCGATCGTCTTCCGCGGCCCCAATGGCGCCGCCCTGCAGCTCGGCGCCCAGCATTCGCAAGCGTGGGAGTCGTGGCTCGCGCACATCCCGGGGCTCAAGGTCGTCGCGCCCGCCACACCGGCAGACGCCAAGGGGCTGCTCAAGTCGGCGATCCGGGACAATAATCCGGTCATCGTGCTGGAGGGCGAGATGCTCTACAACACGAAGGGCGAAGTGCCGGATGGCGAGCTGGTGATTCCCATCGGCCAGGCCGACATCAAGCGCCCGGGCAACGATGTCACCCTGATCTGCCACTCGAAGACCGTGACGGTCGCCCTCAAAGCAGCCGATCTCCTACAAGAGGCAGGCGTTTCTGCCGAAGTGATCGACCTCCGGTCCCTCCGCCCGCTCGACGAGGCGGCGATCATCCAGTCGGTGACGAAGACCAACCGCTGCGTGGTGGTGGAAGAGGGCTGGCATCATTGCGGCGTCGGCGCGCAGGTGGTGGACATCATCCAGCGCGACGCCTTCGATCACCTCGATGCTCCCGTGCTCCGGGTGACGCAGGCCGATGTGCCGATGCCGTACAACAAGGCGCTCGAGCGCGCCGCAAAGTCCTCTCCCGAGAAGGTCGTGGCCGCGGCGCGGCGCGTCCTTTACCTGGACTGACCCATGGCGACCACAGTCGTGATGGAAGCGCTCTCCCCGACCATGGAAGAGGGGCGCCTGGTCAAATGGTCCAAGAAAGAGGGCGATGCGGTCAAAACGGGTGACACGCTCGCGGAGGTCGAGACCGACAAGGCAGTGATGGAGCTGGTCGCGCGCGCGGACGGCTCGCTCATCAAGGTCGTGGTGCAGGAAGGCCAGACGGTCCCGGTCGGGAATGTCGTGGCCTATATCGGCACGGCCGGCGAAAAGGTCGACGGAGCGTCAGCACCGGCACCCGCGAAGGCCGCGGCCCCAGCACCCGCCACCGCGCCTGCTCCTGGTCCCGCGGCTGCTCCGAAACCGGCCGCACCAGCACCGGTACCCGCCCCGACCGCGGAAGCTGGCCGCATCAAGGCTTCACCGCTCGCCCGTCGAATCGCCCAGGAAACAGGTATCGATCTCCGCTCGGTCGTGGGGTCAGGTCCGGGCGGTCGAGTCACCAAGAAGGACGTGGAGAGTGGAAGCCGTCAGCCATCCGCTGTCAGCATGCCGACGCCGGTGGTGCGGACCGCGGGTGGTCCGGCCTTCGAAGACGTCCCCCTCACGCAGATCCGGAAGACCATAGCCAAACGGCTCGTCACGTCGATCGGTCCCATCCCCCACTTCTTCCTCACCTCCGAAGTGGACATGGAGCGCGCCGCCGAGGCACGTGAGGCGATCAACAAGCAGCTTGGCGACCAGGGCAAGATTTCGTTCAACGACATCGTCATCAAGGCGACGGCCCTGGCACTCGCGAAGCATCGCGCCTGCAACGCCTGGTTCCAGGAAGACCACATCCGCTACTGGAACGAGGTGCATGTCGGGATGGCGGTCGCCGTGGAAGACGGCCTGATCACGCCGGTGATCCGCAATGCGGACCTGAAATCCATGCTCGCGATCGGTCAGGAAGCGAAGGTCCTGGCCGGCAAGGCGCGGGAGCGGAAGCTCCAGCCGAACGAGTATACCGGTGCCACCTTCTCCGTCTCGAACCTCGGCATGTTCGACATCGACCAGTTCACGGCCGTGATCAACCCGCCCGAGGCGGGAATCCTGGCCGTGGGCTCGATCGTTTCCAAGCCGGTGGCCGAAGACGGCAAGATCGAAATCCGGCGGCGCCTGCGGCTGACCATGAGCTGCGATCACCGGGTGATCGACGGCGCGACCGGTGCGGCGTTCCTGAAGACTCTGAAGCAGATGCTCGAAAACCCACTCGCAATGGTTCTCTAAGAGGAATCTCGTGGCGAACTCCTTCGACGTGATCATCCTGGGCGGCGGTCCCGCGGGCTACGTCTGCGCGGTCCGGTGCGCGCAGCTGGGGCTGTCCACTGCGGTCGTCGAGCGCGACAAGATGGGGGGCGTCTGCGTCAACATCGGCTGCATCCCCACCAAGGCGCTGCTCCACTCGGCGCATCTGGCCCACGCCCTCCACTCCGCCGCCGACTTCGGCATCACCGTCGGCGACGTGAAGACGGATTACGGCGTGGCGATGAAGCGCTCCCGGCGCGTGGCGGATACGAACTCGAAGGGCGCCGACTTCCTGATGAAGAAGAACAAGGTCACGGTGATCAAAGGCACCGGAATATTGATGGCAGGCAAGAAGATCAAGGTCGGGAGCGACGTCTACGCGGCGACCAAGGCGGTCATCATCGCCACCGGCTCCCGGGTGAAGGGAATCCCGCAGATCGGTCTCGAGATCAACAAGACCACGGTGATCTCGTCCGATGAGGCGCTCTTCCTCGAGAAGGCCCCCGCGTCCATCGCGGTGGTCGGCGCCGGCGCCGTAGGAATGGAGTTCGCGGACATCTTCAACGCCTTTGGCTCGAAGGTCACGCTGATCGAGGCTCTGCCCCGCATCCTCCCGCTCGAGGACGCGGAGGCCTCGGACACCATGACCAAGAGCTACAAGAAGCGCGGCATCGACGTCCTGGCCGGCGCCAAGGTGAAGAAGGCGGATGTCGGCAAGAGCAAGGTCACGCTGGAAGTCGAGTCCGGCGGGCAGACGCAGAAGGTCGAAGCCGACATGGTCCTCATGGCAGCGGGCCGCGCGGTGAACACCGAGAACATCGGCCTCGCCGAGTGCGGCATCAAGCTGACCGACCGGGGGTTCATTCAGGTCGACGCGAATCTCCAGACGACGGCTCCCGGGTACTACGCCATCGGCGACATCGCCGGGCCGCCCATGCTCGCCCACAAGGGGAGCCGCGAGGGGGTGGTCGTCGCGGAGAAGATCGCGGGCCACAAGGCCCACGCCATCAAGTACGACAATGTGCCCAGCGTCACTTACTGCCATCCCGAAGTCGCGAGCATCGGCCTCTCCGAGGACAAGGCCAAGGAACAGAAGTTCGACTACGTCGTCGGGAAATTCCCCTTCTCGGCCAACGGACGCGCCCGCGGCACGGGCGACACCGAGGGCTTCGTGAAGATCATCCGGGACAAGAAGTACGGGGAGATTCTGGGTGCGCACATCGTCGGCGCCAATGCCTCCGAGATGATCCACGAGCTCGCCGTGGCCCGGGAGAATGAGTACACGGTCGAGGAGATCGACCTGGCCATCCACGCCCACCCGACCATGTCGGAGGCGGTGGCCCAGGCGGCGCTCGATTCCCTCGGACGCGTCATCGACATGTGAGCACGCCGACTGCCGTCGAGCCACCCCAGAAGGACCCGGTCGCCATCGGCCTGGGAGCCCTGGGGTCCGGACTCGGCCTCGGCGGAGGCGTGCTGACGATCTCCCTGGTCCTGGTGCGGGCGGTTCAGCGCGCGAATATCCCGCACCCCGGGGCTGACGCCGTCGTCGACACTTCGACCGACATTCTGGTTGGGCTCTTCGCCGGCCTCGCCGTCGCCGCTTTCTTCGGGTGGCGCCGGTCCCAGGGCGTTGAGAACATCTTCCAGCGCGGCGCCATCGCCGCCATCTCCGCGTTCGGCGCAGTGATGATTGGTTTCCTGATCGCCCCCATTTTCGATCATTTCCTCGGGCTCGTCGGCCTTGGGTTCGCCGGGCTCCTGCTCATCGCCGGCGGCGTCTGGAGCGGCGTGTGGGCGTGCCGGGCCGCTGGATACGGAGCATGAACCTGGTCGAAGTCCTCGACCGCGGCGTGGTTCCCTACGTCGAGGCACTCGAGTACCAGCGCGGCCTGGCGCGCGAACGGATCGAGGGCCGGCTGGACCATGACGTGCTCGTCCTCCTCGAGCATCCCCCCGTGGTCACCCTGGGCCGCTCGTCCCATGCCGAAAACGTGATCCGGTCGGAGGGCATCGACGTCGTGGAAGTCGAGCGGGGCGGAGACGTCACCTATCACGGGCCCGGCCAGCTGGTGGGATATCCGGTTTTCGACCTGCGGAACTACAAGCAGGACCTGCATTGGTATCTCAGGACCCTCGAACAGGCCCTCATCGAAGGCCTGGCGCTTCTGGGCATTCCGGCCGAACGGAATCCCGGCTACACCGGCGTGTGGACGAAGGGACGGAAGATCGCGAGCATCGGCGTGCACGTGAAGCAGTGGGTCACGTGGCACGGGTTCGCGCTCAATGTCACGACGGATCTCGGAGGGTTTGAGCGCATCGTGCCCTGTGGCATTTCCGGCGTAGAGATGACATCGGTCCTTCGGGAGCGGGGCGCCGGGAGCCGCCTCCTCCCTGAGGAAACCCGTACGGCCGTGATCCGCGGGTTCGAGACCGCCTTCCACGTAGAGGCTAGGTCGAGTCGTGCCGCTCCGCGCTCAGCAGCATATGAAACGTCCCGTTGAAAGTCCCTACCCCGGTCAACGTCACCGAGCAGCCGTAGTCGAGCGTCCCGCTCACCGCGGTCAGATGTCCGCCGCTCAGTGAATCAACTCCGATCGTGAACTGCGCCGGCGTGCTCGGCGTGCATACCGGCTGAACGGTCACGACGCCGTCGAACGTGATGGACGGCAAGACCACCGGCCAGGTCATCTGGATCACGGACCCGTGCAGCACCACCGTATCCTCGACCCACCTCCCCGCGTAGCCGACGCCTACGTACTGGCCACTGAACTGGAACGTGCTGGAGTCCAGCACCGGGTTGATCTGGAGCTGGAAGACTCCGGAATCGGGAAATAGTCCAGCGGCGCCGAGCGAGGCGAGTATGCTGTCGAGCGTTGCGGCCGCTCCCCCAGCCGTGACCTTCAGATATCCCGTGTACAACCCGGTCATATCCACGCACAGGACTTGAAGGAGGAGGGTCCGCTTTCCACCGGCAACGATGGTCACGTTGGCATTGCCTGGCGGAATGCACGCGGGCGGCAGACTCGCCAGCACCAGGCTGACCGTCCGTGTCCCCGGGGAGATGCTGCTGAACTGGTAATAACCGGTATCGTCGGTGGTCGCGGTATCGGACCGGGATGAATCGCCGGTGTCGGTTGCCACGACCTTGGCGTGGGAGATCGGGCCCTTCTGAGAGGCGACGGTACCGCTGAGTGGAGGATTGGATGTCGGCCCGGTCGCGGTGTCGCTATGACACGCAGCGGCACCGCAGAGGATGAGGAAGGCGAGGGATCGGTTCATGCCCCCAACCTGGACCGGGGGCGTCACCTGCCCGTCTCTTACGCCTTGCTCGACCCTTCTGCTCGACGCCTTATGCCCCTAGCAGTTCGTAGAACCGCTTGAAGACCTTGATGCCGTCCCACAGCTGTTTGAGGTCCAGCTTCTCATTCGGGGCGTGGAGCCTGTCATCCGGCAAGCCGATACCCGTCATGACAACGGGAGCCCCACCCGATGCCAGCGCCGGAACGATCGGGATCGAGCCTCCGGCGCGAGCGGCGACCGGAGCCCGCCCCACGACCTCCTTGAACGCCTGATCGAGCTTCTTGAAGACCGGGTTCGACAGCTTCATCTGCGCCGGGTCGGCGCCGTGCAGGAAGGTGACCGTCGCCTCGACATACTTGGGCGCCAGCTTCTTCACCGCCGCACGCAGCTGCTTCTCCACCGTCTTCATCTTCTGATTCGGCACGAGCCTGAGGCTCACCTTCGCGGTGGCCAGCGCGGGAATCACCGTCTTCGCGCCTTCCCCGGTGAAGCCGCCCATGATCCCGTGGATCTCGAACGTGGGCAGTGCCCAGAGCCGCTCCAGGACCGAATACTTCTTGAGCCCCGTCAGCGCCTTGGCCTGGACCTGTTTGTCGAGGAAGTTCTTTTCCTTGAACGGCAGACGCCGCCAGGAGGCCAGCTCCTGTCTGGTCGGCGGCTTCACCGCCTGATAGAGCCCCGGGATGTTGATCTTCCCGTCCGGACCCTTCAGCCGGCCCAGCAACCGCGCGAGCTCCTCGTGCGCGTTCGGAGCCGCACCGCCGTACTCGCCGGAGTGGAGATCGGTCTTCGAGGTGCGGACCGAAATCTCCGCGTAGCACAGTCCCCGCAGCGCGGTATAGACCGCGGGCCATCCCGGCGCGACGTACGCCATGTCCGCCACCAGCACCGCGTCCGCTTTGACGCGATGCGGTTCTCGCTTGAGCAAGTCGAAGAGCACTTTGCTGCCGTGCTCCTCTTCGCCCTCGATCAGGAACCGCAGGTTCACCTTCGGGTGACCGGCGGCTTCGATAGCGCGCAGCAGGCAGAACACCTGACCTTTGTCGTCCGCGCTGCCGCGTGCGTAGAGCTTTCCATCTCGAACCGTCGGCTCGAAGGGCGGCGTCACCCACTCGTCGAGTGGATCAGGAGGCTGCACATCGTAGTGACCGTAAATGACCAGTGTCGGCGCACCGGGCGCTTCAGGCCCCACACCCCAAACCACCGGATGCGTTTCACTCGCCAGCAGTTGCACATCAGTGCAGCCTAGACGACGCAGTTCGGTAGCGACCCATTCGGCGGCCCGGCGGCAATCCTGGTCGTGCTTCGGCAATGTGGAAATCGACGGAATCCGAAGGAATTCCGCGAGCTCAGCAAGAAGTCGGTCGTTATTCATGGTGCCGGAAAATTATTAGGCGCCCTGTCGACTAGCCAGCGGCCCTGCTGGGGGTAGATTCTCGCCAATGCGGACCACCGCGTCATTCGAATTGTTTCCTGACGCTCCCTCGGAGCGTGCCATGGTCCGCGCACGCTGGTTGGCCCGCGAAGGCCGGCTCTCCGAAGCGGAATCCGCATACCGCGACGCCCTCACGACGTATCCCGACTTGAAGCCCGCGTGGGCCGAGTACTTTGAGCTGTTGCGGTCCCAGAAGCGCTCGGCGGACGCGCTCCGGCTCGCGTTCGGGGCGAGGACCCAATTCGGCGAAGCCGCGTTCGCCCTGGCGCTCGAAGGCGCGGCGCTCATCGAGCTCGACCGCTTCCGCGAAGCCCTCGAGGTCCTGGAACACGCCGTCGAAGCCGACCCCGATCTCGCGGTCGTCTGGCACGAGCTCGGCTACGCGGCGTACCGGCTCGGCGACCGGAACCGCGCCCTGCTGGCACTCGATCGCGCATTCGCGCTCGAGCCTCATGGCGCCACACTCCGGCTCCGCGGCAAAGTGCTGCGCGACGCGGGCCGCTATCAGGCCGCCGAAGTCGCCTTCGAAGCGGCGGCACAGTCGGCCGAACATGACGAGCAGTGGGATGAGGCGACCGACGAGGTCGCGATTACCCGTCGCTACGCGCTCTACGCCCCGCGGAAGCCCGCCGATCTCGGTCCCGCCGAGCGGTGGTTCGCGGACACGGGAGCCGTGTTGCTGGCGTCCGGCCATGCCGCGGCCGCGCCGGAGGACGCCGCATTGGTCGAAGGGCTGGTCGAGCTCGCCTCTGACTCCCGCTGGCGGTTCGGCCAGATCGTCAAGTTCGGCGAGGACAAATCCGGCCTCTGGCTCCCCCTCTCGAACGGGCTCAACGCGCCGCTCGTGAGCGCCGGAGGCCTCGACCCGGCCGCGGTGCCGCTCGTGGTCGCGCCTCAGCCCCTGACCGGTGATCCGGCGTGGGACGCCGCGGTCCGTGCCATCGAGTCGCGGAACGCCGGCTGCGTGTTTGTGCTCGAGCAAGCGGGCTCAGGTCCCGCCCGCGCCGACGTGGTCGGTGTCCTCACCGACGACGGCGTCCGCCGCCCCGGCACCCCGAGTCCCAGTCACGCATTGACGGAAGCGCAGCACCCCGCGGCCCGCCTGGCCTCGCGGCGTCTGGCGCTTTCCTGATGAGTCCCGGCACCGCTCCGGTGGTCCCCCCGGCCATGTCGGGGAAAACCATCGTCCAGAGTCAGTTCGACCGCGCGGCCAACCTCGTCAACATGGAATCGTACATGCGCCGGATCCTCCTCTCTCCCTTCCGGGAGATGACGGTGGACTTGCCGATCCGCATGGACGACGGCCGCATCGAGGTCTTCACCGGGTACCGGATTCAGCACAATGGTGCGCGGGGTCCGTGCAAGGGGGGCATTCGCTATCACCCCCACGCGGATCATGACGAGGTCTTAGGGCTCGCCACGATCATGACGTGGAAGACCGCGCTGATGGACATCCCCTTTGGGGGAGCCAAAGGCGGGATCTCGGTCGATCCCCGCAAGCTGTCGTCCCTCGAGCTCGAACGCCTCACCCGCCGGTTCACCCAACGCATCGCCATCATCCTCGGTCCCTACCGCGACATCCCCGCGCCCGACGTCAACACCAACGCGCAGGTCATGGCCTGGATTCTGGACGAGTATTCGAACCGCCAGGGCTATTCGCCCGCCGTCGTCACCGGAAAGCCGATTTCCCTCGGTGGATCACTCGGCCGCGAAGAAGCCACCGGCCGGGGCGTGATGTATGTGATGGAGGAGTACGCCCGGGACTTCGGCGTCCCCCTCAAGGGCGCCCGCGTGGTCATCCAGGGATTCGGCAATGTCGGCGCGCACCTGGCCCGTTTGCTCGATACCGAGACGGGCGCGAAGGTGATCTGCGTCAGCGACGTCGATGGCGGCATCGTGAACGAGAACGGGCTCGACATCAAAGGCCTGCTGGCGCACGTCGCACAACGGAAGCCGGTCCCGGAGTGGAAGGGCGGCAAGCGGATCACGAATGATGAGCTGTGGAAGGTCCCGTGCGAGTGGCTCGTGCCGGCGGCCCTGGGCAGCGTCATCACGAAGGAACACAACGCGAGCGACGTCGACTGCAAGGTCATCGTCGAGGCCGCCAACGAGCCGACGACCCCGACGGCCGATCTGATCCTGGCCGAGCGGAAGATCCCGGTGATTCCGGATTTTCTGGCGAACGCGGGTGGCGTGACCGTGAGCTACTACGAGTGGGCCCAGAACCTTCAGCAGTATCGCTGGACCCACGAGCAGGTGAACAAGGAGCTGAAGGCCACGATCACGAAAGCCTACGCGGCCGTGCGGGATCTCGCCCAGGAGAAGGATGCGACGTTCAGAACGGCGGCGTACGCGATTGCGATTCAGCGAGTGGCGGAGGCGGAAAGACTCCGGGGCAATTAAGGAGTCACCCCACTCTGCGAATACAGTGCCTGATAGGGATCCGCACCTGGTTTGGTAAGCACCCGCAGCTTGATCAGCCTGATGGTCTCGGGCAGGTTGACGTTGTTCGCCAGATAGAACTCATCGAACATATTGAGATTCAGCCGGTAGAGCCGCTGCGCCACGACCACCGCGTTGTTCAGGGGCGCGTTCGCGAACCACCGCCAGTCGTACGTCTCGAGCCCCTGCCCCACCGGCCCCACCAGCTGGGTCCGCGCCCATCCGAAGAGATCACTGCGAGTCTTCTGTAACGCGTCTCCCGAGAGCGGCACCGCGTAGGCGGAATCGAGGCGCCGGGCGAGTTCCGCGTAGAACACATCCAGGGTCCGCTCATCCCGCCAGCGCGCCGCCGCACGATTGGCATCGATCGTATCCCCCCGCGAGCGGAAAAAGGCCTGTGCCCCGCGGTACCCCACAAAATTCGCGAAGCTCTCATCGAACGGTGTATTACTCGGCACATACAATGTGTTGTGCGCCAGCTCGTGAATCACCGTCGCGACGAGCTCCATCGTGTCCCGGTCGACGGCCGTCGAGAGCAAGGGGTCGGAGAAGTACCCGAGCGTGGAGAACGCATCCGACACCCGGAGATACACGTCGTTGCCTGCCGCCTCCTGCTCAGCCGCGGCTTTCCGTGCTGCGTTGAGATTGAAGAATCCCTTGTAGGGCACCTTCCCGACGATCGGGTAATCCCACGTGACTTCCCGGAGCTTGTCCTTCCGAGAGGCGGTGAGCACCAGGAGCAGGGTGTCCCGCCCCACGTTCGCATAGGTCGTGTAGGTGTCGCCGGCGGTGAGATGAAGCGAATCGGCGGCGAAGGCCCGGGCGGCGAGGACGAGCTTGAGGCGCTGGAGCAGCGCGGGAGGGGTCTTGGGATCAGCGACCAGAGAAGTCAGCGAGCGGCGCTTGAGGAGAATCCGCGCCTCCTCCCAGCCGCCGCGGGCGATGTAGCGGACGTCCGGGAACAGGATCAGCGCCAGCACCACCAGCACGGCGGCGCCCAGCGCCAGCCTGAGCATCAGACGCCGGATCAGCCCCCACCGGCTTCCGTCATTTCTGCGGCGGTCGACCACTACGGAGTCCATCGCACCCCAATCCTGTGTCGGGCATCCCCACGGCTGTCGAGCGGCCGGTAGGCATAATCAATATGGAAGCGGCCGAGCTCGATGCCCCCGCCGGCGCTCACCTTCGAGACGCCCGGTGCCAGTGACGCCGTCCCGTAGGCCACCCGGCCCACCAGGACGACGCCCCCGAGCACGAATCCCGCCTCCAGGCCCTGCACCAGCTCCGCATGCTTCCCGGCAAGCCACTGGGCTTCGAGCGTCGTGAGCAGCCGGTATGCCCCCTCGGGATCGACGTAATTCATGGTAACCCCGTTCTGACGCGTCGCGGAAGAACGCCGCCCGCGGAGTCCCCGCCGATGTTCTGCACCCCCACGCCCAGCGCGAAGAGGTCGAAGACCGGAAGCGCCGCACCGACATCCCCAGCCCACATCCCGGCCGCCGGTGTCCCGGGGCCGTGGGCGTACTTGCCGGTGACACCAAAAGCCAGGAGACCCCGGCGGTACACGAGAGAAGATGCCACAATCGCGTCATCGTGAGTGAGCGATCCGGGAGTGCTCAGGACCTGCGCACCGGAACCCCAGTCGAACCGGCCCAACCGGAGGGCCACGGCGCCGAGGGAAAGGGCCGACCCGCCGGGGATCGAGGCATATGAGGCTTCGATCGCCATGTGCCGGACTGTCGCCAGGCCAGCCGGGTTCGCGAAGATCACCGACGCGTCCCCGACCAGCGCGGCCCCGGCACCGCCCAACCCGACCGAGCGCACGGAGGCCGGCACGCCCTCGATGGACGGAGACTGTCCCCGCGTGACGGACGCTGCACACAACCCGAGAACCGCCAGCGCCGCGGCGCCGCGACTCATGTCGTGGGAACTGGCGCGACTGGAGGGGGAGGTGGGACTTCGGCGGGTGCCAGCTCCCCGACCGCGCCCAATGCCCGCTTGAAGAGAATTGGTCCGGCCACCTCGTGGATCCCGATCATCGTGACGATGAGGGCATAGAGGGAGACACCCCACTCGGGGAATGAGTACCGGGCCACCGTGGCCAGGCCGAGCGCGATACCCGCCTGCGACACCACGCCCATCCATCCCCATTCCGCGAACTGCGGCTCGACGGACGGAGAACGCCCCGCCCAGCGGAATCCGGTACGGAGACTGATCGCCCGAAGTCCCACGAGCAGGACTACCCAGGGGAACATCTCGCTCAGCGCCGTGAGGCTCACCGAGGCGCCGGCGAGCGCGAAGAACACCGTGTAGACAGGTCGCGCGCCGCGCCGCAATTCGGCGCGCAAACGCTCGCCTTCCACCTTGGAAAAGTTCTCGAGATAGAAGCCGGCGGCGAGCGCGATCAAGAGCGCCTGCAGGTGCAGCAGCCGGGCCACTTCGGCGGTCACAACCGCCAGGGCCACCAGGAACAGTGCGGTGTCCCGGCGGACCGCATGCAGGTACTGGGAGACGATCCATCCGAGAACCAGGCCGGCCCCCACCGAAGCCCCGATCCCGACCAGGGCCGACATCACCGCCCCGACGTCAACCGCTCCCTTCTGCGCGACGGGCCGCGTCAGCTCGAGCACCACGGTCAGCAGGAGCATCAGAACGACGTCGCCGATCACCGTCAGATTCAAGATCCCGCGAGCGAAGGGCCCCCGCGCGCCCGTTTCACCCATGATGGCGATGGTTGCGGCCGGAGAGAACGCTGCGGCGCAGGTCCCCAGCACCACCGCCATGGCGACCACGTTCCCGAACGGCTGGTTGCGGGCGAGCGGGAACCACGGAGACAAGGCCAGAACCACCACGGTTACGGCAATGAACGAGAGTCCGATCCCGCCGATGGCCAGCCGGGCGAGCCGGCGCGCCTGCGCCCGAAGCTCACCCACCACCAGCTCGCTCCCCGCGGAGAAGGCGATCAGCGCCACCGCGGCGTCCGAGATGAACTCGAGGGTATGGACCTCGTCCGCGCGGACGAACCCGAGCCAGGCGGGCCCGAAGATGAATCCGATGACGAGGTAACCGGTGAGGCGCGGGAGCTTCCACCGGGAAACGATGTCCGCCCCAAGCTGTGCGGCGATGAGCAGGAAGCCGATCGCGAGCGTGGCACGCGCTTCGAGGAGGCCTCCCGCGGTGAGATGGTGAAACAACGCCATCATCACCGCGACGACGATCAGGCTTGTGACGGCACGCATCGGCGGAAATCTCCCGTCCCCGTGGAGTTTTGACAATGCAGTCGCACGCGGATAATTTTCCTTCGATGTCGTTCGTTCATCTCCACACCCACAGCGAATACTCCCTCCTCGACGGCGCCAACCGGATTCCGGAACTCCTGGACCGCGTGCAGGGGTTGGGGATGGATTCGCTCGCCATTACCGACCACGGCAACCTCCATGGCGCCTGGGCCTTCTATAATGAGGCCAAGGCCCGGAAGGTCCGCGCCATTCTCGGATTCGAGGCCTACCTCGCGTTCGGCTCCCGGCATTTGCGTGAGAAGGTGCCCGACGCCCCCGGCTCGTACTCGCACCTGGTGCTCCTCGCCAAGAACCGCACCGGCTACAAGAACCTCATCAAGCTGTCGTCCATCGGATTCCTCGAAGGCTTCTACCGGCGCCCCCGGATCGACCGGGAGGTGCTCGAAGCCCACAACGAGGGAATCATCTGCCTGGCGGCCTGCCTCTCCGGCGAGGTCTCCCTCTACCTGAGGCAGCAGAACTACGCGCAGGCCAAGGCCTCCGCCGAGTACTTCGCCCGCCTGTTCGGGCCCGATGGGTTCTTCCTGGAAGTGCAGGATCATGGGCTCCCTGAAGAGAAAACCGTCGCGGCCGGGATGTTCCAGCTCGCACAGGATTTGGGCCTCCCGGCGGTGGTGACGAACGACGCTCACTACTTGATGAAGGAAGACGCCGAGGCGCACGACGTGCTCCTCGCCATCGGCACCGGCAAGGACCTGGACGATCCCAAGCGGTTCCGGTTCACCGGCTCGGAGAGCTACGTGAAGTCGGAGAAGGAGATGAAGCTCCTGTTCCCGAATCGCCCGGACCTCCTCACCGAGACCCAGCGGATCGCGAACCTCTGCGAATTCGACTTCGAGAAGAAGTACTTCCTGCCCCAGTATCCACGTCCCGCGGAGTTCGCGTCCGACAACGACTTGCTGGTCCACCTGGCGCAGGACGGCGCCGGAAAGCGGTACGGCTCCCCCCTGCCCGACCCGGTGAAGCAGCGGCTCGAGTACGAGCTGGACGTCATCAAGCGGACCGGGTACGCCGGCTACTTCCTGATCGTCGCGGACCTGATGCGCGCCGCGCGGGAACGCGGGATCCCCGTAGGTCCCGGACGCGGCTCGGCCGCCGGCTCGCTGGTGGCCTATTCCCTCGCCATCACCAACGTCGACCCCCTGAAGTTCGATCTCCTCTTCGAGCGCTTCCTCAATCCTGAGCGCGTCTCGATGCCGGATATCGACCTCGACTTCTGCTTCGAGCGTCGCGGCGAGATGATCGAGTACGTCCGTGACCGGTACGGCCGCGACTCGGTGGGCCAGATCATCACATTCGGGACCATGAAGGCGCGGGCCGCATTCCGGGATGTCGCCCGGACGTTGCGGATGGACATCGGTGACGTGGACCGGACCACGAAGATGATCCCTGCCGGCCCGGCGTTTTCCCTGACGCTCGCCGAAGCGGCGGAAAAGGTCCCGGAGCTCAAGGCTCTGGCCCAGAGTGACGAGCGCGTCCGGAAAGTGCTCGACCTGGGCGAGCGGATCGAGGGACTGTCGCGGCACTCGTCGGTGCACGCGGCAGGCGTCGTCATCGCCCCCGGACCGCTGACCGACTACGTGCCCGTCTGCACGGCCCCGCAGGACGACGACGCCATCATCACCCAGTTCGACATGGTGGCGCTCGAAAAAGTCGGGATGCTGAAGATCGACTTCCTGGGCCTCAAGACGCTGACCGTGATTCACGACGCGGCGGAGATGGTGAAGGAGCGCAAGGGCGTCACGATCGATCCAGACGCGCTCGCACTCGACGACCCGGCCGTATACGCCACCCTCCGCGCGGGACGCACCGCCGGGGTCTTCCAGTTCGAATCGCCGCTGGCGACCGACTGCCTGCGCAACATGAAGTGCGACCGCTTCGACGACCTGGTCGCCGCCAACGCTCTGCTCCGCCCCGGTCCGCTCGATACCGGGATGCACCTGGTCTTCATCAACCGGAAGCTCGGCCGCGAAGCGGTGAAGTACCCGCACCCCGCCCTCGAGGAGGTGCTGAAGCCCACGTACGGCGTCATCACCTACCAGGAACAGGTGATGCGGATCGCCAACGTGCTCGCCGGGTTCTCGCTCGCCGAAGCCGACGTGCTGCGGAAAGCGGTGGGAAAGAAGGACCAGGCCCTCATCGATGCCGAGCTGAAGCGGTTCGTCGAGCGCGCGATCGCGAACGGCCATGCGAAGCCGGTGGTCGAGGAGCTCGCCCGGCAGATCGAAACGTTCGGCCGCTACGGGTTCAACAAATCGCACGCCGTCGCCTACTCGGTGCTGTCGTATCAGACCGCGTGGTTCAAGACCCACCACCCGGCCGAATTCATGGCGGCGTTGCTGTCGTCGGAAATCGGCAACACCGACAAAGTCGTCCAGTACATCGCGGAAGCGCGCGAGCTCGGCCTCGACGTGCTCCCCCCCGACGTGAACGAATCCGGATTCAAGTTCACCGTGGTCGGAGACAAGCGGATCCGCTTCGGCCTGGGCGCCATCAAGAACGTCGGCGCGGGCGCGATTGCCTCGATCCTGGCGGGACGGAAGGACGGTGAGGCCTACCACTCGCTCGTCGACCTCTGTGACCGCATCGACCTGCGGCTCTGCAACAAGCGGGTGATCGAAGCGCTGATCGACGCCGGCGCCTGTGACTCGCTGGGCGGCCACCGGGCGCAGGTGATCGCGGTCCTCGAACGGGCACTGGCCGAGGCGCAGGTGCGGCAGAATGAGCGCTCCGCCGGTCAGGGGGCCCTCTTCGCCGACGCCACCCCCTCGGCCCGCCCCGAACTGGCGCTGCCCGACCTGGCTCCCTGGACCGAGCATGACCGCCTGACACGTGAAAAAGCGGTGCTTGGCTTCTTCATTTCCGGGCATCCCCTCGCCAAATACCGCACCGAGGTAGAGCTTTTCGGGACCCGGACGACGGCCACCCTGGGACAATGGAGTGACCAGCGGATCCGGATCGCCGCGGTTGTCACCGTGGTGAAGCGGCAGGTCTCGAAGAAGAGCGGAAGTGAGTATGCCCGGCTCACCCTCGAGGACTTCCACGGGACCGCTGAAGCCCTGGTGTTCCCGGAAGCCTGGTCGAAGCTGAATAGCACCATCCAGGCGGACAAAGCGCTGCTCCTCACCGGGGGGCACAGCGCGCGGGACCGCGGCGAAGAGCAGGCTCCCTTCATTGTGGAGCAGGCCGAGCCGCTGGACGAGCTGCGCGCGCGTGGCGCGGTGGGGTTGGCACTCCGGTGGGACGCGGGTCACCCGCCTGCCCCGGACGCGGCGCGGGCCGCCGCGGCGCTCTGCGCCTCGCACCCGGGCACGACACCCCTGCTGGTCGAGTGGGCGGACGGGAACGGCGGGAGCAGCGCCGGCGAAGGCGTCCAGGTGTTGCTGCGCAGCCGGAGCATGAAGGTGGACGCCGCCGAGGATCTGGTGGCTGCCCTGCGCGACCTCCTGGGGTCCGACGCGGTGATCTTCAGAAAAGCGAGCTGACATGGCTGTCTACATACTCGACTTCGAACGCCCCCTCCTCGAGCTGGAAAAACAGATCGAGGAGGTCAAGCGCGCCGCGGGTGAAGCCGGCGGCGACCGCGCCAAGGAGGTCGAGTCCCTCGAGACCAAGCTCGCCGAGCTACGGGCCGACATCTACAGGCAGCTCACGCCGATGCAGCGGGTGCAGGTGGCCCGGCATCCGAAGCGCCCGTACACGCTCGACTACCTGCGAACCGTCTTCACCGACTTCGTGGAGCTGCATGGCGACCGGCTCTTCCGTGATGACCCCGCCATCGTCGGCGGCTGGGCGCGTCTCGACGGCGAGACGGTGATGGTGGTCGGCACGCAGAAGGGCCGCGACACCAAAGAGAACTTGAAGCGCGACTTCGGCATGGCCCACCCCGAGGGCTACCGGAAGTCCCTGCGCTTGATGAAGCTCGCGGAGAAGTTCCACGCGCCCATCATCACCCTCATCGACATCGCCGGCGCCCACCCTGGCCTCGGCGCCGAGGAGCGTGGGCAGGCGTCAGCGATTGCGACCAACCTGATCGAGATGGCCGGGTTGCAGACGCCTATCATCGCGGCCGTGATCGGTGAAGGCGGTTCCGGCGGAGCGCTCGCCATCGGTCTCGCCGACCGCGTACTGATGTTCGAGAACTCGGTGTACTCCGTGATTTCGCCCGAAGGGTGTGCGGCCATCCTCTGGAAGGACGCGGCGCAGAAAGAGCGGGCCGCCGAGGCCCTGAAGCTCACAGCACAGGACCAGCTCGAGCTGGGCGTGATCGACGAGATCATCCCGGAGCCCATGGGCGGCGCGCACACGGACCCGGACGCCTCGGCGCTGGCGCTGGGGGACGCGCTCAAGCGGCATCTCCGGCAGCTCCGGAAGATCAAGACCGACAAGCTGCTGGCCCGGCGGGAAGAGAAGTATCTGTCGATGGGTGTGCTGCTCGAGCAGTGAGCACAAGCCAAGTCTACGAAGTCCGGTTCAAGGGTCGGCGGAACGAGTACTTCTCCTGGTCCGCCCCTGATTCCCTTTCACTCAATCAAGCGGTGATCGTCGACGCCGAACGCGGCCAGGATCTGGGGCGCGTATCGGCGGTCGGGGAGATCGCGGAGAAGAAGTGCACCCGCTGCGGCAATTGCGGCGGCGGCCCCACGGACCCCGGAGCCACCCGCCGCCGCATTCTCCGAGCCGCCACATCCGCAGACGTGGCGACCGCCGAGTCCCTGCGGCGCGACGAGGATCAGGTCCGGAGTGCCGCTTGCGAGAAGGTGCGGGAGCACAACCTTCCGATGAAGGTCACCGACGCCGAGTGGCAGTGGGACCGGAAGAAGCTCACGCTCTACTTCACAGCCGAGCAGCGGGTGGATTTCCGGACGTTGGTGCGGGACCTGGCGTCGCGCTTCCACACCCGCATCGAGCTGCGCCAGATCGGCGCCCGGGACGAGGCGCGCAGGCTCACGGGTGTGGGCCGCTGCGGCCGGGAATACTGCAGCGCCAGCTGGCTTCCCGAGCTCAAGCCCGTGAATCTGTCGGTGGCCAAGGCCCAGCACTTGTCGCTCAATCCGGCCCAGATCTCCGGGCCCTGCGGGCGCCTCCTCTGCTGTCTTCACTATGAGCACGATTTCTATGTCGAGAGCCGCAAGCGCTTTCCCAAGGAAGGGAAAGTGCTCCGCACGGCTGCCGGCGACGAAAAGGTCCTGTCCGTGGACATTTTCCGGGACCGCGTGACCCTGCGCTCGGACGCCGGTACGACCAGAACCATCGAGCTCGCCCAGCTGAATGCGGAGGTCGCGTCGGGGGGTCAACCGGTGGCTGCGGTGGCCGTCGCACCGGAGCCGCCCGTGGTCAAGACACCGGTGCCGCCCAAGGCACCGGCGTCCAGGCAGCAGCAGCCCAAGACGCAGCAGCCGAAGCCACCACCGCAGGGTCAGGAGCAGAGTCAGGGTGGCGACGGCCAACGCCGTCGTCGCAGGAGGAATCGGAGACGTCGTGGTGGCGGTGGTGGCGGAACTCCGGGTACGTCCCCCGCGGGAGGACCACCCTCTGCCTAAGTACTACGTTACCACTGCTATCGACTACTCGAACGGCGATCCGCATCTGGGGCACGCCCTCGAGAAGGTCGGCGCGGATGCGATGGCCCGGTACCGCCGCATGGCGGGAGACCACGTCCATTTTGTGATGGGGATGGACGAGCATTCGCAATCGGTCATCCAGGCTTCCGCGAAGACGGGGATTTCTCCCCAAGCCTGGGTCGACCGCATGGCCAAGACCTTCGCCGACTACTGGCAGCTGCTCGAGTGCAGTCACGACGACTGGATCAGGACCACGGAGCCACGGCACGCACGCACGGTCACGGCGCTCCTCGAGCGGATCAAGGCGAAGCACCCGGAGCACCTATTCGAGTCCGAGTACGAGGGGCTCTATTGTACGGGATGTGAGGAGTTCAAGCAGGATGCCCAAATCGTCGACGGGCACTGCATCGAACACCCCACCCTGACCCTCGTCCCTACGAAAGAACGCAACCACTTCTTCAAGCTCAGCGCCTACGCCGACCAGGTGCATGGGCTGATCAGGAACGGGACGTTCGCGGTGGAGCCCGAGATTCGCCGCAACGAGATTCTGCGCCTGATCGAGATGGGCCTGCAAGACATTTCGATTTCGCGTGTGCGTCTGCCGTGGGGCATCCCGTTCCCGGGAGACCCGGAGCAAACTGTCTACGTCTGGTTCGACGCGCTGATCAACTACCTCTCGGCGACGGGATTCCCGGATGCGGGCTTCGAACGCCTGTGGCCCGCGGACCTGCACGTGATCGGCAAAGGCATCACCCGGTTCCATTGCGTGATCTGGCCCGCGATGCTGCTGGCCGCGGACGTACCCCTCCCCAAGGAAGTGTGGGCGCACGGATACGTGCAGTGGGCGGGCACGAAGATGAGCAAGACGGCCGGGACGGCGGTGAATCTCGCCGAGGCCATCAAGCGGCATGGTCCCGACCCGTTGCGCTACTTCCTGCTGCGGGAGATCGGGTTCGCTGGTGACGGCGACTTCACCTGGGAACGTTTTGACGCGCGCTACTCGGCGGACCTCGCGGACACGTTCGGCAATTTCGTGTCGCGGACGCTGTCAATGGTGCATCGCTACCGGAACGGGACGGTGCCCGCCGACCCCAGGCGTTTCGACACGCCACTCGAACACGACTCGGTGAAGTGGACGGCGCAGTACCGCACGGCGATGGACGCGCTCGACCTTCAGGGCGGCGCCGCGGCGCTCATCGAGCTCGCGACGCGCGCCAATCGCTACGTCGAAGAAACGGCGCCGTGGAAACTCGCGAAGGCCGGCGACGAGCAGACCCTCGACTCGGTCCTCGCAAATCTCACGCGCGCGGTGCACCGGCTCGCGATCCTCGCTGGGCCATTTCTTCCGGCCAAAGCCGCCGAGATCTGGTCCCTGCTCGGCGATCCCAAACCGTTCGCCGAGGTTCGCCTGACCGACCTGGATGCTCCTCTTCGGTCAGGCACAGCTCTGCTGAAACCTTCGATCCTCTTCCCGAAGCCGCAAAACTGACCCCGGGCGTCAGCCCGGGGTGGCCCTCAGGTTAAGCCGTTGTTTCATAGTGGCTTGACACTGGCTGGTACGTGTTGACGATCCTGGTACACAGGCCTATTTTTGCCGCTCCTGTGCAACTGAGGCGTGAGTGAAACAGAAGGCTGATCGCCGCTGGACCGTCATGGTGGTGCCACACGGATCGGGTTCGTCCCGCGCCGTGGAGGTATCGCTGTCGGTGGTCAAGGCGCTGATCGGCTTCGGCTCCGTCCTCGGCCTGGTGTTGGTGGTGCTCGGTGGCGCGGCGCTCACGCGCGGCATTTCGATCACGCGGTCGCGTGCCTTGGAGCGCGAGAACCGGCTGCTCTCGGACGAGCTGCAGCGCATGCGCTCACGGCTCGCCGATCTGCAGGACACCCTGCATGTGTTTTCGCAGCGCGACGAAGAGGTCCGCCTCCTCGCCGGGCTCGCGCCGCTCGACTCGAGCGTCCGTCAGGCCGGCATCGGTGGACCGCAGGGCGCGTGGTCGGAGCGTGACTCGCTCGCCGCTATCGGACCGAGCGGACAGCAGGCCCTCGCCGTGCGTCAGGACATGGACGGACTGATCCGCCGCGCCGACATCCTCTCAAAGTCGGTGAGTGAGGCATACGACTCTCTGCATTCGCACCAGGCGCGCTTCGCCTCGACGCCGTCGATCATGCCCACCAAGGGGTGGCTGACGAGCGCGTTCGCCAGTGAGCGCGTGCACCCCATCCTCCACCTGGCCCGCCCGCATGAGGGTATCGATGTCGCCGCGCCGATGGGCGCCGAGATCGAGGCACCGGCCGCGGGCACGGTGACGGAAGTGAAGTGGGAGGATGGCTACGGGAACTTCGTCACCATCGATCATGGCTATGGTCTGGTGACGCGGTATGCGCACTGCTCGAAGATCCTCGTGGTGCGCGGTCAGCGCGTGAAGCGCGGCCAGAAGATCGCCCTCGTCGGTGCCACCGGCCTCGCCACCGGTCCCCACCTCCACTACGAGGTGTGGGTGAACGGCAAGCCGGTCGATCCGTTCCACTACGTCATGCCGGATGCGATTGTAGACTAGTGACCGGTGGTCAGTGGCCGGTCGAAAAGAAGCCCCGGGATTCCCCCCGGGGCTTTGTCTTGCTGGCCACTGACTCTGGCCACTTTCAGTGCGAGAAATCAACCTTGGGAGCCGTAGCCGCATCCGCGCTCTGGACATCGAAGTACGGCCTCGCACTCTTGCCGATGATCTTGGCGGTCATCACGGCCGGGAAGCGCCGGATGTAGGCGTTGTAGGTGTTCACGGCCTGGTTGTAGTCCTGCCGCGCCACCGCGATCCGGTTCTCCGTCCCCTCGATTTCATCCTGCAAGGACTTGAAGTTCTCGTTCGATTTGAGCTGCGGGTAATTCTCGGCGATCGCCAGCAGCCGTCCGAGGGGCGCCGTCAGCCCTGCGTTGGCCGTCGCCATCTGCGAGAGGTCACCGCTCTGCACCGCGCCGGCGAGCTTGGCGCGCGCATTGGCCACCGAAATGAAAATGGTGTCTTCCTGCTTGGCGTAGCCCTTCACCGTCGCGACCAGGTTGGGAATGAGGTCGGCCCGGCGCTGCAGCTGCACCTTGATCTGCGCGCCGGCCTGATTCACCTGCTCGTCGTAGGTCTGAATCGTGTTGTATCCGCAGCCGGCCGTTCCCGTCAGCAGCACGAGGCCGAGCATCATCCATCGACGTGCGTTCACCGTCCACCGCTCCTTGTGGGTAGTGCGTTCACGTACTCCGCCGTCCGCGTCACCGCGGTGAGATACCCTACGACCTGGGGATCGTCAGGGTTCAGCTTCGGCGCCTTCCGCTCGCGGGCTGCCAGCGCGAGGGCCGTCACCGGTCCGGCGTCGAATCCGACGCGAGCCGCGGCGGCGGCGACCAGCGCCGTCCGCTCAGCCGGCGCCTCCTCTCCCGAAACCCGTAACAATGCCCGCAGCATGGTCAGGAATCCTGCGACGCTGCCCGCGATGGCGTTTCCAAGCGCGGCGGGATTTCCCGACGTCGCGAGGAACGCCTGCCGGAGCCGCACCACCTTGCCTCGCAGTTCGTGCTCGAGCTGGCGCCGGACATCCTCATCAGCGATCGAGACCCCGGCCCACGGATCGCGCCCGGCCAGCACCTTGTGGTGCGCTTTGACGTCGAGGAACTCGATGGCGAAGGCATCGGCCGAGTCACGCCATTCGGACTCGCTGAACACGAGCGGTGCAGGATGGCCGGCCTTGATCCAGGAGCCGCTGGCTCCAGCCAGTGACGCCAGGAGTCCCGAGTCCACACGGTCGCAGATCACGAGGGTGTCGACCGAATCCGTGATGTTGCGCCGCGCGGCGGAGCCGAAGACGACGAGGCTCACCAGGCGCGCGCCCACGGCCCCTCGGACGCTGTCCGCGAACTGGTCGACGGTCATGTTGGCCACGTTAGAAGCTCCCTCCTGCGCCGCCCCCGGAAAAGCCACCTCCACCTCCGAACCCGCCAAAGCCCCCGCCGCCACCGCCTCCTCCGAACCCTCCGAAGCCGCCGAAGCCACCACCCCCACCCCAGCCGCCCCACCGATTCCGGCGCCCCGACATGCTGGACAGGATGAGCCACGGAAGCAGGCCACCCCCGCCGCGTCTTCGAATGACGTTCACCAGCGTGAGGCCCACGAAAATGATGAACAGGACCGGAATCCACGGGGCGATGGTCGTCTTGAAGCCGAGCCCCGGACGGGGTGCATTTGACGGATCGAGGGTGACGTGGAACTCGTTGGCGAATCGTTGGGCAACGAGCGCGGTCGCGTCGACCAGCGCGCCATTGTAGTCCGCGTTGCGCAGCTGCGGCATGACCGCATCGCGGTCGCGTCCTGCCTCCGCATCGGTGACGATCCCTTCGGATCCCGTCCCGGTCGCGATGAAGAACTCGCCCTTATGGCTGCTCGTCCGGGGTACCAGGAGAATGACGATACCCCGGTTGCGCGCCGGATCGCCCGGATTCCCCTTTTGCCCCACGCCCCACTGGCGCCCGATCTCGAGCGCGACATCCCCCGCTTCGCGGCCCTGGAGATCGGGGAGCGTGACGACCGCGATTTCGCCTCCGGTCTTGGATTTCAGATCCTCGATCACGGCGGTCATCTTCTGGATCGAGGCCGAGTCGAGTACGCCGGCGAAATCGGAGACGTAGCCCCTGGGCGCCGGGATGGTGAGCGCCTGCAGGATCAGGAGGAGACGGCCGACCATGGTGAGCACGCGCCGAATCTACGCGATCCTGACATGGTTTGTGTCACCCGGGCGCTGGACGGTGCTTGACCCCTTCCGGCAGGCATCCCAAGATGCACCGTGGAACTCTGGTTCCCGCATGTCAGGAGGACTCTCCATGGCCTCTCACGCCCATTCCTTCATCCTCGGCGCTTTGTGCACCGCGGCCGTGGTCGCCTGTCACCCCCGCCCCCTCACCTCCGGAATGCCGGGCCCGGGCGACAAGAAGGTCATTACCGAGGAGATGATCGCACACACCGGCGCCAGCACCGCCTGGGATGTGCTCCGCCGGGAAGAGCCGCAGATGACGTTTCGCGAAAATTCCAATGGCCAGCCGACCCGCATGGAGCAGCGCGGGCAGACCAGCATGGTGCTGTCCGATGCGCCCCTGGTGTACGTCGACGGCGCCCGTCTGGCCGACTACCGTACGCTCAAGGACATCCCCGCCTCCACCCTCAAGCGGATCGAGATCCTCAACTCCATCGAGGCCACGACGCGATACGGGACTGATGCCGAGGGGGGCGCGATTCTGATTTTCACGAAGAACGGAAGCACCGGGTCCTAAACCGGATACTGAACGTGCCGACGGGCGGGAGCATGGATCTGCTCCCGCCCGTCGTGTCCCATCCCTGCTCGTCGACGATCAGGGCAAGCGGTCGAGACACTGCGTGAAATTGGGATTGTTCTGCTCGGCCTGTGGCACAGGGTAGTTGTAGTCTCCCCCGTAGGTCAGGCCGTTCTTGAAGTACGCGCCCGTGGGCCAGATGCTGCTGGCCGCAAGGCCGTACCCGCCACGAGTCCCCAACGGACGCACCAGCCGCCGGAGGTCGTTCAAGCGGTGGGCGGTGAGCCAGAGCCAGTGGGCGCGCTCACTGAAGAGCATGGTGATCGCGGCCGCACCGTTCGCCGGCGGAGCCAGGGCCGTCATGTTGGCGATCGGCTGGTCCACCGTCGGAAGGGACGGTGTGCCCGCCTGGATGTACGCCGGCATGGCGGTCCGGGGCCCGTTGAGGAAGGTCATGAACCCGGTCGTGTCCGCGTTCGTGATGAGCGCGTTCTCGGCCTGGATCATTCGCATTTCCACCGCCGAGGCCAGCGGCACCTGGGCATCCCGCTCCGCGTAGCGCAGCTGGTCGAACTGCGGCGTCACGCCATCCAGGCCCTTGTTCCCGGCCGGGCTCTGGAAGAATGGGGTCCGGGGATCCGGCGATGTCCGCCAGGGAATCCCGACGCCACCCTCGACGTCCGCGACGCCATACCGCTTGTACAGCCGCATGCCGGCGAACACCCCGTTGTTCTCACGTGTGGTGTTCTTGTCGAACGCCAGCTGGTACACGAACCCATCCGGCACCGTCGCCGCCGCCGTCGCGGCGGTCGCCAGGTTGCCCAGATCGAGATTCACCCGGGCGATGCCGATGTTGGCCAGATTCGTGAACTGCGCGTTCGCCGACGCCGACGTCAGGGCACTGGCCGCATTCAGCGCCTGCGTGAAGCGGTTCAACGCCGTGTCCAGGATCTGCACTGTGGTCAGCGGCACGCCGTAGATGACCTTCCCGGACGGATCGAGGTTCGAGATCGGGACGCCGGAGCAGTAGTTCTCTCCGAACATCGTGTACGCGAAGCCGGCCAGCGACAGCATCTCGGACAATCCCGAGTTGAGAGTCGTGTCCGACAGGGCCCGGAACTTCGCCGCCGCGCCTTCCGTGGAGCCGCGCGCGCGGGAGAGGTTCTGGAACACCGTGAGGAAGGTGCCGCTGGCCGGATCGGTCTGGCGGGCATCCGCCTGCACCCGGTCGGGGAATGTCTCCGTGTTGATGAGCTCGTCGCTCATCATCCCGGAGGCGAGAACCTGTCCTTCGACCGTCCCGCTGGACCCCGACGCTCCCGACCCCACGTAGGCGAGATCGAAGTCGCCGATGGCACCGGCGCGAATGGTCGGCAGCGACGCGGCGGTGGTCAGCACCGACGTCGGCACGACGTCCGGATTGGTGACGTCCAGCAGGTGACACCCGCCGAACACGACGACGGCGCCGGCGGTCAGCGCCGCCGTGCGAATGATGCGACGACCGGTTGCCCGGGGTCGCGGCATCTGAAAGAGCTTGGTCAGAACAGTCATGGCTCCGCGCCCCGAGTTAGAAGGTGAAGTTGATCTTGGCCGTCCAGTAGCGGATCGGCGGCTGAGTCAGGAAGTCGGCGGTCGTGAACTGCGACTGCCCCGCCTCGTTGAGCTCGGGGTCGAGACCCGGGTAGCTGGTCCAGGTGATCAGATTCCGGCCCGCCACCGTGATGCTCATGGCCTTCGCCCCCACCCGGTGCGCCCAGTTGTCCGGCGCGTCATACGTCAATGACAGCTCCCGGAGCTTGACGAAGTTGGCGTCCTGCATGTAACCGGCCTGGGACCCCTTGATGTTCGCGACGGCGGCGGCCTGGTCGGCCAGGGAGGCCTTGGGATCGTTCCGGCCCTGGCAGTTCGAGAGCCCGCACCGGAACTGCTCTGTGCTGTTGAACAGCTTGTTGCCGAAGCGGCCGTCAAACAGGCCGCTCAGGTGCCAGCGCTGCATGAAGGTGATGTCCGCGCCCAGGCTGGCCCCATGGTCGGGGAACGCATTGCCCTGGAACGTGGTGGTAGAGGCCAGATGGACTTCGTTCGTGTCGATGATGCCGTCGTGGTTCGCATCGGCGAACGTGTACGACCGCTGGAAATACGCCCCCGCCTGATAGCCGGGCTCGAAGCGCTGCGTCGCGCCTCCGAGACCGAAGGCGATGAACGGCACAGTCTTGCCCAGGGTGGCGACGCGATTGCGGTTGCCCCACGCCCCCACCGTCAGGTCGACGGACAAGTTGTTGGACCGGATCACATTGGTGAACAGCGAGATCTCGATTCCCTTGTTGTCGATTTCGCCGAGGTTCTGGACCTGATTGATGCTGCAGAGACCGCAGGACAGCGGCAGCGGAACGGACACCAGGGCGTCATGCGATGCCTTGGAGTATCCCGTGACGGTGAGGTTTACCCGCTGATCGAGCAGCGTGGCGTCGAACCCACCTTCGATCTCATTGTCCGTCTCGGGCTTCAGCGTCGAGTTCCCGAGATTACCGACCGTGATCCCGGTGACGTCCGAGCCCTGAATGTCCACGGGCACAGGGTTGTCGAACTGCAGGGCGTCCGTGGGATTCGGGTGGAGACCCGACTTCCCGATCGCGCCGCGCACGCGGAGCGAGTTGAGCCAGGAGATCTGCGGGAAGAACGGCTCTTCGGACATGACCCACGAAGCGTCGAACTTGGGATAGAACACGTTGCCGAACGAGCGACCGAAGGCGGAGTTGTTGTCCGACCGGGCCGCCGCGCTCATGAACAGCCGGTTGTTGATGCCCACGCGCTCCTCGGCGAACTTGCCGACCGTCGCGCTCTGAGAGGTCTGCTCGCTCACGGTCGGGATCACGCCGCCCGCCAGGGAGCCCGAGCCGGCGGTCAGGCCGAGCACGCTCGCGGTGACGCCGTGCAGTGCCGTCCGCACATACTGGATCCCGGCGGACGTGACGGAGGAGACGTTCGGCGCGACCAGGAACGAGCCGGACCCGTAGAAATTCGCGGTCCAGTTGTAGATCTGGAACGGATTGGAGTTCCGGGAGCCGATGAACGCGTTGTTCGAGAACGATTGCGGAATCAAGCCCGGGACGTCGGTATTCTGGTCCTGACGGCTGACGAAATCGTTTCCGAGCACCGCATTGACGGCCAGCCAGCTGTACGGCGTGTATTTGGCCTGGAAGCTGCCCGTGAAGTGGTCGATGTACTGGTACGCTTGCACGCTGAAGCTTTGCTGAGGCGTGAGGAAGCCGTAGCCATCGTTCACCGCGGCATTGGTCGTGCCGAGGAAGCCCGAGGACAGGACGCCGAAGGTGTTGTTGTCATTCTGCGGCAGACGCAGCCGGCTGTTCACGTACCCTGTCGAGACATCGAACACCAGGTTCGAGGACGCCTGCTGGTGCAGATTGCCGCGCAGGAACACCTGCTTCTGGTAGTCGACCGCGTAGACGCCGTTCTCAAAGTTGTAATGGCTCGAGACGTAGTATGTCGTCTGCTCGTTGCCGCCCTCGGCCGAGACGCCGATGTTGCTCAGGTTGCCCTGGCGGAACGGGCTGAATTGCACGAGCGGATTCAGCGTCCGGACGCTGGCGATGGTGCACTTGCCTTCGGCCATCTGCGTCAACCGGCAGGACGTGCCGCCGCTCGTCACGCCCAGGTAGTTCGTCGGGTAGTTCCCGATGTCGTTGGAAAGCCCGCCTTCCGTGCTCACGTGCCACTCGGTCGGGCCGGGATGACCCTTCTTGGTCTGCATCGCGATCACGCCGTTGGCGGCGTCCGTACCGTACAGCACGCCTGCCGATGGACCCTCGGCCACTTGAATCGACTCCAGGTCATCGGCGTTGTAGTCGTTGATCCTGGAAGGAACCTGCCCGCCGACACCAACGGAATTCGACGAAGCGGTGCCGTCCACCCGGATCCCGTCCACCAGGATGACCGGGTCATTGGAGAGAGACACGCTGTTGGAGCCGCGGATGCGGATCCGGGTGCCCGATCCGGTGGTGCCACCCGCCTCCTGCACCACGACGCCCGGCACCCGCGAGTTCAGCGCGTTGGCCATGTCGGTGATGGGCGCGGTCTGTGCCACCTTGGTCATGTCGATCTGCGGCGTGGCCGTCCCCTGCTCACGCTTGGCTTCGTTCCCGGTCGCGGTCACCGTCACCGCGTCAAGGCCGACCGGCGCCGACGTCAGGGCGAAGTCGAGCGTGGCGGATCCACCGGACACATCCACCGACTGCGTCATCGACTTGTATCCGATGAACGCCACCCGAATCTGGGCCGTCCCGTTGGGGACGTTGGGCAGCCGGTATTGGCCATCCGCGTTGGTCAGGACCCGCGTGGTCGCTCCGACCAGCGTGACCTGGGCCTGCTGCAGGGGCTGCTTGGTCGCGGCGTCGGTGACCCGCCCCGTGACCACTCCCTGCGCGGCCAATGGAGCACCGCCGAGCAGGAACGCGAATCCCAGTGCCGCACCGCGCACCTGCCTCCGAATGTGGTTGAACGTCATAGCTCCCTCGTATCGTGATGTGAGAGATGCCGCGCCGGCCGTAGCCACGGCCCGACAACGCGCGCACCGAGTGTCGGTAGAGCCCGGACCACCCTCGGCCCGGGCCGGCGCGTACATCGGTCGTGACACGGCGCCAGCCGCCGCTGCAGCGGATACAGTGACCACACAACAGACGGTGCCACCAACGCCCTCCCGCGTCGGGGGTCCACACAACACCGCGAGCCCGTCGACGGTGACGGGACCAAGCGCGGCACATCCTTCCGGCAAGGTTTCCAGCGTCCGGCGTCGCCCAACGGCCTGGGGTGAACGCGCCAACGCATGACGGCTCAGGCCACGCGGGGCGTGACTGGTGTCACGCTCCGGGGTCCGCTATGGTTCTAGCGTACTGCTATCGTGCCGCTCAATTGCCGAGGTGGCAAGAGCGGTCGGAAGTCAGGTTTCTGCAATGTCCCAGGGGCTAGACATGTTGCCTAAAGCGACCAGGCTCTCTTTCATCTTATTACTGAGTGCCTCGGGCGCCCCACTTCGCGCCCAAGACACCGACGGCGCGACCGCCCGCTCGCAGGGGCCGGCCACGGCCCCCGTGACGGTCTACGAAATGGCCGATTTCCAGTGTCCGGCGTGCCGGTATTTCGCCCTCACCGTCCTGCCCTCGGTGGAGCAGGACTACATCAAGACCGGCAAGGTCCGGTGGGTCTTCGTCAATTACCCGCTCATCTCGATCCATAAGAACACGATTCCCGCCGCCGAAGTCGCGATGTGCGCCGCCCGGCAGGGGAAGTTCTGGCCCATGCACGACCTGCTCTATCACCACCAGGATGAGTGGGAAAACCTCGACACCCCGCTGCCCTACCTGATGGGCCTCGGGGATTCGCTCCACCTATCCAAGTCCTCCTTCACCACCTGCGTGCAGACCCACGCCACTCGGGCCGCCATCGACGCCGACGCCGAAGGTGCCGTCCGCGCCGGTGCCCACGCAACACCGACGTTCTATATCGAAGGGGGACTCCTTGAAGGGGCCGCCCCGTATTCGGAATTCCGCAACATCCTCGACTCGATTTACACCGCGAAGACCCGCCACCCCGGCAGTTGATGGCCCGGCGGCCGCCCCTCTGGTACCGGCTGGGGATGCGGTTGGCGGGGTCTGCCGCCCCGCTCGCGGCGCGATTCAATCCGAAGCTGGCGAAGGGGCTCGAAGGCCGCCGGCAGCTCCAGGACCGGCTGTCCGCCTGGGGTGAGACCTACCGGGACCACCGCCGCCCGCTCATCTGGATGCACGCGCCCTCCGTGGGTGAAGGGCTGCAGGCCAAACCCGTGATCGAGATGCTGCGCTCCGCGCATCCAGACTGGCAGATCGCGTACACCTTCTTCTCCCCGTCGGCGGAACGCCTGGCCCGCTCGCTGCCGGTGGATGTCGCGGACTACCTGCCGTGGGACCGGCCCGGTGCGGTGCGGGGCGCGCTCGACGCGCTGAAGCCCGCCGCCCTCATCTACTCCAAGCTCGACGTCTGGCCCGAGCTGACCCTCGGCGCCGCGGGCCGCGGGGTGAAGCTCGGCCTGGTCTCTGCCACGGTGTCCCCCACCAGCTCGCGCCTCAACTGGCCCGCGCGCGGCTGGTCACGCACCGCGTACGAGGCCATCGACCGGATCGGCGCCATCTCCGAGGACGACGCGGCACGGCTCGAGCTGCTTGGCGCCCGCCGCTCGGCGATGTCGGTGACGGGAGACACGCGATACGACAGCGTGCTCGAGCGGGCCGGACGCCTCGATCCGGCCATCGACGCGCTCATCCGTCTCGAGGTGCCCAAGGGTGGAGCCTTCACCATCATCGCGGGGTCGACCTGGCCCGCCGACGAGGCGGTGCTGATTCCGGCATTCGCCGATCTCCGGGCGCAAGTGCCGGCCGCGCGGCTGGTCCTCGCCCCGCACGAGCCGAATCCCGACCACCTCGCCGGGATCGCGACGGCCGCCACCCGCGCCGGACTGCCGAGGCCCGTGCGACTCTCGCAGCTGTCCCCTGGTGGCGGTGTGCCGCTGATCGTCGTCGACCGGGTTGGACTGCTCGCGGATTTGTATGCGGCGGGAGACGTCGCGTACGTCGGCGGTGGGTACCACCGCGCGGGCCTCCACTCGGTGCTCGAGCCGGCGGCGTTCGCGGTGCCGGTGATGGTGGGCCCGCGGTGGGGGATGAGCCGGGACGCCGGGTTATTGCTCGAGGCGGGAGGTGCGGTGGCACTCCCCGAAGACGGGCGCCACGCTATGCTCGCACGGTGGTCGGTGTGGCATCACGACACCGCCGCGCGGCGAGCGGCTGGGCTCGCGGCGCGGCGGGTGGTGGAAGAAGGCCGGGGGGCCGCGGAGCGGACCGCCGACCTGGTCGGGGATCTGTTGTCTTAGTGAGTGGCGCTCGGTGCGGCGCCGGGCGCGACGATCACACCTTCGAAGGTGACCGACCGGGGAGACAGAAAGCCCGCGCTGATCACGGTGACGAACAGGTCCGTTAACCGCATGCGGGAGTGAATTCTGACCTGTGCGAGTCCCGCCCCGGGGCCGAGCTGGCCGGAGAGCAGGTCATCCAGGTTCGGCTCACTCGCCGACATGAGGCCCCACATCACGTAGACCGGGTGCTTGGTGACCGAGAACGGCGTTCCGTTCGCGGGACCGCCGGTGACGTCCGCGAGCGAGATGGGTACACCGAGATGCGTGGCGTCGTACGTGGCGGCGCATGCGCCGGTGCCCAACAGCAGGGTCAGCGCGGCAAGGGTCCTGAGGGGTCGCAACGGGTCTCCCGAATGTGTTTGGGGCGCGCCCGTAGAGCTGGCAGGACGCGCCCCAAAGTTATCGACGGCGCTGGTGTATGTGAACGGGCTTACATGCCCAGCGGCACCTTCAACGCCAGATGGGCACCGATGCCGAAGATGCCCTGACTGACGCCGCCGAACTTGCTGTGGTCATACGCGATGTGCACGCCCAGCATCCCGAAGCCAACGTTGGCACCGATGGCAAAGCCGAAGTTGGTGCCGGTGGTGGAGGGACCGGGACCGACAGGACCGATCTTGGTATAGCGAATACCCGGAGAAATGTACGGCTCGATGCTGATGCCCGGCATCGGGAGCGTCACGCCGATTCCGACTGCGCCGGTGACTTGCGTCAGCCCGCCGCCGGTCGACGAGTGTGCCGCACCGCCCTGGATATTGACCTTGACCGGCACCAGCGGCCCTCCGATCACACCGAAGGCGACGTCTCCACCGAAGCTCGTGGCGCTCGTCGCGCCTGCCCCGCTCGGCTTGTAGTTGTCGACCCCGGCCGTGACCGAGAGCATGCCGAAACCAAGGGTGGCACGGCCGCCGAAGGCGTTACCGCCGCCGGCGCTGTTGTTCGGTTTTCCATAGTCGCCGCTGATCGTCAAACCGGAACCGCCCGACGGACTATTCCAGACTGGCATACCAAGGAGCTGAGCTGACGCGGGAGCCGCGCCGCCAATGGCCAATGCTACCAAGATCCAGGAGCCCTTCATGAGTGCCCTCCGCTCGGGTGAGTAAGTCTTTGACCCGACCAAGGGTAGGAAGTCGCTTCCGGAAAAGCAACGCCGGTCGGTTAGACGGTTAGTTGGTGAGTAACTCCAGCGAGGGGGAGCACCAACCAACCAACCGACTAACAACTAACCGACCAGCGCTAACCGAATACACGGTATGCGGTCTCGGGGTTCCCCCATCGCCAAAAGCCAACCGCCGCCCGACCTGGAGGCCGGACGGCGGTTGTTGTCTTAGCTACTTGGCGACTTAGCGACTTAGCCTCTAGCAGTTCTACATCCCGAAGCGCAGTCCCACGGTGATCGGTATGAAGGTCGTCGCGCTGCCACTCGTCGCGATGTTCATGTACTTGGCCTCGAGATAGAGGCTCATCGCCGTCATCTTCATCTCCAGACCGGCGCCGAGGCCGAAGGCGAACTTCGTCTGTGAGGTGTCGACACTGCCCGTGATCTTCACGTTGTACATGCCCACGCCACCGAGCACGTACGGCGTAACACCGGCCGGTGTCTTGATGTGATAGACCGCGGCGGCCATGCCGCCGATGATCTTCGTGTTGCCACTCGTGGGACTCTTATGGCTTGTCTGCCCATAATCGCCTTCGATCCGGATGCCGATCGGCCCCGCCGGGAATCCGACACCGGCCTGACCAATGAAGCCCGACTTGTCGAAGTTCTTGTAATCGCCCATCGGCAGGAGCAGACCGCCGCCGACCATGATCCGCTGCGCGCTGAGTCTGCCGGCGCCGAACATCAGCACCGTTACGACGAGCCACCGCATTGTCCGCTTCATGGATTCCCCCTCCAGGAGTGGTGAGAAGAGCCCCGAGACGGCCGTTACTAAATGGGAAATCCCTCTCGAGAAGTCAATAAAAAGGGCCCGGCGAACCTCGCCCGACCCTTGAAAAACCCTATGAAAGCGCCTTAATGCCAGAGCGACAAGCCCACCCGGACCCCGATGTCGAATGTATTTGTGTAGCCGATGTTCCGGTCCCGGAAGTGATACTTCATATAGGTCTCAAAACGGATCGCCGCCGGCCCATATGGCACGCGCGTCCCGATTCCCGCGTTCAGCTGGGCCAGCGTTGCGTCGGGACTCGGGAACCCTTGAACGTTGCCTCCCTTGAAATCGAGTCCACCTCCCGCGGTGAGATACATCCCCTTCCGGTAGCTGCTGCCGGAACCCACTGGCAATACGGCGTTGAGGTCCAGATTGACATCGTGAGCGCTCCCGATGCTGGACGATTGAAACGTAAAGCCGACCCGCGGTTCGAGGGTCCAACCGTGAATGGGGATGCCGAGTCGCACATCAATGGGTGTGCCGACGTTGAAGACCCCTCGGTTGCTCGAAGGTTTCTGGTAGAACATTCCCAGATCGACACCGACCTCGTGCATCGCCTCATCCTGTTGCGCCACAACAGTCGCCGGAACCAGCATGAACCCGGCAATCAGCAAGACACCACCGAACGAGCAACGCATGTGCGCACCTCCGTAGTTGACGAAAAGGCAGTTTGTGCACTTTTGCGATCACCCCGGATACACGTGCGGCCCGTCAGGGGTTCCCCGGCGGGCCGCAAGCGTTCTCGATACGTGCCGTCTAATGCCAGAGCGAGAGGCCCACTCGGCCTCCGAGCTCAAACGTGTTGGGGAACAACAGCCCGGTGTCCTGGAAATGATACTTCACGTACGCCTCCATCCGGATCGCCCCGGACTCATACGGTACCCGGGTGCCGATACCGCCATTGATCTGCAGGAGGGTGCCACTGGTCCCGTCGCCGATGAAGTCGAGGCCACCACCGGCAGTCAGGTACATGCCCTTCCGGTAGTTGCTGCCGGTGCCGACGGGGAACAGGGCGTTGACGTCGAGATCAATGTTGTGGCCAGCCGCGGGGCCGGATTGTATCTGGAGAATGACTCGCGGCTCAAGTGTCCAGCCACTATGCATGACGAAGCCAAGGCGCGCATCGATTGGTGATCCGAGCGTGACGTAACCGGAGCCACCAGACGGGTGCCAATACGCGAGACCAAGATCGACCCCGATCTCGTGAGCCGGGGCGCCCATATTGTGCTGCGCCGCAGCCAGCGCCGGGGCGAGCATCAACGCTGCGACAGCCAGGGCGAAACTGAGAGTTCTACGCATAAACGTTCTCCCTCCAGAGGAGTTAGGGAACGGCGTAGAACGGTTAGCGGGGCTGGTTCAGCGGGTCAAGCGGCTCTTGCGCTCCCGGCAACGACCCGGACAACGTCGTTCAGGACCTGAAGGAATCCACCTGAAACGTCGAAGCGACTGGAAGTGTTGCCGTGACGCACCGTCAGCACGCCCCGTCCCAGCAACGTCATGAACGGGGCATGCCGCGGCAGAATTCCCACTTCCCCGTCGAAGGCGGGCGCGACCAGCTGATCGGCCTCGCCGTCGAACACCGACTGCTCCGGAGAAATGACGACGACGCGCATCAGGCCGACGCCAGCTTCTTCGCCTGCGCGACGACGTCGTCGATGCCACCCTGCATGTAGAACGCCTGCTCGGGCAGGGAATCGAACTCGCCGGATACGACGCGCTCGAAGCTCGACACGGTCTCCTCGAGCTTCACGTACTTGCCCTCGAGACCCGTGAACTGCGAGGCCACGAAGAAGGGCTGCGACAGGAAGCGCTGCACCCGGCGGGCGCGCGCCACCAACGTCTTGTCCTCTTCGGACAGCTCGTCCATGCCGAGAATCGCGATGATGTCCTGCAGATCCTTGTAGCGCTGCAGAATCCGCTGGACTTCGGTCGCCACCGTGTAGTGCCGCTCACCCAGGTACTGCGCGTCGAGGATTCGCGACGACGACGCCAGCGGGTCGACGGCGGGATAGATGCCGAGCTCCACGATCTGCCGCGAGAGCACGACCGTCGCGTCCAGATGCGAGAACGCGGTGGCCGGCGCAGGATCGGTCAGATCGTCGGCAGGCACGTAAATGGCCTGCACCGACGTGATCGACCCCTTCTTGGTCGACGTGATCCGCTCCTGCAGGGCTCCCATCTCGGTCGCCAGCGTCGGCTGATAGCCCACCGCCGAGGGCATACGGCCGAGGAGCGCGGACACCTCGGAGCCGGCCTGCGTGAACCGGAAGATATTGTCGATGAAGACGAGCACGTCCTGGCCTTCGACGTCACGGAAATACTCGGCGACGGTCAGACCCGTAAGACCGACGCGGAGACGGGCGCCGGGGGGCTCGTTCATCTGGCCGTAGATCAGGGAGCAGGAGTCGATGACGCCCGACTCCTTCATTTCCAGGAACAGGTCGTTCCCTTCACGGGTCCGCTCGCCCACGCCGCAGAACACCGACCGGCCGCCGTGACCCATGGCCACGTTGTGGATGAGCTCCTGAATGATGACGGTCTTGCCCACGCCGGCGCCGCCGAACAGCCCGATCTTGCCGCCCTTCACGAAGGGGGCGATCAGGTCGACGACCTTGATGCCCGTCTCGAAGACTTCGGTCTTGGGCTCGAGATCGACGAACTTCGGGGTTTCCCGATGGATGGGCCACCGCTCGGCGCTCTCCGGAATCGGCGCGCCCTCGTCCACCGGCTCCCCCAGCACGTTCAGGATCCGGCCCAGCGCGGCCTTGCCGACCGGCACCGTGATGGACTTGCCCGTGTCGATGACCGGCATGCCTCGCACAATCCCGTCGGTGGAGCTCATCGCCACCGCGCGCGCCTGATTCCGCCCGATGTGCTGCTGCACCTCGGCCACCAGCCTGCCCCCGTCGTGCTCGACCACCACGGCGTTGTAGAGCTCGGGGATGGACTCGGGCTCGAACTCGACGTCAAGCACCGGACCGATCACCTGCACCACGCGGCCCGTCGCCTTCTTGTCGACGTTCGATTTCTTGGGAGCAGCCTTGGACTTCGTCGCCATTGGGTTCCTATCCGTTGAGTGCTTCGGCACCGCCGACGATTTCGGCGAGCTCCTGCGTGATCTGGCCCTGCCGCGCCCGGTTATACGTCCGCTTGAGGATGTCGAGCATCTCACCGGCGTTATCGGTCGCGTTCTTCATCGCGGTCCGCTGGGAGCCGTAGAATCCGGCCGTCGTTTCCACCAGCGCCCGGTACACCTGGTTCCGTACGTACAAGGGGAGCAGCTCTTCAAGAATGGCTTCGGCCGAGGGCTTGAGCAGATAGTCGGCCTTCACGCCGCCGGCTTTTGGCTCGGGCGGGGCGACCGGCAGAATCCGCTGGGTGGTTGCCGGCGTCGAGATCGCGCTGTTGAACTTCGCGTACACGATCTCCACCGCATCCAGCGTCCCGGCGGCGAATTGCTCGAGCACCGGCGTGATGATTTCCTGCGCGTGCTCGGCCGTCGGCCGCTCGCCGATGTCCGTACGCTGCGATGCCACCGGCCGCTTGGTGAACCGGAAGAACGAGGCGCCCTTGCGACCAATCAGGTGCAAGTCGACCTGTACTCCCTGCCCCTCGAGCTCCGCCACCCGGCGGCGCATTTCGCGGATCAGATTGGTATTGAAGGCTCCGCAAAGCCCGCGGTTCGCGGTGACCCCGATGAGGGCCACCCGCCTGACGCCCTTGGCTCCCGGCTGGCGCAGCAGCGGGAACCGCTCGGCCAGATCGGGCGCGTAGAGATCCCCGATCACTTCGGCGAGCGCGTTGGCGTACGGACGGGCCGCGACGACGCGGTCCTGCGCGCGCTTCAGCTTGGACGTGGCCACCATCTCCATCGTCCGCGTGATCTGGCGCGTGCTCTGGACCGACTTGATGCGGCGGCGAAGCTCCCGGGCCTGAGCCATTAGCGGGCGCCGACCGCCTTGTACTGATCGATCGCCTTCTTGAGCCGGTTCTGGCAGTCGTCGGACATCGCCTTCTTGGTCCGGATCTCGTCGCCGATCTCGGGATGCTGGGCCCTCATGAACTCATGGAAGCCCTTCTCCCAGGCGCGGATTTCCTTCACGTCCACGTCGTCCAGGAGCCCGTTCGTGACGGCGTAGATGATCATGATCTGCTGTTCCACCGGCATCGGCTCGTACTGCGGCTGCTTGAGGACTTCGACGGTCCGGACACCGCGGGCCAGCTGGCGCTGGGTCGCCGCATCGAGGTCGGAGCCGAACTGCGCGAAGGCCTCCAGCTCGCGGTACTGCGCCAGGTCGAGCCGGAGACGGCCCGCGACCTGCTTCATCGCCTTGATCTGCGCGTTTCCGCCCACGCGTGACACGGAGATGCCGGCGTTCACGGCGGGACGGACGTTCGAATAGAACAGATCCGTTTCGAGGAAGATCTGGCCGTCGGTGATCGAAATGACGTTGGTCGGGATGTACGCCGAGACGTCACCGGCCTGCGTTTCGATGATCGGCAGCGCGGTGAGCGACCCGCCCCCCATTTCATCGGAGAGCTTCGCGGCACGCTCGAGCAGACGGCTGTGGAGATAGAAGACGTCGCCCGGATACGCCTCACGGCCCGGAGGCCGGCGGAGCACCAGGGAGAGCTGGCGGTACGCGGCGGCCTGCTTGGACAGGTCGTCGTACACGCACAGCGTCGCTTTCTTCTCGTTGTACATGAAGTACTCGGCCATCGTGCAGCCGGCGTACGGGGCGATGTACTGCAGCGGGGCGGGCTCGGACGCCGACGCCACGACGACGATGGTGTAGGCCATCGCGCCATGCTCCTTGAGCCGCTCCACCACCGACGCCACCGTCGAGTTCTTCTGGCCGATGGCGACGTACACGCAGACGACGCCCTGGCCCTTTTGATTGATGATGGTGTCGATCGCGATGGCGGTCTTGCCGGTGCCACGGTCACCGATGATCAGCTCGCGCTGACCGCGGCCGATCGGGATCATCGCGTCGATCGCCTTCACGCCGGTCTGCAGGGGCTCCTTCACCGGCTGGCGCTTGATGATGCCCGGGGCCACGATTTCGACCTTCCGGGTCGTCGTCGCCTTGATGGGGCCCAGGCCGTCGACCGGCTGGCCCAGCGGGTTGACCACGCGGCCGACGAGCCCCGGACCGACCGGCACCTCGAGCACG
>Ga0126371_10000155_pt1 | contig 51606 bp, 45 predicted proteins | sample PanSoiMetaPlot_4_FD_110145 | JGI IMG/M metagenome (GOLD analysis project Ga0126371, IMG submission 110145) | Tropical forest soil microbial communities from Panama - MetaG Plot_4 | ecosystem: Environmental > Terrestrial > Soil > Tropical forest > Bulk soil | place: Panama | collected 2016-02-17
AAAGAGGCGTCCGGCTCGGTGCCGGACGCCTTTTCGATCTTTGCGCGAAGATGCCGAATGGAACTACCGATGGTCCTTTTTGCGCCCCTGGAGTGTCTGCCGGGCGACCGCGGGCGAAGCCGCAGGGAGAGAAGGCGGGGATGCGGCTTCGTCCGCAACGACCTCCGCAGGCGCGTCCTTCCCGAGTCCATCTTTAAGCGACGCTGCCGAAGCGGCCAGCGTTTCTTCCGGAGTCTCTTTGTCCACGATGGCACCCTCTTTTTCGCGAACGAAGGTCAGTTCTTTGTGCACGCCGTCCCAATCCACGCGAACCAAGTCGCCCAGATTGACCTGTTGGGTAGCGAGCAGGTTGGCCAGCGGGTAGACCAGGTACCGTTCAATGGCACGCTTCAGGTGGCGGGCGCCGTAGCGCTGGTCTGTACCTTCCTGGAGCAGGAAGTTGCGGCCGGGGTCGGTCACACGGAACAGAAACTTGCTCGTGGCCGTATCGAGGACTCGCTTCTGTACCAAGCCGAGTTCGATATCGAGAACCGCTTCCAGTTCGGGACGCTTCAGTTGGCGGAACACCACCAACTTGTCGAGACGATTCATGAATTCGGGTGAGAATTTACGTCGCGCCGCCTCGACAGCGGTTCGTTCCACCTTCTGATCCACATTGGCTTGAGGCTTGTCCGAAGACTTGATAAAGCCGTAGCCGCCATCCACGAGATCGGTGATCTCATGGGCGCCCAGGTTGGACGTCATGAAGATGACGGTCTGTGAGAGATCCACGCGGCGGTTGTCACCGAGGGTGAGCGTGGCCTTGTCGAGCATGCCGAGGAGCAGTTGCCACAGGGCATCACTGGCCTTCTCAATTTCGTCAAACAGCAGGAAAGAGAGCTTCAGCTTTTCCGTGTGATTCGCAGCCAGCGCCTCTTGAGTAATCAGGGGATGTGTCTCGCGATGGCCCAGATACCCTGGCGGTGAACCGATCAGTTTCGCTATTTCGTGCGAGTGCTGGAACTCGGCGCAATCAATTTTGATCACGGCGCGTGGACTGCCAAAAAGAATTTCGGCCGCGGCTTCGACGATGCGCGTCTTGCCGGAACCGGTGGGCCCGAGGAAAAGGAGGTTGCCAACCGGGCGCCCCGGCGAGTTCAGGCCGGCGGTGAAGACCTGAAACAACTCAACAAGAGCTTGGACGCCGTCGTCTTGTCCGACGATCTTTGCGCGCAGCGCATTCTGAAATTCGATGGTGTCCGCACTGCGAACATTTGGATTGAGCGAAACATCTCCTGTCGCCATGACCGCCTCCCTAGCGTCCCCGGAAATCCGGAGTCGCGGATCCGAACCGACCGCCTGCCCGGTGCATTCTCTTCAGCTGGTCTTTACCCCCAAACTGATCGAGCTTTACCTGAATGGTGGAGTGGAGAAGCCGCAACTGCACGAGCAGCTCGCGCGCCACCATGGGCGATTCGGAAAGCCGGAGCATCTGGGGGAACAAGTCCGCCAGATCAAGATTGAGATCGCGGAGGGACTGAACGAGTTTTTGAACGGCTGGGGACTCGGGGTCAGCGAGATCGATCTGGGCGTCCAACTGTTCGCGGAGGGTGCGCCAGTTGAGATCGATGAAGGGATGTTTTTTGGAAACTTCCTTGACGACAGCATCGGTGATGCGGGCGCTTTCGCCAAGTCGGGCTAGATGCAGCTGCCGCACTTTTCCGCCGCGGCGCACGTTGTGCACCAGATAGTATGAGTTCCCTTTGCGACGGACAAAAGCCATGGCGGTGTCCTGGGTACGGCGTCGGGCAGGAGCTCCTACCCGCGTCTGAGATGTAGTGTAAGGTAGTTCCACTACAATTATCAACATTGGATTCGCCGTATGAGTAATCGTTGCCAGCCCCGGCGTTGTGGACATCTTGGAGGATAGGAAGGGAAACTCCGCATCGTATTTTTCGCTGCGTTTCATCGCAGTTTCCTCTACGAGCGACTTCCGTGCTCGCGAGCCGTTTTTTTCGGGTCATCCATCCGGTTAAACACCGCACGCTTGCGCGGGTTGCGCCGCACCGTTACCATGCTTGTCTTCTATGAGTTGGGACCCTGTCTACAAACTCGTGCAACAAATCCCCCGCGGACGGGTTACTACCTACGGGACGCTCGCCAGGGTTTTGCATTTGCGCGGCGGGGCGAGGACCGCGGGCAGGGCCTTGGCAGCGACCCCTTCGGGAAAAGGCATTCCCTGGCATCGTGTCGTGGGCGAGCGCGGGAAACTCCTGATTCCGGAGCCGTATGCCTCCCTGCAGCGAAAACTCCTGGAAAGCGAAGGCGTGAGAATCGTCGAGTTTCGCGTGAATTACGCGAAACACGGCTGGGAACCGCGGCGATCAGGAAAGTCCGCGGGCCGGCCCTCGAAAAAATCCGCCAAAAGCAACAGGAAGAAAAACGGCAAGTCCGGTTAGAGCGGCTCGCCAGCCTGCGGTAACATAGAACGTTCCTGGCTATGGCAAATTCCATCCTACAGGTCGAGAATCTGGTGAAACGCTACGGCGATGTCGAAGCCGTGCGTGGCGTGAGCTTCTCGGTCGAACAAGGCGAAGTATTCGGGCTTCTGGGGCCGAACGGCGCCGGAAAGACAAGCACGGTGGAAGTGCTCGAGGGACTGCGCGTTCCCGACGGCGGCAAAATCTCTGTATGCGGGCTGGATCCCCAAAGGAATCCCATCGCACTGAAGAATGAAATCGGGGCAACTTTGCAGGCGACTTCCCTTCCCGACAAACTGAGGGTGGCCGAGGCAATCCGGATGTTCGCGGGCTTCTACAAATATTCTCGCAATGTGGATGACTTGCTGCGGCGTTTCGGGCTCGAAGAAAAGCGAAATGCGTTTTACGGCGATCTTTCGGGTGGGCAGAAGCAGCGGCTGGCGCTGGCGATGGCCCTTGTGAATGACCCCAAGGTGCTCTTCCTCGACGAGCCGACTGCCGGGCTCGACCCGCAGGTCCGACGCGAAATTTACGAAATTATCGCAGAACTGCGGCGCGAAAAGAAAACCATTGTGTTGACGACCCATTACATCGAGGAAGCCGAGCGCCTCTGCGATCGCGTGGCCATCGTGGATCACGGCAAGGTAATCGCCATGGGGTCGCCGCGGGAGTTGAAACAGAAGTCCGAGCACACTTCTCGCATCGAGGCGCGCTTTGCGAAGCCCGCGTCCAATGGAACTTTGAAGAACCTCGACGGCGTAAACGATGCCCTTGAGGTGAACGGCACCTACGTACTGCATTGCCAGAAGACCGCACCGGCGATTGTGGCGCTTGTAAAACACCTCGAAGTGGAAAACAACGAACTGGTGAGCCTAGAGATTTCGACACCCTCGCTCGAAGACGTGTTCATCGAATTGACAGGCAGGAGGTTGCGGGATTGAAGACCATTCTTTCACTGGCGGCCATGCGCATCCGCATCACCCTGCGAAACAAGGCATTCATGTTTTTCAGCCTGTTTATGCCGCTGACCATTTTCTTTCTCTACGGAAGCATCTTTGCCAAGGGCAGCCCGCAGGTCTTCGCCGTCCTGATGGGGCCGGTATTGTCCTTCACGGTAATGGGCACGTTCTGGGGACTAGGCCTGCAACTGGTGACCTGGAGAGAACGCGGAATCTTGCGGCGATTTCGTCTCGCCCCGATGAGTTCGAGCAGCATGCTCGCGGCGAGCATTCTGGCCAATTATATTTTGATCTTCCCGACGGTGATTCTAGAACTCATCATGGCGCGCGCGGTGTATCACGTTCGCGATTTGGGAAATCTGACCAGCGTGTTCCTGTTGGTGATTTTGGGAGTCACTTCCTTCGGAGCGCTGGGATTGATCATCGCCAGCGTAACCAACACCATGCAGGAAACACAGGTATTGAACCAGTTGCTGTGGTTCGCCATGATCTTTCTGACAGGCGCAACGGTGCCTCTTGCCCTATTACCGAAGGTCGTCCAGAGGATTGGATTGTTCCTTCCGCCAACATACCTGATCTTCGGATTGCAGAAGGCCATCCTCCGGCACGCAGCTTGGTACACCCTCGGAATCGAGCTTGTATCTCTGGCCGCCTGGGGTGCCCTGGCGTTTGCGATCTCTTCCTTGCTATTCCGCTGGGAACCCGAAGCGAAGCTGCCGAAAAACGCCAAGCTGTGGGCTGTGGCCACGATTATTCCGTTTGTATTACTGGGACTTTGGGAAAACCACAACGGAAAGCTATTGGCCGGGGCCACTTCGATGTTTCAAGACCGGCCGCCGGAGAGAGCGGTGCCGCAAGCCGAGAAGCCAGCGGCAGCGCCGGCCAGCAATCAGTGAATGTGACGCGCTTTCTTCCTCGCACCCACCAATTTGGCTGAGCTCGGCTTCGTAACACTTTGTTGATTTCGTTGACGCTCATGAGGTGGTCCTCTATGCTGAAATTGTACGTAGCGGCAGGGAACCAACCTAGGGGAGAAGGGCGGGCGCATGCCTGTACAAAAGACCGAGAAGATCTGGCACAACGGAAAGTTCATCAACTGGGATGATGCGAGATTGCATGTACTTTCCCACGTCGTGAGCTACGGCTCCGGCATTTTTGAAGGGGTCCGCTGCTACGAAACCCCGCAGGGTCCAGCGATTTTCCGCCTCCGCGAGCATATGCAACGGCTTATCAACTCCGCGCGCATTTACCGCATGGAACTTCCCTACTCGGTAGACGAATTCAGCAACGTGGCTTGCGAACTGGTCCGCCTCAACAAAATGGGCGCTTGTTACGTGAAGCCGATCGTGCTGCGCGGCTACGGAGAAGTAGGCGTGAACCCGTTGAACTCTCCGATCGAACACTACATGGCGTGTTGGAGCTGGGGCTCGTACCTGGGTCCGGAGGCGCTGTCAAAGGGTGTGGATGTCTGCGTGAGTTCCTGGGCTCGCATTGCGCCGAATACCTTGCCGGCGATGTCCAAGGCAGCCGCGAATTATATGAACTCGCAGCTCATCCGCATGGAAGCGTCTTTGAACGGGTTTGCCGAGGGGATTGCGCTCGACACGAGCGGCCATGTCAGCGAAGGCTCCGGCATGAACATTTTCCTCGCGCACGGCGGGACACTTTACACCCCGCCGCTCGCGACCAGCATCTTGCCGGGCATCACTCGCGACGCAATCATGACGCTGGCCGGCGATCTGAGCATCCCGGTGAAGGAATCAGCAATCCCCCGTGAAATGCTCTACATCGCGGACGAGGTGTTCTTTGTCGGCACGGCCGTGGAGGTAACTCCCATCCGTTCGGTCGACAAGATCGCAATCGGTAAGGGTGTCGCGGGGCCCTTGACTCGCGCGATCCAGAAAGATTTCTTCGACCTAACCAGCGGCAAAAAGGCGGACACGCATGGCTGGCTCACGCTGGTGAATGCGCCGGTAGCGGCAGGCAGATAGTTGCGGCGGTTTCCCGATACCTTGCGACTGGTATTCGCTGCCGGCCTTGTTGCTCCTGGATTGCTCCGCTACTCTTATTCGTGAGCACTGGGTGTCCTTCCTCACCTGGCACCATCTCTCAAATCCAGATAGAATCCGGGCATCACACTTCAGAATGAGGACGCGCCTGGAGGCTGGATGCACAACCTCACCCAGAAATTGACTGCGGAGTTTATCGGCACCTTCGCCTTGGTATTTTTCGGTGAAGGCGCCGTGTGTGTCGACATGCAACTGCGAAGCAACGCCACCGGAGGCATCGGCCTGCTGGCCATCGCTCTGGCCCATGGGTTAGCAATTGCCATCATGGTTTCCGCCATCGGACACATCTCCGGCGGTCACTTCAACCCCGCCGTAACCATTGGATTCTGGGTGACGAGAAAACTGTCCACCCCGGACACGCTGCTTTACTGGGTCGCCCAGGTCGCTGGTGCAACGGCTGCCGCGTTTCTTCTGCGCGTGATCATTCCGGAAGAGACTTGGCGCAGCGTGGCGCTGGGTACACCTGAATTGATGCGCGACTTTCCCAGTTGGGCAGGGCTCGCGCTGGAAGCTACCGCCACGTTCTTCCTCGTCTTTGTGGTGTTCGCGACGGCGGTCGACGAGCGCGGCGCCTTTCGCTCGATTGCCGGATTCGGCATCGGGTTGGTCATGGCCTTGGGCATTATCGTAGCGGGACCCTACACGGGCGGCGCGCTCAATCCGGCACGCGCTTTCGGACCCGCGCTGGCTTCCCATCACTGGTTGAACCAGCTTGTCTATTGGGTCGGTCCGCTCGGTGGAGGCTTCCTGGCGGGTTTGCTCTATGACACGTTGTATTTGAAACCGAGCGAAGCGTAGTCCTTTTCCTGCCGGCGCACCGGCGACGCTGCCAACAAAAAACCTGTACGTATGGGTAGGTAACTAAGGCGCGACGTCAAGTCGCGCCTTCCTTGTTGACCCTTTCCGTGAATGCTAGCTTCAGAGAGGAAGTTGCATTCCTGCGGGGTGTCTGCTCATGGCTCTTAGCATCGACGACCTGTTGCGGCGTGCGGTCGAAAACAAATCCTCGGACTTGCACCTTAAAGTCGGCAACCACCCCTATTTGCGCGTGGACGGCTTGCTTACCCCCATGACTGACGTTCCTCGTATCACGCCAGAAGAGATGCTCTCGATGGCGTTTAGCATGATGACCAACCGCCAAAAGCAAAAGTTCAAGGAAACCGCCGAACTCGACATGGCATACGGCGTGGCAGGCCTCGGGCGTTTCCGTGTGAACGTATTCCAGCAGCGCGGCAACGTCGGGATGGTGCTCCGCGTTATTCCCACCAAGATTCGAACGATTGAAGAGCTCAATCTGCCGCCGGTCATTGGCAAAATTTGCGAAGAGCAGCGCGGCTTGGTGTTGGTAACGGGAACCACCGGTTCCGGTAAGTCCACCACGCTGGCGGCTATGATTGACCGAATCAATGCTCAGCGCGCCGACCACATTATTACCATCGAAGACCCCATCGAATTCCTGCACCGCGACAAGCGCAGTTTCATCAATCAGCGTGAAGTCGAAGTAGACACTGCAAATTTCTCCTCAGCCTTGCGCGCTGCCCTGCGTCAGGATCCGGACGTAATTCTGGTCGGCGAAATGCGCGATCTAGAGACGATTTCGACTGCGTTGCTGGCTGCAGAAACCGGCCACCTCGTCTTCTCAACCTTGCATACCTTGGACGCCACCGAAACGATCCAACGTATTATCGCGGTCTTCCCTCCCCCGGAACAGAAACAGATCCGTTTGCAGATGGCGGCAACGCTCAAAGCCGTCGTTTCGCAGCGCCTGGTTCGCCGTTCGGATGACAAGGGCCGTGTGCCTGCAGTCGAAGTCATGATCTCGACCGCCTACATCAAGGATTGCATCATCAATGCCGACAAGACCCGCCTGATCCACGACGCGATTGCCGCCGGCACTTCGCAATACGGTATGCAGACCTTCGATCAATCGCTCTTCGATCTCTACTCGAAGGAACTCATCACGCTAGACGAAGCTCTCACGCGCGCGTCCAACCCCGACGAGTTCAAGCTGCGGATCCAGGGCATTCGTTCCGCGGCGGACGCCGCGCGCGAGGAAATGGCCTCCCAAATGGCCGATTTCGAACGCTTCGCCCGTAAGTAACTCGCACTCGCCCGGGATTCCCGATAAGCTGAGAGGTGGACCGGCCGCGCTTTGTGCCCGCGTATCATCGGTTTGCCTGGGAACGTGCGCAAAAAACTTGTTCTTTTTTCGGTGCTCGGAGGCGTTTTCATTACCGCGCTCGCGGTGTTGTTGCGCTTCATGGGCATCTACCGTCCGGTTCCCTACCTGACCTATCCCGGCTCGTATCTGATGCAGGCGTTTGTGGACCGCATGCTGGGTTGGATTCCCTGGGGACTGGGCGACAACCTGATCTCGGAATTGCTGGTTTTTTTTGTACTGAACGCGACGGGGTATGCGGTGGTGATTTTTCTGATTCTGCGGATTTTCTTTCCGGACCGCTCCGGTGAGTTGCCTCCAATAACCGGAGAAAAGTAGAAGACGCCGACACCATCCTTCTGCATAAACCGAGCGTTGCTTGGCTGCAAGCAGGGGTATATCATTCGCGCGGCTGAATGTCTTTCGGGGAGGGCACACATGAACGGTTGCCAATTGCTCGCCGGGCGGCGTGTGTTTTTGAAAGCGCCAGCCGCAATCGTGGCCGCAGCGGCGGCAATGGAAGCGCTGGCATCGCCGGCTTACTCGGACGAAGCGGAGATGAACATCGTCGGGCCAAAGAAAGGCTACTCGCCGCAGATAGGCACGTTGGTTTCTATGATGGCGTTCATGCGGGCTCAGGTGCTGAGTTCGGTGAAGGGCATGTCGGTGAAGGACCTGGATTTTCTGCTCGACGAAAAGGCCAACCGCATCGGAGCAATGCTGTTGCATCTGGTGGCTGTAGAAAAGTTCTACCAGACGAACACTTTTGACGGGCTAGAGGCTGGCAAAATCCCGGAGGCTTGGAAAGAGCAATGGGGCCCAGCCATGGAACTCGGTGATCCCGGAAGAAAAGTGATTCAAGGCCATGACCTCGATTACTACCTGAATCAGCTGAACGAGACCCGGGAAAAGACGCTGTCCGAATTCCGCAAGCGCGATGATGCTTGGCTGATGAGCGTCGACAAAGCCTGGGGCTGGGGACCGACCAACAACTACTGCAAGTGGTTTCACGTGACCGAGCACGAAGCCAATCATAACGGCCAGATCAAACTGCTCAAAAGCCGTTTGCCGGGTGCAAAGCCCGGGGCCGAATAGGCCGCTAACAAGCACTGAAAAAGACACCCGCCCCGGACCTGCTCGCAGCGGGATCTGGGCGAAGTTGAAACCCTCAGTTGAAATGCTTGGCGTTTTTTTCGATGAAGCCCTGCAGTGCTGGCGGCAACTCCTCGACAGACATGATTGAGCTGGTTGGGCAAACCGGGACGCATGCGCCGCAGTCAATACAGTCGGCTGGATTCACGTAAAGCTGTGGAACGTCGGCGAACCCACTTTCCTCCTTCTTGGGGTGAATGCAATCGACCGGACAGGCTTCAATGCAGTGCTCGTCCTTCGTGCAAGTATCGGTGATAACGTAGGCCATAGCAGACCTCCCCATCCGGAGATCGCACGCGGCGTGCCAAGCTAGGTCAAAAGCGACTTCTTTTTTTTCAACAGCTTAGAGAATTCAGAAATAGTTGCGAGACACCACGATTGCGTGATCTAGCGCACACCAGGGGGTTCAAAAAACCCAGGTCGGGTATGCTTTACTTCCGCCAACGTACTGCCTATGCTGCTGGCATGTTTGGAAAGCCCCGGAAGTTGGTGACCGAAGCGCAGGTGTACGAGGCCGCGATCAAGATCCTGATGCGGCGGGGGCATTCGGTGCACGAAATGAAAAAAACGCTGGCGCGTCGCTGCCAGGATGAAAAGATCGTCAAAAGCGTGGTGGACCGTTTGCAGCGCGAAAGCCTGCTGGATGACGCGCGGTATGCCAAACAATTTACTCGTCTCCGCGCCGAATCGCGGAAGCAGGGCGAGTTCCGCATTGCCAGGGATTTGCGGGCGCGGGGAGTGGCCGACCGACATATCGACGCGGCCACAAAAGAGATGGCCGCCTCGACTGACGCCGCGACCATCATCCGCCAGCGCATTGCACGCAAACTGCGCTTGTTTCACGGTGAAATTGACAAAAAGAAGCTGGCCTCGCTCTACCGCTCGCTGCTCGGAGCGGGCTTTCCCACGGACCTGATCCGCAGGGAACTGCACCGGGTGACACGCCAAGAGGTTCCAGAGGTTGACGCCAGTCCGGAGCAGTAGGAGCTTGCCATGCCGGAGATCATTCACGAATTCAGTATCAGAGCGCCACAGGAAGCCGTGTTCCAGATGGTTGCGACGCCGGCCGGCCTAGACAAGTGGTGGACGAAGGAATCAGAAGGCGAGCCAAAAGTCGGGGCGGCGTACCGTCTATGTTTCGGGCCGGAGCATAACTGGAAGGCCAAAGTGACCGAGTGCGTACCGGGGCTCGCCTTTGAATTGCAGATAACCGATGCGCACCAGGATTGGATGGGTTCCAAGGTAGGCTGCAAACTCAGCAAGGAGGGCCAGGTAGGAACCCATGTGCTTTTCTATCACAACGGTTGGCCCGAGAAGAACGAGCACTGGCGCGTTTCCAATTTTTGCTGGGCCATGTATTTGCGCGTTCTCCGGCGCAGCCTGGAATACGGCGACGTAGTGCCCTACGAAAAGCGCCTGGACGCCTAGGACATCCGGCTAGCTCTTCTCTTCCTTCAGACCTGGTGGGGCTTCTTTGAAATCCACGGTACGCGGGGTGTTTCTCATCGTAACAAGCAATGTTTCGGGTGGCACGACCAGCTTGCGCTCGTTGAGGTCAAGCCAGCCGCCCTTGCTGCGGACGCGGGCGGCAAGGGCGCCATCGGCGCGATAGAACGTGTTTTGCAGCAGGAAGCGCGAGCCGTCGGTAGACAGTTCGGCGACCTCCAGGGTCACGCGCATTTGCTCCATCAGGCCAATCTCGCGGTAGTACTCGAGTTCATCGCGGAGGATCACCGGTCCGATGCGCAATCGATAAAACTCGATCATAGGGAAACCGTTTTCGTTGAAATAGATCATACGAAGGTCAGCGGACTTGTCGAGATACGCCGTATTTCGCATGTGGCTGTTGAAGTCCATATCACCCCAACCAGCAAAGAACGTGCGTTCGAACATCGGCCCTCCTCGGAATCGACTTGCATACTATCATTCCGGTCGCGGCGGAATTGCCGTCGACTCGACACGTCTGCGATAATCGACTGTTGCACGGGATGACGGAGACAAGCCGACGTGACCGACAATGGCGAAAAGATGAGTGGGAACGAGATCCGCGAAAAATTCCTGCAATTTTTCGAGAGTAAGGGGCACCGCCGCGTGCGATCGTCGTCGCTCGTGCCGCATGGCGATCCAACGCTGCTGTTCACCAACGCGGGCATGAACCAGTTCAAGGACGTATTCCTGGGCTTGGAGAAGCGTGACTACGCCCGGGCGGCTTCGGCGCAGAAATGCGTGCGCGCGGGTGGCAAGCACAACGATCTGGAAAATGTAGGGTTCACCAAACGGCACCACACATTTTTCGAGATGCTGGGCAATTTTTCCTTCGGCGATTATTTCAAGAAAGAAGCGATTGCCTTTGCCTGGGAGCTGATCACGTCGCCCGACTGGTACGGCATTCCAAAAGACAAGTTGTACGTCACAATTTTCGGCGGGGCCGAAGTCGCTCCCGGCGCCCAGCTTGGTGTGGATGAAGAGGCCAGGGGGTTCTGGCTGGAACACGTTCCCGCGGATCGAATCCACGCGATTCCGGGGTTGAAAGACAATTTCTGGGCCATGGGCGACACCGGTCCGTGCGGTCCTTGCAGCGAAATTCATTACGACATGGGGATGATCGCGTCCGAACAAGGCCACACCGGCTGCGAGTTCCCCTGTGACTGCGGTCGCTATGTCGAAATCTGGAATCTCGTCTTCATGCAATTCAATCGCGACGCCGGCGGCACGCTCACGCCATTGCCCAAGCCTTGTGTGGATACCGGCATGGGACTCGAGCGCGTCACGGCCGTGCTGCAAGGCGTAATCTCCAACTACGACACCGACTTGTTCGTTCCGCTCATCGATCGCGCAGCGCAACTGATTGGCCTGGATGAAAAGAAGGAACTGGCCGCCGAAGAACAGGGAAGCTCCGCGGCTTCCTTACGTGTGATTGCGGACCATGCCCGCGCGACAACATTTCTGATTACCGATGGCGTTTTGCCTTCGAACGAAGGACGTGGATATGTCCTGCGCAAAATCATGCGCCGCGCGATCCGACACGGTCGCCTGCTCGGCGCGCAAGAGCCGTTCCTATACGAAATGGTGCAGACGGTCAGGCAACTCATGGGTGCGGCCTACCCGGAACTTGTCGAGCCGAGTGCGTCCCGGGTTCCCCAGATCGTGCTGGCTGAAGAAAAGCGCTTCCTGCAAACGCTCGACATCGGCCTGCGCAAACTCGAAGACGAATTGCGGCCTCTGACGGGCGAAGCCGGAGCAACCTATTCCGGCGAAAGCGCGTTTCGTTTGTATGACACTTACGGTCTGCCGATGGATTTCATCCTCGACGCAGCGCGCGACCTGGGAGTGAGTTTCGACCAAACCGGTTTTGAACGGGCCATGAAGGAGCAGCGAACCCGCGCCCGTGCCTCATGGAAGGGAGGAGCGAAGGAAGCCGTAAATCCCACCTATGCGAAACTGGCAGAGACTTTCAAGACATGCCTCGATTTTTATCATGCGACGTGCGCGAAGGACGCGCGCATCGAATCGATACTGGCCAACGGCGGCCCGGTGAAGGAATTGAAAGCCGGTGAAGCCGGCGAAGTGGTGCTCGACAGAACGGCAATTTATGCAGAGTCCGGCGGTCAGATGGCCGATTCGGGCAAATTCTACGATGCGGCTGAGTCGCAAGTGCTCGCCGAAGTGAGTGGAGCGTACTATCCGGTCGTTGGACTGGCCGCGCATCGCGTCATCGCAAAGGAGACCCTGCGCGTGGGCGACCGCGTAACGGTAGTAGCCGATGCGGAGCGGCGAGCCCGCATCATGCGTAACCACACCGGGACACACCTGGTGAACGCTGCGCTCCGCAACATTCTCGGGACACACGTCAAGCAATCCGGCTCGCTCAATTCGCCCGAGCGTCTGCGCTTCGATTTCACCCATTTCGCCCCCGTGGATCCCGAAGAACTGCGCGATATCGAGCAGCAGGTGAACGACGAAATCCGGTATAACTCACGAATCGAAACCGGCGTGATGGGCCTTGAAGACGCCCTTAACTCCGGCGCGCTGGCCTTCTTCGGCGACAAGTATCCCGAAAGCAACGTTCGCGTCGTGACGATTCCCGACACGCGCTCTCCGCACGGTTTCTATTCGAAGGAGCTTTGTGGCGGAACACACGTTATGCGCACAGGCGATATCGGCGTACTGAAAATCGTGAACGAGGAGTCGGTCGCCGCAGGTGTGCGCCGGCTCGAAGCGGTCACCGGCATCGGTGCTCTCGAACACTACCAACATCAAGCGCATGCGCTGCGCGATCTCGCCAACAAACTGAATGTCGGCGAAGACAACCTCCTGGCCTCGGTTGAAAAACTCAGCAGCACGGCGCGACATCTCGAAAAAGAGCTGGAAGCGCAAAGGCGCAAGGTTGCACTCAGCCAACTCGACGACCTATTCGGGCAGGTGAAAACCATCAAGGGCGTCAAAGTCATTGTGGGTGAGGTCTCTAACGTCGATCGCGACGGCCTCAGGCAATTAGTGGACTCGTTGCGTCAGAAGCTTGGCTCCGGCGTAGTCGCCCTAGGGATGCCCGAGGACGGTAAAGTGGCCCTGATTGCCGCCGTGACCAAAGACCTCACCGCTAAAGTCCATGCCGGCAAGCTGATACAAGCCCTTGCTAAACAAGTGGGCGGGGCCGGTGGCGGAAGGCCCGATTTGGCCGAGGCTGGCGGAAAAGACACATCGGCTCTAAAAACTGCCTTGCAGAGTGTCCCGGGGCTGCTCGAACCCTTGCTATAATTCCCTTAGCGTCAGAAGCCAAGTGCCGCATTCGCTGGGACTTGCTGATTTTCCACAGGTGAGAACCTGTGCTAGTTTTGAGGCGACCGTATAGCCTCAACGAGCCCGAATCCAATGCCTTCCCCAAGGCGCACAAACGGCAGCCGATTACCAATGAACCTGAGGCCTATCTTGGTGCTTGCGAGCCTATTCAGCGGCGCGCTGGGTATTTCCCCAGCGAAAGCTCAGATCGCCACGGTTACGGCGATTGACGGCCGACGCTTGTTCGTAAATGCCGAGCCGCCGGTGATCGCCAAGCTGACAACGAACAGGCCTGCACCCCAAGCCATTTATTTGCAGGGCGAAATGTCGTTCATGGGGCAGAGCCGACCGGCCGTGTATCTGGACCGCGATGGCGCTGAAAAGCTTGTACGTGAAGCCGCAGAGCGCCACAAGGTGGACCCGGCGCTGGTGCGCGCAGTGATTGAAACCGAATCGAACTGGAATCCCGCGGCCCACTCGCGCAAAGGCGCGATGGGTCTGATGCAGCTCATCCCAACCACGGCTCAACGGTTTGGGGTGAACGACGCCTTCAACCCGAAACAAAATGTGGACGCGGGGGTTCGATATTTGAAGACGCTGCTGGAACGGTACAATGGCAACCTCGATTTGGCCCTGGCGGCGTACAATGCTGGGGAGGGTGCAGTCGACCGGGCCCACGGGGTGCCGCTCTACCGGGAAACCCGCGATTACGTGCGGAAAGTGCAGGATGCCTATTACCGTCCCGGCTCTGGCAGGATGGATGACGCCTACATCCGATCAAGCCGGATTCACCGGCAGGTGGACGACAACGGACGGGTGATTTTCACGAACGAGTAAGCCGCTGCATCCAAGGTTGGGGGATTTGATCAGCGGTCAGTTTGGGGATACCGGGGAAATGAGCAAGGGGCGGAGAATCATCCACAAGAGTTTCGCCGGCGTTTCGCTGGGTTTCATACTCCTGGCGGCGTATGCAGCCCCTTGTCGCACTCTCGCCGCCACTGCAAACAACACAGCCGCTAAACGGGAAGCTGCCAGCTCGCAATTTTCACGCGCACAGGAAATGCGTTCCGCGCTCAACGAAAAAGCGCCGGAAAAGCGCACTTTGGCCGATTACAAACGGGTCGTCACGACCTACGAGCGCGTTCACTTGATCACTCCCCATGCGGCGGAAGTTCCGGATTCGTTGGTGGCGGTAGGCGAATTAAATACGGAAATGGGCGACCGCTTCGGGCGCAGCTACTACCAGGCGGCCGCCGACGCCTACCAGTTTCTGATTCGCGAGTATCCCGCCAGCAAGTACGTACCAGATGCGATGTTGCGCATGGGTCAGCTGGAAAAAGATCAATTGGGCGATCTGGCCGGAGCAACCAAGACTTTTCAGGATTTCCAGAAGAAGTTTCCGCACTCACCGCACAAGCGCGAAGTGCAAGAGGCTTTGGCGGAACTCGCTTTGATGAGAAACGCCGAGACCGGCAAGCTGGACGCCCGGGGTTTCCAGCCAACTCCTGAACCCAAGACTGCAGCTCCTGCAGCTGCGCCCAGCCGTGTGGAAACCCTGCAACAGGTTGTGCGCACCTCCCCCGATGCCAGCGGTGGCGAACCGGCGAGTTCCGGGGCAATTCCGTGCATTGAACACATTCGCTCGACTGTTACGCCCGATGGCGCCGAAGTAGTGATTGAGCTTGAGGACTCCGTGCAGTACGTCTCTGGGCGCATTATGAACCCCGATCGCATTTACTTCGATCTGCACGCCGCAAGACTTTCGCCTGCATTGGCGCGGAACAAGATTCGCGTCACCGGCGACCTGCTGACAAATGTTCGCGTGGCACAGAATCAGGACGGAGTCGTGCGCGTGGTGCTCGACGTAAGCGGCGTAAAGGATTACGCAGCTACGCTGATGCACAAGCCGCCGCGGCTGGTCATCGAACTGTACGGCTCGAATGGTGCACATGCTCCGCTACAAACGGCGAAGGCAGCTTCCCCTGCACCGTTCGCAAAAAAGCCCGCAGAAGACGCGCAAGCGATTCCCGTGACCACCGAAACGGTTTCTCTGAGCGATCCCGCGCCGGTAGCGGCGGCGAAGCCTGCTTTGACCGACAAGGGCGGTGAGTCCCCTGCGCCAATGGCCGGCAAGACCAACGCGCCACAGCCCAAAATGGTTATCACGCGTTCGTCCAAGCCGGGAGTAGCTACCAAGCCAGATCTAGTGCAGCCGCCCGTTACACCCTTACCGACGCGCGACGGCAACGCAACGCTGACGCGCACTCTCGGACTCAAGATCGGACGGATCGTAATTGATGCCGGTCACGGCGGCCACGACACCGGTACCATCGGTCCAACCGGCCTGATGGAAAAAGACCTCTGTCTCGACGTGGCACTGCGTCTTGGCAAACTCTTCGAGCAAAAGCTTCCCGGCGCAGACATTGTCTACACCCGTTCGGATGACACCTTCATCCCTCTGGAGGATCGGACGCGCATCGCCAACGACGCCAAGGCAGACCTGTTCGTTTCTATCCATGCGAATTCCAGCCCGGACCACGGCGCGCGCGGTATCGAAACCTACTACCTTAATTTGCAGGGCTCCCCCGAAGCCATGGCGGTAGCCGCCCGAGAGAACTCCGTCTCGCAGCAAGGCATTCACGAGCTTGAAGACATGGTCAAGAAAATCGCCCGCACGGAAAAGATCGATGAGTCGAAGGAACTTGCCGAAGACGTTCAGGAGTCCCTTTCGAAGCGCATTCAGAAAATGGCGCGGCCGGTGAAAAATCGCGGGGTGCGCAAAGCACCGTTCGTGGTATTGATTGGCGCGGACATGCCCTCCATTCTTACGGAGATATCCTTCCTGAGCAATCCCGCCGATGAGCAACTCCTGAAGAAACCTGAGCATCGCCAGCGGGTGGCCGAAGGACTCTATATGGGTGTCTCGGAGTACCTACAAAGCCTGAATAGTGTGGCGGTCAATCGCGGGTCAAAGCCCGCTCGGCCTGCGGCCGTGGCCACAGTGGAGCAGTCCAGGAACCAACAATAGGCCTGCGGCATCTAATATACTGAGCAGGTATGCCAAGAGCCATCCTCGCATTCATACTGGCCGCATGGGGCTGCGCCGTAGGTGCTGCCGCGGGTCCTTCCATCCTTCCCAATCAATTCGGGTCATGGCAAGCGGAGAGCCCCGCAAAGATCATGCAGATCCATGATTTGGACCATGGTTGGGCGAGATGGCCGAACGGCGAGCGCGTCTTGAAAGAAGCCGGGCTCGACCACATCGAACAACGGACCTATCGCAACGGTGGGGACGAGGTTCGCATACGCGCCTTCGTCTTGCGCGACCCAAGCAGTGCCTATCAGGTGTACACCTTTCTCCTCGCGCCCGGTATGCGGGATCTGGCCATCGGCAAGGATTCCGCCGGCACCGACTCCGAGGCTGATTTTCTGGTCGGCAACATGGTCGTACAGGCCAGCCTTACCCCGACCCTCAAAGGCGCCACACTGCACGATTTGTTCACGCAACTCCAGGCCAAAGCCGATTCAGCGCCGCTCCCTCCGCTCAAAAGCTACCTCCCCGAGCATTGGAAAATATTCGGATCCGAAAAATACGCCCTGGGACCCGAGGCGTTCCGTGCGGCAATGACTGCCCTGCGGCAGGATGCTGGCGCGGGCCTGGCCACTGAAGTCGGTTTTCAGAACGGCGTCGAGGCGATGCTGGCCGACTACAAGGGTCAGCATGGCAGTGGAACGCTGGTGCTGCTCGATTACCCCACGCCGCAGCTTGCCGAGCAGCATCTACACCACATTGAGCAGGCATTGCCGGAGGCGCTGAAACGAGCAGGTGTCACCGTCGAACGGTAGGCCTCCCTGCGCTCGCGGGTAGTTGCCGCAACCGCACCGGAACACGCCCAGGCGATTCGCGATGAAGTGAAATATGAAACCGAAATCACCTGGAACGAGCCCGGGCACCGAGCCACCGACCCACCGATGGTTCTGATCATGTTCAAGATTTTCATTTTCACGGGACTGTTTCTGGGCGTCGCCACGGCCGTCGGCGTTGCATTTGGCGGATTCCGGGTGATCATCAAGCGGCTCTTCCCCGGCAAAGTATTCGACCGGCCCGAGGATATTGAAGTTTTGCAGATGGGCCTCTCTGGCAAGAAGATCGATCCCACCGATATGTACTGAGCGAAATCCCCCCAGCAAGCGGAATTCATTTTGCAAACGAGGTAACGCGTTTTACCTCGGCGCATCCAACAAATTGCACCCGCCTTTTTACCGGACCAGTGAGGATTTGCACATGAAATATCGTTTGCTGGGATCTAGCGGTCTGCGCGTCAGCGAATTTTCCCTCGGCACCATGACCTTTGGCGAGGAATGGGGCTGGGGCGCCGGGAAGGAAGAGTCGCGCAGGATCTACGACGCCTACCGCGAGGCCGGAGGTAATTTCATTGACACCGCGAATGTCTACACCGGCGGCACCAGTGAACATATGCTCGGTGAATTCCTGCAAGGACACCGCGCGCAGATGGTCGTCGCCACGAAGTACACAAACGCCATGACCACTGGCGATGCAAATGCCGGCGGTAACCAGCGCAAAAACATGATGCAGGCCGTCGAAGGCAGCCTCGAGCGGCTGAAGACCGACTACATCGATCTTTACTGGCTGCACATCTGGGATCAGCTCACACCGGTTGAAGAGGTCATACGCGGGTTCGATGACCTGGTGCGGCAAGGCAAGGTGCTTTATGTCGGGGTGTCCGATGCTCCGGCCTGGTGGGTGTCACGGGCGAACACGCTCGCTGAACTTCGCGGATGGTCACCTTTGGTTGGCTTGCAAATCGAATACAGCTTGGTCGAGCGCACCGTTGAACGCGAGCTGATCCCCATGGCCATGGCGTTGGGCATCGGCGTCACCGCATGGTCACCCCTGGCCGGGGGCGTGCTGACCGGCAAATATGACGGCGGGTCAAAAGAAGAAGGCCGCTACTCCAGTGAGATGATGCAAGCGTTTTTGCCAGAGAAAGAACGGCAGGAGCGCGTAGTCCTCGCCGTGCGGCAGATCAGCTCGGAGACCGGCCGCTCATTGGCGCAAGTAGCGCTCGCTTGGCTGAGATACCGGGACGTTCCCGTGATTCCCATCATCGGCGCGCGCAAACTGGCTCAGTTCAAAGACAACCTCGAAAGCCTCACGCTGAAGCTGACGCCTGAACATCTGCGAAAACTCGACGAGGCAAGCGCCATTCCCTTGGGCTTCCCACATGAGTTCTACCGCCGCGAGATGGTGCGCAATTTCGTTTTTGGAGGTATGCGGGACCAAATTCTCGCTTGACGGCCGGCTCTGCCCTCTCACGAATCGCCACTTTGGCCGTCTAAGACGGAAACGCTTTTGCATTTTGATTCCGGTACCAATGACGTAAAATGAAAAGTTACGGATCACGCGTCAGCGCGAGCAGAGGACTCGGACTTTGCAAAGAACGTTACGCCATTTTAACTCTCTCATTTTCTTGCCAGCGGCCTGCCTTGCGGCTTGTCTGGGCCTGGCCAGCTGCGGCGCAAAAAGTTCTACTGTGAACGCGGGCGTCCAGGGCGACGCCGGCACGGCCACTCCCGTACAGGTGCAAGTGGTGGAAGCAAAGCCCATTGCCGAAACCACTGAGTACCTCTCGCTCATGAAGTCGCGCCATTCGGCGGCTATCAATCCGCAAGTCGAAGGCTACATCACCAAGATTTTCGTGAAGTCAGGTGACCGTGTCACCGCCGGCACGCCGTTGCTGCAGATTGACCCACTGAAGCAGGAAGCCACCGTGAGCAGCCAGGAAGCTTCGCGCCTCGCGCAAGAATCTAACGTTAACCTGGCGCGCATCAATCTGGATCGCTCGAAAAAACTCTGGGACGCCGGGGTGATCGCTAAAACGGATCTCGACAACGCCCAGACGACATACGACACAGCTCTTGCGCAGCTCAAATCGCTCGAACAGCAGGTGCAGCAGCAGACCGTGGAGTTGCACTACTACAGAGTCAGTGCTCCCATGGACGGAATCGTCGGTGATATCCCGGTGCATGTCGGCGATCGCGTTACCGTGGGAACACTGCTAACCATGGTGGATGAACCGGGTGCGTTGGAAGCTTACATTTATGTGCCGGCAGCGCGCGCGAAGGAATTGCGCCTCGGCTTGCCGGTGAAGCTCCTCGACGAAGCGGGCAATCTCCGCAGCGAATCGCAAATCACGTTCATCTCGCCGCAAGTGGATTCGGACACCCAGACCGTGCTGGCCAAAGCCGCCGTGCCCAACACCAAAGCGAATTTGAAGATTGCCCAGCAGGTGCGTGCGCAAGTAATTTGGGGAAATGCTCCGGGCCCGGTGGTGCCGGTGCTGGCCGTTACGCGCATCAACGGACAGTTTTTTGTGTTTGTTGCCTCAAAGGAAGAGAAGGGCACATTTGCCCGGCAGCACCTGATTAAGGTCGGCGAAATCATCGGCAACGATTACGCCGTGCTCGACGGTTTGAAGCCCGGAGACCACCTGATCGTTTCCGGAACGCAGTTTTTGCAGGATGGCGCGCCGGTCACTGAGCAGATCCAGGCCGGCGCGACCGACAAAAAGATGGACATCCCATCCAAGGCCGGAAAATAAAGCTCTACATCGGTCGAGATGGAATTGAATTTGGCCCTGCACCAGGGTAACGCGAGGAACACGTTTGTTTGTTGATTTCTTCATCCGGCGCCCCGTGTTTGCCACCGTATGCGCGATCCTGATCGTGCTGGGCGGTGCCATCGCCATTCCCACGTTGCCCATCGCGCAGTTTCCCGATCTTGCACCGCCACAGGTTGTAGTCAGCAGCTCCTACATCGGCGCGAACGCACAGGCTGTGGAAACCGCGGTGACCATTCCCCTTGAGCAGGCTATCAACGGCGTTCCCGGGATGAAATACATCACCTCGTCGAGTGGGAACGACGGCACCAGCAATATCACGGTGGTATTCGACGTGACGCGCGACGTCGACCTGGCCTCTGTCGACGTGCAAAACCGCGTCAACCAGGCCCTAGGCCGTTTGCCTAACGCCGTAAAGAACACCGGCATCATCATCATCAAGCAGACTTCGGGCTTCATCTTCGGCGCCGGCGTGTATTCCGACAGCGGACAATACGACAGCCTGTTCCTCAGCAATTATCTTGACGTGTACGTACGGGACTCGTTGAAACGCGTGAAGGGCGTTGGTGACGTGCAAATCTTCGGCGAGCGCAAGTACGCGATGCGCCTGTGGCTGGATCCGGCGCGGCTTGCGCAGCGTGGATTGACCGCGACCACCGTACTGAATGCGCTGGGCGAGCAAAATGTGCAAGTGGCCGCCGGACAACTGGGGCAGCCGCCCGCCAATAGCAATCAGTCCTACCAGATCAGCGTGCGCGCCATCGGCCGGCTGACGGATCCGAAGGAATTCGAAAATATCATTCTCAAGACCGGGACCGACGGCATCCTGGTGCGGGTAAAAGACGTGGGCCGCGCCGAACTCGGCGCCGAGGATTACAGCTCCATTCTTCGCTTCAACGGCCACGACGCGGTGGGCTTGGCGGTGACCCAACTTCCCGGCGCCAACGCTCTCGACGTGGACCGCGCCGCAAAAGAAGAGCTCCTTCGTCTTTCAAAGAATTTCCCGCCGGGATTGAAGTACGCAGTGGCTTTTGACACGACGGAAGTCATCGGCGAATCGATCCGGGACGTGCTGGTCACGCTGCTCGAAGCAATCGTCCTCGTGGTGCTGGTCATTTACATCTTTCTGCAAGACTGGCGCAGCACGTTCATCCCAGCCATCACCATCCCGGTTTCGCTCGTCGGCACCTTCATCTTCGTCAAACTCCTCGGCTTTTCGATCAATACCTTGACCCTGTTCGGAATCACGCTGGCTACCGGTCTTGTGGTCGACGACGCCATTGTGGTGATTGAAAACGTGGAGCGCCACATCACCGAGGGCATCTCCGAGCCGCACAACGCGGCAAGCGTTGCCATGAAAGAAGTGGCCGGCGCGGTGGTTGCGACGTCGCTAGTGCTGGTGTCCGTGTTTGTGCCAGTCGCTCTTTTTCCGGGAACCACAGGCATTTTGTTCCGGCAATTCGCGCTAACCATCGCGTTTTCCGTTTCCATTTCCGCTTTCAATGCGCTGACGCTTACACCCGCACTTTCCGCCATTTTCCTGGGTCATCACCGGGAACGAGCGCAAGGTGCCTTCTTCCGCTGGTTCAATCGCGTCTTTGACGCGGGTGCGTCGTTCTACCGCGGGACCGTGCGCCGAGTCGTCGAACACAAGGTTTCGGCTTTACTCGTGTTCGCGCTCGTGCTTGGGGTAGCCGCTTTTCTCTACCTGCGCATTCCACAAGGGTTCATTCCCGAAGACGATCAGGGCTACCTGATTGTCGTAGTACAAACACCACAGGGCGCTTCCCTTTCTTACACCCAGGACGTCTGCGCCAAGGTTGAAGAGGCCGTGTCGCACATCCCGGAAGTCACTGGTGCGTTCACCGTTGTGGGATTCAGCTTCAGCGGCAGCGCTTCGAACCGCGCCATGGTCTTCCTCAATCTTGCGGACTTCAAGGATCGCAAGGGCAAGGAGCACAGCGGCCCTGCCGTTGTCGAAAAGATGCGCGCGCAGCTCATGGCCGTTCCCGGCGGACTGGTAATTCCCTTCAATCCGCCCGCCGTGCAAGGCCTGGGTGCCTTTGGTGGTTTCACCTTCCAGTTGGAAGACCTAGGCCGCAACACGTTGCAAAGACTGGCCGACACTGCCAATCAGCTTTCCGCCCAAGGCAATCAAGGTGGAAAGCTGGCAGGCCTGTTCACGAGCTTCACGGCCAACGATCCGCAGGTGCTCGTCAGAATTGACCGCGAAAAAGCTAAGAGCCTCCAGGTCCCCTTCAGTCAAGTCACCGACGCGCTGCAGGTCTACATGGGCTCGGTCTACGTGAACGATTTCGACTTCAACAACCGTTCCTATCGTGTCTATCTGCAGGCCGATCAAAAATTCCGCTCCGAAGCAAAAGACATGCGCAGCTATTACTTGCGCTCCGACACCGGAAAGATGATTCCGCTCGACAACGTGGTAGAGATCGAGCAGACCGAAAACCCCCAGGTGATCACGCACTACAACCTGTTTCGTTCCGCTGAAATCGACGGCTCGGCGGGACCAGGGCAAAGCTCGGGGCAAGGCATCAAGGAGATGGAAGCCCTGGCGGCCAAAGTGCTGCCACGTGGCATGAGTTACGAATGGAGCGGCCTGTCGCTGGAGGAAATCGAATCTGGCGGAAAGGCCGTGATCCTATTCGGCCTGGGTTTAGTCTTCGTATATCTGACCCTCGCAGCGCAATACGAGAGTTACGTCCTGCCGTTCATCATTTTGCTGGGCGTGCCGGTGGCGTTGCTCGGCGCGCTTGGGGCTATCTGGTTGCGCGGCTTGACCAACGACGTTTACGCGCAGATCGGACTAGTCATGCTGATCGGCCTGGCCAGCAAGAACGCCATTTTGATCGTCGAGTTCGCCGAACAGCTTCAGGACGAAGGGTTGGGCAGCATTGAAGCCGCTGTTGAAGCCGCACGCATCCGCTTACGTCCGATTCTTATGACCTCGCTGGCGTTCATCCTCGGCGTCGTGCCTTTGACGATTGCGACAGGCGCGGGAGCGGTAGGGCGTGTTTCTGTGGGCACGACGGTCTTCGGCGGGATGATCGCGGCCACATCGCTGAACCTGCTCTTCATTCCAATGCTCTACGTTGTGGTCCGCGCCATCGTGCCGCGCAAGAAAGCGCGCACCGAAATTCCTTCCTAAAGCGACAGCAAGAAGAATTGCGGACCACGCAGCGCGGTACGCAGCGCCTGGCCCCCGGCACGGTTGTGCGCCATCGCCCGGCAGCCGGCACAGAAGTGGCTGCTTTTCAAGTCCACCAATTCCACGCCGTGCGAAGAGGCCATCACACACTGGTAGTCCTCGCAGTGCGGAAGTCCCAACGTGTGACCTAGTTCGTGGACCGCTTCCTTCAGCATGCGCTCGCGCAGCAGAGGGAGATTAGGCGGCAGTCCATAAAATTCGTCACGCAGGCGAAACGTCGAAATCAGTGCGCACTTCCCTTTCAACTGCGCTTCTCCAAAGACAAAGGTGAAAATCGGGATGTAGAGGTCCAACGCGGTCACGCCCAAAAGCCTCCAGGTGTCCGGGATTTCGCGTCGTGCCAGTGCTACCAACACCTCCATCGAGGAATATTGTTGCCGAGTCACATTGAAGGCAAACGAGGGGTCGGCGACAGGAGTCAGAATTTCGCATGGAATCAGGAATTCACCTGCAAGGCCCGAGGCAAGCCCAGAAAGCAGTTCGGGATCCAAGGAGCCTAGCGGTAATAGCTGGATGCGTCTCATGAAGCATCCACGTTGACTCGTTTCCAGCCGTATCTCTTCAGCTTGTTGTGCAGTGTTACGCGGTCAATATCCAAGACCCCGGCGGCCACCGTCTGGTTGCCCTTACACTCTTCGAGAACCTCAAGGATGTGGGCCTTCTCGACGTTTTCCAATGTTCGGGGCACGGCCTCGGCCACCGGCATACGCAAGGCGAAATCCTGCTCTCGGATCTCGGGCTCTTGCGCAAGCACCATGGCGCGCTCGATAGCGTTTTCGAGTTCGCGGATGTTCCCAGGCCATTGGTAACGCTCCAGCAGAGCCATGGCACCCGCGGAAACGCGTGCAATCTTCTTGTTCATGGACCCAGCGAACTTCTTCACAAAGTGGTCTACCAGCAGCGGAATTTCACCCCTGCGCTCGCGAAGCGGTGGCAGGTGAATCGGGAAAACGTTCAGGCGATAGAAAAGGTCCGGACGAAACCTTCCTTCTTCCACAAGCTGGTGAAGGTTCTTATTGGTCGCAGCAATGCACCGGAAATCCACGTGAATCGGGTGCGAGCTGCCGACGCGAGTGATTTCGTGTTCTTGCAGAACCCGCAGCAGATCGCTCTGCGTTTTCAGGCTGATATCGCCGACCTCGTCGAGAAAGACAGTGCCGCCGTCGGCGACCTCGAAGCTTCCCTTCTTGCGGTACTGCGCGCCGGTGAAAGCGCCTTTTTCGTGGCCAAACAGCTCGCTCTCGAGCAGTGTTTCTGCCAGTGCACCACAGTGAATCACCACCAGCGGATTATAATGCCGCCGGCTGGCAGCGTGGATCGCGCGCGCACAGAGTTCTTTGCCTGTACCGCTTTCTCCGGTGACCAGCACCGTGGCATCGGTGGGACCCACTGTCTGAATGGCCTCAAAAACTCGCATCATCACCGGGCTTTGTCCGACCATCTCCTGCGGGCGAGCAACCGTGGCAACGGTTTCCCGCAGACGCTCGTTCTCCTTTTCCACCCTTTTGTGGGCAAGCGCGTTGTGAACCGTATGCGCAATGTCGTCTGGGTCAAACGGTTTGGAGACATAGTCGTAGGCGCCATTTTTCAAGGCCGCGACAGCGGTCTCGACCGAAGCATAGCCGGTCATGATAATCACGATCATCTCCGCATCGATCTCATGAATGCGTTTCTGCAGCTCCACGCCGTCAACGCCGGGCATCTTGATGTCCACAAGCGCGAGATCAAACGACCCCAGTGCCATTTTCGTCAGGGCTTCCTGCGCGCTGTCTGCCGTCGCTACCTCGTAACCTTCCTCGCGAAACCATTTGTCGAGCGAGTCGCGAACAATCAGTTCATCGTCCACGACGAGTAATTTGGCTTTGCTGACCATGGCAACCGCTCCTCAGCTGGCAACCTCCGCAGGCAGAGCGGCCTGCGCGTGTTTTGCCTGCATGGGCAAGGTGATCGTGAATGCAGTTCCCTTGCCCGGTTCGGATTTCACGTCTATGCGACCTTGGTGGCGCTCGACAATCTGCCGGCTGATCGCCAGCCCGAGCCCCAAACCGCGACCGCGTTCCTTGGTGGTAAAAAACGGCTCAAACATGTTTTTCAAAATTTCCGGAGGCATCCCAACGCCGTCGTCCCGCACCTCCACTTGCGCCTCGGTCCCCGAGGTCGCCTTGTGCGTCCTCAAGGTGAGCGTTCCACTGTCAGGCATCGCGTCGATGGCGTTCATCACCAGCGCTAGCAACACCTGTTCGATCTGGCCCGGATCGCAGCGAACGGGCGCAAGATCCTCGGCGAGATTCAGCTGCACCTCAATATTCTTCAACTCCAACTGGTGATTCACCAGACGCTTGCAGCGATCAAGGATGGAATTGAGGTCTGCCGGTTCGTAGTTCATCGAGGAAGGACGCCCGAAAGTCATTAGGTTCCGCACAATCTCTCCGCACCGCCGACTTTCCGATTCAATAAGGTCGAGCATCTCAATGTTTTCCTGGTCTGCCTGGACTTTCGACTCGCGCTTCTTGAGAAGCTTCGCGTAGGTTAGGATGCCCGCCAGCGGATTGTTGATTTCGTGCGCCACCACCGCAGCCAGTTTGCCGATGGAAGCCATTCTTTCGACGCGCGACATCTCTTCGTGCGCGCTGGTCAATTCATGAGTCTTTTGTTCGACGCGGTCTTCCAAAGTCCGGGCCCAGGCATTTACTTCGTTGCGGGCTTCACGGAGCTGACGGCTCATGGCATTGAAAGACGAAGCCAGCTCGGAAAGCTCGTCATGGCGCGGGCCGAGATTGATCTGATAGCCAAGGTCGCCGGCGCCGAGTTTTTGCGTTCCCTTCATCAGTTCCCTAAGCCGGCCATGCAAGGTGTGTCGGACAAAGCCGGCACTCACAATGGCGACGACCAGAATCGCGAACATCGTGTAGAGCCAAACCAGGCGCGTGCTTTCGGCGACGTTCTGGTCCGTGGTGGCAAGTGAGACGTTCATATCGAGATAGCCGAGGGTTTTTATCTCTGCCGGGTGGGCGTGGCAATCGGCATTCGAGCACTGAGAGGCGTTCTCGATGGGGCGGGCGACCGCAAGAGCACGCTCACGGTTGCCGAGACGGTAGGTGCGAATGGCTTGGCGAGCCTCGCCTGTGACACCGTTTCGCGCACGCGGAGAGAAGTCTTTGTCCGCAACGCTGTGCGTCACGAGACGCCCGATCTCTACCGTATCGGTCGAATAACTGACGCGTCCTTCTTCGTTGATGATGCGGATGCGCAGGACCCCGGGCTCGTTCGCCAGATCGCCGATGATGTGATAGAGCCCGTCTCGCTGGTTGCGCAGCATGTAATACGAGGTGTTGCGCTGGATCACGCTGCTCATGCGCGCGGCTTCCGCTTCCGCCGCGCGTTCGAGGTGGCGCCGGTGGAGCTGAATGTTCAGATAGCCTAACAAGCCAAATACAAGCGTCATCGACAGCCCCAGGAGCACGAGCAGCTTCGCGCCGAGCGTGCCCCAGAGTCTTGTCCAGCTCCTGCTGTAACGGCCGCCGGACACCGGATTGGCGTCATGGTGTGGCACGGGAGACCTTCGGGACTTCCCTTCGAATGCTTCTTGGCTCTTCGATGGGTTCGGATTCCGAGGCATGCTCGTAGATCGGCAAGTACTTCACCGCCAGTCCGAAGATGAAGAAGCCCACGGTGATAATGCTGATGGTGATCATCAGCTCTGTCCACTTGGGTACAAAGTGCCGGCCAGCCCAGGTTTCAAAGCCGGTGATGCTGATGTTCAGGCGGTTGGTCACAAAGCCGAGTATCGCGCTCAGCGATGCCAGGTACAGGCCCTTCGGCGACAAACGAACCCGTTTGAAGCTCAACATTGTGATGGGAATCACAAAGCTGAGTGTTAGTTCCAGCCAAAGGAAATACGCTTCATAACCAGGCTGAATAACCTTGCCAAGCATTCCGCGATGAAGGAAGTCCTCGAACCGCAGCAATGCGTTGACCCAAAGCGCGATCAACAACGCGCCGCCAAGCTCGGTGATCACGGAAAGCTCCAGGTGCTTGCCAAGCGCCTTCGCACTTTGCGTGGATTCGAAAATGGTCATCGCTAACCCGACGGCGATTGCCGAACCAAAGAAAAAGAACGGCAGAGCCGGCGAATACCAGAAAGGGTGCAGCTTGCTCGGCATGATCAGGTAAAGGGACCCGAGGGAACTTTGGTGCAGCGTGGAAAGCAAGATCCCCGCGACGATGAGTACCGGCATCAGGAATTTCGCAATTTTCAACGCCCAGACGAGATTAAATTTCTCGAGTACGTTTGGCAGAAATTCGAAGAAGAGCACTGTCGTATATGTCATCACGCACATGCCCACTTCAAACATGACCGAGTGTGGGTTCATATAAATGAGTTGGTGCCAGATAAACCATGGACGCCCGAGGTCAAACAACAGCCCAACAATGAACAGACAGTAGCCAAGGAATGCGGTAAGAATCACCGGCCGCACGATACAGTGCAGGCGTTCCACGTTGAACAGATACACAGCACCGCTGATGCAGAACCCGCCAGCGGCCAGCATGATGCCGCAAAGACAGTCGAAGCCGATCCACAAACCCCACGGAAACTGGTCGGTCATGTTGGAGACCGCGCCCAGTCCGCGGAAATATCGCACAATGGCGGAATAGGCACCGAGAATCATGATGATGAAGAACAAAAACCGCCAAAAGGTGATACTGCTATTCATAATCCTCATGCCACACCCCCGCGCTTCTCAATGGCTTCGGCTTCGGCGACTTCTTCCTTACGGTGTGCGAGCCAGTAGATACCGCCGAGGACCAGGACCCACAGCGGTATGAAGTCCGGAACTTTTTCAATGATTACGCCGGTGTATTCGGGCAACGCTTTGTCGCCAATCTTGACGATCGAGGGATATCCGAACTGTTCGAAGGGCACCGAGGAAAGCAGGAGGACGGAGGTTCCTCCGACTTCATCCTTCCCGTAAATGTGCGGCACGTAGTTGCCGGGGTTTCCGGCGATGCGCTGTTCGGCTTCCTTCAGCAACTGTTCGCGCTCTCCGAACAAAGTCGCTCGCGTGGGACAGGCCGCGGCACAGGCAGTCGCCTCCCCTCGTTTGATGAGGTCAGGGCACATAATGCACTTCCGCACGCGTGGATTGAGCGAGCCCCACTCGTACTTGGGTTGCGCAAAGGCGCACGCAACCATGCAGTAGCGGCATCCAATACACTTCCACACGTCGTAGACTACCGGTCCCAGCGCGGTTTTGTGGAACGCGCCTACCGGGCATACCGACGCGCAAGCCGGCTTTTCGCAGTGCATGCACAAACGCCGCATGTATTTGTCGCTCTCGCTCAAAACGACCGTGAATTTGTGCTCTGATTGTCTATCTTCAGCTGCGACAGTGTCGCTGTAAGGAAGGCCGTTGTGTTCCGCGCAGGCCTTCTCGCACATTTTGCATCCGATGCAGAGCGTGGCGTCGTACAAAATCCCCTTGCTCATAGACGCTCCTAACGCGAGTTGTGGCCACTCGCCGCTGGATACGCAACGGCTGCCGGACTCAAGTCGGAGCGGCGTTTCGGGGATGGCTTGGATCGAGTCGCGCCGTGCGATTCCGTGTCGCGAGAGGGTTCAGTAGCAGGCGGCCAACCATCCTGGCAGCCCGGCCAGGCAGCTCGCTTTGCTCTAAAGAAGTTCAGCGAGGATCACCGGGTCAGCCACCGTACCTTCGTCGCAATCGCTGGCCTGACAAAAGTATGCTGAAAATTTCTACATTCTCCAGTGCAGGGAGTCACGCTTCAACGTGACTCCAATCACGTGAAGCTGCTGAGTTGAACCGCTGTAGAGCATTTCAACAGCTTCACTTTTGAGATCGAAAAAGGAAGAATCCCGGCCCGGACCTTCAGGAGCCGGGATTCTTTCACCGCAGTTACCCCCCATTTTCAGGTCAAGAAAAATTCGCGGTTAATTTCGTCCCACTTCACATTCGGGATTTCTGGGGTGATATCGAAGGTTGCAAGTCCGCCGTCCTGCGCCACCGCGCCAGCGATCGCTGGAAGCCGCATCTGGAGCCGTTGCGCCGAGTCGGCCATCCACTTGCGAGCCAGATTGCCATACAGCAGATTGCGCAAGCTGATCTTCAAATCGGGCGCGAGCACGGTTACGAACCAGCCTTGCCCGTAAGGATCGGCGTTGGCGACTGCCGGGTTGCTGAGCAACGTATCGTTCACCGCCGTGACTTCGCCTTCCACCGGCGAGACCAGGTCCACTTGCTGACCGGTGCGATATAGCGAGGCAAACTTCTGCCCTTGTCGCAGCCACTGCCCCCGCTTCGGGAGCGTGATTCCATCCACCCTGCCAGCCAGCCGCGTCGCAAAGTCGTCGATTCCCACTCGTGCCAACGTCGGGCTTTCCTGCAATGCCCAGGTGTGCCCGAGATGATAGCTGCGATTTTCCGCGAACTCAAAACCGCAGACGTACTTTGCTGGCAAACGGGGAAAAGCCGGGACGGTTTTCTCTCCGTTTTCCGTGATTTCCTCGGCCCGCCCTTTTCTCAGGTAGTCGATTGCAAGGAACGTCGCGAACATAACGAGCATTAGAAGGACTGTCATAAGGCACCTCCGGCAACTTTCCTTTCGCTGTCTTTGTTTTTCGTCTTTTTTACTGAACTCACACTCTAAGAGGCAATCGCTCTGCCAATCCCTCCGGCCGGAAGGTAGCCGCGCCATCTCCTTGATTCGAAGCAGGAAATCTTCCGGGCGATATTTTTCGCTGAAATCTGGACAGAGATTCAGGGACGCTCGTCGATGAATTTCGTGACGTAACAACAAAGAGTTTGGCGAAGATGTACAGATAAGACTTACAACCCAAAGCAATTGCGGCGGGAAAACGAATTGATAGAAAACACAACGGGCGTGTCGCGAATTTCAGCGGGGTTCATCAGTCGAAAGAGCAATGCGATCCGGTTGTCCAAAAAAGTGTCGTCGGTCCAAGGACCGGCCGGCACGGTCGCAGATCTTCTCCGAGCGGGTTTTTGGTTACTGCGATTGCGGATGGTAGTTGGTGAGCGCCTGGACGATACCATCCTGAATCTCCTGCGCACTGCGCTGTACGTTTCTGTCCATTGCCGCAACGACGTCGACCAGCGTCTTGCCGCTGACTGGCTCATTGTAATCATAGGTGTGCCGCCAAACGGACCTGCCGCGCCGGCTGTCCACCAGGTCCACGTCATAGCTGAGCCGAGCCGCCAGACTGTTTCCGGTCACCTCTCGAAAGGAATAGATGTGGCCGGACAGGTAGTAATCAATAGCCGCGTCGCTGCGTAGGGTCGTAACCGTCTTAAATTGACCGGAAGCCCTCAGTCGCCGGGATAGCGTATCCTGCAACAGGTCGACAGGCGGCTGCACCCAACGGTTGTTTTCGTAGACCCCCATCTGATTCGCATCGTTGCCGTAAACGATGCGATCGTCACGATAGAGGTGCGGGGCCTGGAAGAGGCGGATGAGCAGGACGGCATCAATCGGTGGGTGTGAGGGATCGAGGTTCGTCGCGGGAGGAGTCAGCATGTAGTACTTCACGGGCTTCGGGCTCCCGCAACCCGAAACACCGACCATGACAAAAACCAGCATGGCGGCCGCGAACCCACGCAATCGCCTCTGGCGAACCACAGCGAACTGACTTACCCGTCGTTGCATTTTGTATTCGCTCGGTCTCATGGATGCTCTCCCGGTTTGTGTTCTTTGGGGCTGCTCGATCGCAGCAGTTCTGATGGCCTGGTCCTGATCGTGTCCGTGAACTCTCTCAGGTTCTCGGAAACGTCGCGCAGGTTCAATAGCAACTCGTCAATGGTTTCCGCATTGACGTCCAGCGTCTGATCCACACGTCGCGTGATGCTAGAAAGGTTGTTCAGCGATTCGCGCAGCTTCTTGATCGAGGCGCGAAGGTCCTCGCGGTTTTCTCCAATTACGTCATCAATCTTCTTCAGAGTTTCGTTGGCCTGGTCGGAAGTCTTTTTCAGATCGTCAATCAGTGGGCTAATCTTGGCACTGGCGCCGTTCACGTTGTTCAGCGTGGACTTGATCACCGGGCGGTTCTCGTTCAGCATGCCGCGCAAATCCGCGAGGCTTCCGGAAATGTTGGCCCGGTTCTGATCGTTGAGCACGTCGTTGATCCGTGCAATCGTCACGCTGAGCTCTTTCACCCGTTGGTTCAGATTGGCCATTAGCTCTTGGGCTTGCGGCATCACCTTGTTGATTTGGTCGGTAAGCTCATTAAAGCCGACATACTGGTCGCTTGGAAGCACCGCGCCGTTGGGAGCGCGCGGAGCAGAAGGCGAGCCCGCCTTCACTTCCAGGTGGTTGTCGCCCAGGGGGCTGAAGCTCAGAATAGCGACGTGGCTGTCGGTCTTGATCGGCACGTCTTCCTTCACGCTGAATTCCATGTCCATTAAACGCGGGTCCGCGGTATCGATCTTTACGCTTTCCACGCGACCGATCTTGGGTCCACCCCCGAACCGCACCGTGGCACCACGCTCGAGTCCTGCCGCATTGCGAAATTTCGCGTGATAGCGCAATGCCGGCCCCGCCAACGCGCCGGAAATGGAAAACACCGTCACGATCACAAGCGCAGCAGCGATCACCACAAACAGCCCGACAAAGACTTGCTCGCGTTTTCCTTCCATCTCTACCTGCCCTTCCCCTGACGACCTTCACCCGACCTGGTCGAGGGCTCCGTCAGCATCTGCAGATAATCAAGCTCCTGAGCGACCGCGGCTTCCGGAATGCGGTCAAGGAACTGGCGCACCCTGGGGTGCTTGCTGTTTTTCATCTCTTCGGTCGTGCCCAACGCCACGACGTCGCCCTTATTGATCAGCACCATGCGATCGGCGATCAAAAATGCGCTCGCCAGTTCGTGCGTAACCACAATAATCGTCATGTGAAACGCCTTCTTTAATTCCAGAATTAGTTGGTCAATACCGGCGGCGATGATCGGGTCAAGACCCGCGGATGGCTCATCAAAAAATAGAATCTCCGGGTCCATGGCCAATGCCCTGGCCACCGCGGCGCGCTTTTTCATCCCGCCGCTCAGCTGCGACGGCAGAAAATCCTCAAAGCCCGAAAGTCCGACCTGGTCGAGCTTCAGGCGCACCATGATCTCGACGGTTGACTCTTCCAGCTTGGTGTGCTCGCGCAGCGGCAAAGCCACATTTTCGCCCACAGTCATCGACCCAAACAGCGCGCCGCCTTGAAATGACATGCCCAGCCGCTTCCGAATCTCGTCGCGTTCGACCTCGGAAATCGCGCTGAAGTTTTTACCGCGCATCCAGACCTCGCCCGAAGTCGGCTTTTCCAGGCCCACCAGCGTGCGCAGCAAAGTGCTCTTCCCCGACCCCGACCCCCCCAGAATCACAAGCGTTTCCCCGCGCTCCACATCAAAATTGATTCCGTGCAGGATTTCACGCCCCGAATAGCTCACCCGCAAATCGCGCAGCGAGATCATCGGCCCGCCGAACAGGGCGCTGTCTTCCGGATTGGCGATCAAATCGGACATGCTGTCTCAATGTTCTCCCAGGAAATAGAAAAGCATTGTAAAGACCAGGTCGACCAAAATTACAAGAAAGATGGACATAACTACCGCGCGCGTTGTGGAACGCCCAACCTGCTCCGCACCGCCGGTAGTGCGCAGCCCTTCCAAGCACCCCACGGCCGTAATGGTCATGCCAAACATGAGGCTCTTCACCAGCCCGGTGATGACATCGCGCATATAGAGCGCATCCACCGAGGCAGTTATGTAGCGAAAAAAGGTGAAGTCCGCCTGGGCAACACCGAACAGCGAACCGCCGATAATGCCCATGAAGTTGGCCCAGATGGTGAGGCAGGGCAGCATGAGGATCATGGCTCCGAATTTTGGGGCCACCAGGAATCCCACGGGATTGATGGCCATGGTTTCCAGAGCATCAATCTCTTCGGAAACCTTCATGGTGCCAAGTTCTGCGGCAAATGCCGAACCAGAACGCCCGATGACGATTACCGCGGTGATCAGAGGACCAAGCTCACGGGTCATCGAAAGGGCCACGGCACTCGCGACGTAGCTGATCGCGCCGAAGCGCCGCAATTCGTATGCAGCCTGCAAAGCAAGGATCAAGCCGATGAAAAATGTAATGAGGGAAAGAATTGGCAGCGCGCGGACTCCGGCCTCCATGGCCTGAGAGACAGCACGCTGGAATCGAACGGGTTTACCCTTGAACGGACCGATGAAGGTGAAATAGGCGGCGCGGCCGGCGAGCATGGTGAGTTCGCCGACATACCCTAAACCGCCTTCAACAGAGCTGCCAATTGTCCCGAAAAAATCCACGTCGTCCGGCTACCTTTTGCGGGGGCACAAACCAAGCTCAAGCATCACGAACCGAGCGCCTGGGCTTCACTTTCGTGAATCTCAAAAATCTTCTGCAAACGGGAGAGCTCCATCACTTCGCGAACGGATTTGCTCAAGCCGTAGAGGATGAGGCGGGAGCCCTGATCGCGGGAAGCCTTGAGTCCTTCGACAAGCGAGGCGATACCGGAACTGTCAATGTAGCGAACCTTCTCCAGATTTAAAAACACCTTCGGGGTTTTCTTCTCCTTAATTTCCTGAAGCAGGGCCTTGCGCACGGCGGGCGAATGAGCCAGATCGATGTCCCCCGTGATATCCAGAATCGTTCCACCCGTTGCCGATCGAGCCGCAATCTGCACTTTCTAGTCTCCTTATGCCCCGGCCCGCTGCGAAGCCGGAGACAGGTACTTCACCATGCGCAGCTGATTCTTGCCTTTCTTTCGACTAAATTCAACCACATCCATGCTCTGTTGGATGAAGTGCAATCCCAGTCCTCCCGGTCGAATCTCATCGAGCGGCCGACCCTTCAGTTTGGAAGGATCCGGCGCCACACCTTCGTCCTGCAACACGATTTCCAGGCCGCTCTTCCTGGCGGAGGATTCTTTCAACTTGCTGCAGCTAAGCTCGATGGGCAGCCCCTCGCGGCCCCCATATGCGTGGCGCATCACGTTGGTCAACGCCTCATCGACGGACCGGACGATGGCCCGGGCATCGGTATCGGTGAAATGCAGCACCTCGGCCGCGCGCTCTACAGTGGCGCGCACCAGGCACAGCGCTTCGGGATTGCTCTGCAGCTCGAGTTTCAACAGCATCTCAGAGCCCGCAGACTGCATTGCGTCTCCCTTGCTGCCGCTTTTCGTAGCCCGTCCGCCGCGCACTGGTACACCCATCCTGAAAGTAAGTTGGGGAAACTCCGTTGTGTCCCGGTTGCCCGGCGGGGAGACAATGCCATGTTCCCGAGCAACTGACAACCGAAAAATTTTGTACACGTCGGTCACCGAAATTCCGTGCAGCGTGTAAAATCTTTGGCGGCGCAAAAAACCGGCGTAGGTTTCAGGGGATGACGAATTTGTAAGCGGCAGCTGCTGGGCTCCAATGCGGCGGCTTGTGGAGAAGGAATGAGACGCACTGTTCTGGTTTTAGGAAGTACTTTGCTCTTATTTGGCAAGTCGAATGTCGCCCAGACTCAGTCCGCAGACAATCCTTATCGGACCCAGCTGGACCGGCTGGAATCGATCGTCACCGTGCCTCTGAACGGCTGGCACTACCACCCCGACATTTCCCATCCCGAAGACGCGGCCGTCGATGACGCGGACTGGCCGGTCGTGAAAGTCGGTGAGGAGTGGAAAACCGGGCCACGCGTCCTGCGCCAGCACATCGAACTGCCCCCAAATCTGAATGGCTACAGCCTGCAGGGCGCGCGCGTCCGCCTCGACCTGGCCGTGGACAGCAGCGATTTCCTCACCATCACCGTCTTTTCGAACGGCTCGATGGTCTCCCGCACGGATGGCGACACGCTCCAGCCCATCGTCCTAACAGAAAGCGGTCAACCGGGCCAGAAATTCCTGGTCGCCGTGCGCATCGTGGGACCCGAAGTAAGCACCCACCTCCGGGACAGTCGGCTGCTCATCACACCACCCGCGAGCCGCCCGGATCCGGGTATTTTCCGACAGGAAATTCTTGCCACGCTGCCAATGGTATCCGCATTTCCGGAAGGCCAGGCCGAACACCAGGCAGTTCTCGATCAAGCGGTCAAAGCGGTGGATTTTGCCGCGCTCGACCACGGCGATCAAGCAGTGTTCGACGCTTCTGTTCGCCAGGCGCAGAGCAAGCTGGACGTGCTGAAGCCGTGGCTTCAGCAATACACCATTCGCGCCGTTGGCAATTCGCACATTGACATGGCCTGGCTCTGGCCTTGGACCGAAACAGTCGAAGTCGTGCGGAACACCTTTCGCAGCGCCCTGGATCTGATGCGCGAATATCCCGACTTCAAATTCACCATGTCCTCGGCCCGCACCTACGCATGGATGGAAGAAAAATACCCCGACCTTTTTAAGGAGATCCAACAACGCGTGAAAGAAGGACGCTGGGAAATCATTGGCGGCATGTGGGTGGAGCCCGATCTTAACATGCCCGGGGGCGAATCCTTGGTGCGCCAAATCCTGGTGGGCAAGCGCTACTTCCAGCAGAAATTCGGAGTGGACGTGAAGATCGGCTGGAACCCGGACTCGTTCGGCTATAACTGGCAGTTGCCGCAAATCTACAAGAAATCCGGGATAGACATGTTCGTAACGCAAAAGCTCATGTGGGCGCACGAGTTCACTGTCTTTCCGCACAAAATGTTTTGGTGGGAAGCCCCGGACGGCAGCCGCCTGCTCACCTATTTCCCACACGACTACGCCATGGGTATCGACCCTGTGCAACTGGGCCAAGACGCCTCCGTCTGGCTTCCGGCCATCTACGGCACAAACCCGCCGGCCGGCGCGGAAATGATGCACCTCTATGGTATCGGGGATCACGGTGGCGGTCCGACACGCACTATGCTCGACAACGCTACGCGCTGGATGAAACCCGACGTCGTATTCCCGAAACTCCAGTACAGCACCGCCAGCGCCTTCTTCGACGAATTGAAGCCGAAATTACCGAACATGAAGGTTCCGGTCTGGCGCGATGAACTCTATTTCGAATACCACCGCGGTGTCTTCACCACTCAGGCGGAAACCAAAAAGCGCATCCGCACCACCGAAGAGTTGCTTTTGAACGCCGAAAAATTCGCCGCATTTTCAACGCAATGGGGTCACGTCTATCCCTCTGAGCAATTCGACCGTGGCTGGAAGGACCTGCTGTTCGACGATTTCCACGACATCTTCCCTGGTTCCGGCATTGCGGTGAATTATCTCGACGCCAAACGCAACCTCGAAGACGTCCAGCGGGTGGCCAACGGCATCTTGCGTGACTCACTCGGTGAAATCTCCTCAAACATCAGCCTCCAGGGCAAAGGAACTCCCATCGTGGTCTTCAATTCCCTTTCCTGGCCTCGAGAAGAATTGCTCGAAACCGAGGTGGTCCTGCCGGAGTCAGCCTCCCGGGTAGAGATCGTGGACGCGGCCGGAAAGCCCGTGCTCTATCAAATTTTGCATCCAGACAGCGGAGACCGTCACCAAGGTGTGCTCCTGCGCGTTACGGTCCCGTCGCTGGGCTACAGCACCTATTACGCGCGGGTGGTGGCTACGCCCGCGTCTACGACGGCCATCGTAAAAGCCACCGACGACACCCTCGAAAATGACCTCGTCCGAATAAAAGTTGACCTGAAAACCGGCTGCATGACCAGCCTGTTTGACAAGCGCACCAACACCGACGCCCTCGCGCCGTCTGAATCGGATACCGGCGGACCAAGAGATTCTATTTGCGGCAACCTCTTGCAAGCTTTCCGCGACAAACCCAAGCAGTGGGACGCGTGGAACATCGACGCCGATTTCGAAAAAGAGCACTGGGACCTCAACCAGGCCGACGAGGTGAAACTGGTCGAGAATGGCCCTCTGCGCGCCGTTCTCCGCGTCACAAGCCATTTCCAGAATTCCAAGTTCATACGTGACATTATCCTGAACGCAGGTTCTTCGCGTGTCGACGTGAAAATGACCGCCGACTGGCACGAAAAACACGTCCTGCTGAAAGTAGCCGTTCCGGTCAGCGTTCACAGCAACGTGGCCACGTTCGAAATTCCTTTCGGCACCATCGAGCGCCCCACCACGCGCAACACCAAAGCGGAACAAGGCAAGTTCGAAGTCCCCGGCATGCACTGGGCCGATCTGTCCGACGACAAACACGGGCTCAGTCTGCTGAACGACTGCAAATATGGCTACGACTCCAAAGCCAACGTGTTGCGCCTGTCGCTGCTGCGTTCACCGGAGTGGCCCGACCCTCACGCTGACGAAGGCCTCCACGAGTTCACTTATTCCTTCTACGTCCACCCCGGAAATTGGAAAGACGGACTCACCGTCCGACACGGCTACGAACTGAACTATCCGCTTTTGTGGCGTCAAGCGGAAAGACACTCCGGTGACTTGCCGGAGCAGCACTCGTTCCTCGCCGTTCAAGGGGACAACGTCGTGCTAACGGCGGCAAAAAAGGCGGAGGACGACAACGCTGTTCTGCTCCGCTTTTACGAATGGGCTGGCAAGGAGAGCGATGTCACACTGCATCCAGACACCTCGGTCAAATACGCGTCCGAAACGGACCTAATGGAACGCTCTATTCAACCCATCCCATCCAAAGACGGCGACCTAGTTGTCCACACGAAGCCCTATGAAATCAAAACTGTAAAGGTACAACTCGGCGAACCCGGCAAACGCGGCCAACGATGAAGGCCAACCTCGCCAAAGCTGCCGTCGTCGGGGCCTTGGGCGGCCTCCTTTTCGGCTTCGACACGGCGGTGATTTCCGGCGCCACCGCCGCCCTCACGAATGGGTATTCGCTCACTCCGGAACAACTCGGCCTCACGGTGTCTATGGCTCTCATCGGCACGGTTATAGGCGCCATGACCGCAGGCATCCCTGGTCAGAAATATGGCGGCCGCGAAACGCTGCGCTTCCTCGCTGTTTGTTATGTGGTCTCGGCACTCGGTTGTGCCTTTGCCTGGAACTGGTATGTCCTGCTTGCCGCGCGCTTCATCGGCGGCATCGGCATCGGTGGTTCCTCGGTTCTCGGTCCGGTCTATATCGCGGAACTGGCTCCGGCTAAGATGCGTGGCCGCCTCGTCGGCATGTTCCAGATCAACATCGTCATCGGCATTTTGCTCGCCTATCTCTCCAACTACATTATCAGTAGCCTAAATTTGGGCGCGAGTGAGTGGCGCTGGCAGTTGGGAATCGCCGCGGTCCCTGCGGCCCTGTTCCTTGTCCTGCTCTTTGGAATTCCGCCCAGTTCGCGCTGGCTGGTTACGCAAAACCGCGTCGACGAAGCCCGCAAGGTTCTTCAGCAAATGGGTGCTGAAGATCCCGAAGGCGAACTCCGCGAAATCGTCGAAGCCATCCATGTCGATCAGCTGCAAGAATCAGAGCCGCTCTTCCAAAGGAAGTACCGGCTGCCGATTTTCCTAGCGATCACCATCGGCATGTTCAACCAGCTTTCCGGCATCAATGCGATTCTCTATTACTTGAACGACATTTTTGGCGCCGCAGGCTACAGTAAAATGTCCGGCAGCCTGCAGGCCGTGGCTATCGGCAGCATGAACCTGCTGGCGACTCTATTGGCGATGTCGGTCATTGACAAGCTCGGCCGCAAGACGCTCCTGCTTATTGGGGCGATCGGCACAGCAATTTGTTTGTTCGGTGTGGCCGAAGTCTTTTATACGAAAAGCCATCAGAGTTCCTTGCTCTTGCTGCTGGTCGCCTACATTGCTTTTTTTGCTATCTCGCAAGGCGCGGTCATCTGGGTGTACATCAGCGAAGTCTTTCCCACGCGCGTGCGCGCCAAGGGGCAAGGTCTGGGAAGTTCTTCCCACTGGGTCATGAACGCATTGATCGCCTTCATCTTTCCGCAAGTAGCCAAAACATCCGGCGGAGCTCCTTTTGTTCTTTTCGGAGCCATGATGCTCCTGCAATTCTTTGTTGTATTGTTTTTCTACCCGGAAACCAAGGGCGTTACCCTCGAACAGCTCCAGCACAAACTCGGCATCGAATAGTGTAGCGTCACCTTCTGGCGCGCCGACTTTGCACGGGCCGCCGCTCGGAATGCGAGCCACAGACCGCGGGGTCGCTTCACCACCACGACTCCGCCTGCAAACCGAAGCTAATCCCCGCATTCTGATTCTGGTACGGCACGCCTCCCACAAACCCCTTATAGCCATCTGTCCAGTTAGCATAAGTGAAAAACGCCCGCAACACCGGCCGGCTAAAAAACTCCCGACCGCTTGCGACCTGCAGAGCCACGGTGGTCTTCACCAACCATCCATCATAGAGATTTTGCCCGCTCTTGGTGTGATCCACACCGGGTTCGAAGGCCAGCGAGATATGGTCGGTAAAATTCACAGTGGGCCGCACGCCAAACGACAGCCACGTATTCACTCCATGTGTGGGATTTCCGTCTTTGAAACGCTGGTAAAGGAAGATCGGCATCATAGACCAGTATTTGTTCGGCTGCACCAGCACCTGCTCGGTGACGCGAAACGTGTGCGAATCCTGCAGGAACGCCGACGGCGCGTCAATCGACGTATTGAAGTTACTGGCTGCACCGGCGCCATACTGCAGAGTGAATTTATTGTACCCACCGAAGAATTCCGGCCGCAGATACTGAACGCCAAACGCACTTCCCTGTGTACTCGGATAAAAGACACCGTTGGAAGTCCCGCCCTTCACCGCTGCAAAGTTATACCAAACGCTCAAACGGCCCACAGGCGCTTTCATGTCATAGATGCGCACATCGAGGTTGCTCTTGGCCAGCGCGCCACTTGATGTCACAAAATTCTGATTCGCTCCGGCAAGATACGAAACCGCCACGTGGCCGATCTTCGCATTGATGTCTTCCACGCCGCCCCCATACCCGCTCATATCCAGCGTATAGAAATCATCAATCTCGATGTGCTGCCTGCGGTAGTAGCGCTCGCCTGCCCAGAATTTCGCGTCCGGCTGAAATGAGAGCACGTTGCCCGCCTGTACAAACGCCTCTCGAAAACGAAACTTGTCGTTGGAATCGAAGTTGGAAGAATTCGAAGTATCCGCTTCTACCAGTGTCTCCGTCCGGAACCAGGCTTTTCCTTTTTCATGCGAAGGGTTGATCCAGTTGTTTACGAAAATCAATTCCGCATATGTTTCCGCTTCGTTGCCCAAACGATACTTCGCTCCCGCTCCGGGAGCTAGAAACGCCACCTGCTGCCCGCCGCTGCCATTCAAGCCGTATCCGGAACGCAGATACCCGTGAAATTCAAACGCTTTGCTCTGCGCCTCAAGGTTTTCGATGCGCACCTCCGAATCGCGTAGTTGGTCATACTCGAGTCCCGATCCCACTTGCTCCTGCAAAGTCTTTGTATCGGTGTTGCCGCCCTGTACGAGTTTCCACGTATTCTGACCAACTTTTTGCGCGAGGTCCGCGAGTGTGCTCGACGGAACGGCGCCGGTTACCGCACTTACCGCGGGAGACGGCGGCGCAGCCGCAGCCATTGCAGAAGTCGCAGCCTCCAGTTGAGCAATGCGCTTTTCGAGCGCCCCGATCTTCGTTTCATACTCCGTCTTGAGCGTCTGCAGCTCTTTCTGCAGGTCTTGCGGCGTCTGCGCGCCGCCGAGCGGCACACAAAGGCTTGCCAGTAACAGAATCAGACTGAGGCATACCAGCCGCGTAGACCTCATGAGATGATCCATTCGGTCCAATTCGCCATTCTCTGCGCCACGACCAAGCTGTCTCCGCGCCATAATGCCAGCCCTCCAGATCCCAAATTTCAAAGCTGCGCAAACTTCTCGAGAACGATAGGCCCTACATCCATTCGGGTCAATACGCGAAGCAAGACAGACGCCGTAGGTTTTCACAGGAGGGAATTCAAAACCGTCAAATCAGTAGCAGAAGGATACTTCTAAGACTGCGGCTTGCTCTGATCAATACGCTGCAAAAGGTTCTGGTAAGTGGGATCGTCAGCGAGGAATGCATAGTGCTTGTTGTTGCGCAAATAGAGCAAGCCATACTCATGGCGCTGGTAAGCTTTTTCCAGAAACTCGAGCGTTTCTTTTTTGCGGCCCAACAAGGTGTAAGTGTCAGCGACCGCCAGCGCATCGCCACGCCCCTGGTTGAAATCTTGCAGCTGGTCCGCAAGGAGGCCTTCCAGATAAGCGCCATCGCCACCGGTTTTTAATCTTTGACGGGAAACCGCAATTTGTGCGAGCTCCCGGTCGTCGCGCGACATTTTCGCCAGGATTTCCCGTTCGTCGAGCGATTTCCGGTAGTCCTTGCGGTCTGTATAGATTCGGCTCAAATAGGCATGCGGCGAAAGAAAGTCCGGATCGGTCTTTTCCAGATCCTGCAAAATTTCAAGGCCCTCTTGTTCCCTGCCACTTGAATAAAAAATCAGGGCACGGTCCGCGGCGATCGAACGCGAACCAGGATCGAGTGCGCGGGCGGTTTCAATCTCGGAAATGGCTTCCGGATATCGCGGTAGCGCCAGCAGCGCCGTAGCGTACCAGTGATGGGCAACCGCGTCGTTCGGATTCAGCTCAATCGCCCGCCGGAATTCCCGCTCGCCGCCCCGAATGTCCCACTGCCAATGAAATTTCGTAAACGCCAGCGCGCGGTGGCCCTCGGCGAGAGAATCGTCGAGCTGGACGGCTTTCTGCCCGGCCGCAAGCGCCAGCGGAAAAGCCTGGCTGGCCGGCATACTGCCATACTCCCGCAGCAAATTGTAGCTATCCGCGATGCCCGCGTAAGCGGCCGCATAAGAGGGGTCGCGTTGTGCGGCTGCAGAAAAATAGTCCGCAGCTTGCGTCAGGTCTACCGCCGTCCGCTTGCTCCAATGGTAACGCCCCTTCAGGTAAAGGTCTTCTGCTTCATGTCGAGAAGAGACGTTACGACTAAAGGAAATATTGGGGAGGACATGTCCCTGAACCGAGCGGATCTGTATAAACCGGCCGAGACCATACACACCCAGGAAGATCGCCAGCAAGGCAAAGGTCAGAAGTCCCCAACGGCGGACAGCGTTCTCCGACGTCCAGTCACTCGCCCTCGGCCGGGCCGTGGCGGAAATCGCCGTCGGCTTTTCAAGGGAACCCGGAGCAGCCAGCACCGGCCCACCCTCGGAAACCGTGATCTGTGAAGATCGCAGCCAGGCGGACAACTCCGCTGTAAACGCAAACACCGTGCCCCGGCCGCCACCGGGCACGCGATGAACGGGTAATCCTCGCTCCTTTTCCCAGCGTTTTACGGTCCGCTCATCCCGCGCAAAAAAGCTCGCAATTTCCTTCCAGGAATCGAGCCTTTCGTTGCCGGGGTTTTGAGGTTGCTCGTTCGACATGACCTGAAAAGCCCCTTGATGCCCCCACCCGCCTCTTGCTTGTTGAGTGCCATAGTACTAAAAGCGGAGCAACCCGAAGGGTCTTTCTTTGCAATCGGTGCCGAGATGTTTCGATCGAAGGAATCCTCTAAAGGGTTGTCGGCAGTGAAGTTATGGGAGATTATGTGCAAACTTTTTCCTCTGGCGACCGGCGCTAGTTCCATTACTCGTCGCGGTCCAAAGGAAAGTTCAGGTCAGTCCAGTGAAAGAGACACAGGATACAGATTCCCGCGACCGTCGACGTTTAAACAAAGCCTTGCTGCTGAAGAAAATCACGGAAATCGCGCCTCTGAAGGACGCCGCCATCACAGACGATGATGGGTCTCTAACCCCGGCCGATTCCCCGGAAACGCAGACGGAAAACTCCACGGGCTGGCGCGATTCCAAAGGGACTTCGCAATTGTGAAGGACCAAATCTACTTTCCGTTTTGCGCGAACAGGGGAGCCAGGTCGTACCGTTTCACGAGCGCGGGATTCTGGGCATCTTTCTGGACCTCGTTGGCCACCCGCCGCGCTTCGTCATAGTGGCTTTGCGCCTCCGCGGATTTTCCGGACAGCTCCAACGCGCGTGCCCATTGATACTGACTTTGCGCCTGCAGCGCCCGCAGTCCCATCTTTTCACTGCGTAGAGCCGCCGACTTCAGTTCCTTTTGCGCCCCTTCGTAGTCTTTCGTGCCGATCAGGGCCTCACCCCGCAGCACCAGACACTGCGCGGAAAGGTATCTCAAGTTCAGCGAGCCGGCCTCCTCGCCCAGTTTGTCCAACGCTTTCGCGGCGGACGCAAATTTACCGTTCGCCACATCCAGTTTGGCTTGGTCAACTTTCGTCAGCAGCACCAGATGTGCATCTCCGCTTTTTGCCGCCGCCTGCTGCGCTTCCTGATACGCCACAGCGGCTGCCTTTAAGTCGCCGCGATAATAGGCGTTGTCTCCTTGGTAGCTCAACGCAGATGCGATCTGCGGCTGGCTCTTGTCCGCCCGGGCAGCGCCCAGTGCGTCGGCCAGCACTTTCTCTGCTTCCTCGCTGCGTCCTGCCTGTGCCAACGCGTGGCCATAGGCGGTCAAAACTTCCGTTGACCAGAATCCCTGCTCTTTCGCGTCGGTCAAACCCTTCACCGCCTCCTGCTGCGCGCTGATCGCAGCGCCAAACCTGCCTTGGTACCCGAATAACGTGCCAAGTCCTGACGATGACAGCGCAGCGCCTCGTGTGTCCCCGGATGAGCGGCGCAAATCCAGGGCTTTCAGATACTGATCCTGCGCCTGATCGAATTGCCCTGTGCGCATGGATGTTTCCGCCAGATTGTGCAGGGTATCGGCGATGTCCGAAGGTACCTTCAGTTTTTCTCGGACCTGCAGGGCGCGTTCGAAATAGGTCCGCGCGTTCTCGTAGTCCCCCTTGGCCAGATACGCATTGCCGATATTGTTCAGCACCTGGCCCTGCATCTGCTCGTTATGCACCTCGACCTGCGCTCCCAGCGATTCCTTGAACAAACGCAGCGCGTCGTCGTACTTGCCGTGCCCGACATAGAAATCACCCAGGTCGCTCTGCAAATTCGCGGTTCCCTGCTTGTCCCCAATTTCCCGGCGGATGGCCAGCGCCTGGCTGTAATTTCTCAGCGCTAAATCCGCTTTTCCGGTGCCGTCGTAAATCGACCCCATCATCTGCAAGCTATCGGCAATGCCCTTTTTCATTCGCAGCCTTGTCTTAATATCCAGCGATTCCTGCAAGTTCTTCAGCGCGTCGTCCGGCCGTTGCATCGTGGCGTAGGCTACACCCATTGCTTGTAGAATCTGTGCGCGCTCGGCGTCATCCTGTAGCTCGATGGAGAGCGCCTGCGCGCGCGTCAGATATTCCAGACCCGCCTGGGGATTCCCGCTTTCAATCTGCACGCGGCCCAACGCCCGCAATCCTGCAATGCGCTTGGGGTCCAATTCTACAACCTTCAAAAACATCTCCTTTGCTTTGTCATAGGCGCCCGTGTTCTCATATGCGGTGCCCAGTTCGAACAGATAATCCGTGTTGGTCGGGGAAACCTTGACCAGATTCTGATACGCCTCGATCGCTTTTGGATAATCCTTTTCGATTCGGTCATAACTGGCCTGGATCAGATACTTTTCCTGCATGGGCAGCGAGGCGCTCAGTGAAATCGCCTTCTGCGCGGCGGGTTCGGCGTCTTCGTCTTGCCCTAAATCGGAGTAGGCTTGCGCGAGCTTTGCGTACGCCAGCGCAAACTGGCCGTCTTCCTTGATCGCCGCTTGAAAACTCTGAACTGCGGCCGCGTTATTTCCTGCGCGCGATTCCTGCAGTCCTTGGTTGTATGCTCGGAGCGCCGGAATCGAAGCGGTGGACGGTTTGAAGGCATGCTCCTGAAGCTCCTTCAACAAATTTTTCGAAACGGAAAGGTTCCCGCGAATCTGGTTCGCCAGCCGATCGACTGCAGTGAAGATTTCCTTCTCGCCCGCGGCCTCCTCCCTGACGTTGTTTGTCGTGCCGCGCTTCAAATCCTGGATCCTGGCATCAATGCGAATGCGGTCGCCAAGCTGCGCATAACTCCCGGAAACCACCGTATCCACGTTGCTCTGGTTGGCGATGCGACCGATTGTCGACGCATCCAGGTCGCTCTGCGGCGTTATGTGCAGGTCCTTCAACACCTGCCCCACGCGTTCTGAAGAAACAGCCCGCACGCTCGCTGATTGCCCCACGTCCGTGCTGAGCATATCCGCCATCGCCGAGCCCACCCAGTCGAGCTTCGGGTCCGAAGTAGCGTTGTGAAACGGTAGAATCGCCAGCGAGTGCAACGGTGTCACCGGAATTGCTGGGCCCGTGCCGGACGGCACGACATATTTCCGCACCGCGTAAATCCCGCCGCCAATCAGCGCAACCAGCGCTGCGCCTGCGACCATCGAAGCCACCCGAGAACGCGGAGACGGTGTGGGGGCCGGCGCCGGCTTCTGTTCCGGGGGAAGCTCGATGCGTCTGGTCGAACCGCCGCGCCACGAATCAATGTCGCGCTGAATCCCCAGCGTACTCTGATAGCGCTGCGCCGGCTCCATCTGCATGCACTTCGCGGTGATATCGCTTAAAAGCGCCGGGACAGTCGGATCCTCCTCGGAGGGCGGCCTTGGTTTTTCGCGGGTGCGTTTGAACATCGCCGCCTGCAGCGTGTCCGCTTTGTAAGGAAGCTGCCCCACAAGCAACTGATAAAAAATCACGCCCAACGTAAAAATGTCCGACCGTGCATCCACATGCTCGCCCATCACCTGCTCGGGAGACATGTAGTCCGGCGTGCCGATCAGCATTCCGGTTTGCGTCATGCCCGCGCCTTGTTCCATGGTGCGCGCGATGCCGAAGTCCATCACGATGACGCGCCCGTTCTTTTCCACCATGATGTTCTGCGGCTTCAGGTCTCTGTGCACCACGCCCTCGGAATGGGCCGCGTCCAGCGCTGTACACGTCTGGTAGATCACGTCGGCACATTCCTCGAAACTCAGGCGCCCTTTTTCTTTGATGAGGGAAGTCAAATCCTTGCCCTCAATGAACTCCATGGTGATGAACTTCACGCCATCGGCTTCGCCCAGGTCGAAAATGCGGATTACGTTCTTTTGGGTAATCTTACGCGCGAGGATCAGTTCCTGTTTGAAACGCTGCAGAATCTCTTCGTGAACCGCCAGCTCCGGACGGATCACCTTCAACGCCACAAGGCGGTCCAGTTCCAGGTCTCGAGCCTTGTAGACGGCACCCATCCCGCCTTCGCCCAGCATCTGCACGATCTCGTAGCGCTTGCCAAGCCGCATCCCGTTGGGCAAGCGGCCCCGGCGCATTCCCGTCGCGCTGGGGGGAGCGACCGGTTGTGACCATCCCTGAGCCCCAGAAACGCCAGCAGCGCCGGGGGTGTTCGGCTCTCCCATGAACGTGGCATTTTCGTCGGGGCGCGCTGCTTCGCCTGCAAACGTGGCTTTCTCATCGCCCAGAAAAGTGGCGTCGCTCAAAGGGAAAGGGGTTCTACATGACGTACACACCGACGACGAGGAATCATTCCTCGCGTGGCAATTCGGGCACTCTCTGGTAGCCGGCGCCATGGGTCAATTTTTTTCAGTTTCTTACGCTGATAGGGCCGGGGGACCCTGAAACCTGCAGGGATTTTACCTCAACCCCGTGATTTTGCGGGGGAAAAGCGCCCTTGCTCCGCTCTGTATCAGCGGGCCTTCACGATCATCTGAATGCCATACTTGGGCCGCAGGGTTACCAGCGGTTCAGGAACCACCGGAAAGCCCGGCACTAGCCTTAAGCGGAATCGTTGTGCTATCGCCGCTAGCACGAGTGCGGTCTCTAGCAATGCGAACCCCTGCCCAATGCAGCGGCGCGGACCATCTCCAAACGGGAAATACGCCCCCGGTGGCAGGCGGTGTTCCAACCCATCAAGCCACCGCTCCGGCCGAAACCGCTCCGGCTCTTCGAACAGACGGGTATCGCGGTGCACCACCCACTGGGAAGCGAGCAGCGTAGTGTCAGGCGGAATCTCGTACTCGCCAAACCGCACGACTTCCCTGTTCAGTCGCGCCATAATGAACGCTGGAGGATAGAGCCGCAACGCTTCGTAAACCACCGCATTCAGATAAGGCAGTTTCTCAAGATCAGAAACCTCCGCAGGCCGGCCGCCCAGCACCTCGCGTAACTCCGAATGTAAGCGCTCTTCCGCAGAGGGATTTTCGCTGAGCAGGTACCAGGTCCAGGACAGCGACAACGCTGTCGTCTCATGCCCGGCCACAAACAGCGTCATGGTTTCGTCGCGAAGCTGCCGCTCGGTCATTTGCGTCCCGTCTTCGCTCATGGCTGCCATCAACAACGTCAGCAAATCGTTGCGAGCGTTGGTCTGTTTTTTGCGTTCGGCAATAATCCGGTAGACCATCGAATCCATGTAGTCGAGGTCGCGTCGCGCCCTCCGGTTTGCGGCGGTTGGCCAGCTGTCCGGAACCCGCCAAGGCGCGCGCGCGCGACGCAGATAGTATCGCATCAGAAAGGTCATCGCCCGGCCGATGCTGTCGGAGTCCGTGGCCAGGCTGGTCCCGAACAGCGTCGTCACGGCGACTTCCAGCGTAAGCTTCATCATCTCTTCCGCTATGTTGCGCATCTCGCCCGATTGCCAGCCACTCACGTGTTGCAAGGCGCAGTCCACCATCACCGGAGCGTATTCATTGGTGCGCGAGCGCTGGAACGCCGGCTGAGCCAAGCGTCGCTGCCGCCGCCAGAACTCCCCCTCGCTGATAAGCAATCCCTGCCCGAGCAAGGGTCCAACGACGAGCTTTGTCAAAGCACTCTTATGAAGTTTCGCGTGCTCGAGCACCAGCAGTTGGAGAATGTACTCTGGGCGACTGATCAGCACCCGCTGCATGCCCATCGCCGAAAAAGCCACCACGTCGCCGTATTCGCGCGCCATCTGTCGCAGGGTACCCAGCGGGTCTTTTCGCACGGCCAGTGCCATACCGAATAGAGGCAAGCCTTTCGGTCCCGGGGGCCTGTGATTGCTGTTCGTACTCATTCCGCTTCTTCGCTCGCTATCTCATCCAGGCGTAGTAGGCCACATAAAACCAACTGAAAATTCCGTGCAAAATCATCCACAAGATCGAACGATGTACGCTCCAAGACAGGGTAATCGCCAGCATGCTCCCGAAACCCCATACGCCCACTCCCGCGGAACGCCCCCCGCTGTTATTCATGAAAGTTCCTCCTTCGTACTCGCACTGCACGACGAGTCTAACCTGGATAAGCCAATCGTACCCGGAGTCGATTCCGGGCATCCCGTTAAGTGCACCGTTACCAGCTTTTCATGTTCGGCCTCGCGCCAAACTGCCTTGCGTTAGACTCGAGATATGCACAGTCACTTGAACTTGCATCCTGTTTTGCTGCTCGTCTTGTTGTTCCTAGTCTTTGGCGGTTCGTGCAATTTCGCCTCCAATGGCCATGCAGCCTTTGCGCGATCCCAGCAAGCCGCAATGCGCGTGGATCATTTCAACGTCGAGTTGCTGCGTTCTACCAGGATCGGCAGTTTCAAAACCTTGCAATCACTCGATTGCGTCCCGCACTACTTCTACGAACGCGAGCTCACCGACCTCACACCGTTCGGCATCGAATCGGGTATCACGCTCTCGCAAGGACGCCCCAGCGCGCACCACGAGTCCGAGCACCTTTTTATCAATGGAAAAACCTACGGCCGAAACACAAGCAGTTGGGAAAATGCGCCGGCGAACGACGACGCGCATCCCGACTGGGTCGTGCTCTCGATCTCCAAGGACCCCAGAGAAGAATGCGGCGCGATGAAACGGGGCGCCGGCTTCGGCTACGTCGCGTACGACAAGGTTCTCAAATCCGGCAAGATCGAATACCTCGGCAAGCAGCGGATCAACGACCACAAGTGCAACGAATACCACGTCACGTTTCCCGATCGCACCTACGTCGAGTCCACCATTTGCCTCGGCACAAAGGACGACCTTCCCTACCGGGTCATCGGCGATGACTGGTCCGCAACTTACGGTTATGACGCGGTCGAACGGCTATCGGACCCGGGCGCAAATCCGCAAGCGCCTTAGGTGTGGCACCGCTTCTCGCGCCGCGCGTGGGGCGGGTCCCGCAGGTGCCACTTATCGGCAATAAGACGTCAGATTATTCACTGAAAACTGGGGCGGTCCGATTTCCATGCCGCCAATTTTTCCGTCGCGATTGTAGTTCGCCAGAATGAAGATGTCGTCGGCTTTCGGATCGTTCTTCTTGTTCCGCACCACCGCGACTGAAAACGCGTCGTCGTCACGGCAAAGTTGGTACTCCGGATGCGCCTGAAAGAACGCTCGGAAGTCGTCATGCGTCGCCTCCAGAGTGACCTTTCCGTCCTTCAATTGTTGATTCACATCTTCGAGGCTGTAGACCTTGGCCTCTGGCGGCACAGGTCGAGCTCCAGCATCGGCCGATTCCTCTTTCCTCCCACATCCACAAACCGTCACCAACACGAGCAATGCAAAAAGTGGTTTTTTCATCTGCCTTTCCGTCCAGCGGAGCGAGTCGCACTCACTCCTGTTTTAAGTACCGATACCACCTAAGCTAACAGTGTCCAGGCAAAACCGGTTCTTCTGCGAAAAAGCGTGTCGCGAATCGCAAAATACTCGATAGGTGCCCCTTTCGTCGGCCCGCGAGAAGGGCACCTGAGGACATGAAGACATGACGTTACTGGCTGTCCCAGCAAGCGATTGCTGCTTCGGCCATAGCGAATACCGATCTCGTTGCTGTGCCGGAGGACGGGATCAGAGGCGCCCTGGTTATGGATTGTTCAAGCTCGGGACGCCTGGCGGAGAAACTCGGCTTAACTAATTGTGAATATTAATCTCCGAGTAATATCCGTACCGCCAGGCTCGCGGCTGATGCGGAGCCACAGCCACGGTTTTCCCTGCGGCAGTCTGCAGCTGATGAGAATGTAAAATCTACTACGCGGGTACTAGCCTTTAACGATACCAGTACCGGTTGGGCAACCTGCTTTTTCGACATGTGCATAACTAAGTATCACTTCCGGCAAACCTGCACCGAAAGTGTGCAGAAGACTTCTCTCTTGGCTGATTTGCGCCGCCGGGATGAGTTGTATATCCAACAGAATGTGAAGACTACGGCGAGCAAAGCCGGGTCCTTCCTGGTCTCTCAGTTGCTCGCAATTTAACCGTATTTTGTGCCCACTCAGGAGGGTCATAATGAAAGTGTCTCGTTTCCTTCCCTTGGCAGCTGTTCTTTGTCTGCTAGTTCTACCGAGTGTGGCACTAGCAGACAGCTTCACAGTGTTCGTGGGGTACGCGGACACTCTACGCCCTAGCGGTTTTTTTCCCAGTGTCTGGCTCGGAGGTCCCACGGTTGTGTCGCAAACTGCGGCTAGCACCGTGCCCGGCGCCTTCGACACAGGTGCAGTTCGCATCGACAACACCGGGACTACGAGCATTACCATCACCAACTTCACAGTTACACTCAACGGAAGTAGCCCGGTTTTTAATTTCTGGGCGCCTCTCACCATCAACCCTGGCCAAACCGGCATCTTCACCCAGGTTGCTCCCTTTGCTTACAATTTTGACAGCAGCGACTCCGGGCCTTTTGGCGGCTTGCCTCCGGCCGACCTGGCTCCGACAATCCCGGGCAACAACCTGATTGGCGGTTGCTCGAGTGCTGCAGCGGTTTTCGCAGCCGCACTGCCCAGCGAGCAGGCGACCTGTAACAGTCACATTCCGGTGGTTTCATTCATGGAAAATGGGACCCTAATTACCACGAACGACACCGGACACATCTTAGACACCGGAGGTTGGGACTTCGTAAACAACGGTGTCTTTGGTGAAGACGGAAACGAGTCCATTAATTGGAACATCATTGGTTCCGAGCCGAATCGCGGCGGGACCGGCGGCTCGGTTCCCGAACCGTCAAGCCTGTTTCTCCTGTGCAGCGGTCTCCTTAGCCTTGGTGCCATGGCAAAGAGGAAACTGCTGAGTCAATCCTCCCTTTAGGCAAAGAAGGTCCTGCAAAAGGGCCGGGTGCAAGCGCCCGGCCCTTTTCTTTGCATGCTTGTCCCGACCTGGCGGTAGGCCCTTGCCATTGCTAGGAAAAGCCGCTCGCCGAGATGGATCTGTGCTAGAGTGCAAGCACATGAACGATCTCGGGTAGTTCTGGACGGAGTGATGGCTACAAAAGACCACCCGGGCCCAAAGCTTTTAGCGAAAACGGGCGCTCTTCCCCTTGCCTTCCTGGTTCTGATTT
>Ga0126371_10000156_pt1 | contig 51574 bp, 52 predicted proteins | sample PanSoiMetaPlot_4_FD_110145 | JGI IMG/M metagenome (GOLD analysis project Ga0126371, IMG submission 110145) | Tropical forest soil microbial communities from Panama - MetaG Plot_4 | ecosystem: Environmental > Terrestrial > Soil > Tropical forest > Bulk soil | place: Panama | collected 2016-02-17
ACCGGACGCGCGCGTATCGGCTCGATCCGCTCGCCTCTGTGGCGCCACGGCGGCACCGTGCACGGTCCTCGCCCGCGCACGTATGAATACGCCCTGCCCAAAAAGATGTTGCTCGGCGCGCTGCGCTCGGCGCTCTCGGCGAAGCTCGCCGAGCAGAAGTTGACCGTGGTGGATGGCTGGGCGCTTGAAACGCACAAGACCAAGACGCTGCGCAGCGCACTTGACAAGCTCAACGCGGCTTCCACGGCTCTGCTGGTCGCGACCGGCGAGAACAAGAACCTTGAACTGGCCAGCCGCAACCTCGAAGGCGTGAAGCTTTCGGCGAGCAATTCGTTGCAGCCCTACGACGTGCTTCGTCACGACCGTCTTGTGGTTTCCAAGGACGCGGTGGCCCGCCTGGTTCGCGCGCTCGACCCCGAGCATCCTTCGGTAGCTGCGCCGCAGGTCGAATCGATCGCCCCGGCCGCCGCCCCCAAGAAGGAAGCGGCACCGAAGGCTGCCGCGAAACCCGCGGCCAAGAAAACCGCTGCCCCGAAAAGGCCCGCGGCCAGGAAGGGGAAGGAGTAAGCCATGGCAGCCCCTCACTACCAGATTATTCGCCGCCCGATCATCACCGAAAAAGGACTGGGCGTAAAAGAGCTTCAGCACACGGTGGTTTTCGAAGTTTCTGCCGCCGCCACCAAGACCGAGATCAAAGAAGCCGTGCAGCAGATCTTCAAGGTGAAGGTGGATACCGTGCGTACCGCGAATTTCCACGGCAAGATGCGTCGCCGCGGCCAGAACGAAGGCTACCGGCGCGACTGGAAAAAAGCCTATGTGAAGTTGGCTGAAGGCGAAAAAATGATCGAGTACGCGGAGAATTTGTAGTCAACCAAGGGATTTAACTGTTCCGCCGGGTTGGCGGGAGATTTAGAAGGTAGAGGCAGAGATGGGACTCAAGAGTTTTAATCCATATACGGCGTCGCGGCGGTTCATGACCGTCCTCGACAAGAGCCACATCACCAAAGAGACGCCAGAGAAGAATTTGCTCGAGCCGAAGAAGCGCTCGGGCGGACGCAACAACCAAGGCGAAGTGGTCGTCTGGCATCGCGGCGGCGGCCACAAGAAGCAGTACCGCGTGGTGGACTTCCGGCGTGACAAAGACGGCATCCCCGCAAAGGTTGCCGCCATTGAATACGACCCGAACCGCAGCGCGAACATCGCTCTGCTGCACTATGCGGATGGCGAGAAACGCTACATCTTGCATCCTGTGGGGCTCGAAGTCGGCGCCACGGTCTCGACCGGCGAAAACGCCGACATCCTTCCGGGCAACTCCCTGAAGATCCGCCACATTCCCCCGGGGACCATGGTGCATAACCTGGAGCTCTACCCGGGCCGCGGCGGTCAAGCCGTGCGCACTGCCGGAGCCTCAGCGCAGTTGCTTAGCAAGGAAGGCGATCTTGCTTTGGTGAAGATGCCTTCCGGTGAAGTTCGCAAGTTCTCGGTGGACTGCCGTGCGACGGTCGGACAGGTCGGCAACGTGGACCACGAGAATCAGACTTTCGGCAAGGCTGGACGCACGCGCTGGAAGGGCATTCGTCCTACGGTTCGCGGCGTAGCCATGAACCCGGTGGATCACCCGCACGGCGGCGGTGAGGGCCGTGTCAAGGGCAACCACCCGATGACGCCGTGGGCTTTCCCGACACTCGGCAAGAAGACGCGTCAGAACAAGCGCACCGATCGCATGATTGTCGAGCGGCGCAAGTGATTGAAGTTTAGGGCGGCTGGATTTCCTATCGGCCGTTGTGGAAGTGGACGAAGAGTTTTCAGTGGCTGGCGCTCGACGCCGGCGGCTGAGAAATGGACGGGGCGCGATCCTGAACGAGAGCGCCCAAGGTAAGCAGACAGCAACGCAGTTCCTGGCTGGCGCTGGCAGGGTCGGCCGGGGAGAGCGGAAACATGCGAGCAACACGAACACGCAATGCAGGACGCCGGGCACGGCCTGTAAAGCGAGCAACAAAACGATTGGCGGGGAAATCGACCGCCAAGCCCGCGCTGGCGGGCAAGCCCGTGGCGAAAGTGGTCGTACCTCTCGAGCCGGTGCTCTACAAGCTGTGCAAGCCCGGCTGGGCGGTGATTGTGGACCGCACACCGAACGCTCTGGGCACGCGGTTTGTTTGCCCATTTTGTCCGAAGTCGCATCGTGTTCCTGGCCCGGTGCGCGGATTTAAGAAGATGCGGCACGCCCAGTGGGGCCGTTTGCGCCGCGTGGAGGAATAAGGAAGCGATGGCACGCTCACTCAAAAAGGGGCCGTTTGTCGACGGCCACTTGCGCGAAAAGGTGGAAGCACTCAACACGCGCAACGAAAAGAAAGTGGTGAAGACCTGGTCGCGGCGCTCGACGATCGTGCCCGAAATGATTGGTCACACCATTGCCGTGCACAACGGCAAGAAATTCATTCCCGTCTATGTGACCGAACAGATGATTGGCCACAAGCTCGGTGAGTTCGCGCCCACGCGCCAGTTCAAGGGCCATGCCGTAAAGGCCGCTCTTGAGAAGGCCGCCGCCGCGGCTCCGGCAGGAGGCGGCGCACCGGCTGCACCCGCGGCGCCGAAGGCATAAGTCATGGCTCAACTTCAGACTACCGCACCCAGTTCGATTGAAGCCCACGCACTGGCGCGCCACGTGCGCATGTCGCCGCAGAAGGCTCGCCTGGTGATCGATCTCATCCGCGGGCAGAAGGCCCAGGACGCGCTGCAGTCGCTGCGCTACACGCCGAAGCGCGCTGCCAAGCACATCGAAAAGGTGCTGCGCAGCGCCATCGCCAACGCCGAGCGAAAGGCTGACGATGCCGGAGCGCCGCTTGACGTCGATCAGCTCTACGTCAACAAGGCGTTCGTCAACGAAGGTTCCCGCTGGAAGCGGCTGCGTCCTGCGCCGATGGGCCGTGCGTTCCGCTACCAGAAGCGCACCGCTCACATTTTTGTGGGCGTCGCCGAACATCACGTCGCGGCAGCCGAACGCGTGGCCGCCAACGTTGCCGAAGCGGAAGCGCAGAAGGGTGTTCGTGGCACCGCGCGACGTGTTCGCAAGGCGCTGACGGGTAAGCAGGCTCCGAAGAAAGGGAAGAAGTAGTCGGCCTCGGTAAGGGCCGCAAGGACTGACTATGGGACAAAAAACGCATCCATACGGTTTCCGCCTCGGCTATAACAAGCCGTGGAAGTCGCGCTGGTACGCCGACCGCGAGTACGCGGATCTCCTGCATGAAGACGTGAAGCTCCGCAGGGAGCTCAAGGAGCGCCTGAAGAGCGCCGGCGTCAGCTCCATTGATATCGAACGGGCTGCCAACAAGCTCGTCGTGCGCATTGCCACTGCGCGGCCCGGCATCATCATTGGCCGCAAGGGTGCGGAAATCGACAAGCTCAAGCAGGAAGTGTCCAAGCGCACCAAGCGCGAAGTGCACATCGACATCGTCGAAGTGCATCGTCCGGAGCTTGACGCGACGCTCGTGGCCGAATCCATTGCCTTGCAGCTTGAAAAGCGCGTGGCTTTCCGCCGCGCGATGCGCAAAGCGGTGGACTCTGCGCTGCGCTTCGGTTGCAAGGGCATCAAGGTGCGCGTGGCCGGGCGCTTGAATGGCGCGGAAATCGCGCGCAAAGAATGGTACCTGCAGGGACGCCTGCCTCTGCAGACACTGCGCGCGGACATCGATTTTGGCACCGCCGAGGCGCACACGACCTACGGCGTGATTGGCGTGAAGTGCTGGATCTATCAGGGCGAAAACATTCCACGGCGCAAGTCGCAGCAGGATGACAAGCCCTTGGCCGCGGCCGTTGTCTGAAACGGATCGCCGAGAGAAACGATTTAGGGAAGCGAGAACAAACCGATGTTGATGCCGAAGAAGGTCAAGTACAGGAAGCAGCAGCGCGGCCGCCGCAAAGGCAAGGCCTGGCGCGGTTCGAGTTTGTCCTTTGGCGAATACGGGCTGAAGGCCCTCGAGAATGCATGGATCACCGACCGGCAGATCGAAGCGTCGCGCGTGGCCATCACCCGTTTCATCAAGCGTGGCGGCAAACTCTGGATCCGCATCTTCCCGGACAAGCCGTTTACCAAGAAGCCTGCGGAAACTCGTATGGGTAAGGGTAAGGGAGCTCCGGAGCGCTGGGTGGCGGTCGTGAAGCCAGGACGGATTATGTTTGAAATGGCGGGTATTGACGAAGGAACGGCGCGCCAAGCGCTGGGGCTTGCGGCGCACAAGCTGCCCATCCCCACGAAATTTGTCACCCGCGTGGGAGGACTCTAAACCATGGCGCGGCGTATCGAGAAGTTCCGCGAGGATGGCGCAACGGAATTAAAGGCCCGGCAAAAGGATCTCGCCGAGCAGATTTTCCGGCTGCGCTTCCAGTTGACCACCGGCCAGGCCGAGGCGCTCAAGCGTCTCCGAGAGGCTAAGAAGGATTTGGCGCGCGTCAAGACACTTTTGCGCGCTCAGGAACTGACCGGCAAGGCAGCGCCGGCGAAGGCAGGTAAGGCCTAATGACAACGCAAACACAAGCGGCCCCGGCGGCAGAGCGCGGCGAGCGGACCGAGCTCGTCGGCAAGGTCACCAGCGCCAAGATGGAAAAGACGATTGTGGTCGAAGTGCAGCGGCTCGTGCAGCATCCCAAGTACCGCCGCGTCGTCCGCATCTCCAAGAAATTCTACGCGCACGACGAAAAGCGCGAAGCCAAGCAGGGTGACACGGTGCGCATCGTGTCCTCGCGGCCGCTTTCGCGCCTGAAGCGCTGGCGCTTGAAAGAAGTGCTGGCGCCCACCGCGTCGGCCAAGAAGTAAGGACAGGGGAGCAGAATCATGATTCAGATGCGAACCTGGCTGACGGTTGCCGATAACTCTGGAGCGCGAAAGCTCATGTGCATCCTGCCCATCGGCGGCGATGCGGGTCTCAAAGCGGGCCTCGGAGACATTGTGACCGCTTCGGTGAAGGAAGCGACGCCGGAAAGCCAGATCAAGGAAGGTAAGGTTGTAAAGTGCGTGATCGTCCGCATGCGCAAGGAGCAGCGGCGAAAGGACGGCACTTACATTCGTTTCGACGACAATGCCGCGGTGCTCATCAACGATGCCGGCGAGCCCGTAGGCACGCGCGTGTTCGGGCCCGTGGCACGCGAGCTGCGCGACAAAAAGTTCACCAAGATCGTTTCGCTGGCACCGGAGGTTTGGTAGTTATGGCCCTGCACGAGCGCGCAAAGCGCCACACCATCAGCGTCCGCAAGGGCGATAACGTCCGCGTCCTGAGCGGGCGCGACGCCGGCAAGAGCGGCCGCGTGCTTTCGATCAACCCGCGCAAGAACACGGTGATCGTCGAGCACGCCAACATCATCAAGCGGCACACGCGGCCGAACCCGCAGAAGAACATCAAGGGCGGCATTGTGGAGAAGGAAGGCCCGATTCACGCCTCCAATGTGCAGGTGGTTTGTGGAAGCTGCGGGAAGCACACCCGGATCGGCCACCAGACCCTCGCGGATGGTTCCCGGGCGCGCGTCTGCAAGCGTTGCGGCACGACGCTCGACAAGTAGAGATTCGGAAGGAAATGAAACGGCAATGATCACTCGATTGCATGAGAAATACCGAAAGGAAACGGTTCCCGCGCTGATGAAGCGCTTTGGCTGGAAGAACATGATGGCCGTGCCGAAACTTCAAAAGATCACCTTGAATATCGGCTTAGGCGAGGCCAGCCAGAACGCCAAGTTACTCGACACCGCCGCCGTGGAACTCGGGCAGATCTCCGGCCAGAGGCCGGTGATCACCCGCGCGAAGAAGTCCATTGCGAATTTCAAGATCCGTAAGGGCATGCCCATCGGCTGCGCGGTCACGCTGCGCGGCGAGAAGATGTACGAATTTCTCGACCGGCTCTGCAACGTGGTGCTGCCGCGCGTCCGCGATTTCCGCGGATTGCCCGGCAACGCATTTGACGGGCGCGGCAACTATACGCTGGGCCTCAAGGATCAACTGGTTTTCCCGGAAATTGATTACACCCGCGTGGACAAGATCAAGGGCATGAACATCACCCTGACGACCACCGCGCGCAACGACGAGGAGGGCCGCGAACTGCTCAAGGGCCTCGGCGTCCCGTTGCGCGAAAAAGGAGCCGCACAATAAATGGCACGCACCGCGAAAATCGCCAAAACCCGCAAGAAGCCGAAGTTCAAGGTTCGCGTGCGCAACCGTTGCCGTGTTTGCGGCCGCGCCCGCGCGTATATTCGCAAGTTCCAGATGTGCCGTATCTGTTTCCGTGGCATGGCGCTCAAGGGAGAAATTCCCGGCGTCGTGAAATCGAGCTGGTAGGAGCGAAATAGGAGCAATATGCAGACCGATCCCATTGCCGACTTTTTGACCCGTATTCGTAACGCGGCGTCTGCCAAACATCAGCGCGTGGACGTGCCGGTGTCGAAACTGAAGACCGAAATCGCGCGGATCCTGAAGGAGGAGGGCTACATCTCCACCTACAAGATGGTGGAAGAGAACAAGTCCCGCAAGACCCTGCGCATCTTCTTGAAGTACACACCGGACCGCCGCAGCGTGATAACCGGCATGAAGCGGGTGTCACGCCCGGGCCAGCGCAACTATCTGGGTTCGACAGAGATTCGTCCGGTTGTCGGCGGACTGGGCATCAGCATTCTCACCACGCCGAAGGGTGTGATGACCGGCCGCGCGGCTCGCAAGTCGAACGTCGGCGGCGAAATTCTTTGCGAAGTGTGGTAAGCGGAAAGTTTTGAGAGAAGGATAAGGAAACAATGTCGCGTATTGGCAAAAAACCGATTCCCGTGCCCTCCGGCGTGAAGATCAACAAGCTTGCCGACGGCCGTGTCGAAGTGCAGGGCCCCAAGGGCAAGCTCAACGTGCTGGTTCCCGCGCAGATCAAGCTCGAACAGAAGGACGGCGCGCTGAACGCGCTGCGCGATAACGACGAACACCGTGCGCTGCATGGTCTGGCGCGCGCGTTGCTGGCCAACGCCGTGCACGGCGTTACCCAGGGTTTTAAGAAGGAACTCGACATCGTCGGCGTCGGCTACCGCGCCGAACTCAAGGGCAAAGTGGTTGCCTTTGCGCTCGGCAAGTCGCATCCGGTGGAGTTTCCGATTCCCGAGGGTATCCAGATTGCCGTGGACAAGCAGACCCACCTTGTCGTCAGCGGTGCCGACAAGGGCCAGGTCGGTCAGGTGGCGGCCGACATTCGTTCGCTGCGCCCGCCCGATCCCTACAAGCAGAAGGGCATCCGCATCACCGGCGAGCGCCTGAAGAAGAAGGCAGGCAAGGCCGGCGCCAAGGCAGGCGCTGCCTAAGATTTCTTAGCTCGGAGCCAGTCCTCCGGGCAGAAAGTTTGAAGGAGAAACAACGTGGCTTCGGTACCAGTTCGCAAAATGTCCAAAGACGCGCATCGGCGTCGCGTCCATGCCCGTGTGCGCACGCGCCTAGTCGGAACGCCGGAGCGTCCGCGCCTGAACGTGTATCGCTCGGTCGCGCACATCTACGCACAGATGATCGACGACCGCAACGGCCGCACCATCGTCTCGGCCAGCTCAGTCGACAAGGAAACCAAGAAGGGTTTGAAGGGTGGCGGCAATATCGCTTCCGCCAAGGCCGTCGGCAAGATCATTGCCGAGCGGGCCAAGGCGGCGGGCGTTACCCAGGTGGTGTTCGATCGCGGCGGGTACAAGTATCACGGCCGCGTGAAGGCGCTTGCGGATGCGGCGCGGGAAGCGGGGTTAAAGTTCTAAATGTCGAAGCAAATTTTGCGCGATAGTTTGGCGGTTCGGCGGCTCCTCGAGGTCAATCCTTCGGATCTGAAGGATGACGTCATTGCCATCAACCGCGTTACCAAGGTCGTCAAGGGCGGCAAGAACCTGAGCTTCTCGGCGCTGGTCGTCGTCGGCGACAGCCACGGCCACGCCGGATTCGGCATGGGCAAGGCTCGCGAAGTGCCCATGGCCATCAAGAAGGGCATCGAGCAGGCTAAGAAGAACCTGATCAAGCTCAACATGAAGGGCTCGACGATTCCCCATCAGGTGACCGGTCGTTACGGCTCGGCGCAGGTGCTGTTGAAGCCGGCCTCGGAGGGCACCGGCGTGATCGCGGGCGGCCCGGTACGCAAGGTCATGCAAGTTGCGGGCATCACCAACGTGCTCACCAAGTCTCTGGGCACCTCGAACCCGCACAATGTCATCAAGGCCACCTTCGCGGCGCTGCTCAGCCTGAAGGATGCTGGCCAGGTGGCCGAGACGCGCTCGAAGACCGTGGAAGAGATCAGCGGAAAGTCCGCCAAAGCCGAGAAAAACGAGAACCAGAAGGCGGTAGGGGAATAAGCGATGTCAGCAGACAAGAAGGGCGCAAAGAGCGCCGGAAAAATCAAGGTGAAATGGGTTGTGAGCTTCATCAGCTGCACCGACGACATGCGACAGACCATTCGTGGGCTGGGCCTGCGCCGGCTGCATCAGGTGGTGGAGCGCGAAGACACCCCCGCGGTGCGCGGCATGATTCACAAGGTGCGCCACCTCGTGGAAGTAGTGGAGTAAGCGATGGCGGAAAAGCAGAAGAAGAAAGAACACAACACCATCTCGCTTTCGACCCTTGGCCCGGCCAAGGGCGCGCGGAAGCGTAAAGTCCGTGTCGGCCGCGGGATCGGCTCGAAGCTCGGCAAGACCTCCGGGTCCGGCAACAAGGGCCAGAAGTCGCGTCGCGGCTATTCGCGACGCCGCGGGTTTGAAGGCGGCCAGATGCCGCTGCATCGCCGCATTCCGAAGCGCGGCTTCCGCAATCCGTTCGGCGTCAACTACTCGGTCATCAACCTCGAGGAACTCAACGCGTTCCCCGCGGGCGAGACCGTTACGCCGGAACTGCTACGCGCGCACGGTTTTGTGCGCCGCGCCACCGATCCTATCAAGGTTTTGGGGGATGGCGAGCTCAAGAACAAGCTTACCGTCCACGCACACGCGTTCAGCGCCTCGGCCAAGGAGAAGATCACCAAAGCCGGCGGCACATTTGAGGTCGTGGCCTAAGGGAGTTTACGGGGAACCGGCATGAATCGTTTCTTGCAGGCATTCGCGAATCTCTTCCGGATCGAAGATCTCCGCAACCGGCTGTTCTTCACGCTGGGCTTGCTGGCGGTTTATCGCATCGGTGCGCACATTCCCACGCCGGGAATCAACACCGCTGTGCTCGAGGAAATCTTTAAGCAGTCTGCCGGCTCCGTACTGGGCATCTTCGACCTGTTCAGCGGGGGCAACTTCCGGCGCCTGACGATTTTCGCATTGGGCATTATGCCCTACATCACAGCCTCGATCATCTTGCAGTTGATGACCGTGGTGTTCCCCTACCTTGAGCGTCTGCAGAAGGAAGGCGAACTTGGCCGTCGCAAGATTACCCAGTACACGCGCTACCTGACGATCTTGCTCAGTATCATCCAATCGACCACCATCGCCAGCACGCTGCAGGCGCAGACCTATGCAGGGCAGTCACTTGTCTATCATCCGGGCATCGGATTCGTCCTGATGACGATTCTCACGTTGACGACCGGTTCGGCTTTCATCATGTGGCTGGGCGAGCAGATCAGCGAACGAGGCATCGGCAACGGCATGTCGCTGATCATCTTTGTCGGCATCGTCGTCGGTTTGCCCCGCGCAATCTACGACCTTTATGAAAAGACTAAGACCCAGGCTTGGGGTGCGTTTACGCCGCTGGCCATTCTATTGCTCCTCGCGCTAATGGTGGCCGTAGTGGCTTTCATCGTTTACGTCGAGGGTGCGCAGCGCCGCATCCCGGTGCAATACGCGAAGCGCGTCGTGGGCCGCCGCATGATGGGTGGGCAGTCCACCTATCTACCCCTGCGCGTAAATTCGGGCGGTGTGATTCCCCCGATCTTCGCGAGTTCGCTCCTGGCGTTTCCCGCCACCGCCGCGTTGGTTCTCGGCACGCGCTGGCCGTTTGTGAAGACGATCGCCGACAAGCTCAAGTGGGGCGAACCGCTCTATACCCTGATCTACATCACGATGATCATTCTGTTCGCGTTTTTCTACGTCGGCATCGTGTTCAATCCGACAGAGCTTGCAGACAACATGCGCAAGAACGGAGGCTTCATTCCGGGCATCCGGCCGGGCCGCAGCACTTCGGAATATGTCAGCACTATCCTGAAGCGGCTTACCTTTATCGGCGCGATTTATCTTGCGCTGGTCTGCCTGCTGCCGGAATGGATGATCGCGGGCATTCACCTGAACCACCTGCCGTACTGGCTCGGCGGCGACTGGTTTGACCGGCATTTGCCGCAATGGATTTTGAACGGGCTTGGTGTAGCGTTTTATTTTGGCGGTACTTCGCTCCTGATCGTGGTGGGTGTGGCGATGGATACGGTGCAGCAGCTCGAGGCACAACTCGTCATGCGGAACTACGAAGGTTTTGCGCGCAAGGGCCGCCTGCGCGGGCGTCGTTAGTACAGGGAGACAAGCGTGGCGCTGGAAGAGCGTCCCGTGGGAAAACTCGACCGCGCGGTGATTTTTCTGGGACCTCCGGGTTCCGGGAAAGGCACCCAGGCGAAAGAGCTGGCAAAAGCGTACGATGTCCCGCATCTTTCGACTGGTGACATGCTTCGCGAGCATGTCAGTAACGGCACTCCTCTCGGCTTGAAAGCCAAGCCGATCATGGAGCGCGGCGAACTGGTGCCGGATTCGCTGGTGTTGAAGATGGTCGCGGACCGCATTGACCGTCCCGACTGTTTTCACGGATTCGTCTTCGACGGGTTTCCGCGGACGGTCGCGCAGGCAAAATACCTGGGCGAATTGCTGAAGCGCCAGGGATTTAAGCAGCCGTTCGTGATTCACATGGTCATTCCGACCTCGGTGTTGATGAAGCGTCTCACCGGGCGGAGGACCTGCAAAGTTGGCGGCGAGATTTACAATATTTACGAGCGCCCGCCAAAGTTGGAAGGCGTTTGCGACACCGACGGCGGCGAGCTACTCCAGCGCCCCGATGATCGCGAAGAAGTGGTGGCGCCGCGGTTGAACGCCTACGAACGGCAGACGGTGCCGCTGGTCCAGTATTACCGGCGGTTTGGCACGCTGCACGACGTGAATGCCAACCGCAAAGTGGAAGAAGTACAACGGGAGATTTTTCAACTGGTCTCGGGCATGCGCGGGGCGCGGTGAGCAGAGATGGCGATTCAATTACGCAGCGCCGCTGAGCTGGAAAAGATGTACTGCGCGGGCCAGGTGGTCCATGAAGTCTTGAACAGGCTTCGGGCCGAAGTGAAACCCGGAGTCACGACGATGGACCTTGAGAAGATTGCCGGGGTTCTCATCGCCGGGAAACCTGGGAAGCCGGCGTTTAAGGGTTACCGCGGGTATCCCTGTGTGTTGTGCACGTCGGTGAATAGCGAGATCGTGCACGGGATTCCCTCGCCGAAGCGGAAGTTGCGCGAAGGCGACGTGGTTTCGATCGACTTTGGCATGGAGGTCGACGGCTATTACGCCGACTCGGCCGTCACCGTGCCGGTGGGGAAGATCAGCCCGGAGCTGCGGAAGCTCCTGGATGTCACCCGCGAGTCGCTGGACCGCGCGATCGACAAAATGCGCCCGGGCAATCGCCTCGGTGATGTTGGTCACGCGGTGCAGAGCTGGGTTGAGCAGCACGGTTACTCGGTGGTGCGGGAGTTTGTGGGGCACGGCATCGGCACGAAGATGCACGATGAGCCGAACCTTCCGAACTACGGGGAGCCGGGGCGCGGCGCGCGTTTGCAGGAAGGCATGGTTATCGCCGTCGAACCGATGGTGAACGCCGGCCGGCCGGAAGTCCAGATGCGCGGCGAATGGGTGGCCGAAACTGCCGATGGAAGTCCTTCGGCGCATTTCGAACACACTGTCGCGGTCACCGCCAACGGTCCGTGGATTCTCACGCGGCCCAAAGGCATGACCGGGCCGTCGTGGTAAGTAAAGTCGTATTAGCCGGTCTTTTGGCCGGTTCTGGGAGCATATGGCCAAGCAGCCGTTTGAAGAAAAGAAGAAAGGCGACTCCGGAAATCCCAAGGAGGATGCCATTGAAGTGATGGCCACGGTGATTGAGCCGTTGCCGAACGCCATGTTTCGCGTGGAGCTGGAGAACAAGCACCAGGTACTGGCGCATGTCTCTGGCAAGATGCGCAAGAATTTCATCCGTATTCTCGCGGGAGACAAGGTTGCGGTGGAGCTTTCGCCTTATGACTTGACCCGCGGGCGGATCGTCTACCGCTATAAGTAGCGGCGAATTTTGGAGTGGCGGCTTACCGTCGCCGGGGTTGTGAAGGGAGCAAAGCAGCATGAAAGTTCGGGCAAGCGTGAAAAAGATTTGTGACAAATGCAAGGTGATCCATCGCCGCGGCGTGGTTCGGGTGATCTGCACCAATCCGAAACACAAGCAGCGCCAGGGATAGAGAAGTTCGAGTGGCCCGGCCCTCAGGCCGGCAGCAGGAAAGGGAATTGAGGAGAAATCATGGCACGTATCGCAGGTGTTGATCTTCCGCCGCAAAAGCGCCTCTGGATCGGGTTGACCTCGATCTACGGCATCGGACAGGTGCGCGCAAAAGAGATCGCCGAAAAGGCCAACGTGGATCACACAAAGAAGGTCCGCGACCTCACCGAAGACGAAGTGAACCGCATCCGTACGGTCATCGAGCAGGAAGGCCGCGTGGAAGGAGATCTTCGCAAAGAGATTCAGATGAATATCCGCCGCCTGATTGAAATCCAGGCTTACCGCGGAATTCGGCACCGCCGCAACCTGCCGGTTCGCGGCCAGCGCACGCACACCAACGCGCGCACCCGGAAGGGTCCGCGGCGCGGTGCGGTCGCCGGCAAGAAGCAGGTCAAGGGTAAGAAGGGCTAACTAGGAGCGGGCTTCGGCCCGCCTGTTCGTGAATGAAATCGGAAGCACTGATTTTCAACAACGGGAGTTGATCGTGGCAAAAGAGCAACAACAGAACGCAACACCGGAAACTGGGGCGCCAGCAAAACCGGCAGCGAGTAAAAAGAAGAAAGAGTTCAAGAAGAAGAAAGAGCGCCGCACCGTGCCTCATGGCGTGGCGCACATTTCGGCTTCTTTCAACAACACGCAGATCACTATCACCGATCCGGATGGCCGCGTGATCTGTACATCTTCTGCCGGCTCTATCGGCTTCAAGGGCTCGCGCAAGGGCACGCCCTACGCGGCGCAGCAGGCATCGCTGACCGCGGCGAGCGGTGCGCGCGACCAGTTCGGCATGAAGAGCGTGGAAGTGAAGGTAAAGGGCCCGGGGTCCGGCCGCGAATCCGCGGTGCGCGCCCTGGCTGCGGCGGGGCTGCACATCGTTGCTATCCGCGATGTCACGCCGATCCCGCACAACGGCTGCCGTCCGCCGAAGCGACGCCGCGTCTGAGAAACACTGGCTTTAGCGCTGTCGAGTGACGATTTTGGGTGTAAAGGTTTCGGGAAGGGAGAATAGAAGTTGGCAAGACATCGAGATGCAGTCTGCCGCCTGTGCCGTCGGGAAGGGCAGAAACTGTTTTTAAAGGGGCTGCGGTGCTTCACCGACAAGTGCGCGATTGAAAAGCGCAACTTCGTCCCGGGGCAGCACGGGCAGTCACGGCGCGCGAAGGTTGCAGGCTACGGCCTGCAGCTCCGCGAAAAGCAAAAGGCCAAGCGCACTTACGGCCTGTTGGAGCGTCAGTTTCGCAATTATTTTCATAAGGCGGAACGCGCCAAGGGGCCGACGGGCGAAAACCTCATCATCATGCTGGAACGCCGCCTCAACAACGTGGTGTGGCGCGCCGGCCTGGCGTCGTCGCGCGCGCAGGCCCGGCAACTGGTGCTGCACGGTCACGTGCGCATCAGCGGGAAGAAGGTCAATATCCCGTCCTACCAGGTGAACGTGGGCGAGGAAGTGGCCATCAAGGACAAGATGCACGAGAACGCCATGGTGCTCGAAGCGCGCAATGTTGCGCAGAGCCAGAGCACTGTGCCGTGGCTCGAACAGGACCGCGAGCACTTCAAGGCTCGGGTGGTGGCCTTGCCGAAGCGCGAAGACGCGCAGACGCCACCGATCAACGAGCAGCTGATCGTCGAACTGTATTCGAAGTAAGTGCCGGCTTTCGCCCGGCAGGGGAGCAGCGGGCAGAAAACAGATCATGGGAACCGAACTTGGGTTCCTGCTCGCTGCGGGCGTTTGTCTGCTATCTGATTACTGGTCGCTGGTTACGGATTACTTTTTTGAACGGAGCGGCGGCTTCCGTTAACAGCCGCAGAAGGAAGGAACACGATGTGGAAGGGATTTCAGAAACCGAAGCGTCTCGCACCGGAGCTCGAATCGCTGACCGAGCGGTATGGCCGCTTTTCGGCCCAGCCGTTTGAGCGGGGTTGGGGGACGACGGTAGGTAACGCACTGCGTCGGGCGCTACTGAGCTCTATCGAAGGCGCGGCCATCACGGCGGTAAAGATCGAAGGCGTGTTGCACGAATTCTCTTCGATCCCCGGCGTGGTCGAAGACGCCACCGACATCATTCTGAACCTCAAGCAGGTGCCCATTAAACTGAACAACGACCTGCCGAAGACGATTTACCTGAACGTCGAACAACCCGGTGTGGTCACCAGCGCGCAGATCGAGGAAGACGCGGACTTCGCCGTGCTCGACAAGAGCGTGTACATCGCCACCGTCAGCGAAGGCGGAAGGCTGCAGATCGAAATGCGTGTGAAGAACGGGCGTGGCTATGTCGCAGCCGACCGCAACTACGACGAAGATCTGCCGATCGGCTACATCCCGGTGGACTCGGTTCACTCGCCCGTGCGCAAGGTGAACTACTCGGTCGAAGCCGCGCGTCTCGGCCAGATGACCGACTACGAGAAACTGATGATCGAAGTCTGGACCAACGGCGCCATCACACCGCAGGACGCCATCGGTCTGGCCGCGAAGCTCGTGAAGGATCATATGATTATCTTCATCAACATCGACGAGCCGCCCGAAAACGTCGAGCTGCCGCAGGACATCGTTCACGATCCGCGGCTCGAACACCTGGACCGCTCGGTCGAGGAGCTGGAGCTTTCCGTACGAAGCTATAACTGCCTGAAGAACGCTAACATCCAGACCATCCGTGAGCTCGTGCAGAAGAGCGAGAACGAAATGCTGAAGACCAAGAACTTCGGCCGCAAGTCGCTCAACGAGATCAAGGACATACTGGTGAAGATGGGCCTCAGCCTGGGCATGAAGTTCGACGAGCACGGCCGCATCATCTGGCCGCCGCTTCCGAGTCAGACCGCGCCGCCCAGCAGCGACGAAACGATTGGGCTGTAGTCTGACCGGCGGAAGAATTGGATAGCAGCGAGCGGATCCTGGAGATCTTGGGTTTCTGCTCGCTGCCACCCGCAGCCGACGAACGGATTACCGATTTTTGATTACTGATTACTTTTTAAGGAACGCATCATGCGACATTTGAAGTCTGGATCGAAACTGGGACGCAATCCGTGGCACCGTCGTGCGACCTTGCGAAACCTGGTTACCAACCTGTTTGAGCACGGGCGCATCACGACGACGCTGACCCGCGCCAAGGCCACCAGGCCCGTGGCGGAAAAAATCATCACGCTCGGCAAGCGCGACACACTGGCTGCGCGGCGGCAGGCGGCCTCCTACCTGATGACGCCAGCCGTCACGCAAAAGCTCTTCAGCGAAATCGCTCCGAAGTTCGCAGACCGCGCCGGCGGCTACACACGCATCATTCCAGCCGGCATTCGCGTGGGCGATGGCGCCAAGGTCGCTATCCTGGAACTGGTTGGCTACGAGTTCAAAAAGAAAGAGAAGAAGGAAAAGAGCAAGGTTGAAGAAGCGGTTGAAGCCAGTAAGAGCTAACGCCGGCCTCCGCAAGATCCACAAGCCCGCGCCGGGTAGCCGGGGCGGGCTTTTTGTTTGAGAGCAGTTCGGCGAGGTCTCCGCGATCCCGGAAAAAGCCCGCAACATTCTCTCGGACGCGCCTGTCCGACCCGGAGCTGCTGACGGATGGTCTCGGGCAGCGGGCCGGATGAACCGGTTAACACAGCGACCATCGTAATCACTGCGGCCAATTCCGCAAACCCTTTATGATTGAAGAGCTTTGAAGCGATCGGCCCAAGCACGGCGTCTCCAGAAAGAGGGAAACGGTCGCGAACCCGCCTCCGGGGTTCTGGGCGACCGCTGGCACATTTTTGGGCAAGTACCATTGACGCAAGCGCCCCAGAGGTTTAGGTTTTTCTTCCGGCCCCCCAAGGCGGTTCCTTACCCCCCGTGAGGTACGACATGTCCCCACTATCTCTGGACGCGATTCATCAGCACAACAAGCTCCTGGCGGAGCGTTGGGCGAGCATGCGCTCGCATCCGCGCGCCGCGACAAGCCTCCGACTTCGCGTGGAATGGGATGAAGGCGAAGCGCGACGAACAGCAAATGGGTTGACCGTAGACGTGAGCCATTCAGGTTGCATGGCGGTGATCGGTGCCGACGTGCCGTTGCGACGCCAGGTGAAGGTGGTGCTGGCAGAAAACGGTCGCAGCGCCAGTGGTCAGGTCGTTTGGCGCGGCCATGAAGCCTGGGAAGTGGGTATTGCGTTCGATCACCCCGACGCCTCGTTCTGGGGCATAAAGATCTAGCCCCAAATCCGAATAGCATTTTCACCAACCGTATCCTGCGGAGCCTGCTGCGGGCGAACGCAGCGTCGAACTGCCATCACCTCGGCGTAGTCACCGGCCGATGATCTGTGATTCGGTGCGCAGGTCACGCAGCAAACGAGCCGCTGTAGAAAATTAGGACCGCGTTCTTGTCACGCATATCGGAACAGAGGACCTGGGCCCAGCCGGGCATCGTAAAGATCGGAACCATCGCCGTGGCGAGGAACATGGTCGCCCTGGCTCCGCGTCATGGTCGTGCTGAGGCGGAGGAGCCGCGGTTGTTGCGAGCTTCCAAAGCGGCAATGGTCCGTTCGCAAACCTCTTCCGGCGAACCTGCAGCGGAAACAGGCAAAAGGAGGCGCAACTGACGATAGAAATCGATCAGGGGCGCGGTTTTTTCCTTGTAGGCCTCCAGGCGCGCTTTCACAGAGTCCGGCCGGTCGTCATCGCGCTGAACGAGTGGACCGCCGCAATGATCGCAAACATCGACCGTTTTCGGCGGGCGTTCGGTCGCATGAAACACCACCTTGCAGCTCTTGCAGGTGCGGCGTCCGCCGAGGCGCCGCAGGATCTCGCTTGTCGACAATTCGTAGTTAATGACTGCATGTGGCGTGAGACTCTGGTTTTCCATCAGGCGCTTCAGGGATTCCGCCTGGTTGATGGTGCGTGGAAAACCGTCGAGCATAAACCCTCCACCGCAACGCAGGCAGCCGCTGCGCTCGAGCAGCATTTCCCAGACAATGGAATCGGGAACCAGATCGCCGCGGAGCATGTAGTGGAGCGCGGCTTTCATCGCGGGGCCCAGGTCGCATTCGCCGGGGGTGCCAGCGGCCCGGAAAACGTCGCCGGTCGACAAGTGGCATGCGTGCAGGCGCTTGCGGAGTAATTCGGCTTGTGTGCCTTTGCCGACCCCGGGCGCGCCAAGAAGAATCAGCCGCCACGGATTCTCGAGCTTTTGCGGCGCCGGGTCGCACCGCGCCGCGGGCCCATGAATCCAGGAAGAACGATCGGGCTGGTCGTGCTTGTCCATGCCCGAGAATCTACGAGCGAGGCGCTGGCAATGCCGTGACGGACGTCACGTTCCCCCGAGGATGGGCACGCACGCCCCGGAAACGTGGAAAGGGGAACAACTCAGTTTCTTGCCGTGACGGGCCCAGCCACCGGAGCCTCCGGTGGCGGGTTGGCCAAAGCTGCCGCGGCACCCGGGAGTTTTGCGTAATCTTTCACATAGGCACGCAAGCCGAATGCTGGAGTGATTTTGGAATAGCCTGCGACGAGCTGGTCGCGGTAGTGGTCCTGATTCCAGTCCAGGGGATCGTTAGAATCGAGATCGAGAATCACCAGGTCGGCGCTCGCCATGGTCAGCTTGCCGAAGCGGATGGGGTTTCCCTCAAAGGCCATGTAGCTGGTGGCCTTTTCGGAGGACGATGAGGCTGCGGAGGCTCCGCCGTCGCCGAAGTAGGTGACGATGGCGTGAGGTTCGAGACTCACCTTGGTGAGTTTTCCTTGGATGTGTGGCGGTGGCAGAAGCGTTCCCAGATCCATCAGCAGATCATTTTTGTCGGTGTCCATGCCGTCGATCTTGCTCGTGTTGATGATCTTGGCCAGCTCGATACCGAACAGTCCCATCACGCCTTTCACTGGCACATGCAACGCTTTTACTTCTTCGGTAACCATGCGGATGCGGCCGTCGGGCGTGACACTAAGGGATCCGCCGGTTTCAAAGGGGATGTCGCCCTTGCTGTGAAGCCTGCCCTTAATGATCAAGCGATTTTTGTCGATGACGATGGCGAGATTCTTCAGCGGGGAGTCGCTTTTGCTGAAGACATGAGAATTCAGGATGTCGGCGAGCGCCTGCGGGCTCATGGAGACTTTGCCGTTGGCGATGCGTATTTCAAAGGAGGTCTTGTCGTCAAAATCCGGCATTTCATTTTTTCCGGTAGGCCAGATTTCGCCGGAAAGAATTCGCAGATCGGCGACGGCTCGATCGGTAAGGTGGAAGTTCACGTTGCGCATCTCGGTTTTCACGCCGCGTTGCGCCACGGGTCCGGGAGCATGCGGAGCCGGACTTGCTGGTGTTGCCGCTGCCGGGGTTGCCGACGGGGCGGGTTTTACGGGTTCGGTATTTTTGGACTGGTTGGATTTGGAGCAAGCAGAAATGCTTGCCGCCAACAACAGAACGGTTACGGCAGGATTGCGTGTCATAGCCCACCTTGCTCGAGGCTTACTGCGCCGCGGTGAAAGCCAATCATCCTACCTATTCGAATCGCTGACGATACCGGGAATACCGGAATTTACTGGCGTGCGGCGGCGCGAAGCTTACGGTCCCAAATGACGGGCTCAATCGGACCGATTAGAAAAATCCAGCTGGCGGCGCTGGCCAGGCCGACACCTGCGGCGATCAGAAAGGCCCAGTAAAAATGACCCGTGCGGTCAAGCACATATCCGGTGACAGCGGGTGCGATGATGCCGGAGAGATTGCCGAAGAAATTCTGAAAGCCGACCCAGCGCCCGGCAGCGGAGGGTCCGGCCAAGGTTTGCGAAATGGCCCAGTGGCTCGAAGACAAGACGCCAAATGAGACCACGGCCAGAATGATGACGGCGGCAGCATAGCGGTCGGGAACAAATCCCGCGAGACCCAGAAAAATTCCGCAAGAGCCAATTCCGCCGGCCACCACCGTTTTCCGGACCACCGTAAGACTGGCGCCCGAAGCGAGCCAGCGGTCGGAAATCCAGCCGGAAACCACCGATGCGCAAGCCCCCAGCAGATAAGCGGCGCCGCCGATCTTCGCCATGGAGTTCATCGAGAAGTGGCGCTCGCGAACCAGGAAGTAAGGCAGCCAGGTAATGAGGAAATAGTTGGCATAGTTGGCGAAGAAAAGACCGAAGCAGGTGCCCCAGGCCGAGCGCATCAGGAAAAAATCAACGAGGTTTGCCACGCCGACCGATTCCCGTGCGGTGGCGTACTGTTTGCGCGGCATCCAGATGAGCCACGGAATGATCCAGAGCATGCTAGCAAGACCGAGGACGATGAAGAACGGCCGCCAGCCGTAGCGCCCCATCAGGAAGCCGCCGAAAAGCAGTCCAATGCCCGGGCCAATGAGCAGGCCGGTGGCAAGGACGGAGTTGGCCGTGCCGCGGTGTTGTTCGGCAAAGTTGAGGGCGAGGATCTTGTTGTACGAAGGGAAGGCGACCGATTCTCCGGCGCCAAGCAAAAGTCGAAGGACGACGAGCGTCGCGAAGCCGTGCACCAGGCCAGTGGCGGCCGTGGCGGCGGACCAAAGAAGGAAAGCGCCGGCAAAGAGCAGGTTTACGTTGAGGCGGTCCACAAGCCACCCACAGAACAGGTTTAGGCAGGCATACGTCCAGAAGAAGGCGGAGAGCAGGAAACCGAGCTGTGAGCCGGATATTTTCAGTTCGTCCTTCAGCATGGGTGCGGCGATCGAAAGATTGCCCCGGTCGACGTAATTGATGACCAGGGAAAGCGCAAGAAGAACGATCACGATCATCAATCGCGGGGAGATACCTGTGGGTGGGGTGGATGAGGCCGTGGACATGAACAGTACCGGGCATCTTCTCCACATTGCTGCCAATTTGCAACCTGTTTGGGCGTTCAAACAATTGGACCTGCGACAGGATCTCCGAGAACATTCCAGCAGGAAGGGTCGTATATTCCACGGTGAAGCCGTGGCGGGTTTTCCCCGCACGAGATCGCAGTTTGCGGACAGGACTGGGGGAGGATTTGAACAAGAAATCGGCAAGAGTTTCCGCGGCAGTGGTCTTATTCAGCATGGCCGGAGTGGCGCAGGCGCAACGCCTGGCAGATCAAAGAGTGGTGATTGAGAACGTTACGCTCGTTTCTCCCGAACGGGCGGCACCGCTCGACGGCGCCAATGTGGTGTTGCAGGACGGAAAGATTGCGGAGATCGGGACGGCTCTAGTTGTAGGCCCGCACGCCCGGAAGATTGACGGCCGGGGAAGGTTCCTGATTCCCGGCCTGATTGATTCGCACGTGCACGTGGGCCACTCGGCGGCCCTCGATGAGGAGGCCATCGAGGCCCATCCAGAGCTTTGGGCCAAATTCCGTGCGCAGGTGCCGCGCGCCTACCTGGCATTCGGTTTCACAACGGTCGTAGATGTGGATCTCACGCCACCAGATCGGGCGTGGTTTGAAGCGACGGCGTTGCACCCGAGCCTGTATTCGTGCGGCAGCGGAGTGAAAGTCGCCGGGGGATACATGGCCTTCAACCTGCCGTCACCCGCAGCGGCGAACTTTCCGAATCTGGTTTACGAACAAGCGGAGGCCGAGCATTGGCCGAAATCTCTTGATCCGGCTGCATATACGCCCGAACGAGCGGTCTCGCGCGCAGCCGATGCGGGAGCAATTTGCGTAAAAGTGTTTGTGGAATCCGGATTCGGCAGATTTCACTGGCCATATCTGCGGACCGCGACACTAGAGAAGATCGCAACGGCCGCTCGCCGGCGCAAGCTGGCGCTCATGGTTCACGCCACCAGCGTTGACGCCTGGCAGTCGGCACTGGACGCGCACGCCGACATTATTGCGCACGGACTATGGGTGTGGCCGGGCGATTCGGGAACTCCGGTTCCGCCTCGCGAGGTGCAAGCCGTGATCGCCGCAGCGGCGCGAGCCCGGACGCACGTACAGCCGACGATGCAGAGCGTTGCGGGAGAGAGGGCCTTGTTCGATCCGAGCCTGCTCGATGATCCCAGACTCCGGTTGGCCCTGCCGCCCGCGGTGATTGCTTATTTGCGATCGGCAGAGGGAACCAAGGCTCGCGCGGCTTTACTCGAGGAGTACAACAAGGCCTCGCCGGCACCCGGTTTTGAGGTATTGCTCGGGACGGTCATCGAGCGAACCCACGCTACCTTCCGGCTGATGTTGAACGACGGGGTTCCTCTGCTGTTCGGCAGTGACACCCCCGGGGTGGAAGGATTTGGCAACCCGCCGGGGTTAAACGGGAGATTGGAGTTGCAGAATTGGGCTGATACCGGTGCTGCACTGCCCTTGCTTCTGCGGGCCGCGACTCTGGACAACGCCAAGGCATTAGGGCTATCCCACGAGCTCGGCTCGATCGAAGTTGGAAAGCGAGCAGATCTGCTTTTATTGCGCAAAAATCCGCTGGAAACGATTTCCGCATACGATGCGATCGAGACAATCTTTCTGAATGGCGAGCCCATCGCGAGAGAGTCGCTCGAACCTGCGAATTGACGGCCGCAATGCGGAAGGGAAGGATGTGTCGAATGGATCGAAATTCCTTTGGCGCATGGCTCGACCTCTATGGGAAGACATGGATGAATCGCGACGCGGAGGCTGCGGCATCACTCTATGCAGAGGATGCGACCTATCAGGTGACGCCGTTTGACGAACCGTTGAAGGGGCGGGCAGCAATATACGAATACTGGCGTGGGGTGACAACGACCGAACAGGACATTGCATTTGACTATGAAATTTTGGCGGTGACCGAACACCTGGGGATTGCACGGTGGCGGGCATCGTTTGTGCGGGTGCCGCCGAGGCTAGCGACCAAGCTCGACGGAATCTTTGTGATTGCAATGAACGGAAACGGAAAGTGTGCATCCCTGCGGGAGTGGTGGGTAAAGCGGCAATAGAGCGACTCGAATGTCGCACTCTGCTATTCAGGTGAAGGTTGCGCCCCGGGGTCCTATTCGAACTGAATCAACACAATTTCCGGGGCGGTGCAGACACGCATGGGCGGGCCCCAGGTCCCGGCGCCGCTCGAGGTATAGATGAGGAGGTCGCCGAAGCGCTTGAGGCCATAGGTGTAGGCCCCGAAAATGCGCGAGGTGAACCAGGTAAAAGGGAAAATCTGTCCGCCGTGGGTGTGGCCAGACAGCTGAAGCGAAATGCCGTGTTTCTCGGGGATGGGCAGGCTGTGCGGGACGTGCGAAAGCAGGACGCTGGCGCGATTCGGATCCAGTTCGGCCTTGGCGAGCGCGGAGTGGAAGCGTTCGGGATTGGCGGAATCGCGATAGGGAACGCCAAGGACCTGCAGGCCATCGAGGTCGACGGTTTCATTGTGCAGGATGCGGATGCCGGAGTTGCGGATGGCTTCGAGGTAAGCGGAGTGCCCGGCGAATTCGTCGTGATTGCCGGAGACGAAGAAGGAGCCGAATTTTGGAGTGAGCTGCTTCCAGGGCGAGACGAGGCGGTTGGCGTCAACGCGCGTGCCGTCGAACAGGTCGCCGGCGATGAAGACGACGTCGGCGCGAAGCTGGCGGAGAGCGGTGACGATGCGCGAAATGAAGCGGCGACCCTTGATATGGCCGAGATGCGTATCGGTGACCAGGGCCGCGACGCGTCCGCGCCAGGAGGCGGGCAGGCCCGGGAGTTTCACCGAGACACGCCGGATGCGGAGCGTTGCGGCGTTAACCAGGCCGTAGAATGTCGCGAATATCGCCAGTGCAAGGAACACGTAAGCAATCTGTGTCTGCGTCAAAGGGAAATTGAAGGCGATGGTGAAAGCTAGAACGACCCAGGCGAGCAAGGCGGCAGGGACAGCGAAATTGACGAAGCCGAGCCAAATGCTGGCAATGCGGTAGAAAGCACGCACAGGACCATTGAAGTAGCGGTGCGCGAGCAGGGAGGCGGAAAGGAAACTGGCCGAGAGAAGCGCGAAGACCAGCGGCAGAACGAAATGCCAGGGCTTGTCGGAGGCGCCGGTGAGGGCCGTCCAGGTCTCATAAAGAAAAAAGTGAATTGCGAACAGGATGGACTGAATGACAGCAATGGCCAGGACGATACGAGAGCGCACGGAAGATAACCTCGGTCCGCCAGCAGGCGGGCAGTCATTGGATGACGAAGCGACGAGTTTGGGTATTTTGGCTGGAAAGCGAGATTCGAAAATAGAAAACGGGAAGGGTGAACGCGGAGAGCACCGAGGCCCGGGAGACCATGGCGGAGCGAGCTTTTGGCCTACAAAGTGATTGTTGAGAGAGCATCTATTTCGCGGCGGTGGGAATGGGGTTGCGGTTGGCAAATTGGTGCTGGTGCCAGTAGGGATAGGTGGGAGTCACTTTGCTGGCGTCGTCGAGTTTGGCGACTTGTTCTTTGGTGAGATTCCAGCCGACCGCGCCGAGATTTTGGCGGAGTTGTTCTTCGTTGCGAGCGCCGATGATGACGTTGGCGACCGAGGGACGCTGAAGGAGCCAATTGAGCCCAACTTGCGGAATCGTTTTGCCGGTTTCCTTGGCGACTTCATCCAGGGTGTCCACGACTTTGTACAGATAGTCGTTGTCCACGGGCGGTCCGTAGTCGGCCGTTTTGTGCAGGCGGCTCTCTGCGTGTAGCGCTTGGCCGCGACGGATTTTGCCGGTGAGGCGGCCCCATCCGAGCGGGCTCCAGACCAGCGCACCGACTCTTTGATCGAGCGCCAGGGGCATGAGTTCCCATTCGTATTCACGACCGATGAGCGAATAGTAGACCTGATGGCCGACGTAGCGTGCCCAACCGTAACGCTCGGAGACCGAGAGCGACTTCATTAGATGCCAGCCGGAAAAATTGGAGCAGGCGATGTAGCGGACCTTGCCGGCACGGACGAGCGTGTCGAGAGTGTTGAGGACTTCCTCGACGGGTGTGAGCGCATCGAAGCCGTGCATGTGGTAGATGTCGATGACGTCGGTGTTGAGGCGGCGGAGGCTGGCTTCGCAGGACTGAATGAGGTGATAACGCGAGGAGCCGACGTCGTTGGGATCTTTGCCCATGGCGAACGTGGCTTTCGACGAGATGAGTACACGGTTGCGCTTGCCGGCGATGGCTTTGCCGAGGATTTCCTCGGAGACGCCTTGCGAGTAAACGTCGGCGGTGTCGAACAGATTGACGCCGGCATCGAGGCAGATATCCACGAGGCGGGTGGCCTCGGCGACATCGCTGCTGCCCCAGGCTTTGAAGAATTCGTTGGCCCCGCCGAAGGTGGCCGCGCCGAAAGACAGCACGGGGACTTGGAGTCCCGAGTATCCGAGTTGTCTGTATTCCATGGTGGATGGATGAGCCATAGGGGAGACAGGATACAGGAAACTGAAAGGTGATTGGTGCCTTGTAGTGATTCTCGCCTGGTGAAAGCGGACAGTAACCAGTCAGGGCCGCGTTTTATCAACGACGATAGAGCCGGCTTTCATGACCCAACGGACGTTGTGGATGGCAACGTCGATGTTGGAAAGAGGGTCGCCTTCGACGGCAATAAGGTCGGCGTCGTAGCCGGGCGCGACTGCACCGAGTTGGTTTGGACGGCCGAGCAGTTCGGCGGCATTGGTGGTGGCGGTGCGGAGGGCTTGCTCGGGCGTCATGCCGGCTTTGACGAACCAGGCAAGTTCGCGGGTGTTCTCGCCAAACATGGTGTAGATGGCATCGGAGCCCATGGCGAATTTCACGCCCGCCTTTTGGGCTTTCCGTGCGGTTTCCAAATTACGCTCGATGAATGCTTTTGTTTTCTCTTGGAATCCGTTCGCGTAACCAATCTTCTGCCAGTTGTCCAGGTAATAGCGGTTGTGGTCAATCGTCGGCACATAGAACGTGCCACGTTTCGCCATTTCCTGAATCGTCGCATCGTCCATATCGGTGGCGTGTTCGAGTGAGTCGGTTCCGGCGTGGACGGCGTCGCGCGCGCCGTCGGGACCGTAGGAGTGGATAGCGATTTTCTTGCCGAACCGGTGCGCGGCCTCCACAGCGGCTTTGATTTCGTCGTAGGAGTAGGTCTCGAATTGCGTGGTGTCATCGTCGGTGCCGGTCGAGGCGTACATCTTGATGACGTCCGCGCCGGCGGCGACTTGCTGGCGGAGAACCCGCAGGACTTCGGGAACGCCATCGGCGATGCCACCTTGCGGTGGATTGAAGCCGGGTTTGAATGGCGTGCTGGTAACAGTGAGTCCGTAACCGCAGACAAACATGCGTGGGCCGATCATTTCGCCGCGGTTGATGAGGTCGCGCATGGCGATGTCTTCGTATTGATCGGCACCGAGATCGCGAACCGTGGTGATACCTGCTTCGAGGGTACGCATGGCGCCTTTGCGCGCGAGGAAAACCTGGACGGCGGCAGAATTGTCCACGAGTTGTTTGAGCATCGGTTTGCCGGGAGTTTCCTCTGTGTACATGGTCATGTGGGTGTGGACGTCGATGAGGCCGGGAAGGCCGGTGTATTTGGATAGGTCGGTGACTTGCGCGGTCGAGGGGATGTCAGAGGGGTTGGTGGTAATGGAAGCGATCTGATCGTTTTCGATGAGCACAATGGCGTTCGACCAGAGTTTGCCATGGGCGTCCCAGAGTTTGCCGAACTTGACCGCCTTTAAGGATTTGGGAGCGGGCTGTGCGCAAGTGATCGCGGAAAAGAGCAATGTGAGTGAAACAGCGCGGCGGAGAGTGTTCATGGGTGCACCGGATTTTTTGAATTAGAAATGACCGAGGAAGTTTGTAGTGCATTCAGAGGGGGAAAGCAACGGAGAAGAAGCGAGTTTTCCGCAGAACAAGCGGGCCAGGATAGCTCCTTCGGACCTCCTCGTCGGACGTCCCGGGAAGGACTGCATTCAAGCTGGGCTTTTGCGACGGTAGAGGCGATAAAACAGAAACAGAACCAGGAGCGCAACCAGGGCGCCCGTCGAATCGAGAAGGGAGTCCCAGGCCGAAGCAGTGCGAGAAGCCACAAACGATTGGTGGATTTCATCGAGGGCGGAATAGGCGGCGGCAATGAACCAAGCAGCAAAAGCCCAAGACCAGTGCCACCCACTGCGGCCGGAACGGATGCCGCGGTAGAGAAGGATGTAGAAGATGAAATATTCGGTGAAATGGGCGCATTTGCGGATGGCGAAGTGAAGGGCGTCAATCTGGATTCCGCTGAAGGAGGGGAAGAGCCAGCGGAGCACCGGGTCGATGATCCGGCTGGTGTGAGCGGCCGAAAAAGTGTCCGTGGAAGCGAAGTAGATCAGGCCGGACCAGAGCAGGGCGGGAAGCCAGGCCACGAGACGCCGCGGCAAAAGGGATTTGGGAGGAACGCGGTAGCGGACCTCATCGAGAGTGGGTGCAGGGCGCGGATTGCGCCACGGTTCAGAAGTCGACATTCGGAAAAAGTATCCGTGAGTAGTGTAACGGAGATGCGAAAGGAATATTGCGTTGGGGTGACTCAAGCGTGCGCGATTCGTGACCCTCGGACTGTGTCTGCTCGCGGAACACTCGGCGCTACTCCATACGATAGTTGGGGGCTTCCTTGGTGATGACCACGTCGTGGACGTGCGATTCGCGGAGGCCGGCGGCGGTGATGCGGATGAACTTGCTGATGTTCGAGAGTTCGGTGAGGGTGCGGGCGCCCACATAACCCATACCGCTCTTGAGGCCACCGACGAGTTGATCGGTCAGGCCGCTGAGAGGGCCTTTGTAGGCAACGCGTCCTTCGACGCCTTCAGGGACAGACTTGCCACGCTCGGCGCCTTCCTGGGCGTAACGATCGGCAGAGCCGGCTTCCATGGCTCCGGTCGAACCCATGCCGCGGTAGGACTTGAAGGTACGGCCCTGATAGAGAATAGTCTCGCCCGGCGCTTCTTCGGTACCGGCAAAAAGGCTGCCGATCATGACGCAGGACGCGCCAGCAGCGATGGCTTTGGTAATATCGCCGGAATATTTAATGCCGCCATCGGCGATAACGGGAACGCCCGTATTTTTAGCGGCCTTGGAAGCCTCAAGAATAGCGGTGATTTGCGGCACTCCGGCACCTGTGACGATGCGCGTGGTGCAGATGGAGCCGGGGCCAATGCCGACTTTAAGTCCGTCAATGCCCAGAGAGATAAGGTCTTTCGCACCTTCGTACGTGGCGACGTTGCCGGCGACCAGTTGCATGTCCGGAAGGCGGCGGCGAATTGCTTTGATGGCTTCCATGACGCGTTCGGTGTGGCCATGAGCGGTGTCAATGGCGAGGACGTCGGCTTTGGCTTTGGCCATTTCGACGGCGCGCTCCAGAAAATCACCGGTGGCGCCGACGGCGGCTCCAACAATCAGGCGGCCATGGTCGTCTTTAGCAGCGCGGGGATATTCGAGTTTTTTTTGGATGTCTTTTACGGTGATGAGGCCCTTGAGGTTGAAGTCCTGATCGACGACGAGGAGTTTTTCGATGCGATGTTTCTGGAGAATCTTTTCGGCTTCCTCGAGGGTCGTGCCAACCGGGACGGTGACCAGATTGTCTTTGGTCATGACCTGGCCGACCAACTGGGTATGATTTTTTTCGAAGCGAAGGTCGCGATTGGTGAGGATGCCGGTTAGGCGGGACCCGCGCGTAACAGGCAGACCGGAGATGCGGTACTTGGTCATGATGTCGAGGGCCTGCCGGAGGGTGATGTCCGGTGAGATGGTGACCGGGTCGACGATCATGCCGGATTCGGAGCGCTTGACACGGTCGACTTCTTCGAACTGGCGGTCGATGGGGAGGTTGCGATGGATGATACCGATGCCGCCCTGACGGCTGATGCCGATGGCCAGACGCGATTCGGTGACCGTGTCCATGGCAGAGGAGGCCAGAGGAATGTTGAGGGTAAGCTTCCGGGAGAATTGTGTGGCGGTGTCGGTCTCGGTGGGCAGGACGCAGGATTTGCCCGGGAGCAAGAGGATGTCGTCGAATGTAAGCGCTTCAGTGATGGGACCGTCGATCATAAGTGCCTCTTGAGATGAGATTTGGCTCTAGCGTCTTTTGTGCGCCGGACAGGCAGAAGTTTCCGTGCAGCCTGGTTAGCGGCAAGGCCCAGAAACGGCGCAGCCCAGCGGGTGGCCACTGGGCTGGGGAAAGAAACCAACAGATCGAAAAATTGCATCACGGTGAAACCTCTATTTTAAGGGAGGGGGCGGACGTGGGTCAAATTACGCCTGAGGATGTGACAAGCCGTGGTCTGCCACGAGGCACCACCACCGTTTGTCAACTTACGGTGAGGGTTTGGCAATGTGGCAGAAGGCTGTCTCGACAACGCGGCGTGGAACATGCACCTGCTTCTCACGGGACAAGCACGTGATGCCGTGGCGCATTGAGGATGAGGCTGAAGGTTGGGGCGAACTATATCCAGACGGGTTTGTAGCGGGGTTTTGTCGTGCGCGATGGCAACCTGATTACGGGCAGCGGAATTTTTCGGGTCAGAGACCGTCCGTGCGGTCGTCGCCGCCCTGGGTCAATAAGAATCGGTCAAGTGAGAATGAGTTGCGGCCTGGCGGATGTGCTTGAGAATTCGCCAGGCCGTCTTTTTTGCCGGAGGTCGCGCGGGGCGGGCCGGGTGTCACTCTATCGCATTATTACGGATCGTGCATTTTCTAACTGCTGCTCAAGGAACCGGGTGCGCCTGGGGTCTGTGGAAGTTGCGAGCATGAAGCGGACGATGGGTTCTAAAAAGCGGCCGTATTTTGCCAGAGTGGCGCGATCGTTGGCAGCTATCGCCGCTACGACAGCTTGTTGGCTTCCAGGAGTGACCAGTTCGAGGCGGCCAACAAAAACGCGTAAAGTGGCGGCGGGAGACGGAGAGATTTGAAGAGGGAGCACCGAATCCACAAAAGAGCGCGGCAGGAGATAGATCACGCGCGAACCTTCCTCAAACCAGGAGTCTTTCCAAGTTTCAAGCATGGCATGAGCTTCGTCTGGGTACAGTCCCTGGGAAACGAGGATGCCCGCCAGATCGCTGAACAGAGCAGGAAGAGAACCGTCGAGCGAGGAAGGCATGGTCAGCGATGCCTGATCAGAGAGCGGACCGAGAATGCGATAGGCAAAACGCGAGCCGCGGCGTTCAAACAGGAGGACGCTTGGGAGGTCTTCGGATCCTTGGTTCTGGAGAAGAACGGTACCATCACCGGACACCGTTGCCGTGAGCGGCGGCGAGAATGTGGAGACACCGCGATAGAACAGGAAGCGCTCGCGTTGCGGGCCGGCGGTGGTCTCAACCGTGAGTGGGGAAGATGAGGTATTGCGGGCAGCGTAGTAGTGATTGTCCGATCGATCGGTGGGGAAATCGTCGGCGGTTCCCGGCTGGATGTGAACCAGGTCCCAATGGATGCCGCCATGGATACGTGGGTCATAAAGAGTCACCGCTTTGTTTTCGTTCACCGAAGACACGGAAACGGCACGGGGATACCACTCCGTAATGAGACCCTTCGCAAGGGAGACGTGGACGGAAACCGAGGTTTCCCGCGGTGAATAAAAGTAGAGAACAGGAGTTTCCAAGCGAACCGTGCCGCGGAGCCCGCCCTTGAAATGCGGGTCAACCAGATGTTCGACGAAGGAGGGGAGATCGGTGGAACCGGTTAAAGGGAGCCAATCCATAGCGCGCCCGTCGGGTCCGGAGATCGATGTAAAGGTGCCCCACTCGTGGACCGTGAGCAAATTTTCCTCGACCGGTGTGGCCGTCGCCCGGTGGCGGGAGAAAGCGGGTACGAACAAGGACACGACGGCGACAAAACAGAAGGTAGGAAAAGCGCGACGCAAGTGGGCAGTGGGAAGTAGGGAATTGCCGTCTTTCATGGCCGGGCCGCCTTTCTGTTTCGTCAGTAAGTTTGCCTTCGGAGAAAAGACGGAGGAATGGGAAGAGTGTTAACTGAGGCAATTGGGACTGAGAACAGATTCGAACAGGAGGCCGTTTCTTTCGAACGGGACTACATCTGCTTCTTTGGAAGCGGTTGTTGAGAAGCGGGCATGGCCTGCGGGCCGGAGAGTTGTTCCCAGAAGCGCCAGACCGAGATGTCACCCAGGTCAAGCGCGTTCCAGTACAAATCCATCATGTGAGGGTCGAGCCGCAAAACACCTTCCCGCGTGACGCCAAGGGGCGGCGGAATGAGAGCCGAGAGGCGAGCGTAGACCTGCTCGCGCTGCGGGGCGGAGGTGCGAGAGAGAAGATGCCAGAGCGTGAGCGCATCGCGAGGACGTGCTTCCTGTAGGATTGTCTCGAGTTGGCGTGAAGGAATATCGCCGGACGGCGCGGCACGATCGAATTGTTCCACGGCATCGCGGAAATTCCCGGAGGCGTCTTCGAAGAAGGGAGTGCCCGGCCCAATTTCTGGCCGCATGGTGCAGATGGCACCTTCAGGAATGAACGAGTCGCGGCCATTGAGATGGAATCCGACCCAACCCAGGGTGGTGCGGAGCGTGCCTGAGCCGTCCGGGGCGACTTGCAGTGTGTAACGACAGCCAAGATCCACGGCGCTAGCGGAAGGGGTGTCCACGACGAATTGCGCAGGCGGGGCCCAGATGGCGGCGTGAATTGTGCCGACTTCGAGCTGAATGCGTTTGAAGTTCGGAGAGGACTGTAGCAGGTGAACGCGGGAACCAGGGTCGACATCGATCTGGCCGAGGAACGGCTCGGTGATGGAGGCGCGCGAGGTGGAATTTGTCGTGAGTGTGTCACCGACACGAAACTTAACTGTTGGGGCGCCCTCCGAAATCGTTCGTGAACCAATCTGCGGAGCCCCTTCTAGGCTGACGACATTCCAGCCGAGACCGGGATCAGCCTGACGGGCGCGATGTACCAACAAGTAGGCTGCTAGGCTCACGGTGAGGAGAACCGCCGCTGCGGCGAGACGCGGAATCCAGCGGAGGCTTTTCGGGCGTGGCGCGAGGGAAACTGCGGAGTTTTCGGCGGGAAGGACGAGCGGGCGATGCCTATATCGGAAGTCCGCGAGAACAGACTCAATCCGCTCAATCGCGGGGTCTCGCGAACCAGAGCCATCCCATAGATAATCTTCACTTCCGGCAGACCTGTTTTTCAGATCGTCTTTGTTCGATGGTGTGGTCATAGGTTACCGCCGGCCGATAAAGGCTTTGGGCCGAGAATTTCACGAAGCTGTTGCATGCCCCGATGCAGGTTGACGCGTACCGAACCGTGTGTGAGTCCGGTGCGCTCGGCGATTTCCGGGCCAGTGAGGCCTTCCACAAGACGCAAGATCAGGGTCTCGCGGTAAGCGTCAGGCAGGGAGCGGATGGCCTCGAGAACGGCTTGTGCTTCGGTTTTGGACGGCGAAGAATGCGAGGCGCCTTGAGAGTGTTGACCAGCGTCCGGGCCGATGGCTTCCTCGTTGAGTTCAACCTCTTGCCGTCTGGAATGGCGATAGTAGTCATTTGCAGCATTGCGTGCGATAGCCGCTAGCCAAGCCGGAAAGCGGGACGCGTCCCGCAACGTTGCCATCCGGGGAAGAGCTTGCAGAAAGACATCCTGGAGGAGATCCTCGGCGACGGAAAAGGGAACGCGCGCGAGGAGAATGCCATGGACCATGCGAGCATACCGGTCATAGAGAAGACCGAAGGCATGCCGGTCACCACGCTGGGCGGCGCGGACCAAGTCGTCGTCCGGATCGCCGCACTCGACGCGCGGGTTCATGACTGCCAGACCTGAGCGGACCGGGCGAAGCTCGAACAGTGCAGCCACGATGGATCCATCGAAACGCGACTTTGTCTCAGAAGCTAGACGCGAATGGCGGGGCGAGTGTTAACAATACTGCAGAAAGAACGCATTTGCAGCCGGATTGCTGCTAGCCCAGGGCTGGAAACCTCCAAGGACCTGTTAGAGTGGACCACATGAAGGACGTCAGACCATTTGAGGCGCACGGGTGGTTACGGAATCCGCATTTGCAGACGATTGCGGGGAGCTTCTTGCGGAGGGCGTTTCGGCTGCCTAGAGGCCAGGAACGGTTGTTTCGGGTAGAGGAGGAATCACAGTTGAAAGGCATTTGCCATTGGCAGCAAAGCAGGCCGAAGGATAGGCCGGTGCTGGTGATAGTGCACGGGTTGGAGGGATCGTGCGAGTCGAAATACATGCTGGGGATTGCCGAGAAGGCCTGGGTGCGCGGCTGGCATGCGGTACGGCTGAATCAGAGGAATTGCGGGGGGACGGAGCGGTTGACGCCGACGCTTTACAACAGCGGGATGAGCGGAGATTACCGGGCGGTATTGCTCGAGTTGATTGCCGAGGGATTTGAGCAGATCTACTTTGCGGGATATTCGATGGGCGGGAATCTGGTGACGAAGATGGCCGGTGAGTGGGGTGCGGCGCCGCCGAAGGAATTGCGGGGAGTTTGTGCTGTTTGTCCGGCGCTGGATTTGTCGGCTTGCGCGGACGCCTTGGAGGAGGCGGAAAATTTCCTGTACCAGCGGCATTTTGTGAATGGTTTGATGGAGCGGTACAAGCGGAAGGCGGACTTGTTTCCCGAGCGGTACTCGAAGAATGGATTTGGAAGAGTCGGGACGGTGCGGGAGTTCGATGATGCGATTACGGCGCCGCATTTTGGATTCAAGGATGCGGAACAGTATTACGAGTATGCAGGGGCCAAGAAGGTGATTGGGGATGTAAGCGTGCCGATGCTGGTGATTACGGCGAAGGATGATCCGTTTGTACCATTTGCGGCGCTGGTGCGGGCGGGAGTGGAAAAAAATCCTCTGGTGAAGTTTGTGGCGGCCGAGGAGGGTGGGCATTGCGGATTCATTTCGAGATGGGAAGGAGCGGAGAGGTTTTGGGCAGAGCAGAGGGTCGTCGAATTCGTCGACGAGCGAAGTAAAGAGTAACGAACGGAAGGAAAAAAAGTTAGCGCGGGTGGACCAGCCGAAAAATCGAGCGAAGTTGACAGACAGACTAGCCGAAAGGCTTTTCGAGGGAGTGCTGGAAGCCAGGGGTGAGGAGCTGGGCGGGCCCATCGGCGACGATGGCCATGACTTCCTCGCAGCGGATGCCAAATTCACCGGGGACGTAGATGCCGGGCTCGTTCGAGAAGGTCATGCCGGCCTGTAGCACGGTCGTGCTGCCGTGGACAAGGTAAGGATGTTCGTGAACATCGAGGCCGATGCCATGACCGAGACGGTGGGTGAAGAATTTGTAGCCGGGTCCGAAGCCTAAAGAGGTGACGGCGTTGCGCGCGGCGTCGTCCACCGATCCACAGAATCTGCCGGCGCGAGCGGCTTCGAGCGCGGCGTCCTGGGCTTTGCGGACAGCTTCGAAAGCCCGCTGAAGTTTTTCGGAGGGCTTGCCGAAGACGGCGGTGCGGGTGACGTCGGAGGAGTAGCCTTCGACGGTGCAGCCGTCGTCCATCAGGACGACATCGCCTTCTCTCAGTGTGCGAGGCTCTTTGCTTCCGTGAGGGAGCGCGGCGGAGGGACCGAACAGGACCATGGCCTCGCCGCGAAGCTGCATTTTGCCGTAGCACATGGCAACCAGACCGCTGACGGCTTTTTGGGTCATTCCTTCCTTGAGATTCTCGAAAACCAATTTGTAAACGGCGCAGGTGGCTTCGCAGGCAAGGCGCATGAGCTCGATTTCATGCGGCGATTTGACAGCGCGGCAGCCGACGGTGACAGGGTCGGCGGAAACAAGTTCGTAGCCAGGTGCCACGGCACGGAAATGATCGAAGAAGGTGAAGGGGAGCAGTTCCTCGACGCCGATACGGCCGGTGCGGAGACCACGATCGGCGAGACAAGTTGCCAGAAGTTGACTGGGATTTTCATATTCCTGCCACACCCGAATTTCAGCAGCATAAGGAAGCAGTTCGCGTAGGCGAGCTTCTTCGAAAGCAGGGCACACCAGAAGTGGCTGTCCGGTGCGTGGGATGACCAGGGCGAGGAGCCGTTCGCTGAGCCACCAGTGGACACTGGTGAAGTAGTAAAGCGATGTGCCGGGGCCAATGAGGATAGCGTTGAACCCGGGATTGAGCTGGGACATCAGCGATTGAGCGTGCAGCAGACGCGCGTGAAACTCGTCGGGAGCAATCGGCTTGACGCGATCGCCGAGAGGCTTGAGCGAGGAAAAGAAGTCCGGAGGGACTTGGATGGACGCGTTTTGTTCCTGCAGGCGGGGCGTAAGTGCGATGGCGGCGACAGCGGAATTCAGGAAGCTGCGGCGGGAGGTGATGGTCATCGAGTAAGAGAATGGAAGGAAAGAGGGAAGAAGTAAAGAAAAGAAGAAGAGAACCTAACACCGAAGCCGGAGAACGAAACCGTCCCCCTCAGACCAGAAGGCCTCGCTCGGGATGACACAGAAACTGCACCCTAAGCTCGGGCTCAACAGGGTGCGGCACGCACGTTTCAATCAATTTGTCGCAGCTATTGTTGGGGTGGTGGGTCGCTGCTGGCTGGGGCCGGCGTGGATTGCGAATCGTCCGCGGGTTGCGTTGCATCCGGCGCGGGCGTCGAATGCGGCCGCGAAGAGTTTTTCTTGGGCAGATAAGTTACCGTGACCGGATCTCGCAGCGTGAAATCGAGGCGGGTTTCCGCGGGGATTTTCACTTGCTCGCCGTGGGTCATCGCCTGAACAGCGGTCCCGCCTCCGGCGCCAACACCTGCTCCGATGGCTGCGCCTTTTCCTCCACCCGCGAGTCCGCCGATGAGCGCGCCAAGCGCGGCGCCTCCACCGATGACGGCCGCAGAGCGCTTGCCGCGCGAGCTGCCCTTTTCCTGGACGTCGCTGGTGGCGAGCTGGTAGGTCTTGCCCTGATAAGTGAAACTGTCGAGCGAAACGGTGAGCTCGCTGCGGCCCTTGAATTTTCCGGCGGAACTTGCATCAGTGAGTTTGAGGTAGACGTTGAGTCCCTTGGGAACGATGACTTGGTCCCCAACAACAATTGGGGCATCCAGCGAGCCACGGAAGAGCTGCCCGGCATGATTCACACTGGAATCGATCGAATCAATCGTCCGCACGGTAACGATCGAGCCGTCGGGAATGGTGACCGTGACGGGCTGCGGCGGCGGGGGCGGCGCAGGCACCGGAGCGGAGGGACGCGCTTCGGCGACTTTTTCCTTCGCGCCATCACTCAGTGGTCCTGGATCAGAGGTCGGTGCCGCCACGGAGGCGTCTTCGGAAGGCGACGGTGGAGGCACGGCAGAAGGTGCCGGCTTGCTCGTGGCTTTCGCGGGTTTTGCAGGACGTTTCGGCTCCGACACGGTCGCTGGAGTGGCCATGGTTGCCTGCGGTGGCTGAGACAAAGTGGTTTGATCCACGACGGTTTTCACGCCAGGAGTGGTCGAGGCGATGCGCTGCGCAACCAGACGTGCAGCGTCGTCGGGCACCTGACCAGAGAGCGTCACAATGCCATTCTTGACGGAGATATCGAGGGGTGAGGATTTCAGAAGAGGCTCGGAGTATAGCTTGGCTTTGATGCCAGTGCTGATGGTGTCGTCGGAGGGCTTGTTGTTGCAGGCGGAAAACCCCACAAGCGAGACAGCGAGTGCTGGGATGAGGAGTTTCGATCGAAGCAGCATAAGGCCTCTCTGATGATCTCGACGCATGGCGAAATGCGCTCGAGAAGTTTACCTGCGACGCTGTGCCGGGCGTCCGACGTTGGTTGGATGCGCGCCAATGCGGTCGCGATTTCTGAGAAATTCTGCGGGAACAAGGGTGGAAAAAGCAAATCTCGTTGCTTCCCACCTTGAGGCAAAGGAGAACAGCGAACCGCTGTAACTGGTTGGAAGGACAGGGCATGGAGAAAACCGTAGATTTGTACAGAAAACCATATCTCAAGGGCCCTTCGGTTGTCTCGGAGCTTGTCAGGGCGATAAGTATTTGAAAATTAGGCGCTTAGATACGACACACGCTTGCTACAAAAAAACGCATTTGGAAATGCAAGTGCAGGAATTGGGATATTTGGTCTTGGTTGCGCCTGGTATCAGAAAAATTCGGAGTGCTTAGAATCCCGCCAATTCTAAGTCCAAGTGTAGTCTTCGCGCTACATCAGATGGGGGTTGCCCGCATGAGTCTGCATTGTTCTCTTTCCAGTATTGCTGCGAATTTGAAACCGAGAATGGTAGAGAGTGCCAGGACGGGTACGTACGTATTGTCGGTGCGAGGGTTGGTCGTAGCGATCTGCGTGGTTCTGCTTTTGGGCGGTGCCGGGAAAGTCTACGCGCAGCAGTTTTCGGGCGTGACGGGTGTCGTGAGCGACGTATCCGGTGGCGTGATCGTTGGCGCGAAAGTCACGCTCGACAACATGTCGGTGGGCTTCCACCAGGAGACGACGACCAATGACGTGGGGTCGTACCAATTCGTGAAGCTGAACCCGAGCGCCGGCTATCAACTCACGTTTTCGAAAGATGGGTTCCAGAAGCTGGTGATGGGAGACATTACGCTGGGCGCTTCGATCGTGGAAACCTATAACGTCACCCTGTCTGTGGGCAACGTGAGCCAGAGCATCGAGGTAAAGTCGGCGGGCGAGGCAACCCTGAACACCACCGACGCGACGGTCGGCAACGTGATCAGCACCAAAGCGGTGCAGGACTTGCCGATTCAGTTCCGGTTGAGCCCGGCGAACTTGCTTCAGTTGCAAGCAGGCGTGAATGACCAGGGAGCCATTACAGGTGCGCGCACCGACCAAGGGAATATCACCCTGGACGGTCTTGACGTGAACGATCAGGCGGGGGGATTTGCATTCACCACAAGCGTCGCGGTCTCGATTGATTCCCTGCAGGAAGTGCGAACGGTTACCGCAGGGGAAACGAGCGACTACGGTCGAAGCAGCGGCGGCGGAATCAACATGGTGACCAAGAGCGGTACGAACGAATGGCACGGGAATGCCCGAGAGTTTTATCGCACCACAGCCTTTGCAGCAAACGACTGGTTCAACAACCGGGCCGATGTTCCCCGCCCGAAGCTGGTGCGCAACCAGTTTGGAGCCAGTTTGGGTGGACCCATCAAGAAGGACAAGTTGTTCTTCTTTTTCGATTATGAAGGGGTTCGCCGGTCTTCGTCGCAGAACATAGAGCGCTCGGTGCCGACGGCATCGTTCGCGGCAGGGAATCTGAGCTACATCAACAGCAATGCCGGTTGCGATGGGACGGCGCGCCTAAACACCGCTCCGCAATGCATTTCGACGTTAGCACCGGCGGACGTAGCGAATTTGGACCCGCAGAAAATCGGGCCCGACCTGGCATTGCTGCAAGCAATCAGTTCACGACCGTATCCGGCACCGAATGATCCGACCGGAGGAGACGGGATCAACTCGGAAGGCTTTCGGTTTACAGCCCCGGCGCACCAATCGCAAGACCTCTACACGACGCGCATCGATTACACCTTCAATGATAAGAACCGGATCTTCCTGCGAGGCAGTGTGGACCGGGAAGGCGAGGACGATGACTTCAATACCGATATCGTGCAGTTTCCGGGAGACCCGTCGCCGAATTCCCGCGATCGGTTCGGGAACTACGCCGTTTCGGTCGGCTGGGATTGGACCAAGTCGGCGAATTTTATCAACAGTTTATCAGTAGGCCTCGTGCGGCAGGTACTTGTTTTCCCGGCGCTTAACAATCCGACCTTTCCCAATCTGTTCCAGTTCCAGGGCTCTTTTGGCGGCCCCATTGTCAGTCCGTTCCTCTCGTCGGCTTCGCAATCCCGAAATGTGCCGGTGCCAGAGTTCCACGATTCGCTGACCTGGACCAAGAACAAGCACACGATAGAATTTGGCGGGGATATCAAGCTGATCCGACAGATCAGCAGTCTGAGGAACGACTTCAACTTCATCACTTTGGGTCTGGGTGGTAACCTGGCTCAATTGGACAATAGTGTGCGGCCTGCCGACCTGAATCAGGATACGTCGGCCGTTCAGAACTGGGACACGACATTTCCCTTCTTGCTGGGGCGATACTCGGCCGTTGATACTAACTTCAACTACTCCAAGGATGGAACGGTCTTTCCCAACGGAACAGGGAAGAATCGCGACTTCAACTACAACGAATTTGAATTCTACGCGCAGGATACCTGGAAAATCCGCTCCGACTTGACCCTGCTGATGGGCCTGCGGTGGAACTATCATACGGTGCCGTATGAGGTGAATGGATTCCAGTCGGTACCGAGCGTGAACGAGCCTCAGTATTTGTCGACACGCGTCAACAACGCGCTCAACGGAGTCAGCGGAGTCGATGCGGTGCCGCTGGTCAGCTATAGTCTGGGCGGGCCGCAGAATCACGCTCCGGACTACTATAGTCCCGACTACAAGAACTTTGGTCCGCGCCTGGCCCTGGCGTATAACCCAGCCTTCCGCGAAGGCCTGCTGAACAATATCTTCGGCGAAAGAAAGTCCACGATCCGCTTGGGCGGCGCAATTCTTTTTGACCGAATTGCTGGGGGAGCGAGCTTTGGGCTGGACCAGAGCACCTTTTTGTTCGACTCAGCGGCCAACAATACATTTGGCGAACAAACCGCGGCAGCTTCCTTGCTAAATGACCCGCGGTTTACGGGATACAACAGTTTTCCGACTGGTTTTTTCCCAGCTCCGCCGTCGGTCGCACCGCCAGCGACGCCAAACCTGGACCAAAATGGCGATCCAGTGGGCACGATTAATGGCGGCTTTCCTTCGTTTTTCCAGTTTGACCGGAACACCAAGACTCCGTATTCGATCGTGATCAATTTTGGCTTCCAGCGCGAACTGCCGGGGAACTTCCTGGTAGAAGCGAACTACGTGGGCCGCATGGGGCGGAGACTGCTGGCGGTTGGCGACGCGGCAACAATCACTAACTTCAAAGACCCGGCGTCGGGCCAGTTGTTGAGGACGGCGTTCGGAAAACTGGAGAAAGAGGTGCAGGGGGGCACCGCATTGGGCTCGCTCACTCCCCAACCATTTTTTGAGAATCAGATGGGAGGAACGCCATACTGTCAGTCGTTTGGCTTCGACAATTGCACACAAATTGTCGACTTCCTTTTTGACCAGCTTGTAGCGAAAGGTGACCTCTCGGATACCGTTCAGGGACTGGCATTTACCAACTCAGCCTTCGGAGTGGGCTTGGCACCGAACGTGGGGTTGCCGGCGCAAACTTCGGCGAATGGCTACATCGGAAACTACGCCAGCTCGAACTATCATGCACTCCTGTTTACCGTGCGTAAGCGGATATCGCAAGGGTTGCAGTTCGATTTCAACTATACGCTCTCGCACTCGATCGACAATATGTCCGAGGTCACAAACAACTACGTGCAGTATACAGGTGGCGGTTCGGGGCTCGTTTGCGATCTGACGAACCTGCGCGCCTGCCGGGCTAGTTCATCGTTTGACGCACGGCATGTGATCAGCGCGAACTACGTATACGACCTGCCGTTCGGGCGTGGACGCCAGCATATGACGGACGCGCCTCGGTGGCTGGATGCGCTCGTCGGCGGATGGACATGGTCGGGGATTATCACCTGGCGAACGGGGTATCCTTTCCAGGTGTCTACCGGATCGTTCCCGACGGCGTTTACCTTGGATTCGCCGGCAATGGTACTGACCACAGAAGGATTGCAAAAGAACATCCATACCGACAGCGGAGGCAATTTGCAGTTCTTCAAGGATTCCACGGCGGCGCTCGGCGCGATGAGTTTCCCCGAAGGCGGCATGATCGGCACGCGTAATGCGCTGACTGGGCCGGGCTTTTGGAATATAGACATGGGCGTTTCAAAAAGCTTTGCCATGCCCTACTCGGAGAAGCACCACCTAGTGTTCCGTTGCGATTCGTTCAACACCTTTAACCACCCGAGTTTCAATCCGCCGTCCTCTTCGCTCAGCAACACGAGCACCTTCGGGTTTATCGCTTCCACCGCTTCGACACCTCGCGTGCTCCAGTTAGCGCTGCGATACGAATTCTAGGCGAAACAAAGGTGGTGCCGCCAGCGGAGGAGATTCCGGCGGCACTCGGAAATGCGTACAGAACGGGCGGCCCTTCGGGGCTCGCCCGATTTTTTTGCGCAAAGAAAGCAAGGAAGTAAGGCGAAGCAAAGAAAGAAGCTCTAACGCCACACCACAGCTTTATTCCGACCGCATAGCGAGGATTTGCTTGTTTTGGATTTTGATTTCGACGCCGAACGGAGGGCGAATATCACTGCCCTGAACGATGGCACCTCGAATCCAGATGTTGTCGGGAGGGAGACTGCTGGTGCGAAGAGGGTCGTAAAGGGTACGGCTACAGGGATTACCAACCAGGGGATGAGTGGGATTTTTGTAACCGTACTCATTGCGGAGCTTGTTGAAGTCGGTGAGGTACTCGAGTTGGCAGTTGCCGTAGGGGGCTTTGCGCGAGAAGGCCCAGTAACCGGAAGGAGCCGTGGCCGACCCGGAAGGAAGCCGGACGATGGTGGCAGGAATGCTCTCTCCTGTGAGCCTGTTGCGCACGAAGAAGTCGGCGGAAGACCATGGCTTGGCGAAATCGGCAATGTTGGCAATGCCCGGATCGGACTCGGTGGCATGCGGCAGGGCGGCATTGGGGTCGGGTGGCGGAGGAGGGACTTCGATCTGCGGAGTGGCCTCGACCTGAGTTTGTTCGGCAGGTTTCGATCGGGCAAACCAGCGGACGGCACCAATGATAACAATCCCGACGACGGCCAAGCCGATAATGAGAGGAAGCAACGGATTGGGAGCGGACCGGCGCGGACCGGACGTAGAAACGCCTGGAATGTTAGGCATTTCGGCCTTCAGGTGAGCGGGGGTCTGATGGTCTGCCATTCTGCCTAAGGGTCCTCTGAAAAACTGCAGCCCATTCGCGAAAACCGCACAGGACGAGCAAAGGCGCTCAACCTGCGCTCAGGAAAAAGAACCCGGATGGGCGCCCCAGTGAGCGATCTAGGGAGATTGTACAGTAGGGTATGAGACCAACCAAGAGAAGAAGCCACCCGAGTTGGTCGATTCGGAAACGAGACTTGTATTAGTCAGATGGAGACATAATGATGCAGGAAGCTTGTTTCCCACGGTGAGGCAGCCTAGTGTAAGGGTAAGGAACCAGGGAAGGGAAATCCGCAGAAGATGGCTGGAGATACACGACAGTCAGCTCGAGCGTTTGTTCGCAGCCTGAACATTCTGCTGAAATTCGCACGCCTCTATGAGTTCGGGCACGTGCGCACGATGGCGCAGTTCGAGACCGCGTGGAAAGAGTTACGCGCGGCGCTTGACGAGAGCAGTGACACGGGATTGCTGCTGGGCGCTTCGGGCAACCAGATTCTGCTCGACGGCGTGCCGCTGGGAGCCGCGGCTGCGGAAAAAAGCTTTGCCCAATTGCTGACTAGTTCCGGCATTGCCAGCATTCACTTCGCGACGAATCTGGCACAACCGCAGTTTGCGCGCTTTGTGCGCGCCTTTCCGAGCGGGAACGCAAAGCCGAGTTCGCTGGCCGAGCAGTTAAAGACAGCGCTAGCGGGCGATCCGAGCATCAAGATCAATGAAATCCGGTTCGTCGCAGAAGACGGGTCGGTTGCGGGAATCAAGGTTGCCGCGCAACTGACTTCGAAAGTGCTGGGTGCCGCCGGCGACAAGCTGCGTGACGTGTTTGAAGATCCTCAGAAGTTGTTGCAGTTGATCCTGGCGGCGGAAAGCAATCGAGGGGCGGGCGGCGGCGGAGGATTGGGCTTTGGACCTGGTGGCGGCGCCGGTGGCGGAAGCGGTGCGAGTTGGAGCGGTGGTACCGGTGGCGGCGGAAGTTTATGGGATGCGGGTAAGCCGGGAACGGCGACCGGAACCGGCGGCGGAGCGGCCAGCGGAGGTGGGCCCGGAGGAGGTTCGGCTGGCGGCACAGGCGGAGGCGGAGGTACGGGAACCGGTGGGCCCGGAAGCGGCGATGGGGGAGGCTTAGGAGGACCCGGAGGAGGACCCGGAGGAGGAGGGCCTGGCGGCGGGGGCCCCGGTGGGGGCGGCCCCGGAGGTGGAGGCGGAGGGTTGGCTGCCGGACCTGGAGGCGGTGGAGGTGCTGGCGGGGGCACCGGCGTAGGCGGGGGCGCTGGCGGCGCCGCAGGAGCGGCAAACGAGCCGGGAAAATGGCTAACGGCCACGGCGATGTTCAAAGGTGGCGTGCTCGGAGGAATGCCTGGCGTGCCGGGAGTCGCCGGAGCGGGCACCGGCGGTTATGGGGTTGCCGAGGATGACATTCGCGCGATGATCGGGCTGTTTGCGCAATTGGGGAAGGCACGAAAGGACCCGGACTCGCGGATGGATGCAAACGCCTTCCAATCCCGGCTTTCGACGTTGCCAGTACGCGCACAGGTGACGTTGCAGCAGGCGCTGGCTGGACTTGCGGCGCAGGCCCCGCAGGACAAGCCCGACAAGCCGATGCTGCTAAAGCTTGCAGAACACGTGGCCATCCGTTTTGCGTTGGACAGTTACGAGCGCGGCGAGCTCCGCGTGAATGCAGTGAAGCAGTTGCTCGACCGCATGAACGCGGAAATCGAAGCGCTCAGAAAGATTTTGGGACAGCAGGAAGAAGCGATGGCCAGCGCCGGTCTGCAGGTGCAGTCCTACACGGAATTACTGGACCAGGAATTCTGGCTGCAGGTGCCCGAAGAGAACAAGAAGGAAGTGTTGACGTCAGATGAAGCCTGGTGCGTACCGCCGCGCAATGTTCGCGAGTTTTTGGAAGAGATGCTGCGGCGCGGAGAGTTGAAGACCGTCAACCAGATTTTGACGAAGTATGCGGCGTGCGTTGGGCTCGAGGCTCCCGAAGCGCGGCGGACGACGGCGATCGGACTGTCGGATCTGGCAGAATTCTACGGGAGTGGCGACGGCAGCGCGTTGATTGACGTGATTCAAAGGCTGGGGAACCAGCTGGGGGTCGAGCGAGAGCCGGAACTGCAGACCTTGGTAGGCGCAGCATTCGTGCGCATGAGCCAGGAGGCGGGCGCCAAGCGGTTTTATCCAGCAATGCAGCAAGCGATGGCTTCGCTGGACAGCGTAGAAGCGTTGCGGCCGGGATCGACGAACAACCTGCGGCAGAGAATTGGCGCGGAAGAGCGATTGCCGGAGTTCATCGAGGATTCCATGCGCACGGGAAATGTCCCAGACGGATTGCTAGACATCCTGTCGCTAATGCCCAAGGTTTCTTTGCACTATATCACCAACCGTTTCGCGAATTGCGGTTTCCGCGAGGACTGCGAACTGCTGGGCGAGATGGTGCACGGGCTCGGCGAGGAAGCCAACCATCGCCTGGTCGAGACCCTGCAATCGGCGCCCGCGACCGAAGCAACAGAAGTGATCGGGTTGCTAAGCCAACTTTCACCGGAATCGGTAGAGCGGGTTTTGCCGCAGCGGCTGGCACAGTGGCCACGGGCATCGCACGACCGCGCGGTGAGGCAATTGTCGTCTACGCCGCCAGAACAGCGGGCAATGATCCTGACTTCGATTTATGTTTCGATTGACCCACTGATCCGAGCTCTGGCGCTCGACGAGATGGGGATGAGCGCAAGGCTCGAGTGCATTCCGCTGCTGCTCGATCTGATCCGGGACGACAGTACCCCGGGATTCATCCGCATCAAGGCGATTGAGGCCGCAGGGAGATTGCGAGCGAGCGCGGCGAGCACGACGCTGCAGCAAATCCTGGAAACGAAGCAGGTATGGCGTTGGGCTTATCACGTGGAATTGCGAATCGCGGCGGCGCAGGCGTTACAAAAGGTTGAACCGGCGTTGGCGATCGAAAAGATTTTGGCTAGTGGACTGGACCGCAAGGAACTGGTGCTGGAGCCAACCGATCCGGAGCCAGGTACTTCGGTGATCCGACAGAGACGCTATGCAAGACTAAAGCTAACCAAACACGTGCAGGCGGTGACAACGAACCTGCGCGAGAATATGCGGCTGAACATTGCCGAACTGAACATGGGTGGCGGGTTGGGAGCGGCGGACCGACACCTGGCGCCGGGGTCTTTGCTGACGCTGAAAATGTCGCATGGCGTGAGAAATATCCGGGCCCAGGCCGTCGTGCGGGGAGCCAGACCACAGGCCATGGCGTTTGAATTTGTGGATATGGAACTCGATGAGCGGTCGAGGTTACGGAAGCTGCTGCTTGAGCTCGGTGGATTACCGCAGCCTTCCAACGTGAACAATCGCACGCGACGTTTGAGCCGAGTCGCTCTACCAAAGTAATTTGACGAAGTAAATCCTTCCGCAGCGCACCTGTACCTCAGAGAAATTGAACCGATCATTCGTGCAGTTCAGCGAACTGTACGTTTGGCGAGATGACGGCCGGGTCACATGGGACCTCTGTACCATTGTCGGCGTAGTGCAAGGCCTCTACGGTACTAGTGAGGAGGTCCCATGGGGAGGCCCGCAAGGGACCTGTCCAGGACCCGATGAAGACAGATCCCAAAACGACGGCAGCCCGCGCGTTCGTCCGGAGTCTGAACATCCTGTTGAAATTTGCGCGGTTGTACGGGCACGACCACATACGCGTCGCCAACCAGTTGGCGACCGCGTGGGCCGAGCTGCGCACGGCGGTACCAGAGGGGTCAGAGACCGGGCTGTTGTTGGGAGCGACCGGGTCGCAACTGCTGCTTGATGGAGTGCCCCTTGAAGGAACACCGGCAGAGAAGCAGTTTGCGCAACTGCTGTCCGCAGCCGGGCTGGCCAGTTTGCAATTTACCGCTGCGGTAAGTGAGGGGGAACTGGCGCGATTGGTCAGCACATTTCCCACCGGGAAAGCAAAGCCCGCAGAACTAGCACAACAGCTGAAGCAAGCCCTGGTGGATGCACGAGGCATCCGGGTAAACGAGATCTGCTTTGTAGCGACAGACTCGCGGCTGAAAGACGCGAGCATGGCGGCGCAGATTGCGGCCGCTTCGATGGGCGATCAGCAGGACCAGTTCCGGAAGATGTTGAATGATCCGAAGAAATTGTTGGAACTGATTGCCGCGGCGGAGGGCTCGAAGTCGAGCGGAGAAGGCGGGACCGGTCCAGGGGTGATCGGAGGCGGAACAGGGAGCGGATCGGGCGAAGGTTGGGGAGCCGGAAGCGCGACCGGCGCAACAGGAAGCGGTGCCGGCAACGGCACGGCCAGCGGCTTTTACGCGGCGGAGATGGAATCGGATTTGTTGGGCGGCGGGATCGATGTGGGACCAATGGTTGTCGGGGCCGGCTCCGGTACCGGGAACCGGCCAGGAGCAGGTGCGGGTGGAAGCGGCGTCAAAGGCGGGGCCGCGATCGGCACCGGCGGCAGCGGATTCGGGTTTGCGGGGGGCAAGGGCGGCTTCGCATTTGGGCCAAGAACAGGTGAAGGGAAAAGCGGGAGCGGAGCAGGTGGGTTTGGAGGTCCCGACGATGAATCGATCTACCGGATCCTGCGGGCCATCGCAACGCTCGGAAGCATCGGTACGAGTCCAAATCCATCGGCAACAACGGTGGAGTTTCAGGATCAGGTGTCGCAGTTGCCGGCTAAGGCGCAAGATACCTTGCGGCAGGCGCTTGCGGGATTAGCCGAACAGGGAAAGAACAAGAAACTCGACGAAACCGTGTTGGTGCAGTTGGCGGAGCATCTTTCGATCCGGTTCGCGATGGAACAATTCGAGCGCGGGGACGTGAAGGTGAACGCGGTGCGACAGATGCTCGACCGCATGAACCAGGAAATCGAACAATTGCGGAAGCTGCTCGGACAGCACGAAGACAAGATGGTGGAAGCGGGAATCCTGGTGGAGTCGCACCGCGAGATGCTGGACCGGCAGTTCTGGGCAACGGTGCCGGAGAGCGCCAAGAGGGAAGTGCTGCTGTCGGACGAAGCGTGGTGTATTCCGCCCAAGAACGTACAGTCGTATGTGTCCGAACTGATCGAGCACGGTGAAGTGGCCGAGGCGATCAGCATTCTGCAGAACTATGCGAAGTGCGCGGACAGTGAGGAAGCGGATGCCCGGAAGCGGGCGGCGACGGGGCTCTCGGAAATGGCGCCGCTCTACGCGCAGGCAGATCCGCGGTTGCTGCTCGAGGCATTGCGGCACATCGGGTTGCGGTTAAGCGTAGAGCAAGACCAGGATTTGCAATCGCTAGTGAGTGCGGCGTTTGTTCGGTTGAGCCAGGAAGCGGCAACGCAGAGACATTATCCAGCGATGGCGCAAGCCTTGGACTTGCTCGAGGCCGTGGAGGGACAACGGCCAGGCATCGCCAAGACGCTGCGCAACAAGATGGGGATTGAGGAACGCGTGCCGGAGTTTGTGGAAGAGGCTCTGCGCGTGAGGGAAATTGCCGCCGGATTGACAGGTGTATTGAAGCACCTGCCGCAAACGGCTATGGAACAACTGTCGACGCGGTTCAACCGCTGCCAGTTCCGAAGCGATCTGGAAAGCGTGGCGAGTCTGGCTCACGATTTGGGTGAGGAGGCAGTGCAGTATCTGCGTAGCACGGTGCGCGGCGGTGCGGTGGCTGAAGCCGTGGAGATGGTCGGGTTGCTGGTCAGGTTGGATCCGCAGGCTGCGGAAGTTTTCTTGCCAGGAAGGATCAAGGAGTTTCCACGCACCGCGCAGGACCGCGCGGTGCGGCAGATTGCAGCGTGCGGAGCGCACGAGACGTGCCGGATTTTGCTGGCAGTGCTCGATCACGTCGATCCATTGGTGATGCCGCTGGTGGTCGACGAGATTGGAATGACCGGCGAGCGCGAAGGACTGGGGCGCTTGTTGACGATTGCGGATGGAGATTTACCGGCGGGCGGCGCGGCGTATCTGCGGGTGAAGGCATTGGAGGCGCTGGGGAGGTTGCAGGCGACCGAGGCGATTCACACACTGCGGCGAATCGTCGAACTGCGGAAGGTTCTCGGTTGGGCCAATCCTCAGGAATTGCGAATTGCCGCGTTTCAGACGCTGACGAAGCTCGATCCGGAGTGGGCGAAATCTTTTCAATCTTACGGGGGTTTTGAAGCCGATGAGTTGACACTGGAGCCCCTCGAGATTCCCGCTAATTCCAAGTTCGTGCGGCAGCGGAGGCACGCGCGGATCCGGCTGCGCAAAACGGTAACGGCGGTCAGCACCAACTTGAAGCAGAACTGCCGACTAGAGATCAAGACGGCGAGCCTTGCCGGCGGACTGGCGATGACCAACATGCACTTGGCACCGGGGACAAAACTGCAATTGCGGATGCAGTTAGGGCTGCGGAATGTGCAAGCAACGGCGCTCATGAGGGACTACCGGGCACAGGATATGTCTTTTGAAATCATAGATATGGCACTGGATGAGCGGGGAAAGTTCCGGAAGATGCTGGTCGAGAACCTGGGGCAAAGCGGGACGAGCTAGAAACTCCCCACGGAAGTCACAGTTTCCTCTAGCACTGAAAAGTATCGAATTAGTAACTATTCGTAAGTACTACACCGCGGTACTTTGGTGGCATTTACCCCACCCGGGTTCCTACTTAACCTGCTTGTAACACGGGTCTCGGCTAAGGTGCGCTCTCGAGAGAGCGAGAAAGCAACTACGAGGTGGTCTGTCTACTTGTCTGAGGGAAAGCGAATCCGGCTTGCTGCACTTCTCTGTGCGCTCGCGGCCTTTACAGGCGGAGTGCGAGCCGAAGAAACACGTCCCGACTTCCCCGACAATCCAAGGTATTCGGTGCTGCGTTTTGAAGACCAGCAAGGCCTGGGTGCGGTCACAGTGACCGAACTTGGCCAGGATGCCCAGGGCTTTTTGTGGATTGGCACGCAGACCGGACTTTATCGATTTGACGGAACGCGCGCGAAGAAAATGACAGATGTCGAGAGCATGATCGGCCACTACGTCGTCGACATGCTGATCGCGCCGGACGGGACGCCGTGGTTCGCCGGGAACCGCGGCGTAGCGTACTACAAAGACGGACAGTTTCAACAGTTGCCGATTCCCGTCAGTTCGATGGCGCTTTTAAACGGTGTACAGATCTTCGCCGTAGACAGCAAGGGCGTGGTGTACCTGTTTATGTACAAGCGGGGATTGCTGATTCTCGATCCGAAAAATCCAGGGAAATCCGAGACGATCGCGGGAGATTTGAGCGACTGGGAAACGCAGGCGGGAATCGTGCGCACAACCGATGATTCGGTGTGGTTCACGCTGGGACGCAAACTGGCGCACCTGAGCGCTGGATCGCGAAACATCGAGATGGAACCGGGAATTCGGCTGCCAGACGAGCGCGTAGTAGCCCTGGTGCAGGACGGAAGCGGAGCGTTATGGGTGCGGACGGCGACGAAGCTGGCACGCGTCGATCAGAAGGCACACCGCCTGATTTTCGAGAGGGGAGTCATTGGCCCCGCAAATGAGGAAGAGGGGAAACCCTCGGTCGATGGACAGGGCAAGCTGCTGGTGCCGAGTTCCTCGGGATTGTACTGGCAGGCGGACGGGAAATGGCGGCTGGTGACGACGAAATACGGGTTAACGAGCAATCTAATCCAATGTGCATTCGAAGATCGCGAGGGAACCCTGTGGGTAGGTGGATCGGGAACAGGGCTCGACCGCTTGCCGGGGGTACGCGAATGGTCGGCGTGGACAACCGCGGAAGGATTGCCGGACAACTCGACCTGGGCCACGTTGCGCGACCGGCGAGGACGATTGTGGGTGAGCACGGCACATGGCATCGGGATCTGGAACGGGCGAACGCATAGTTGGGAAACGGTGCCGACTTTGCAAGATCACGTGGGGCGGGAAATCCGTCCGTTGCAGCTGGCGAAGGATGGAGCGATCTGGGCGCTGACCATTACCGGCGCCATCGTCAGGATCGATCCGCAAACTTACACGACGACAACCTACGCGAACTACCGGGGAAGAAATTTCATCAGCATGCTAGCAGCTCCCGATGGGAGCATCTGGGCGACGGCACGAACCAGACTGGTGCGATTTGTTCCGGAGGCAGGCCAGGTGAAGCAGGAAGAGATTCCGTTGCCTGCAGTGCCGGAAGTGGATTTGGAATACATGACGTTTTCTCGGAATGGAACTTTGTGGGCCGCCGGGCCAGGGACGCTGTACCGGTATGACGGCAAAAGCTGGCGAGTGTTCACGATCAAAGACGGACTGAAGGGCCAGACTATCACCAGCCTGGGCGCGATGAACGAAAACGACGTGTGGGTGGCATACAACGACATCGTAGGCATGTCACACCTTGTGTTGAACGCGAACGGGAGCACGCGGTTTGATTTCCGCGATTGGGACCGCACGGTGGTGGGACGGGACTCGAAAAACCGCATGTGGTTCAACGGAGTGGATGGCCTTGTGATTCTGATGCCGGATGGCCGGACACAGAAACTAAGTCGAACGAACGGACTGATCTGGGACGACTTGAGCCCTTGGACGGGAACGCGGGAAGAGGCCGATGGGAGTTTCCTGATTGCGACATCACGGGGATTATCGCTCTACAAAGCAAAAGAAGAGAAGAAAAGCGAGGCGCCGCCAAACGTGGTGCTGACGGCGGTGGCACTGGGCGGCACCGAGCGAAGAGCAAACGAAAAATCTTCGGTGGCGGCTTCGAACGGTTCGTTGACTGTGCAATTCTCGCCGCTGGTACTCGATACCCCGGAAGAAGTCTCCTGCCGGTACCAGTTGCAAGGGCTCGAAAAGCAGCCGACAGAGACCATATCCCGCGAGGTGCAATACGGCGGGTTGCCGCCGGGTAATTACGAATTCTGGGTGCAATGCAAGCAAGCCGATGCGGGCACGTACTCGGCTAAGGCAAGTTTCCGCTTCGGGGTGCTGCCGAATTTCTGGCAATCAGGTTGGGCCCGCGGGCTGATGGTGCTGGCGCTGATGGGGGGCGTGTGGCTGTTCGTATCGCTGCGGACGCGGACGCTGAACCGGCGGAAGAGCGAACTAGAGCAAGCAGTAGCGCAACGTTCCGCGGAATTGCTGCAGAAGAACAAGGAACTCGAAGAGATTTCACTGACCGATCCGCTCACGGGAACCCGCAATCGAAGATATTTCTATGAGACGATTTCAACCGACATTGCCCAGGCATTGCGCTCGCATTTGAAGCCGAGCGATGCGCCGACGTTCGTGCCGCGGCAAGAGCTGATTTTCGCGCTGGTGGACATCGACCGGTTCAAACGCGTGAACGACGAAATGGGGCACGCCGCGGGTGACAAGTTGCTGCAGGAAGTGGCAAAGCGAATCGCTTCGGTGATGCGCCGTTCGGACGACCTGGTGCGCTGGGGCGGAGAAGAATTCCTGTTGGTTTGCCGGACGACAGACCGGGAAAATGCGTCGCTGCTGTGCAGCCGTGTGCTGGATGCGGTAAGAGACCTGCCGTTTGACGTGGGCAACGGCGTGCAGGTGCACAAGACGTGTTCGATCGGATGGGCTCCGTTTCCATGGGCGCAGGATGACGTGGGAATGCTCTCGATCGATAACGTGATTGAGCTGGCGGACAAGGCACTGTATCTGGCCAAGCGAGAAGGGCGAAACCGCAGTTATGGCTTGGTGCCGGCGCCGTCGGCCATACTTTCCGAAAAGAGCATTTCGATCGAGAATCTGCGGGATTGCCCGCCAGAGTTGGTGCAAATCGTTTGAAGATGACATCATGATATAGGCGAAGCCCCAAGTAAACCCCCCGCCACCCGGCTGCAATCGGAACAACTTGTTGACGCGACATAGACACTGGCCGAACCAGGAGCAGTACTGGGAATCATAGCTATCATGGCTGCCAGATCAATCGCCGCGGCTCGCTCGAGTCTCGCGTAAATCGCCTTCGAAGAGTTTTGCTTGTTTTTCAGCAAGCGATGAATTATCCTCCCCCGACTCGCAGCTCCCATCTTTTGGTCCCCAGGGTTGCAACGGCACTTGAAGTGTCCCTCGCCGTCGCAAGTAATCAGGAGGTCCTCGGTGGCTCAAGCATCTCGAATTGTCGTTGCCGCATGCTTCTTTATTCTCCTGCCGAAGCTTGTGAGCGCGGACACGACGGTGAGCATTCAGGCGTCGCCTGCGTCGGTGAGCGTGGGCGACACGTTCACCGTGAACGTCAATATCACGGACGTAACGGATTTGTTAGGATTTGGCTTCGATCTTAACTTCGATCCAACGATTCTCTCGGCGCAGAGCGCGAACGAGGGCGCGTTCCTGCCGAGCGGGGGCACGACATTTTTCATTGCAGGTAGCATCGACAACGTCGGAGGCAGCATTGCGAACAACGGGGACTCTCTAGTGGGACCGATCCCCGGTGTAAGCGGAAGCGGAACGCTTCTGACGTGTCAATTTCTGGCTATCGGCGTCGGCACAAGCGATCTGAGCCTTACCAGCACGTTGCTCCTTGACTCGAATCT